>OBEQ011594895.1_pt1 | contig 11049 bp, 9 predicted proteins | sample 1670901 | NCBI WGS metagenome assembly OBEQ01 (sample SAMEA104232315, study PRJEB22302) | groundwater metagenome | biome: forest; feature: aquifer; material: groundwater | place: USA | collected 2011-08-07 | depth 5.4 m | reverse complement strand
CGCTAGATACTGCAAACTCCCGAAGGGAAACGCGCGGCTCAGCTCGACGTGCGCGAGCACGACAAACCAGGTGAGGATACCGCCGGTGAACAAGAGCAATCCTGCCCACACCGCTGGCTGTTTCAACACTGTGCCAAGGAAGCGGACGTAGTCGGTCAGATTGTGCAGCGACGACGTATCGACTGCGTTGACACTCTGTTTAAAAAAGATATGCGAGATCGCTTCACACAACTCGACGAAGATGATGAGGCCGAGAATTTTAAGCGTCATGAGACTGGGCGGCTGAAGTTGAGATAAGGTAGATGCCGATGACGATGCAGCCGATCCCCACCCATCGCAGCAAGGGAATCGTTTCATGGAGGATGATCACCGACAGCACTGGCACGAGCACGTAGTCCATGACATTGCCGATGGGATACGCGAAACTCAGATCCGCTCGGGAGAGGATCGCGATCCACAGGAGGAAACTGGCGATATAGCAGGCAATGCCGATCCATGGGATCACGTGTGAGAGGACGCGGATCAGAAACTCTAGGAGGTTGGCCGTTGTGACATCCGACATGCCAGCTGCGGACGCACCAGCTTTAAACGACAATTCGGCGACCGATGTCAACAGATCCCAAAAGAGGATGAGCGAAAGGACCTTCAGGGATAACGACCGGTTACGTGGTGGCATCCACCTGATCGTGTTTGAGTGTCTTCAGGATGGGGTCAAAGCGCTCAGGATTCAGCAGCTTGGCGAGGGGGGTAAACACCACAGCATCCAGGAGGCGATTGGTATGTTTGACGTAATTGATGCGTGGTGAAAATGTGAAATCCAGGCGTTTCTTCGGTTCATAGTTGAGCACGCCGCTTTCGTAGCGCCGAATCCCCTGCGTCAGGCACCAATTAAACATATCGCGGAAGGTGACGAAGTAGAGATGGTACTGGTAGGCAACGTCATAATCCATCCCAATGTATTCATCAAGCAGGAGCGTTGAGGACGCCAGGCACAGATCGAACGCGACCAGTTTTCCATTCATGCGCCAAAGAAAATACTTCGTCGAGTCTGGCACGTATTCCGGCAGCCGCTGAAAGAATGCTTTCGTGAGCACCTCGAAGTGGATGTTACTTTTTTCCAGCGTTTTGCGATAGAGCACATACGCGTCGTCGATGTCCTCTCCCAAGCTCGTGCGGACTTCCATCGTGATGGCGGATTCACTCGGCAGCTTGCTGAATTTTCGCTTCAGGTCTTTCCGTGTGGCTTTGCTCAATGAGGCGAGATACGCCTCCCATGAGCGCGCGTTGATGTCTAGCCACGCGGCTGGGTAGCTAGGCATTCGGTGGAAGCCGGCGGTGTTGAGCGCCTGAAACAGCCAGGTGTACCGATCCGAAAAATCTTTAAAGACTAGTACGCTGAGCCGTTCGTGTTTCGCGATGGAGCGCAGCGTCTCGAGGAGGACGTCGACGATCTCCTGACGGGCCGTCTCTGCGATACCAATTCTCCCCTCGCCGGTCGGTGATCCGCAGATGAGCACACGCATCGTGAAGGCGCGAGGCATCATGCGTTCAATCGCCGACATCAATGGTTTGACGAAGCCCCCCGTGGTCGTCGTGAGCGAGTAGTCCATCACGAAGCAGGGCACAAGACACACACAACAAGCGCCCTGATAGATGGACACATAATAGAAGGTGAACTGCTGGCCGAGCGTTTCCTCGATTGTCTGGACGAACGGATAGCGCTCGAGCGTCTCGGGAAATAGGCGATCCCATTCCGCGGGATCAATCTCGCGGATGGTGCGTGAAATCTTGGTAGAGTATGGCGGTGTCCGTTGCTTTGAGCTCATCAGGTTGCGAGACAGCGTTGAGTCTTCAGCGGTTGCGAGCATGTGGCCATTGTGTCATAGGGTGAGAGACCAACTCAAGTGTTTTAGGTGCGGGCGCACAAGGCTCGTCAGTTGTCTGGCAGGAGGGAAGACGTTACAATAGGAGCACGTGTTAGAAAGATACATGTCACAGTGTTCGCTGCCTGCGATCTCCGCTGGATAACCAATGCAGTGATGCGTCATGAATAGTCGTCGCTCCTCGTTAGCCATCATTTTCGGCATTGTGTTCATCGATCTCGTCGGATTCGGGATCGTCATCCCCATTTTGCCGCTCTATGCCGAGCGCTTCGGTGCCTCCCCTCTCGTGATCGGCCTCTTGCTTGGTGTCTATTCGGCGATGCAGTGTGTGTGCGCGCCGCTGTTGGGAAAGCTGTCTGACCGCGTTGGTCGTCGACCCGTCCTCCTCGTCAGCATTATCGGTACTTCCGTTGGATTTCTGATCATGGGGCTGTCGAACTCCTTAGTGCTGCTTTTCGTTGCTCGCATCATCGATGGGATCACCGGAGGCAACATTTCGACCGCGCAGGCCTACATTGCGGATGTGACCCCACCCGAGCAGCGCTCACGCGGCATGGGATTGATTGGCGCTGGCTTCGGTCTTGGGCTGATCTTTGGCCCAGCGATTGGCGGGGTGCTGAGCCATTTTTCCCTCGCCGCACCGTTTCTTTTTGCCGCCGCACTGGCCGCCACCAACGCGGTTGCGGTCTTCTTCTTTCTTCCCGAGAGCTTGTCGGCCGAGCATCGCAGCCAGGCGCACCGTGATACCTCACTGACCCAGATGTTTCAGAAGGCGGAGGGGCGTTCGCTGGCGGTGGTGATGGCGACCTACTTCTGCACGACCGTGGCCTTCTCGCTGCTCACCGCGACGTACTCGCTCTTCACTGAGCGCCGTTTCGGCTACCACGCCACGCAGAATGGCTATATCTTCGCCTGTCAAGGCATCATCGGCGCGATCATCCAGGGCGGTCTGCTTGGGTGGTTGCTTCGGGTTTCGAACGATAAGACACTCACGATTGCTGGGACGGTCTTTCTCGCGGCCAGTCTGTTTGCGCTGCCGATGAGCATGACCGCGACGATGTTATTGATCACCACAGCGGGTGTTGCGGTCGGTCATGCGTTGGTGGCGGCTCCGCTCAATGGCCTCGCGTCCAAGCATGTCAGCACGACCGCACAGGGTCGCGTGCTGGGGATGATGCAATCGACGGCCAGTGTGGCGCGCATCATTGGGCCGGTGCTCGGCGGCTGGCTGCTCAATCACGATGCGGTGCATCTGAGCGCGCAATTCGGTAGGACGCCGTATTGGACCAGTGGCGCGGTCATGCTCATCGCTTCCATCCTGGCGGTGATACTCTAAGGTTTCTCTCGGTGCAGTGATCGCAACCGAGATTTTCGGGGACGTTTTTCCTCGACGCCTTGCACGAAACGTTTCCCAACGTCTATTGGATGTGTTGGCCAGAGCGCCTACAGGTTCTTGGTTTCGTCAGAGAGGAAGTGATTCTCCGAGGCCTTTAGGTTTCGGAGAATCACTTGGGCTGGCTGATGGCGTGTCTCGTCGCGAGCAGTCGGTGGAGTTCGAGCGCCATCGCCATCGCGCGCTCTCGTCGATACGCGTACGATTCAAGCAGCTTGACCTCGCGTTCCTTCCCAGAGCTCTCCGAAGCCTTCGCCGTCTCCTGCCGTTGGATGGTGCGCTCTCCAAGTTGCTGACGCAAGTGTGCCACCTCAGTGTCCAGCTGTTGTCGGGTGTGCTGCTGCTCAGTGAGCGTTGTTTCTAGCCTCGTCACTTCGATGTGGAGGCGTTGCTGGTCATCCTCCTGCGCACGGAGTTGGCTTTGTGCGTCGGACAACGCTTGCAACGCCCACCGCGTTTCCTCGGCCCCCCGGCCCGCCTCTTGTTGCTGCCGAGGCGGGTGACGCTCACGATCCTCGGAATGGACGGTCTGCGATGCGTAGACCTTCTGCGCTTCTTCAAGTTGAAGATGCAACGTATTCAGCATCGACTCCTGTTGCGCGAGCATGTCCCCCCGGGTGCGCATAGTTGCCTGCAGTTGCGTGAGTTCCTCATGCAGACGGCGCTGTTCTTGAAACTGCTCCCCGCGAGTTCGAGTGAGCTCAGCCTGGAGCTCGTGCGTGGTGCGCTGCACCTCGGCCAAGGTTCCTGCGCGCGCGGTGTCCTGTGCCTCGGCCTGTTGACGCAGATGTGATAGGGCCAGTTCCTGCTCAGCTAGTGCACGCGTCCGCTCATGGATGGTGGATTGCAGACGAGCCAAATTTTGCTGGAGCTGTTGCTGATCCTGGAGCTGGTCGCGCAATCGAGCGAGCTCCTGTTTCACATCGTCGCCGTGTGCTTGAGCGGTGTGTTGGGTTTGCGCCAGTGCCTCCTGGAGATGAGTCCGTTCTTGCTGCGCGCCGGTCAGCTGTTCTTGGAGTTGATGGATCTGGGACTCCTGCGTGGCTGTTGTAGTGTGAAGGTTGTCACGTTCGGTGTGCAACGCCGTGAGCTGCTTCTGTAGCTCTCCCGCGTGCTGGCGGATTGTCGTCAACTCTTGGGCCAGGCTCGACTGATCCTGGAGTTGTGCTTGAATCCGACCTAACTCAGCCTCGAGTTGCTGTCGATTTCTCTGAGCCTCATCGAGAACAGTGTGATGTGTAGCGACTTGGGCCTGGAGGGCGTTTTCGAGTGCGTGTGCTTGAGCGTGGATTTGTTGGAGCTCGGCTTCTTGTTGTCGCTGGATGTCCCGCTGAATGTGTAACGCGGCGCGGAGATCGCTCAGTTGCCGGTCGGTCTCAACGCGGCTGTCAGTGAGTGCGCGCTCACGCTCAGCCAATGCCTGTTCTTTGGTCTGCAGGTCTGCTTGTGTCGCAGCCAGTTGCTGCTCAAGCTGAGCCTGGGTCTTTTCCTGTTGCACCTGCACGCTGCGGGCCGCGTCGCGCTCCTTGGTGAGGGATGTGAGTTGCTGTTGCAGCTGGACGACCCGGTCGTTCAGCGCATCACGAGCCTGCTGAGCCTGCGCAAGACTTGCTTGGAGCCGCTGGCGCTCTGTATTGCCGTTGTTCGAGAGTGTCTGAATGGTCGCCTGAAGCTCTTGGAGCTGACGATGGGTTTGTGCGAGTTCTTGTTCAAGTTGTTGACGAGCCTGCTGGTGGCTGGTCATGGCGGTGTGAAGCTCTGCGAGGGATTGATCTCGCTCGTTCTGGAGCGCGGTGGATTCCCGCTGACGTGCCTCCAGCGCTTGATCTTTGTCATGGACTGACGCTTGGGTGCGCACAAGCTCTCGCTGCAGTTCCGCTTGGGTGGCGTGGGCTGCCTCGAGTTCTTTCACGTGAGCTCCGAGATTGGTGTTCAGGGTGGTGATCTGTTCTTTGGCTTTCGCTAACTCAGTTTCGAGTTGTGATCGCGCGGCCTTCGCCTGGGCGTGTTCATGGGTGAGCGCATCATACGCCTGGTGGGCTTCTGTTGCGGCAGCTTGGGCAGCGTCTCGTTCGTCGGAGCGGGCCTGGAGCGATGCCTGCAACGATTTCACTTGCGATTGGAAACGCGACAGTTCGGTTTCTAATTGTTGAGATCGTTCCTGGTTCACCTTGAAACGAGCCTGCAGTTGCGTATGTTCGTCCCGAAGTTTCGCGAAGGCTTGGGCTTGCGCGGTTTGGGTTTGTTGCGCGTGCTGCTGTGCGTTCTGAGCTGCGTTCTGTTCCTTGGCGATCTGTTGCAGCTGGGTCTTGAGGGCAGTTTCCGCTTGGCGTTTGGCGTCCTGTTCGGCGAGGAGGGTGGTGCGAAGGGCCGCGAGGTCTTGTGTGAGCTTCGTGTTCAGGGACGCGGTCGGCTCGAGATTTCGAAGTTGCTCGCGAGCCTGCGTCAGTTGTTTCTCAAGCTCCTCTTTGGTCCGTTGTTCTTGTGTGGCGGCTTGCTCGAGCTTGGTGTATTGGGCTTTGAGCGCTACCTGCGCAGTGTCGCGCTCCTGAGTACGGGTTTGGAGGGCGGCCTCTAACGTTTTCAATTGTATGCGGGCTTGGGTCAACTCACTCTCACGATCAGATGCTTGCGTGGTCGCCGCCGTCTTCGCGGTGATGGCCGCCTCGCGTTCTCGGGTCCGAGTGCGGAGTTCGTCGGAGAGCTGCTCCTGTTGGGCAAGAGCCTGTTTTGTCTGTTCAAGCTGGCTTGTGAGTTTTTGTTGGGTGTCAGCGTGGTCATGTTGCAGATGTTGGAGTTGATCGTTGAGTTGACGATTGGCTTGGCTGAGCGTGTCGAGGCGCGCGGTAAGATCTTTGGTGTTGGTCTTCATGGTCTCGAGTTGATCGGTGAGCTCGCTCACCCGCGTGTCCTTCTGATCATGCGTCTTCGTGAGTTGGGAGTTGAGCTGTTGGATATGCGCGAGCTCATCGGCGAGCTTGCGTTGCTGATCCTTGGTGTCGGAGAACGTTTTGGTGAGCTGAGCCATGGTGTGTTCGGTTGCGGTCTGGGCGTCTTGGAATGTCTTGAGCTGCTCGTGGAGTTGCGTGCGTTCGTTGGTCGTGCGGGTGAGGTCCTCTGTGGTTTTGGCGAGCGCTTGGTTCAATTGCTGGGTCTGCTGCTGTTGGGTGAGGAGTTGTGTGTCTGTGGCGGTGAAGTCTTGTTGGGCTTGGGCTAGTTGTTGCGTTGTCTGCGTGTGAGTCAGTTGAAGTGTGGCGAGTTCTTGAGCGGTCTGTGTGAGGTTCTGCTCAGTGGTGGTGAGGGCGTTCTGTGTTTGTGAAAGGCGCTCTTCCTCGTGGGCCAGCGCTTGCTGGCGCTGGGTGAGCTGTTGAGTGAGTTGTGCAGCGGTTTCTTTGGCCTCGGTGAGTTGTTGGATGAGCTGGTCGCGCGCCGCCTGGATCTGATGGAGCTCCTCGGTCAGCTGACGGTGCTCCTGCTCGCGCTGCTCAAGTGCTTTGTTGAGTTCGGCGTGGGTCTTTTCGTCATCAGTCATCGTCTGTTGCAGTCGGGTGAGCTCGTTCTTTTTGGCCTGCAACGCCTGCTGGAGATGGTTCGCGTCGTTTTGACTCTTCGCCTGGATCTGCTCGAGGGTGCGTAGTTGCTCTTGCGCTTGAGCGAGCTGGCTCTCGCGGATTTTCAGTTGTTCGCTGCGCTCACGCAGGGAATCCTCGAGAGGGTTCTGCTGTGGGGTGGCGGTGAGGTGACGCTCAGCCTCTTCGAGGCGGTGTCTAAGTTGTGCCAGTTCCTCATCCATCGTCGAAGCTGAGGTCGCTTTCTCTTTCAGCCGATCCTGCAGCGCGTGGAGTTGAGTGCGAACCTGGGTCAGTTCGCGCTCGCGATCGGCTACTTGCGTGGTGGCCTCGGTCTTCGCGGTAATGGTCGCATCGCGTTCTCGGGTTCGGGTGCGGAGTTCGTCGGAGAGCTGTTCGCGTTGGGTGTCGCGGTCGTTGAACTGTGAACGCAGCTGTTCCAGCTCGGCGTTGAGCTGTTGTCGGTTTTGCTCGGAGTCAGACAGAATCTTTTCCAGGTGTTTGCGCTCTTGGTCGGCTTTCGCCCAGGTGGCTTGCGCCTCGTCGCGTTCAGCGGTACGATCATCGAGCGCCATCGATACCACGCGGACCTGTTCGTGGGCTTGGGCCAGCTCACCCTGAGTTTTTTGGTACGCAGATTCAAAGCGAGCCATCCCAAATTTCGCCTCGGACACTTGCTGCTCGGCGATGATGAATTGCTCAGCGACTGACAGTTCGGGTTGCTCCCGGGCGGGAGGAGCGGCTGACGTCGCAGCTGTCGCCAGTGCATCGGAGGCCACCGCCAACTGACGTGGGGGACTTGCGCCATTCGGGAGCACGACCCGTGTGCCAACAAAGACGAACGATTGCAACGAGCCATTGTCCAACCGCTTGCTGAAAGCCCCCCGCATATGGTCGCCATCCAGTTCGCCGTGCCAAAAGATGGCTGCGCCGTCCGAATGGTGTTGCGCGCTTTCCCACACGAGCTGGCCGTCAAGCGCGGTGCCCAGCACGTACGCTGCCGAGCGGTAGCCATCAGCGGCCGAACGGTTTGAGCGCATGAGACCGTCACTAAAGATCAACGTATCCGCGAGAACCTCTTGGGGGGATCTGCCTTCTTGAGGGCGGAGCTCAATCGCCCAAGTTGTCTCGGCGATAGCATCCGAGGGGAACACAGAGGTATTAATGACCGTCGCATCCAGTTCCTCATCGCTCAAGACTTGCGGTTGAGCGTTCCGAGGTTGTCCGGAGACGAGACCAGCGAAGGCGAACGCGACACCGCTAGTTCCCACGAGCAGCCGGAAGATGGATATCGAGCGGCGGCTGCCGCGCCGAAGGACGACTCGGTCAGATAAAACCTGAGGATATGCAGAACGATTCATCGTATTGAAAGACGCATGTCTTGGCCGCATGGCCGATGGTGTGGGTGTTTCACGTTGTGTGGTGATGACCTAGACGAGCGTTTCATCGTAGCGCCAAGCAGGAATACCGTCAAGGAAGAGAGGGCCTAAAGATTGGTTTTGGGATGCTAATCTAAGCTGTGGATTCACTGGCTCGAACACCCACAGGAAATCTGCTAGAATCGCCTTGAGATCCACACGCGTTGTTTCGTTGTAGCCCTACGCTAGGAGACGACGCTTAACCAATGTTCATCGTGCATCCCACCCTTGAAGCCTATGCCACACGGCACAGTCGTCCGGAGTCCGCGTTATTCAAGCAGCTGGCGCGCACCACACACGCGAAGACCGCGCTGCCGCAGATGCAAGTCGGTCACCTCGAAGGAAGTTTCTTACGGCTGTTGGTGAAACTGTCTCGGGCGAAACGGATTCTTGAGATCGGTACCTTCACGGGCTACAGCGCGCTCGCGATGGCCGAAGGGCTGCCCGACGGAGGACATTTGATCACCTGTGACATTAATCCTGAATCGACAAGGATTGCTCAGGCCTATTGGCAGCGCAGTCCTCACGGACGGAAAATCGAACTCCGACTGGGTCCCGCTATTGAGACCATCCGGCGATTGAAGGGACTATTTGACCTGGTGTTCATTGACGCGGACAAAGAGAACTACGTGCGCTATTGGCAGCTCTGCGTGCCGAAGGTTTGTCACGGCGGATTGTTGCTCGCGGATAACGTGCTGTGGGGTGGCCGGGTGTTGCATCCCACCGACCGCAGTGATCATGCGATCGTCGCCTTTAACCGTCGTGTCGCAACCGATCGTCGAGTGGACGTGGTGATGCTGCCGCTCCGTGACGGACTCACGCTTGCGTACAAGAAATAGAGGATACAAGGTGCAAGAACACCTGGACGCTACCGCGATTCGGATGACCGAAATATTCAGAAGGCGGGTGAAGGTGACGATGACCCTCCGAGCTGATGATGGTGAGGCTCGAACCCTCGAGGAGCGTATCTCATGAATGCTGTCGCAGAGCCGGTGCTGATGTGCTGGAGCGGAGGCAAAGACAGCTCACTCGCGCTGCAGGCGGTGCTGCAAGACCCCACCCTGCGCGTCGAAGCGTTGCTGACGACGGTCACTGAGGGGTATGAGCGAATCAGCATGCACGGCGTGCGCTGCGACGTACTGCTCCAACAAGCTGAAGCGATTGGACTGCGGCTTGAGCAGGTGCGCATCCCCATTCGCGCCTCAAATGCCATCTACGAAGAGGCGATGCGTCAGCTCCTCGTGCGCTATCAACGTCAGGGGGTCTCGCGAGTCATCTTCGGCGATCTCTTCCTCCAGGAGATTCGCCAGTATCGAGAAACGAACCTCGCGACGTTGAACATGCGTGGGATCTTCCCGCTCTGGCTGAAGGACACGCGTCAATTAGCCCACGAATTTATCGCCGCAGGGTTTCGAGCCATCTTGGTCTGCATCGATCCCAAGCAGATCGACCCGTCGTTCTGCGGACGCGAGTTCGACGAAGCGTTGCTTGCGGATCTGCCCGCGTCGGCTGATCCATGCGGGGAAAACGGCGAGTTCCACACCTTTGTCTACGACGGGCCGATCTTTCGCTATCCTGTGTTCGTGAGCAAAGGGGAGATTGTCGCTCGGGATGGGTTCTGGTTCTGTGACGTGCTCTCAGCCAAGGCTCAGGAGCCCGTGAAACGTGGTGAGAGATGACGCAGACGTGTAGAGAACATCTCCAAACTCCGGCTGACGAAATGTCGCCGTGGCTCGCCGGCCCACCTTTGATGAGTGCCGTGGCGGGCAAGATGGCGCTGGAGCTGCTGAAGAAGCTGAACGGTCTTGAGGGTAATTAAGTCATGTGTCCCCGGAATTCCAGAGCAGGAGGCAATCAATGAACATGAACCGGGCCGTACAGGTCACGTACTTCTTGCTTCGCGTCGTGGCGGGTCTGCTGTTCCTCCAGGCCGAAGGCATGAAGCTCTTCAGCTGGTTCGGCGGGATGCCCGGCGGCCAAACCGTGTCCTTGATGTCCCAGATTGGAATCGGCGGGGTGCTCGAGTTCTTTGGCGGTACCGCGATCATGCTGGGTCGCTGACCCGGCCGGTCGCCTTCATCCTCTCCGGCGAGATGGCGGTGGCCTATTGGCAGTTTCATGCGCCGCACGGCACATGGCCGATCCAGAACCACGGCGAGCCCGCCGTCCTGTTCTGCTTCATCTTCCTCTATATGGCTGTGCAGGGCGGCGGCGACTTCAGCCTCGACGCGCTGCTGCGGCGCAAACGCTGAGGAGCGGCGAGTACGGGAAAATGAAAACCGAAGGCGTCCGAAATAGGACCGCCTCGTCTGCGATCGGCCGGCACAGTTAGGACGGCACCGAATTTCCTAAATGGAACGGATACGATTTATAGTTGAGCAGATAGCTCAAAGCAAAGAGTTCCTTCTTCAAAAGAACGTCAACCACTTTCGTATGGCACACGTTCTACTCGACAACGCAGCAGAGATTCTGATGTTTAGAGTCACGGACAACGTTTTGCAGCATGATGAGTCTCTTGAAGAAGCCACTAATCGCATGAAGACCAAAGTACCCGTGCATGTATGGTCTGAGATCCAGCGAAAACATCCAATTTCCTTTATGGGCCGAGGGCGAAGAAAACTCATAAACAAATACTTCGTAGAGAAGGTGAGGTTCCTTAGCGAAGAAAAGAAGCATTTCCCGCGCGCAATGGCAACATCCCTAGCGTTACTCCACGACCACCGTAACGCAATGTATCACAGAGATACCGTGAGAAAGGACTTGGTGGGGGCATGTGCTATCTTGTT
>OBEQ010683859.1_pt1 | contig 11049 bp, 9 predicted proteins | sample 1670901 | NCBI WGS metagenome assembly OBEQ01 (sample SAMEA104232315, study PRJEB22302) | groundwater metagenome | biome: forest; feature: aquifer; material: groundwater | place: USA | collected 2011-08-07 | depth 5.4 m | reverse complement strand
TCGCGCTGTGCGGCGGCGAGGTCTCTCTTGTGCCGTTCCAACTTAATGCGCGTCCAAGTTCGTTGAACAAGACCTCCGTCGTCCGTGACAGGCGGTCGTCTCGGCTTACTTGCGCTAAGTTGGAACGGCGCTACGTCAGTTCGCGGAGCGCTCGAGGCAGGTCCTCGAGCGATTCCAGGAGCAGGTGGGGCCGGGCGGCCAGCAACTGTTCTTCGGTGGAGAACGCGCCAAGGACGGCGACCGAGCGCACGCCGGCGCGGCGGGCCATCTGGAGATCCTGCGGGGCATCTCCGACGTAAATGCACGCGCGCGGGTTGAGGCGCATTTTGCGGAGCGCGAGGAGGAGCGGTTCGGGATGGGGCTTCCGGCGAGCGGTGTCTCCGCTGCAGACCCGTGCGGAGAAAACGCGGAGCAGGCGGAAACGTCGAAGTTGCAGCGTGACGCGCTCGCGGTCACCACTCGTTACCAGACCGAGGCGGTGCCTTCTTCCAAGCGCGCGAAGGACGCTGCGCGCGCCGGGAAGGAGTTCGGTGCGGTGTTGCGCGTAAGATTCGCGCCAGGCGGCGTCGGCCTGGGGCCAGCGATGGCGCGGCAGGCCCGCGGCGCGATAGACCTGGTGCCAGTTGGGTGAATAGTGCCTGGTGAGCTCGCGGAGGCCCCACGGGATGTCCATCTTGCGGAACATGGCGAGATACGCGGCGCAATCCGCGTGATGGGAGTCCAGCAGCGTGCCGTCCCAATCAAACAGGACGCCTTTCACGGGTTGGGCAAAGGATCGGGGCATTGGCATGAGCGGCGAAGCTGGCCGGTGAAACCAAAAGAGGGGCGCCGAAGCGCCCCCCTCTGCGAAATTCCCCCTGCGGGGAAATCTTAGAACGTAAAGCGCACGGACAACTGTGCCTGCCGCGGATCTCCCACACCCAATCGCAGGAAGCCGTTGAAATCGAACAACGCGGGAGTCGTAATCGGGATCACGTTGTTGTTGTTGTTGAACGTGTTGAACATTTCGAAAACGGGGATGATCTGCATCCGTTCCCCGATCTTGAAGGGCCGTTCCAGCCGCCAGTCAAAGGAGAAGAAGGCATTGTCCTTTCGCAGGTGGTTTCTCCCGCAATCAACGCCGCTCACGACCCTGGTGTTGGAGTTGGTAATGCTGCAGGGTGTCCCTGTTGGCGTACGCGTGACGATGTCCGTAATCGGTTGAGCCGAATGCGCCTGCATGCGGATGTTGCCCGTGAAGCCGTACGGCAGCTCTGCGGTCGTGTAGAAGTTGAAGCGGTGCCGCTGGTCGCGATCCGCCTCGGAATAGTCCTTCGAAAGATCGAAACGATTGAACGTGCGGTCCGTGAAAGGATCGCGCTCGTTGGAATCGTCGTCGAGATCTTTCGAAACCGTGTAGTTCGCTTCCATCTGCCACTTCTGGCTCCAGCGTTTGCGGCCGCCGAACACCACCCCGCGGTAGAGCGACTTGCCCGGGCTGGCGGTGACGAAGACGTTGCCGAGTTGGCAGAGAAAATTCGGGGGGCCGCACGCCGGTCCGACGAACAGGCTGGGCCCAGTATAATTCACGGTGTCGCCGTTTGTCGGTACGACCACGGGTCCCGATCCGTTGTTGGCATCGTAGAAGCGCGTGATGTGCACGCCTTTGGAAATCGTGAAGTCCACATATGCGGAAATGTTGTGGCCAAGGTCCTGTTCAAAGGCCACATTCGTCGTGTAGATACGCGGGTTCGCGTAATCCTTGCTGAATACCCGCACTCCTGTGAAGCACGGGAACGGATTGGTGCCGCAGGACGGATTGCTCGCCGTAGCCGGAAAGGCGTTGGGCCATGCCGGGCCGCTTCCGAAGCTCGACTGGGTGAAGATGGTCCGCTGCTGGACGCCATTCGTCGTGATCGACCCCACCTGGCTCAGCATATTCTGCCGGCCGTAGTAGATCCCCCAGCTCGCGCGCAGGACCGACTTGTGTTTGTTCGCCACGTCCCAGGCGAATCCGACGCGCGGCTGGAACTCCTTCTTTGCGCTGTGCTCCGTGCCGTCGGACGGGAACGCGGGGTTGCTCAGGAAGATCCCATAGGCCGTCTTAGAGGGAGCAGTAACGACATCCGGGAAAATCTGCGCTTCCCACCGCAGGCCGTAACTGAGGGTGAGACCGGGCATGATCTGCCATTTGTCCTGAGCGAACAGCGCATAGTCTTCGTTGGAAATGCTCGATGCGCCGGGCGGAATATTACCCAGGCCAGTCGGCACGCCGTCCTGGAGGTAGAACAGTAATGGGCCGCGAACGGTGCTGCCTGCCGGGCAGGTCTGATTGAACGGGGCGCCCTGTGTGATCCAGCCCGTAAACGTTCCAGCGGTGGAATCGAAACACTCGCCCACGGTCGGCCCAAAGCCATCGGTGGCTGCTTGGGAAGCGTAGCGCAGGAAGCCGACCGCGCTGTCAAACAGATAGCGGCCGGTGAAGAACCCGCGGAAGGTCTGGGAGTTCAGCGTGTGCAGCCATTCTCCGCCGAACTTAAACGTGTGGCGGTTCCGCACCAGCGTGAAGTTGTCGCGGAGCTGCGTCCGCCAGATGGTCTCGTCAATATTGGGTTGGAGGAAGAATGGGGCGCCGAAGCGGAACGATGGCGCAAAGCCCACGCCCGTGTCGGCAGGAATCTTGGAAGCTACTGCCGAGCGCGGTCGGAGCTCCCGCTGATAAGTGAAGTGCAGTTCGTTCAGCTTCGTCGGAGACACCGTCGTGAAAAAGTTGAAGTTCAGCGCGTTGATCTTCGACGGGCCTTCGATTCCGTTCGCGGACGTACCGTAAGTGGCCACATCGAACGTCTGGTTCGTATTCTTCGAGTAGTCGAAGTTATAGGAAGCCGAGAACTGATTCTTAGGCGAGACGTTCCAGTCGAACCGCGCCAGGGCCGCGGAATTGCGAATGGGATGCTTCACAGACTGGCTGTCGTCCTGCCCCACGCTGCTCTTGAGGAAGTTCACCAGCGCCACGCGCTGGCATTCGGCGCTGGCGGAGATCGCTGCGTCATTCACGCCCACCACCGGGTTCGCAACCGAACATGTCGGACCGAGGGCGGCGCTCAGATTCGGGCGTGTCAGGTTTTCCAGGATCTGCTCGAAGGCGCCGAAGAAGAACATGTTGTCTTTCTTGATGGGCCCGCCGATCGTGCCGCCGAACTGCTCGCGGTGGAAATTGTCGAGGGGCTTGCCGTCGGAGGTGTTGGCGGTCAGGGCTTTAAGTCGCTGATAATAAAAGGCGCTGCCGTGAAGGTCGTTGGTGCCGTTCTTGGTGATGACGTTGACGACGCCGCCCGCGGTGCGCCCATACTCGGCGCTGGCGCCCGAGGCAACCACCTGGAATTCCTTCACTGCGTCCAGTGTGATGTCGATCGCCGCGCGCTGGCCGCCGAGCTGTTCGCCGAAAAAGCCGTTGTTGTAGTCGCCGCCGTCGAGGCTGATGTTGTTGAAGATTCCGCGCTGGCCGTTGAAGTTGATTTCGTCGCCGTCGGGCCCCTGCACGATGCTGACGCCGGGGGTGAGGGTCAGGAGGTCTTCAAACTTGCGGCCGAGGACCGGCGTCTTCGACACCGCGAGCTCGTTCAGAGTGCTGGAGGATTCCGTCTTGGTCGTTTCCACTACAGGCACATCGGAAACGACGATTTTCTCGCTTACGGCGGAGATCTTCAGCGTGATGGAGAGGTTGATGGCCTGGCCGACGGTGAGGACGATGTTGCGCTGCTCGACAGTGGCGAAGCCCTGCTTGGTTATGGTCAGCGTGTACCGCCCCGGCGGCAAATTGAGGAAGGCGAAGTGGCCTTCCTCGTTCGTGGTGTCGGTGCGGGTGAGGTTCGTGTCGAGGTTTTTGATTTCGAGGCCTGCTCCCGGCACGCCACCGCCCTTCGCGTCGGTGATATCGCCCTGGACCGTGCCCGTGGTGATCTGCGCCTGCCCCCACGTCGTTGTTGCGCACAGCAGTGCCAATGCGATTCCAAAAAAGGCACGCAAGACTTTTTTCATTTTTTCTCCCCCCAGAAATTTCCCCCCTACTTCAGAGGCGCCGCAAAGGCATCCCGAGGACGGCGGCGCAAAGCGTCTGTGAGTGTATTGCAAGAAATGGCCGCCGCGCAAGACGGGGGTTGTGGAAACATTTGCTCGAACGGGGAAGACGCAAAGGCCGGGCGGAGGCGAAAAGCAAACGCCGGTCAGGCGGCTTGATGCTGCTAGGGCAGATGGTCGTCGCGGTCGAAATCGAGGTCCAAAAAATTAGCGGCCACGCCGAACCAGCCGGGAGTCGCGGCGGGCTCCGTGCGGCAGACCTGCGCCTCCGTCACCAGAACGACGTTTCCGCACCCGAGCGGCCGGCTGACGAGAACAACTTCAATCTCCAGATGCGAGCCTGGAGCGAGACTCCGGGGGCAGAGAAAGAAGACTCCGGTGGAACTGATGTCGCGCGTGACCAGCGTGACCGGAAACTGTTCCGCGATGCCGTCCACGCTGCGCAATTTCAGGGGCAGCTTCAGCGAAGCGCGCGGGTATTCGCGGTGTTCCGGCACCACGCCAACGGCGTGCGTCGGCACGCGGGCAAACCGGCGCGGCTGGGGTCCCCGAGGAAAAGGAACGATGCGCAAAACCGGCGGCCCCGCGGGCGTCGCGGGAAGCGGGCGCGCGGCAACAGACTCCGCCGCTGCATTCTCGGGAATCGCAAGCTCGACCTGCGTGGCTCGATTAGTTCCGCTCATCACGCCCTCAAAAAACGATTCTGCGAAATTCAGAAAGAAGCCGGGGAGCTAAGGTGACACTCCCCTGGAGATCGGTCAATGAGGGGATTGCAGGCGAAGTGTTCAAAATTCAAACAGAGGGTTCCAGTACCAGTGCGGCGCCGCGGCGGAATCCTCGACAAGCCAAATAAATGGTCCACCAATATGGCGCTCGACAAGCCTCTGGAGTCCCGCGTACGCTGCCTCTGGCAGTTAGGCACTCAATGTCCACAACTTCGCTCGAGCCTTCTTCGACTTCGGTCAACCATTCCAGCTTTTTGCCGACAGGGACCCGCGCCAAGCTCATTCTGGCGTTCGCGGCCGTATATCTGGTCTGGGGATCCACCTATTTTGCGATCCGAGTGGGCATCGAGACCCTTCCGCCGCTGTTGCTGGCCGGTTCGCGGCATCTGCTGGCCGGATTGATCTTCTACCCCATCCTGCGCTGGAAGACCGGAATCCGGCCGACGGCTGCCCACTGGCGAACAGCCACGGTGACGGGCCTCCTGCTTCTCTTTATCGGGAACGGCGGAGTTTGCCTGGCGGAGCAGCGGATTCCCTCTGGCGTGGCCGCGCTGCTGGTCGCAACGGTATCGTTGTGGCTGGTGCTCATCGAGTGGGCGCGGCCGGGCGGGACGCGGCCGGTGGCGCGGGTGATCGCGGGCCTGGTGATGGGCTTCGCCGGGCTGGCACTGCTTGTGGGCCCGGCGCAACTGGGAGGTTCCCGCCGGGTGGATCTGCTCGGCGCGGGGATTCTGGTGGTGGCTTCGTTTTCCTGGTCGTGCGGGTCGCTCTTCTCCAAGCACAATCCGCTGCCCCCGTCGCCGTTCCTGGGAGTAGCGATGCAGAGCCTGGCCGGGGGCGCGGCGTTGTGGATCGCGGGACTCACCATTGGCGAGGGCCGGGCACTGGTTGCCGGAGCAATCTCGCTGCGGTCGATTATCGCGCTGGCCTACCTGATTGCGTTCGGCTCGGCGATCGGATTTACGGCGTATCTCTATTTGCTGAAAAACACCACCCCATCGCGCATCGGTACGTATGCGTTTGTAAACCCCGTCGTGGCGCTCTTCCTGGGATGGGCCTTTGCCGGGGAGGTTGTGAGCCTGCGGACCTGGCTGGCGGCCGCGGTGATTCTGACGGCAGTCCTCCTGGTGATTACGGCCCCGCACGGCGCGCCAGGCCGAAAAGAGGAAGAAATCGTCCCTCCCTCGGAAGCTTGAACTTTTCATTTTGACGAACGATTCCGGATAGATTTGCCAGCCGGAGTGCGTTAACTTTGCCGGGTCATGCAGACGAGCGTTTCATCCCCGAGCCAGGAACGAAAGAATCTGCCGTCAACGGCCACAGGGGCGGCGGAAAAATACTGGCGCGCCGTGCAGGCCCGCGACCGCCGCTGGGACGGCAAATTCGTCTTCGCAGTGAACTCGACGTGCGTCTACTGCCGTCCATCCTGCCCCGCGCGGCGTCCCCTGCGGCGGAACGTGCAATTTTTCGCGCGCCCCGAGGAAGCCGAGAGCCATGGGTTCCGGCCGTGCCGCCGGTGCCGGCCGGATGGCGTCGCGGCCAGCGCCGCGCTGGTCGAGCGCGCCGCGCGGTACCTCGAAACCGGCGAAGAGGAAAATCCGAAATTTCCGGCAATGGCGGCGGCGCTCGGAACATCTACGGGCGTGCTGCGGCGCGCCTTCCGGCAGTTGACCGGGCTGACGCCGCGGGCCTTTGCCGATGCGGTGCGGATGGGCCGCCTGAAAAGGGAATTGCGCGCGGCGCAAAATGTGGCCGCGGCGATCTATGAAACAGGATTCGGCTCCGCCAGCCGCGTCTATGAGGGCAGCAACCGCAAACTGGGAATGACGCCGGCCATCTATCGCCGGGGAGGAGAAGGCATGAAAATTCAATATACGGTCACGGAATCTCCGCTGGGAAAAGTGCTGGTGGGAGCGACGGAGCGCGGAGTCTCCGCCGTCTATCTGGGGGACTCGGAAAAGGCCTTGGCCGGCGAACTGCGGAAGGAATATCCCCGTGCGGAGATCGCTCCCGCGGATCGCTCTTTTTCGAGATGGGTGCGCGAGATCGTGCAGCGCGTGGAAGGACGCCAGCCGAGCATGGAGCTCCCCCTGGATGTGGAGGCAACGGCGTTCCAGCGGCGCGTGTGGCAGGAATTGCAGCGGATCCCCTTGGGCCAGACCCGGACCTACACGCAGGTGGCGAACGCCCTCGGCAAGCCGAAGGCCGTGCGCGCCGTGGCTCGCGCCTGCGCCACGAATCCGGTGTCGATTGTGGTGCCCTGTCACCGGGTGATTCGCGGAGACGGGAGCCTGGCCGGTTACCGCTGGGGGCTCAATCGCAAGCAGCGCCTGCTCGAAAAGGAGCGCCGGCTGGCGCGGGCCGCGGATTGAATCGAAGCCGCGCAGGCGGCAGGGGCCGACTCAGCCGCGGGGTTTGATGCGGCTGGCGTTCTTGGGCCAGTCGGCTTTGAACTTTGCATCGGCGATCTTCGTGTTCAGCGCGACATTCTTGTAGTGGACCAGGAAGTAGTCGCCGCCGGTCTCAAAGAACTTCTGCTGCACGGGAATCCAGGAAGCTTCGTCGATCCACATCTGAATCTTGGAAATCTGGCGCCGGATTTTTTCGGACTTCGGGGTCATTTCCACCAGCACCGCATTGCGGTTGTCGAGGGTCTCTTCGCCGAGCACGGTCAGCAGATAATTCTTTTTCAATTCCTCGCCCTTGGTCCCGAACCCGAGCAGCAGATACTGGTCCACCATGGCGCGGTTCTTGCCCAGATTGTACTCCTCCACGCGATTGATCTTCGGCGTGAAGATGAACAACTGGTCGCCGGAGCGGAGAATCGTGCGCGCATCCGGCTTCTGGATGTCGATGCGCATCTTGTGGTCGTGGCGGACCAGGATCTGTCCGGTTTCGACGGAGGTATCCTTCACCACCTCGGTGAATTTGGTGTGCTCGATCTCGGCGGCCAGGGTGCGAAATTCCGCGGCGGCGTGGTCGAGTTGTTTCACGATGGACTCCACCGTCCAGCGGGGAAGATTTTCCGCGGCGGGAGCCAGGACGCTGCACGCCAGCAGGGCGAGAACCGCCCCGGCGATGCAAGCGTCGCGAAGTTTTCTCTCAAGCAAGCGGCTCAAATATTTACCTCTTGCACTTCGTTGACCCGCAATTGCGAGCCGAAAAATGCTAACACAGCAGACTAGCACTGCAGGAAAGACGCGCCAAAGCGCCGGGGCGTTACATGCCGGGCCGGGCGCGGCCCGGGTTCAGCGCTTGATCTTCACCTCATAACTGATCACGGTACCCTGGGCGTCGCGCGTGGGCTCGATCTGTAGGATTTCAAATCCGCGCCCGGCAAGCTCCGGCACGGATTTTTTCAGGGCTTGGTGCAGGTCACTGGAAAGCTCGGGCGTACGGGCCGGAGGAGCTAGCACGCGGGCATCCACGCGGTAGGTCCGCGTCGTGGAATCGCCGGCTACCAGGGAAACCAGCCCGCTGCCGGCGGCCATGCCCACTTCCGGCTGGTCGTGGAACCACGGCCGCGGGGTCAGCAAACAAAAAATGACGATCAGAACCACGGCCACGTCGTACTGCCAGGTGCCGCGCTCGTACGTCCAGAAAAACGTGCGCTTCAGGATTTGTCCGAGGAGGCTCATCTCAGTCCGCTGGAACTCCGTCCACGATGACGCCGTCGCGCATGTGCACGACGCGGTCGAAGTAGGAAGCCGCTTCGGGATTGTGGGTGATCATCACAATCGTCTGCCCCAGATCCTTGTTGAGCTGGCGCAGCATCGCCAGGACGGCCTCGGAATTTCTTGTGTCGAGATTTCCGGTAGGCTCATCGGCGAGCAGGATCTTCGGCTCGTTGATGATCGCGCGGGCGATGGCCACGCGCTGCTGTTCGCCGCCGGAGAGCTCGGAGGGTTTGTGATGGAGCCTTCCTGCCAGTCCGAGGAGATTCGTGACGACGTCGAACCGGTGCGGATCGAACCCGTTTCCGTGAATATATTGCGCGATGGCGATGTTGCCCTGGGCCGTGAGCGTCGGCAGGAGGTTGAACCGCTGAAAGACGAAGCCGATCTTGTGACGGCGCAACTTGGTGCGCTCAGCGTCGCTCATCTTGGTCAGGTTGTTGCCATCCACAAAGACAACCCCGCGGCTCGCCTGGGCCAGCCCGCCGATTACATAGAGTAGCGACGATTTCCCGCATCCCGACGGGCCCATCACCGCGACCGACTCCCCGGGGAGAACGTCGAAGTTGACCCCGCGCAGCGCCGGCACCTCCACCTTGCCCGCGCGGTAGAGCTTCCACAGGTTTTCGGTCTTTAGGATGTGTTCCAAGACTGACGGCCCCGCAACAATCTCGTTTACCGGAAAACGGTGTATTGTAGCCGCGAATGTCATCTGTGCCTAGCCTCCAAAAGGCACGCAAAGGGCCGCTGGCCCATGCCGCAAACTCCGCCGAATCAACGCGGCGGCGGCAGCGGTTGCAGACGGCCTGCCGGATAACACGGACGACTGCCGTGGAAACACGGCGTTTGGCTGCGCATTAGTCGTAGGAAAGCGCTTCGACGGCGTCCTTGCGGCTGGCCATCCACGCCGGGTAGCTGGCGCCGACGATGGCCCCGAAGAACGCAATCCCGGCGGCGCGCAGGATCCATCCCGGCGTGATCAGGATGGAAAGCGTCGGAAACGCAACCAGGAATCCCGCCCGCGCTAGATAACTCAAACCGATGCCCGCGATGATTCCAAAGCAGCAGATCATGGCCGATTCGGAGAGCAGCGCGCGGATGATCAGGCTCTTGCCGGCGCCGAGTGATTTCAGCACGCCGATGTCGCGCGTCCGCTCGATGACGGTCGTGTACATCGAGAGGAATATGACGAGCAGGCCGATGGCGACTGCCAGGGCGATCATGGCGTCAATGAAGGCTTCCAGGCCGGGGATGTTCGTCGAGGTCATTAGGGAAAGATAATCCTTGAGCGGGCGAATCGTGTAGCCCGGGAAGACGTCGCGCATCTGCTCCATCACGTCGGGCGCGTGCTCGGGGCGGGTGCACTTGACGAAAAAGACCGAAGCCTTGTCGCGCGCGCTGACCATCTCCTGCAAAGTCGTCAGGGGCACGAAGAGCCTGGCCCCTTTCCCGTGTTCGACGACCCCGGTCACGTGCCAGTCGTGCTCGAACATGCGGTGCGTATCCCCAGCTCGAAGACGTTTCGATCTTGCCGCCACGTCATCCACCAGCAGGTCGTCTGGGCCTTGAATGTCGTGGCCCTCGAGAAATACGAACCCGCCGGAGACCGCGCGAAAACTTTCCTTGTCAATGCCGTACACGACTTCCACGCCGGACGTATTGAACTGAAACAGCACCGGCGAGACGGTCCGCACGTATTTCATTTCGGCGATTTTGTCGCCGATTTTGACCGGCATGGGCGCGGTCCCGAAGGCGATGAGAAACGAAGCGTTCGGCGGCTGGAGCATGATGTCGGCGCCGATTCCCTCGATGCGCTTCGCAGTTTCCGTGAGCAGGCCGGAGGTGAGGCCGACGATGAGGACGACGAGCGCCACTTCCACGGCGACCGCCAGCACGGCGATCAGCGTTCGCAGCGGGCGGTGCCCGAGATTCCGGAGAATGAGTTCGCCCATCATGGCTTCTTCTCTTCCTGCGATTCACCCACGCGGACCAGTTCCGAGCCGGTCGGCTGCTCGAGTTGGAAGCGCTCCGCGGGCAGCGGCCCGTTGATCATCACCTTGGTGAACTCCATGTCCAGCGTGTAGTCATCGTGCGGGCGTTCGATGTGAATCCGGCGCGGGAAGCGGAGAAGGATTTTCACGGTATCCGCGCTTGCCTCTTGGTCCCAGGCGAGCGCCTGCCACTCGGCAAAGCGAATGTCCGAGAGCAACGCGCCCCCGGGGCCGAATTTCTGCAGCCGGCTGACGGACAGGTCGGAGCGCTGAAACCAGATTTTCATCGCAATTTCGGGAGTCTCGCCCGCTCCCAGCAGCGTCAGCACGTAGTAGCGCCCGCGTTCGTCATTGAACTCTTCGAAGAGCGTTTTCTCGTCAGTGCGAATCTCCGTCCAGAGCAGCGAATCCAGCAGGTGCTGTGGCCGGAGGTTTTCGATGGGCTTTTTGCCGCCGCGCTCCGTGCGCACGGACCCCACGAGAAACTTGTTCTTCGACGGGATGCTCACGCGAAACGTTTCGCCGTCGCTGGTCATATCAAAAATGGTTTTTCCGATCACCGGAGCCTGGCCGATGACGCGAATCTCCGCCGGCCGCGCC
>OBEQ010622750.1_pt1 | contig 11052 bp, 8 predicted proteins | sample 1670901 | NCBI WGS metagenome assembly OBEQ01 (sample SAMEA104232315, study PRJEB22302) | groundwater metagenome | biome: forest; feature: aquifer; material: groundwater | place: USA | collected 2011-08-07 | depth 5.4 m | reverse complement strand
GGACAGTAGAAATTTTTTCGTGAGGAAGAAAAACAATACATTTTAATCTGTCCCTAACATAAGCAGTGTAAATTGCAGCCGAGGCCGAGGTGTCACCCGTACTTGCGCAAGCTACATATTGAATCTTAAGATGGAGATAAAGCTTTTGGAGTCTTAAGGCTTCAGAAATCGCTATTGACATCCCTCTGTCTTTAAAACTCTCAGAAGGCAGCTGACCTTCCATTTTAATAAAAAGATTTTTGAGTCCTATCTTTCGCTTCAGCCAATCGGGTATCTCAAAAAGATCAGTAAAACCTTCTCTTAAGGAAACAACAAATTTTGTAGGAAAATTGGGTAAAAGAAAAGGCAGCCAAATAAAAACACCGCTTCCATTCGGATAGCTATTCCTTGCCTTTCCAAATCTTACACGGTCAAAAAAAAGCTGAGCCTTTCTACCTACTCCTACATTTTTATCAATCCAATCCTCATCTCTCTCAACCAAAAGTAAACCCTTGCATCTTGGACAGGTATAGTAGAATTTATCCGGCGGATACAAAGAGCCGCATTCTATACATTTATGCCAAAACCTTACTTTTTTCATAAGCTAAGCGAATTATAAACTTTAAGCGTTTCTCTTGCCATTTTTTCCCAAGAAAAAAGCTTTACCCTTTCTAAACCCTTTTTTGTCTTTTGACTAAAATGATTTAAATCATTAAAGCAAACTTCCTTCATCTTTTCCACAATGTCTTTTGGATTATAAGGATCAAAATAAATAGCCGCATCAGCGCAAACTTCTTTAAGAGACGGAATATCAGATGCTAAAACTAAGCATTTATTTGCCATTGCCTCCATTGCCGGTAATCCAAATCCCTCCATAAGAGAAGGAACAACTAATGCCAAAGCATTTTTATACAAATCTGTCAGATCTTCGTCAGAAACATTTTGTAAAAAAATTACTTTATTTGAAAGCTTCAAATCTTGCACTTTTCTTTTTAATCTTTTATAAAAATAGTCCTCCTTGCCAACCAAAACCAAATTAGTATGAGAATTTAAAATACTAAACGCTTGCAAAAGTCTATCGAGATTCTTATGCGGATATGCATTTCCAACATATAAAAAGTATTTCCTCTTAACTGCTGACTTCTGACTGCTAACTGCTAACTTTTGATCTACTCCCTCATACGTTACCACAACTTTCTCGGAATCAACTCCCAAATGATCTAAAATTTCCCTTTTGGTAGCATTGGAAACTGCAATAATTTTCTTGGCATTTTTTGCAGCTTTTGCAAGCACAAATTTATATCCAAGTAATTTTAAATTATAAATTGGAAAAGACAAGGTGGATGCCTGTCCTGTTGGAAAATGATTAATGATAAGGTCATGAATCGTAACAACAAATGGACGATTATAAAGTAGGGGAACAGAGAAATAAGGAAAATGCATAAGGTCCAAATTTTCCCTATTCAAAATCTTCGGAAATTCTATCTGTTCCCTTAGGGTGTGCCAACGAATATCGGCAACAACGAGTTGAAAGTTGAGAGTTGAAAGTTGAGAGTTTATTTCTTTGTAATTTTTGGATAAAACAAATAAAATATATTCATTCTTCTTATCAATCTTTCGCAAATTTAAAACAAGATTTCGGATGTATCTTCCAACCCCAGTTTTATCCCACAGCCGACAGTCTATTCCAATTCTCATATTCTCTCTCTAACTGAAATTCCAATATTTACTAACAAATTAATAACCCAAGAATATTTTTGCTTGTAATGTTTTCTGTAAAATATTCTCATTGCGTTAAACCTCGCTTTTGTGGCTCTTTTTTTTGTTTCTAGAGTTGCTGTTGAAATTTCTTTTGAAACTTTTTTTATTCCTCCCGAAACTCCTTTGTAATGAAGTATTGAAACCTCCGGAACATAATAAATTTTCCAGCCTTTAGATTTTAGCTCATAACAAAAATCTATGTCTTCACCGTAGAAAAAGTAATCCTCATCCCACCAGCCCGCCTGTTCCCCAGCTTCTCTTCTTACCAGCATAAAAGCTCCAGTCAAAGCATCTATTTCATGAGTTTTTGACAAATCCATAAACCCCAAATTATAACTATTAAAAACTTTAGACTTTGGAAATATTTTTGAAAGTCCCGAAAAATGGCAAAAAGCATTCCACGGAGTTGGAAAACCTCTGTGTGAAGCGTCATCTATTTCGCCATTTGGCATTAAAAGTTTGCAGGTTGACGCCCCAGCATCTTTGTTTTCATCCATAAATTGAATCATTTTCTCCAAAGTATTTTTAGACACTATAGTATCGGGATTTAGAAATAAAACATATCTTGATTGTTCCGACTTTTTAATTCCCTGATTGTTTGCTTTTGAAAATCCTACATTTTTCTTATTGCTTATAAGATCTATTTTGGGAAATTCTTTTTTCACCATTTCGGAGGAATTATCGCTCGAAGCATTGTCTACGACAATGATTTCATAATTAACTTTTTTTGATCCGCCAGCTGGCGGAAAATCCAAAAGAGAATTGATGCATCTTTTTAAAAATTCTTTAGTGTTGTAATTAACAATAACTATAGAAAGATCAAGCATAGGAAACTACTGATTCATAAACTGAATTTAGGTCTTCCGCAATTTTTTCCCAGTTGAATTTTTCTTCGATTAGCTTTCTTGCATTTCTAGAAATTGTTTCATAAAATTTTTCGTTTCCTAATAGTTCCCGAATTTTTCGTACGAATCCATTCGAGTCATTGGCAATTACGATTTCTGAATTATCGAGAGCTCCAATTGCGTTACCTAAAGATGTTGTTATTACCGGAACTCCACTTGCCATTGCTTCCAAGATTTTAAAACTTGTTCCTCCACCAACCCTAATTGGAGCAAGCAATAAATCAGATTTTTGGTAAATAAGCTCTGTTTCTTTTGGCGCTTGGTCATCGAATATAATATTTTTATCGCTAGTTAACTTTCTTATTTTGTCAGGAATACTTCTTCCAACAACCCACAACTTTATTCCCTTATCATTCATTTGAGGAATAAATTCTTCTCTTAGTTTTGGCCAAACTTCTTTGATAAGAAATTCAACTGCATCTATATTTTGCACCCATTTAAATTCCCCAATAAACAAAATCCTTTTCTCTCCTCTTTTTTTTGTTAATTGTAAATTGTTAATTGTAAATTGTTTTGTATCAACTCCATTTGCCACAATAACAACATCCTTTCTTTTTTTCTCAATTATTTTTTTCTCACCCTCAGAAACTGCTATTAATTTTGTAGCTCTCTTCCACATTTTTTCTTCCCAATACTTAAGCTTCAAAACGTCTAAATACAAAAGGGGTCTTAATATCAAAGGAGCTTTATCTGCAAAACGTTGGTAAACTAAGTATTCAACATTATGCTCAACCAGAATCAAAGGAATATCTATAGATGGGACATTTTGCATAACATAGGAAGTTTCTACGTGAATTAAATCAAATTGAGATTCAATAAGTTCTCTTCTAATTTCTTTTTTCATTTCCGAGCTTGTATGACCGGTTATTAAAAATGATTGAAGCGATAATCCGGTCTTTATAATATTTTTTGCCGACCACTGTTTTTTTCGGGGAATTGTAATAATTTTTTTGCAGAACTTTTTTACTTCCGCTATTTCTTTTTCCCCTTGATAATCTCTTTTTTCGCAAATTAAAGTTATCTTATGCTTACGGCTTAATTCTTTTATCAAATTGTATAAACGGATATGGCCCCCGGAAAAAAGAGGATAAGGCAGATATGACGAAACCAGAAGAATGTTCATCTTAATCATCCTTTGCTTGTTCTATTAAACCTTGCGCAGTCGGTCGTGTCATATCAAATATTGCATATGTAGGAGTTATTATTACGGGTTTAAATAGTTTTTCATTATTAAGATCTTCTTGGGATGGATTAGCAAAAGCGATGTAGGACGCGCCTGCTTTTTTAAAAGCCTTATAAGATCGGTCGAAAACAGGCCAGCCTTGTCGATTTGTATAATATAGGAAAGTCGTATCCGCACCATAGGGAGCAATAACCTTGGCATCTTTAGGGGTTAGCTCATCAACCGCTTTTCCTGCAGTTATAATGTCTGGATGTTGAATGCTGTAATAATCCCGAACAGCAAACCAACCAAAAGCCAGCATAAAAATAATTCCGACAAAAACTGTTAAAAAAGAAACCCAACGATTAAATATATCTTTTCTTTCAAGAATTAAATCTACTCCTTTTGCAAAAAATATTGCCAGTGTTGGTACAATAAGAATCTGATAATAATTATGTGTAACATTCCCGTTTGCCATAACAGTCATATAGACTAAAGAGGAAATGATAAAATAGAAAAAGAACCAATTCTCTTTTTTATTTATTTTTCGCAATATTCCTAAAAAAACAAATGGCAGTCCCCAGTAACCCAAAATAAGCCGACCTATTCTATCTGCAAAAAGCCAGTGAAAAAATGCCCCTTTGAATCGAATGTGATTCCCATTGAATAACCAATCGTTTTGTGCAATTCCCGGAAGAAATTCTTTCTGATTCATCCATATACGCCAAAGCTCCAATGGCATTGTCGCAAGAATAATAAATAACCATAGTTGCCATTTCTTTAAAAATCTAAATCCAAATTGATGCCATACAAGATAAATAAGAGGTAGGGTAAAAAATAAAGCGTAAGGTTTAATTAGCAATGCTGCTGCTATAAATAAAACCGCTAAAACAAATTGGAAATTGAAAATTGTCCGCCAGCTTGCGGATTGAAACCGTTCTGCCCAATTTGAAAAAAAATATGTACCTGCAAGAAGCGCTACAACCATTAACTGATCTGGAAGAATAGTGCGACCGTAATAAATATTATAAGGAATAAATGCAAAGAAAAAGGAGGCAATTAATCCTGTACGGGAATTTGCATACTTTGCCAACAAAAGATAAAGAAAAACAATAGATATCAGAGAGGATAAAATTGTCACTATCCTTCCCCATTCTTCCAACGTAAATTTACCAAATAGTTTGAATAAACCTGCTTGCGCTACATTATAAATCGGAAATTCGACAAATCTATAACCCTGTGGATTATCAGTTAAAGAAACTGCTATTGAAAGATCTTCGAATTTTGGACGGAGGAGGTCAAAACCGTTTTTTACAAAATTTCTGGAAACGCTTGAAGTATCCACTTGACGCCAACTATGCCAATCCGCAACCGGCGCGCTAAATTTGTATAGTCTAACTGCAAAAGCCCCAAGAAGGATAATTGTCAGAGCAAAAATCTGAAATTTTTTCATTACCTTAATTGTACTGCATTCTGCTGTTTATTGCCAAGCTTAATGCTGCCTTGGTGGGTTTACGAGGATTATTTGCCCCTTCTTTGTCCTGCCGACCTCCTCTACATTTCCATTCTTATCAAATCTGAATACGTGAGCGCTTGTGGAACCTGTTAACTGATTCAAAGCGAGGTTAATATCCGACACCGTATAAACGGCAAGATTTGGGTTTTTAAACGTAAGCCACAAGGCATCTTTTAGTCCTACCGGCCACACCCATGCTTCACCATTTCTAAGCGGCATACCAACGAAATAAAACTGCAAATTGTCTTTTATCCAGAAGTCCTTTGAATACTCCTCAATTGAAACAAGAAATCTTTTAGACTTTTCACCTGCTTCTTGCCAATCCGTGTGAATTTTCTGCAGGCTAAATAACTGAACTATAGAATACGCAATCATTATTATCACTATAGCTCCGGTGCCAATGTATCTATCGCTAATATTTATCAAATAAACGTATGTCTTTTTTAGAAGAAGCACAAAAAGGATTACAAACCCAACAGATGATAAATAACTATAGCGAGATGTTATATTTCCCAATCCCAAAAACGGAAGTAGTCCTATAATGAAAAATAAAAATCCGAAAATAATGATCTTCCGTTCTTTTTCTTCAATTTTTCTCATAATTATTCTATATCCGGCAACAAAACCAAAAATTATCAAAAAAGAAAGCGGAACGGAAGCTATCATATGCGCTCTTGAAAAATTTCTTAACCCCTCATAAAAGGATAGCGATTGAGGCCCCAAAAGGTCAAGAAGCAAATATCCCACAGTATTTCCTAAGAAATTGTATGGGAGTTTGAAAATATTATAGCTATAATCCCCGTTAAACCAATGGCTTTGTGCTAAAAGGCGCAAAGCCAAATATGGCAAAATGGGGAATAGAAGAAGTTTGTAGGAAGTTTTTCTTGATAGATTATTTATGACCAAATTCTCTCCAAAAATAAAGTCATAAAGAATTATTAATAATGGAACGATAACTCCAAGCTCGTGGAACATTAAACTAAAAGAGATAGAAGCAAACGTAATAACAAAATAAATTATTTTTTTCTTCTCTTTCCAAACGATAAAAGATAACAAGCCGGCAAGAGCAAATAAAGCATTGAAAATAAAGCCTGTTGATGAAATCCAAAATATATCTTCATGATGACCGCTTAAAACAATAAACAAAACAACACTTATAATCGATAGAATGTAATCTCTGAAAATTTTTCTTACGATTAAAAATAGAAATGCGCTAACTGCAAAATGGAGAAAAATTGAAACTAAATGATACATTGTTTGATTAAGCCAAAATGACGAATACATCAGGGAGAAATATATTTTTGTTCCCGGACGATAGAAGAATCCCTGAGCTTGCGTAAAATAATTTGTTATATTGTTGCAGCAATCTTGAGCCCACCTAAGCCATGTAAAATCATCTCCAACGAAATAGTTGTTAGAAAGAGAGAAGAAAAATGTTGCAGTAATAATAAAAATATAAACAATAATCGCATAAGGAGAAACAATTATTTTCTTAAACTCTTTAAGAAGATCTATTTCTCCTGCGTATAGGCTTATACTCCCGATTGCAACACCCATCAAAAGCCAATACGTAAAAGCAATCTTAGAGGCCTCAAAAACATCAATCAAAAAAGCATTTAACGCCAACCCAAAACTTCCTGCCACAAAACCAATAATAAAATTCCTGACAACGAGAGAATCCACTCTGGGTAAAAACCTTTTAATATATATAACTGCGATTACAAAAATTGAAAGAAAAGCTGCAAGCCCAAGCAATCCCGACTCTCCCAAGATGCGAAGATAATTATTGTCCACAGCAAGACTAACTGAACCATAACCGCTTCCTAAGAAAATATTGCGCTTGAATGCCTCAAATGTCTTTGGCCATTCTCCCTGAAATCTTGTTGTAAAAGAAAGGTCGTATGCTTTTGCTTTCTTTATCAAAAAATCACCATAAAAAATACTTATTTCATTTGATTCTATCCCTCCCCTATTGGTTGGTTTTTGAAAAAAATACTCATCTACTTTTTTGATAACAGGTGAAAGCGGAAGATTCACATAGCTTGTTCCCTGGGGCAGATTTTCTCCTGTCGGACTATTCGCCTCCATCACAAGAGAAGCTACTTCCGGAATCAAGGAAAAAGGCACTATTCCCGAAACGCTCGCGCTCAGAAGATCCTGATCTGAGATTTGAACTTTCTTAACAATCTTATCTTTAAAATATGCTGCGGGTACCTCCTTGACTTGTCCGATTGCCCCCCCTGTCTTTGCATCAACTAAAACATTAACCTCTGTAACCGTACTCTTAAATCGTTGAAGGAGACTTGGGGAAAAAATCAAAAGCGCCAAAGTTAAAACCAAAAGAAAGCTAATAATCAATTTCTTCTTCTGAAGAATGAGTAGCATCAGCATAGAAAGCAAAAGAACAAAAAAAGAAACTCTAGATACTGTCATGAAAAGGAGAAGAAAACCCAAAGAGGCAGTAGTCAGTAAGAAAATCTTAAAAGCTACATTCTTAAATCCAAAAGCCAAGCTAGTCAGAAGAGGAATTATTAAAACCAAATATGCTGCCAGATCATAATGCCCCGCGAAAGTAGATGGAACACGGGACAATGAAGAAAGATGTATTGGAATTCCTTTGGCAAATTCCTCATTCATTGTTAAAAATGCAGGGAAAGAGAAAATCTTCTGTCCGATACCGTATCCAACAACCAAAAGTAAAACGATCGCCAAAGTAATTGCAACATACTCTATGTATTTTTTGTTCTTGATACTGGCAAACGCAATAAAGAATAAAGACATATATTCAATTCTTCGAAGCATACTCAAAAGCGCTACATTAGAATAAACATCAGAAAGTGTAGGAAAAAGCAGCAAAACTCCATGAAGCGTAGATAGTCCACCGATAATCCAAAAAACCATAATAGGAATCGTCAATGGAGTTTTTAGAGTAACCTTTCTGCATAAAAGCAAAATGATCCAAACAAGAACAACGAATGCTATAGCAAAATCCTCTGCTCTTACATACACCCAGGTATTTACAACATCAATGAGTGGCAATTTTGGATAAAGAGGAATAAATGCAAGAAGAAAAATTGTAAAAACAAACAATAAATTATTCCAAGTCCATTTTAGAATCTTCATAAGTTCAGGATATTGCCTTTCTATATCTATCTCTCAGCTCTGAGTTAAATGTTAAAAATCCCACCAAAATCAAAATTGCTGCTTTTGCAATTAATAACGTTTTGGCAGCTAAATATTCAAAATAGTTTTTATGCTTTGCATAGAAATGTAAAATGCCTTTATAAATATTAATTATAGCAAATGTTCTGTTGCTGCTTCCCAATGACTTATGTTTTAACCTAAGAGATGGATAAAAATAGGTTAAAAAACCAAGCTTTTTTGCTCTAAAGCAAATTTCCATATCTTCCATATACATAAAAAGTTTTCCATCAAAGCCCGAGAGCTTTTCAAAAATATCAGCTCTCACCATCATACAAGCACCGCTAACCCAATCTACTTTTTGAATTTTACTAGGACTAGATCTCAAAAAACCTAGTCTCTCCAAACCCAAAAGCATGATAATAAGATTTCCAAAATTATAAAACTTTCCGGCAGATCTTTGAGCGGAACCATCAATATTTTCTAATTTGCCGCCTAAAATTGCGATTTTAGGGTTATTCTCCAAAAATTCCATCATCGACATAAATCCGTGGTCCAAAACTTCCGTATCCGAATTTAGAAAAAGCACATATTTTCCTTTTGCGGCACTTGCTCCAATGTTAGCGCCTCTCCCAAAACCAACATTCTCTTTATTTTCAATAACGGTAATCGCATTATACTTAATACTTTTCACCGAATCATCGGAAGAATTATTATCTACCACAATAACTTCAAATTCTTTTTCTAAAAGTTCTTTTTTATACTGACTGAAAATGGATTGAATACATCTAAGCGTTAATTCTTTCGTATTGTAGGAAAGGATAATAATTGATAACTTAATCATCTGTTTATCTAAACCATGCGGCGCGGCCAAGTCGGTAATTTAACTCTTTTACTCCTCTTTCTGCTATTTTTTTAGCAGGTACTCCTCCAACAATTGAACCTTCCTCAACATCTTTCGTAACAACAGCGCCGGCCCCAACAACTGCGCCTTTTTTGATAGTCACTCCGGGAAGAATAATGGCTCGCGGACCAATAAAAACATAATCTTGAATAACAACTGGGGCGCAAATTGCGCGAAAACTTGGATCTCTGACATCGTGTTGGGCATTGTAAATCATAACCTCTGAAGCAATATCCACATGATTGCCAATAGTAAGCTTGTCTCTTCCATCTAATACAGCGTCTTCACCAATAATTGAATCTTCTCCGATTTCAATATTAAAAGGGTTATAAAATTTAGCACCCATATGAATTGTTGATCCGCTTCCGATTTTTATTCCGAAAATTCTATAGAAAAACCGTCTGAAATGATGTGAGGGAACTTTTCCTACACAATGCAGCTTAAACACTATAATTTCCAGCAATATAGTTTTTATCCTTCTAAAAATCTTGTTCATCATTTATCCTTAATCATTAATCCTTCCAACGCTCTTAACGTTTCTCTTGCTGTCTTCTCCCAGCTAAATTTCTTGACTTGTTTATATCCTTTCTCTACCAAATCCTTTCTAAGTTCTGGATTATTAATTATCAATTCTAAATTCTTTTTTATATCCTCCACATTGAGAGGATCTACGTATAAAGCTGCGTCGCCTGCGGCCTCGGGAAGTGACGAAATATTGCTCGCAACAACCGGACATCCATATTTCATTGCTTCCAACACTGGCAATCCAAAACCCTCATAAAGACTAGGCAAAACAAAACAGAGTGCATTTTTATAGAAAGACGGTAAATCTTCGTCCGGAACAAAGTCTAAGAATTTTACCCTACTCTCTATTTTATATTTTTTTGGTGCTCCCAAAATCTCTTCATATAACCATCCTTTTTTCCCAATAATAATTAATTTTATATCGTCTTTGAGTTTTGAAAAAGCTTCTATTAAACGGACGATATTCTTCCTCGGCTGCAAAGTTCCCACAAATAAAATATAGTTTTCTTTAATACCGTATTTCTTTCCCAGTTCGCTCATACTTAATACTTTATACTTACTACTTAATACTGTTTTGATCCCAGGATAAGTTACTGCGATTTTGTCTACAGAAACCCCGTATTCTTTGATTATATCATCTTTGCTACTCTTACTTATTGTAAAAATTCCTTTTGCTTTTCCCACAGAATATCTGGTCCATTTTATCAACTGGTTAAGATCAGATTTCTGAAAAAGCTCCGGAAAACGAACGTAGGAGACATCCAGAATAGAAATTGCTGAATTTTTAGGACAAACAATTGGTAAATAGTGCGTCGGAGAAAAGAAAACATCCGCTCTGGATCTTTTAAATAAAAACTCTATAGACAAACTAAACAGTGTCCACATTTTTCTTGGCCTTACTATTCTATAATGCCAGCGGCTAGATTCTTTCGGTAAATCTGAAGTTGGGCTTTGGGGGAGATAGATTATATAGTTATTTTTACGATCGAGCTTATTTAAATTTAAAAGCAACTCGAAGCAATATTCTCCACTTCCAACTCTTCGTGGCAAACCAGTATTTTCGTCATATCCAAATCTTGATACCACTGCTTCATACCCATTTATTCCAATTGTCATATTAAACTCCCGGATAAATAACTTTCAATCTATTCGCCTCAAT
>OBEQ011167500.1_pt1 | contig 11053 bp, 9 predicted proteins | sample 1670901 | NCBI WGS metagenome assembly OBEQ01 (sample SAMEA104232315, study PRJEB22302) | groundwater metagenome | biome: forest; feature: aquifer; material: groundwater | place: USA | collected 2011-08-07 | depth 5.4 m | reverse complement strand
GGGGCACTTACCAGACCCGGCCTCCAACATTCACACGGGCTCAGGGTGGGCAACACGTCTCAGAACACCAACACGCCGCGCGAGTTAGCGCGGCGTGTTGCCCCACCCGCGCTGGGTGCGCAGGCGGGTATGATATGGGGTGAGCGACGGGAATTGAACCCGCAGCCTCCTGGGCCACAGCCAGGCGCTCTAACCATTGAGCTACGCCCACCGTGCGAGACAACACTGGTGCGTGGCGAGAGGACGCGTGGAACGGACGGTGCTATCTTACCCGATTGCGCGGGGACGGGCAACCGCGTCACGTCCCGCCCTGCCCTCCGGCCGGCGTCCCGGGCGCCGACGGTGGAACCGGATCTGAGGCGGGCGTCTGGTCGGACCCGCCGGTCCCTATCGCCGGTGTCATGGAGGTACCGGCGTCGGCTGGCGCGATTCCGCCGGTCGTGTCCGGCGGCGACGGCGGAAGTCCGGGGTTGGCGGGAAGGGCGACCGGCACCGTCGTCGGGCCGACGCGGAGCAACACAGGCGGTGTCGCGGCCGCGGGAGCGGCCTCAGGCACCGGCGCCGCAGGTGGCACCGCTAGTGCTGCCTCCGCCGCCGGCGGCTGAGTGAGCAGCTCGAGTGCCTCCTGCACCTCGCGGCTGACCGCCTCGATGTCGGTCATCGTCTCCGGTGTTGCGGGCGCGATGCGGACGTACATCATGTGGTGGCCGAACGGGACCTTGATGAGCCGCACGCCGTGCTCGAAGAGCCGCTCCACCACGAGCTGGACGCGCGGGTCGCCGGCAAGAAACTCCGCGTCCCATTCGCCCGGCTGGTCCAGCGGGCCGTTGAAGACGATGGCGCCGCTCAGGCGCAGCTCCGGCCCGCCCGCCATCTTCTTGATGTCCACGACGGTGCGGCCGCGGAACGAAAAGTCGCCCTCGATGAGGTGGCTCAGCGTCAGTTGGACGCGGCCGGTGAGGTCGTTGGCCTTCGCGCTCCAATGGCTGGTGGATGCGATCGTGGTCGCGTAGGCCCGCAGCTGCGTGCGGCCGGTGAAGTACGGCTCGAATGCCGCCAGCGGGATCGGCTCCACCTGACAGGACGCCTGCAGATCCTTCGCGGTCAAGTCCGCCCAGCCAGAGCAATAGAAGGGTGCCGTGTCCCCCTGGTGGCTGGCGAACCCGCCGCGGACGGCGAAGCTCAGGCTCACGCTGCGCCCCTCGGCTTGCGCCAGCCGCCGGGCCTTGCGCGGCGGGATGGTCAGCGGCCCCACCGAGAGCCAGATGTGGTCCAGGATGCCGTGGAACGGCCGTGCGGGTTCACGATCCTGCAATTCCAGCACCCCGTCCGCCACGTTCACCGACCCGACGTGGACGCACCAGGGGACGAAGCCGATAGGCGCGCGGGGCGTGAAGGGCTGGGACACGGCGGGCCAGCGGGTCGTCCCGGCGCGGCTGCGCGAGACGCGCACGAGCGGCCCCTCAATGTCGAGCGAGTCCAGCCAGAACGTCCGGCGGGCGAGCGAGACCCACCGGGGCCGGATCACGATCCGCTGGACGCTGAAGGCGGCCTCCTCCGTGTTCTGCACGAACCGCACGCCGGTGAGGGTAGTCGTCAGCGGAAAGGAAAAGCGGACATGCTCGACGAAGAGATCGCCGCCCATGACATGCTCCACCGCGTACATCACGAACCGGGGCACAAGCCAGGCGAGCACCGCGTACTGGCCCATGACGAACAGCACGCAGAGGGCAAAGACCCACCGAGGCAGGAAGTTTGGTCGTCTCATCCGTGGCCGATATCAGATATCCCCTTGAAGAGGATATCTGATATCGGATTGAGAAAAGGTGCGCCCGGAGGGACTCGAACCCCCAACCCATGGGTTAGAAACCCACTGCTCTCTCCTGTTGAGCTACGGGCGCAAAACCGATTTGTCATCCTTGAATCCAGCCCTGAATCCGACGAGACAGCTGCCGGTCGCATACTCGGACTTGAACCGTTCCGTGGTATGAGCGTTTCTTACGGTGGCCTAGCGAACTTTTCTTGATCTGTGTCTTCATGAACTGCGCTCTAGGCAGCTTCGTAACGCCCATCCAGAAGGTCAAGCATTCGGCTGGATCTCAGTCAGTGTGGATATGCTTTTGAATCCGGATCTTCGCAGTTGGGACGCCGCGCACAGTCCACAGCCAGCAAAGAGCCAACTGAACCAACGCAGGGTCAGCGTGAGAGACCACCACGGGCTCGGTTCTTGGATCCTTCGTTCCCTCCGCCCAGTAGAGCATCGCGCCAGAAATCTTCAACTCACGAGGAGAGCACAATCCGATTTCACGGCTTGCTTGCAAGGTGGTGGCAGCGATGTTGGCAAGTCGCTCGGCATGGAGCCGTTGTCCCTGGGCGCGAAACACTTCGCTCGGGAGAACCGTGCGATGCCCTCAGACGACCGGGATCACCCGTCACCACGTGCTCAATGTTGATTTGGAGACGTTGAGCAGCCGACTGATTGCGGGATAAGAACGTCCTTGGCTCCGCAACCTCACAGCTTGGTCATAGGTCTCCGGTGTTTTCCTCATCCGCTGACACGAGTGGTCAACGCAGTTCAGAACGTGAAGGGCGCTCGACGGTCACGTCAAGTCGACCTGCGAGGCTTCCTTCGAATCCTGCCGCGGCGTATGGAAAGAACTCGGGGCGGCAGGATTCGAACCTGCGACCTCCTGCTCCCAAAGCAGGCGCTCTACCAAGCTAAGCTACGCCCCGCAGGTGCACCACCCGCGTTGGATTTTATAGTGTAGCACAACTGGCAGCGGCTGAAATGAGCTTCGATGCTTGGTCGTCTCTCAGTTTGGCAATCCAGGAGATGAGTACACAGAAATCATTTAGCCTGTCGTGAACCTGAGACATTACCAGATGCGTGCGGCGCTGTTCTTATATAATGCGGTGATGAAGGCAAAACGGGTGGCGGCGGGCTTGGCCCTGTTCGCCGCCGCAGGCATGCTGGCCGCCAGCCTCGCGCTGTGGTTGTTCCTCGGCCGCTGGGTGCCGAGAGACGGCAAGGCGTGGCTCATCGAGGAGCTCGATCGCCGGCTTCCCATCGCGGTCTCGATCGGCGCCATGCGCTACGGCCTCTTCCGCGGCCTGACGCTTGAAGACGTGCGGGTCGTCCACCGCAAGACCCAGGAGCCCTGGTGCGTGCTTCCCTCGTTGCGGCTGCACATCAGCCGCCTGGCGCTCCTGCGCCGGCACATCGCGTTCAGCGGCCGGGTCGCCGTCGAGACGCCTTGTCCCACGCACGTGACGCTCATCGGCGCCTATGCACTGGGCGACCACTCGCTGCGGGTGGACGCCCAGACGGAAGACATCCTGCTGCGCGCCGTCACGCAACCGCTGGCGCGGCATCTGCCGAGTGCATTGACGGACGGTGCCGTGCGGCTCCGGCTCCACCTCCTGCAGACTCCCCAAGCGTCTCTCGAACTCACCGGCCGAGTGACCGGGACGGGACTGGTGTGGACCGCACCCGGGTGGCGCATGAGCGGCGACCTGATGCTCGACGGCAGCGCGATCCCGCCCGCGCACGCAGATGGCCGCTGGGCGATCCACGCGCAGACCCACCTGGCTCACGGCACGCTGGAGGGACTGCAGGCGGCGGGCTCCGTCACGCGCATGGAGGGGACCGCCCGCCTGACAGAGGACGGGCTTGAGATCGAGGCGCTCTCCGGCACCCTGCTGGACTCGCCATGGCAACTCGGCGGCACGCTCACCTTCAAGCCCGCGACGGTCCAGATGCAGCTCACCGCCCGCCAGCAGCTGGCACCCCTGGCTGCCATCTTCCCGGCCCTCGCCAAGGAGTGGCACCCGGAAGGCATCGCCGCGCTACGCACCGTCTGCCGGGGCGCGCTTGAGCCGCCGAGGCTCCTGGACTGCCTGTCGCACGCCGAGGTGCGCGACGCAGCACTGACAGGCGGGAAACTCATCGCTCCGCTCACCGATATCCGCGGGACCTTGGACGTCGATCTGCTGGCCCGCCGGCTCTCCATCGCCTCGCTCACGGCCCGCCTGGGCGGGGAACGACTCACCCTCCAGGGCGAGGCCGGCCTGCGAGCGCCAATGCCGCTGAGGCTCCACGCGACGGGCCGCCTCCCGCTCGAAGCACTCCTCCCCTGGCTCAACGCCGGCACGCCCCTGAGCGAACTGACGGGCACGGCGGACGTCGATCTCCACGTCGACGGGCCCGCGGGACAGGCACCTCCCATCGGCACCATCGAGCTGCACAACACCACCGCAGCCCTGAACGCACCGTCGCTCGCCATCGAACGGCTCAACGCCTCGGTCGAGCTGACACCGGAGACCATCGAGGTTCACGAGGCCGCGATGACGCTCAACGGCCATCCCTTCGCACTGCAGGGGTCGATGACGAGAACGGCCGACGCCGAGCTCTCCGCCGTCGCGCGCGTGCCGGAAGGCGAGCTGCAGCTGCGGGGCCGCCTCAGCCCCGAAGACCTGGTTCTCGAACAAGGCCTGCTCTCGCTGGCCCAGAGCCGCGTGTCCGTGCAGGGCCGGGTAGCCCGGGAGAGCCGGCGGCCGAGCGCCGTGGCCTTCGCGGGCACCATCGAACTCTCCGAGCTCACGAGTGTGCCGTTCCTTCCCCTGCCCGCCCTGGAGCCGTGGGCGCTGCGCGGAACGGCCGACGTGCAAGGAGAATTTCGAGGACGGTTTGACGACTGGCAGGCCGCATCCATCCGTGGGCGGATCCGCGCCGGACACCTTGAGGCGCGGCCCCTGCCGCTCGAACAGCTCGTCTGCACCATCGAGCAGCACGAGCGCGTCCTGCGCGCGCAGATTCCCTCCGCCCTCTTCGCTGAGGGCAAGCTGATGGGAGAACTGACGATCACGCACACAGCCCCCGCCCGCCAGGACGTCCTGGTTCAGGCCGACCTCATCGGCATGGCGCTCGATCGGCTCACGCAGGCGATTCCCGCGTGGCGCAACCGTTCCGTGACGGGCCGCGCGTCGGCCCACGCCACGCTCTCAGGCACGTGGCAGGCGCGCCACAGCTGGACAGGGGAAGGCTGGCTGAAGGGCGAGGGGGAGCAGCTCGGCGACGTGCCGCTGCTGGACCACATCTTCCGCGGGCTCTTCGGCGTCCTCGCCGACCGGTTCGGGCTGGATATGCTCCGGCGCGCGCAGATCACGAGCATGACGGGCCGGTGGCAGCTGACTCAAGAGCGCATCCGGACGGACGACCTGCGCCTGGGTGGGCGTGCCGGAGCCGAGCCGGTCTCGATCTACGCCAAGGGCAGTGTGGGACTGGACCGAACCCTCGACTTCGTCATCGAGCCCGATCTCTCCGAGGGGGTCGTGCTGGAAGCGCCGACCACCTCGACCCTTGCCCGGACGGTCCTCAGGGCCGCGGGCCAACTGGAGCGGCTGCGACAACTCATCGGCCGCCACCGCCTCACCGGTACGCTGAACGAGCCGGTGTACCGGTTCGAGTTCAGCACGCGGGAGATCTTCAAGCAGCTCGCGCCGACGAGCGCGGACCTGTTCCAGAACCTGCTGGACGTCGTCCGCTAACGACCCCATCACCACACACCACATTCCAAGATCCAAATGTGGGCATTGGTGATGCTATCGCCTGACCTGCCCCTTGACGAGTCGACGTAGCACGGGCGCCAGGCGGCGAGCCGCCGCGGCGCGATGGCTGAACCGCCGTTTCATCGATGCGGGCAGCTGGCCGACCGTTTGATTGAGACGCGGCACCACGAAGAGCGGGTCGTAGCCAAAGCCCTGGCGTCCCCGCGGCTGTCCCGTGATCCGTCCCCACCAGACCCCCCGCGCGAGGGCGACGATGCCCGACGGGCCGGCCAGCGCCAAGACACACTGGTAGCGGGCCCGACGCCGGCTCGGCGGCAACCCGGCCAGGCCGCGCAGGAGCTTGTCGTTGTTGGCGCGGTCATCGCCGTGCCGTCCCGCAAAGCGCGCCGACCGCACCCCCGGTCCCCACCCGAGCGCTTCGACCTCCAGCCCTGAGTCATCCGCCAACGCCAGATGCTTCGTGGCTCGCGCGGCCGCCCGCGCTTTCTTCGTGGCGTTCTCCTCGAACGTGCGGCCCGTTTCCTTGACGGGGCGAAGATGCGGAAATTCGGCGAGCGAGTGGAAACGGATGCCGGGCGTCTGGAGGAGTCGCGTCAGCTCGCGGAATTTGTGGCGGGTGCCGGTCGCAATCACGAGGTCCAGCATCGGACTCACCACACACCAAAGGGTTATGTGAGGTTGGGAAGAGCGGACACGCCGAGGGAGCGGCGCTGCAGAGTGATGAGGCGCCGGACGCCCCCTCCCGCAAGCTGCAGCATGCGCGAGAGCTGCGCATGGCGGAAGGGCACGCGCTCCGCCGTTCCTTGGAGCTCGACGAAGCCGCCGCGGCCAGTCATGACGACGTTCATGTCCACCTCGGCGGAAGCGTCTTCCGCATAGTTGAGATCGAGCACCGCGCGCCCGCCGACCATGCCGACGCTGGCGGCGGCCACGAAGTCCCGCAGCGGCAGCGTCGGAAGCGCACCCCGTCGGCGCAGGACGCGCAGCACCTCCGCCAGCGCGATGAAGCCGCCGGTGATGGCCGCGCAGCGCGTCCCCCCGTCGGCCTGCACCACGTCGCAGTCGATGATGACCGTCCGCTCCCCGAGCCGGGCGAGGTCCACGACCGTCCGCAGGCTGCGGCCGATGAGCCGCTGGATTTCCTGCGTCCGGCCGCCGAGCCGCCCCTTGACCGCCTCCCGTTCGATCCGCTGGGCGCTCGAGCGCGGGAGCATGCCGTACTCGGCGCTCACCCAGCCCGTCCCGCTGCCCCGCAGGAACGGCGGCACCTTCTCCTCGACGGTGGCGGTGCAGATCACCTGGGTCTGGCCCCACTCGACCAGGCAGGACGCGTCGGCGAACTTCATGACGCCGCGGGTGAGCGTCACCGGCCGCAGTTGGTGCGGTGAGCGCCCGTCCGGACGTCTTGCCCCCAACCCCGTCCCGAGCTGAGTGGCAGCGGGGGGATCAGTTTTAGTACCCATTGACCCGCTCCACGGTGCCGATGGCCTGGCCGAGGAACTGGTGGCCGATGCGGTTGAACTGCGTCGGCTCGTCGGTGACGAAGAACCGGTAGCGCGGCTTCCTCCGCGAGTCGGACAGCGTATCGGCCCCCATGAGCACGCCCCGCACCTCGTTGGCGGTCTGCCGCGCCGAGTCGACCAGCGCCACCCCCGGCCCCATCACCCGCTGAATGGTGGACGCGAGCAGCGGGTAGTGGGTGCAGCCGAGAATGAGCGTATCGATGCGCTGGCGCAGCAGCGGTCGGAGGTAGCGCTGCGCCACGTAGCGGCTGATCTCGCCGCCCAGCCAGCCCTCTTCCACCAGCGGCACGAAGAGCGGACAGCGCTGCGAGAAGACCCTGATGGCGGGATCGAGCCGCTGAATGGCCGCATCGTAGGCGCCGCTCTTGATGGTGGCGTTGGTGCCGATGACGCCGATGCGCTTGTTGCTCGTCTGCCGCACCGCCGCCGCCGCCCCCGGCCGGATGACGCCGATGATGGGCACCTTGAAGTATTTGCGCAGGGTGGGCAGCGCCCAGGAGGAGGACGTGTTGCAGGCAATGACGATGCACTTCACGCCGAAGCGCAGGAGGAACTCGACGTTCTCCAGCGAGAACTTCACGATCGTCGTCTTGGACTTGGTGCCGTACGGCACCCGCGCCGTGTCCCCGAAGTAGACGATCGACTCCGACGGCAGATCCTTCATGATCGCCTTGACGACCGTCAGGCCGCCGATGCCGGAATCGAAGACGCCGATGGGCTGCCGCGCGCTGTTCATGGGTCGCTCAAATGTGCTCGATCCCCAAGCTGCGGATGTACGAGAGGACCCCGTTGGTGATGGCTCGCGCCGCGGCCTGCCGGTACTCCGCGCGGGCGAGGCGCGAGGCCTCTGCCCTGTTTGACACGTAGCCGACCTCGACCAGGACCGCCGGCATCCACGCCTCGCGCAGGACGACGAACCGGGCCGGTTTGACCGCCCGGCACGGCACGTGCAGGTCCTCATGCATCGAGCGGCAGACCGCGGAGGCCAGCCGCCTGGACTGGAACCGGGTGCGGCCCAGAACCAGGTCCCAGAGGACTTGCTTGACCGTCGTCGAGGCGATGCCGATTTCCGCAGCGGTCACGGCGGGCGGCCACGCGGAGATGCCGCCCACCGTGGAGAGACGCGGGTAGTAGACCTCGGCGCCGGAGACCCGGGCGTTGCGGTTGGCGTTGATGTGGATGCTCACGAAGAGGTCCGCACGGAGGCGATTGGCGGCCCCCGGCCGCCTGCTCAATGGGATGAACTGATCGGCGTCCCGCGTCATCACGACGGTGTAGCCGGCCTGCTCGAGGGAGACGCGCAGGCGGCGCGAGATGTCGAGCACTAGGTGCTTTTCTTTCAGCCCGTAGTGGGACGTGCCCGGGTCCTGCCCGCCGTGGCCCGGGTCCAGCACGATGGTGCGGATGGGTCCGGACGGCGGGGCGCCGGGGTAGCGGGCGGGACTGCTGATGGGCGCACCCACCCTGGGCATCGACTCGGAGGCGCAGCCCGATGCGAGGAGTAGTGCGGCGGCGAGCAGTGAACCGGAGGGACGGACGCGCAACAACGACAGCAACCTTTCAATTGTCTCTGAGAGCCTTCACTAATATCAAAAAATCGTCCGGAAGGTTACTTGTACTTCGGTATGCGGTGAAACGTTCAAAATTTCAACTCTTGAAGCGCTTCTCCCAGGCTCGAGTAATCTCATCTTGTGCTGCCGTGTCTCTTCCCGAGAGAAGAAAAAGAATCGGTAATTTTTATAGTGCAGGACTGTCGGGCTCATGCCCTCGCTTCGTCTATAAGTATAACATTCCCAGGAAGATACTATTCAGAAAAACCTGGAAGTGTGCCAGCTCAGCTAGGCGGGACGCTTTGGGCCGGCTCCGATGTTTCCGAACTCTACGGAGAGGCCACCCGCAAATCGGCAAAGGCGGATCGGTAGAACCCTTTGTCCCGCGTGAGGAGCTGCTCGGTTTGAAGCAGGGCGTGGGCTCCAAGTAAGAAATCTGCAAGGACGCGGTGGCGCGCTTGCGAACGCTGTGGACGACGCAGGCAGAACTGTCGCCAGAGGTATCCAGCGCGCCAAAGGGTCTGCGGTTCGGAAGGTCTCAACTGGATTCCTGCCTGCTGAAGGAATGTGTCAAGGGCCTCGGCCTTAGGAAAGAAGCCGGCCAGTTCCGCATAGACCACCTCACAGATGATCAACGCCCCTTGCCGTGACGCGATCCGCAACCCCTCTTTCGAGGCGGGTCCAAACGCCGGATCAGGCAGGAGAATGTCCAGCAGCACATTCGTGTCCACCGCGGTGATCATGGGTCGACGTCGTGCCTCGACTCCGCTCGGCACAGTCCTGAGCGAACGAACGTGAGTCGAAGGACGCTCACCATGATCCTGCCCGCCCCGGCGTTCGTGCGAGGCGGGCCAGGGAGCAACGTCGAAGGATCATGGGCGAGGGCCGCGCAGCAAGCGGATGAGCGCATTGGTCCGCCATCGCTTCTTCACGTATGGCTTCAAGTATCCGTAATAGCCATCCCACACGTCTTGCCCGCTATCTTTCTCCACCACCACGTGATGGTCCTTCTCGATAACCCGCACCGCTGTGCCTGCGTACAGGCCGTAGCGCTCGCGGATGGGTTTGGGAATCGTCACCTGGCCCTTCTCTGTGACCTTCATCGGATTCCTCCTTTTTAGGTATTACTTTCTTTCAAGAAAAGTATACCATCCAATTGCCGACTCGTCAACAGCGTGATGGCAGCGCAAGAGCCGTGCTCTACCTCTGGTGGAGACAGCCACCGATTCTCCACATCCTCGCCAGCCATAAGGAAAACCAGGCGTTCCAAATGCGATAGCCCCGCGGCTTTGATTTGCCCGCCAGGGAAAATCAGCGTGGGGTGCCAGCCCAGATCAGCTAGGCGAAACTATTGAGGACGGCACCGGTCTTTCTCTGCTATGAATGCGCCGCCCACTGGATATGTCGATGCGACTGAACGCAGTCCCTCAGGTACAGATTAATCAGATTTTGATACGGCACTTCCATTTCATTCGCCATGGTCTTGAAATAGTCCACAACGTCCGCTCCTAGTCGAATCGTCACTGGCTTCTTGAGAAGCCTGGCATACGGATTCCGGCGGCCTTTCATCTTGGAAAAGTCGTATGCTGTTCTCATGTGTGTTCCCTCCGATACTGTTTCGCTTCGTGGCGTGTGGCCTTTCTCGCCGAAATAATTCTGATCACCGACCGCGCCTCTCTGACGCAATGACACACGACCAAGAGACGTAGCGTGAAACTCACACCGAGCATGACAAAACGATCCTCCCGATCCGAGTGGTCGGGATCGAAGAACTCGATGGCATGCTCATCGTAAAACACCGTCTGCGCCTCTTCGAACGAGACGCCATGCTTCCTTTTATTCAGTGCAGCCTTGCTCTTGTCCCACTCGAAGTGGATCTCATGCATATGTACAATGTAAATATACCATTTCTGCGGGCTGTTTTCAAGAAGTTCTAAAGAAGGGAAGTCGTAGGCGTTCCAAATGCGATAGCCCAGATCAGCTAGGCTTACCCAGAGATGTGTATTGTGTCGCTGGACTTCCAAGCTACAGCTCAAACTTATTCCAACCAGGTTGCGCTGTCACCTGATCACGAACTGCCTCAGTTGTTACCCTCCAAGGCGATTGGTTTGATCCTCTCTCAACGCTTCCATGAAACAAGCATAAACCAGGTTTAAATCTAAAGAACAGCACGGAGATGACGAAATCCTCAAACAGACGCACTAGCTTACTCCAGACAATCTCCATGAAGTCCCTTACGGCCTGTTCAGGTGACCATCTGGGCCGGTGAATTACTTCTTGAGTTCAAGTTGCTAGCGCAACACCGGTATCCTGGTCTCCACCAGGAGAAAGGAGTTGCGCGAGATGAACAGCGACACCAGGCTGACCCTCGTGGAACGCGAGGAGATCAGCCGCGCGTTGGCGGCAGGGAGC
>OBEQ012213983.1_pt1 | contig 11055 bp, 11 predicted proteins | sample 1670901 | NCBI WGS metagenome assembly OBEQ01 (sample SAMEA104232315, study PRJEB22302) | groundwater metagenome | biome: forest; feature: aquifer; material: groundwater | place: USA | collected 2011-08-07 | depth 5.4 m | reverse complement strand
TACCCGAGCAAAATCAATAGCATGAGGCAGAGAATTGAGCTTGGTGTAGTAATTTTGTTACTAGTTTTGGGTTTTGGGGTGAGGTTATACAAGATTGATAATCCGGTGGCTGATTGGCACAGTTGGCGCCAGGCTGATACCGCCTCGGTCACTCGCAATTTTGTAAAGTCAGGGGTAGATTTATTTTTACCCCGCTACGACGACTTGTCCGATGTTTCAGCAAACGGCTTTAATTTACAAGGTTACAGGATGGTGGAATTTCCCATTTTTAACTTAATTCACTATGTATTTGTAGAGTTAGCCCCATTTGGAACTTTGGAAATGTGGGGGCGGATGGTCTCAATTCTGGCATCACTAGTGTCTGCCCTGTGTATCTACCTGTTAGTAAAAAGGCATGCCACCACTAGGGCAGCAATAGCTGCAATGGCCGTATTTTTGTTCATGCCCTTTAACATCTATTTTTCCCGAGTGATATTACCTGATCCGTTAATGGTAGCCATGGCTCTGACAGCAGTGGTCGTTTTTCCTCGCCATAAATGGCTGGGGTTGCTGCTGGGTGCCTTGGCAGTATTAGTCAAACCCACGGCTGTTTTTTTACTCTTACCACTACTTTTAGCCTGGCGATTTGCTCCCCTCGTACTGGTAGGGCCCTTTTTGGTGTGGCGAATGTGGCAGCTGCAACATCCTGAAGGTATACCTGGCAGTATTTGGCTATTAAACGGGGATCATATTCGGTTCAAAGGCGCCTTCTGGCGCTGGATCTTTGGCGATCGCCTGGGGCGACTCATGTTGGGTTACTGGGGTATTTGGCCCGCGGTAGATGGGATAGTTAATTTACCATTGCAATTGTGGTGGATCTTGATAGGGGCATTAATGTACCTGGTCATTTTTGCCACCGGCAATGTCAGGCACGATTACTACCAAATTCCTATTATTCCTACAGTAGCCATAGTCGTTGGAGTTGGCATCGTGGCCTTGTGGACTGGGGCAGGTACGGTACTGCAAACCTGGGTGAGAAGGGGGTTAGTAGTCATAGCAATCGCTTTTATGGCAGGCTTTGGTTGGTATGAAGTGCGCGGGAATTATCAAATCAATAACTACCCCATAGTTTTAGCGGGTCAGGCTGCTGATAGACTTTTACCCCCAGATGCTGTGGTCATTGCCGACTACAACGGCGACACTGCCTTTTTGTATCAAACCAAAAGGAAAGGCTTTCCTAATGTCCCCTTGCCAATTGAAGAAATGATCAATCGCTTAGGAGTAAGTTATTACATCTCAGTAAATTTTGACGACCAAACTCATAATTTGCTGGCTAAATATCAAGTTGTTGAGCAAACTCCCCAGTATGTAATTATCAATCTGACCCAACTAAAGTGAAGATTTTGATGTTGACTCCGTACTTACCTTACCCGCCTTCGGAAGGGGGACAAGTCCGCTCTTATAAACTCATCAAATTATTATCAGAGCGGCATGACATTACTTTGGTATGTTTTTCCCGCCAGCATAATACCGCAGACCAAATAGCCCATTTAAAACAGTTTTGTCGGCAAGTGTTTGTCATTGAACGTGGTAAAACTTGGACGGTTAAAAACATTCTTCGGACCGGAACATCTCCTTATCCCTTTTTAGTCTCGATCTACAACTCTCCAGGCACAAAAAAAATTCTTACTGAGGCACTGGCTAGCGACAAATTTGACCTAATTCATGCGGAAATGTCATACACTTTGCCGTATCTTCCTTCGCACAACCTACCCCTCATTTTGGTCGAGCAAACTATCATGTCACGCATTTTTGGTCACCAAGTTAGCATGGAACCAAAGGTCTGGTTTCGCCCCTTAATGTGGATTGATGTACAAAAAATGAAATATTGGGAAAAGTATTTCTGGCGTAAAGCCAGCCAACTGATAGCCGTTTCTGAAGAAGATGCCGCCATCATGCGCCAGAGAATACCTAATTTGCCCGTTCAGGTTGTTCCTAATGGGGTAGGAGAGGACTTTACCGGGTTGCCTCAGAAAATTCATTCTAACCACCAGATTTTGTATATGGGCAATTACAAATGGATCCAAAACTGGGAAGCGGCCGAGTTATTAGCAAAAGAAGTATTTCCTCTCATCCAAAAACAAATAAAAGATGCACGGCTTGTAATTGCCGGACAATTTCCTACACCTGAAATTAGAGCTTTAGAGAGCAAAGAAAATAATATTACTGTCTTGGAATTAAAAGACAACGATTCCCAAGGAGTGGTTGACGCTTATTTGAACTCAGGTTTGTTTGTAGCGCCGATGTATGCTCCAGGAGGAACTAGACTAAAAATACTGGCCGCAATGGCTGCTATGGTGCCAGTGGTGACAACCCCAATTGGGGCAGAAGGCTATGGAGCTGTTGATAGTAAATCTATTTTAATCGGTAAAACTCCCCAGGAAGTTGCCAGTAAGGCCATTAAAGTCTTAACCAATCAAAAATTGTATGATCAGGTGGCAAGTAACGCCAGAACATTGGTAGATACCAAATTCTCGTGGGGTCCAATTGCCCAAAAGTTGGAATCGATATATGCCGAAGTTGTCAATTATCATTCTTAGTTTTAATGTCAAAGATAAGCTCAAGGCTTGTCTGGATTCAATACCAAGTCATTCAGATTGGAAAATAATTTTACCCGATAATGGATCTGTTGATGGATCTGTAGAAATGGTGAGGAAATATTTTCCTCAAATTAAAATAATTGAAAACAATTCAAACTTAGGCTACGCCAAAGCTAATAATCTTGCCATCAAAGAATCCTCAGGTAAATTTGTCTTGCTATTAAACCCTGACACGATCATTTATCCCCAGACAATTGAAACAGTCTTAGCTTATATGGAAAGCCATCTTGAAGTTGGAGCTGCTACTTGTAGAGTGGAATTACCTGATGGGAGTTTGGACTATTCTTGTCACCGAGGTTTTCCTACCCCTTGGAGTGCTTTATTACACTTCCTGGGCTTGAAAAGGTGGTCAAGCTACACCGCCCAAAGCATTCCTAACACTATTCATGAAATAGATGCTCTGACAGGTGCCTTCGCTTTAATCAATCGAAGTGCAGGGGAGCAGGTAGGCTGGTTTGATGAAGATTATTTCTTCAATGGCGAAGATATAGATTTGTGTTACAAGTTAAAAGAGAAAGGCTGGAAAATAATGTTCATACCAGAGGTGAAGATAACACACTTCAAAGGTTCCTCGTCCAAAGCCACAATTCACACCCGACAAAAATGGGCCTTAGATTCGACAGAAGTAATGGCTCTCTTTTACCGCAAACACCTAGCTCAAAAATATCCCTTTTTTGTTAACTGGATAGTATATTTAGGAATTTGGGTGATAGAAAAGTTAAGGATATTCAAGAATTGATTTCTAGCTACTGGAGGGATAGAATAGGAACCAATGAGTCTAGAGGCGCAAGGTGAGGATGACAGACTATATATACATGCTGTAAGAGGAAGTAGACTGGGTGAGCTTTTTTCATACTTGCTTGTTATTCAGCAAATACATGAGGCAGTAATTAGCTGGGGATTAGGAGATCATGATAGATCGATTACGGAAATTGGAGTGGGAGTTGCTATTGGAGTCTTAGGTCTATCAATTAGATCTTCTCGTCGAGATTTATTGAGTTTTGTAGCTTTAACCAGGAATTACCAGAAATTTTCTGGCAATAAATAGGGCAATATCCGCCTCTAGTTTAGTACGTGTGGGCTCGTTTCTGGCTGGGTCTATTGCCTCAGGTATTATTGATCCTGGATAACTTTGCTCGAATTCTTGAAGGAGTCGTATAAATTCATCGGTTCCTTCTTTCACCTTTTCTTCGAACACACTTACTTTCATTACGGGTTTCATTTCCAGGTCAGTCATCCTAGAGATATAATAACATAATGGAAACGATATGCATTGATGCTAGGTTTTGGGGAGTTGGCCATACGGGAATTGGCAGGTATGTGGAGAAACTGATTGAATATTTACCTGAGAGTAAAGAGTTCAAAATAGTTTTAATTGTCCATCCTGACCTTAAGAATGAACCTAAATTAGCTAAATTTGAGAAATATTATGCCAAACAACATTTGTATTCCTTTGCCTCACTAATTGAAATCGGTTGGTTACTGATCAAAATTCAGCCAGATTTACTACATATCTCTCATTTAACAGTTCCTTGGTTTTGGCCAGGAAAGATTGTGGTTACCATTCATGACTTAATTAAACACTATAACCCAGGTCCCAAATCCAGTACTCGGGGACCAATTATGTATTGGATTAAATATTTTGAATATTTAATTATGACTTGGATAGGAGTAAGAAGGGCTAATCATATTATTGTCCCCACTAATTATTGGAAAGAGGAATTAATAACTCGTTACGGAATCAGTGGCTATAAGATAACAATCATTAACGAAGGAGTTGAACAAAAATTGTTTTCAGCATCTGCTCCCCAAATTGATTTGCCAGATCACCGGCCCTATGTACTGTATGTAGGTAACGTTTATCCTCATAAAAACATCCCGTTGTTATTAGAAGCGATCAAAGAACTAAATGGCGAGGTACTATTAATTATTGTTTGTGCGCGGTCTGTCTTTGCAGAAAGAGTAGAAAAGATCATTGTAGAGAAGAAGCTGCAACAATTGGTGAAATTCTGGGGAATAGTTCCCGACGAGATATTAGTGTCGCTATATCAAAATGCTTTAGCTTATGTGTTTCCATCTTTAATTGAGGGTTTTGGCTTACCCGGTCTGGAAGCCATGGCAGCAGGGACACCGGTGATTTCGGCCAATGCTTCTTGTTTACCTGAGGTCTATCAAGATGCGGCCTTATATTTTGATCCGCGTGATGCTAAAGATTTAGCCACCAAGATCAGATTAATCTTAACCGATGCCAAACTGAGACAGTCACTAATTGTTAAAGGTAAAAAACAAGTTAAGAAATATACCTGGCCAAAAATGGCCAAACAGACATGGCAGATTTACCAACAAGAATTGCACTAGTCTATGATCGAGTAAACAAGTGGGGTGGGGCAGAGCGGGTGCTGTTGGCTTTACACGAACTTTTTCCCCAAGCCCCTTTGTATACAGCTGTGTACGATTCCCAGAAGGCTGATTGGGCCCAAGTGTTTCCGTCGGTTATTCCCACTTTTTTGCAAAAGTTTCCTTTGGCCCAGTCGCATCACGAACTTTACCCCTGGGCCACCCCCTTGGCTTTTGAAAGTCTGAATTTAGATCTGTATGACGTGGTTATTTCAGTTACATCGGCTGATGCCAAGGGAATAATTACCAAGCCAAAAACATTTCACCTATGTTACTGCTTAACTCCTACCCGCTACTTGTGGAGTCATGCCCAGTTCTACCAAGATCAATTAGGTGCCGGTAATCTGACTTCTCCCCTGTTCAATTATTTAAAGCGCTGGGACACAGTAGCTGCCAGTCGTCCAGATGCCTATTTGGCCATATCTCAAACAGTCAAAGACAGAATTGCCCAGTACTATCACCGCGATAGTGAAGTAGTTTACCCACCTGTTGATGTAGACACGTTTTCTCAACCCGCAGCAAGCCCCGCCATAGCCGATTATTTTTTGTGGGTGGGTAGATTAGTGGCTTACAAACGAGCCCAAATTGTGGTGGAAACGTTTAATGAGTTAAGGCTATCCTTAGTCGTGGTAGGTTTGGGGTCGTTAGCAGATAGACTAAGGCAGATTGCTGCAAATAACATTCATTTACTAGGTCATTTACCTGAAGCCGAATTAACTCGGTATTATCAGCACGCCCAGGGCTTAATCTTTTTCCACGAAGAAGATTTTGGCATCGTCCCAGTTGAGGCAATGGCTGCCGGAACACCTATTATTGGTTTAAATTCAGGTGGGGTAAGCGAAACTGTTATTCAGGGGAAAACCGGCATTTTAATCAACGATAGTCCCCAGGAACTGAAAAATGCTATTCTTAATTGGCACCAGCACCAATTTGACAGCACTGTCATTAAATCTCATGCCCAAAAATTTTCTAAAGTTAGATTTCAGCAGGAATTCTTACAAGCACTAACCATTCAATGGCAAAAGTATCAGATCACCTCTATGTCTTAATTTTAGCCGGTGGTGGAGGTACTCGACTGTGGCCACTGTCGCGGGAACATTCGCCTAAACAATTTTTACAGATATTTGGAGGTAAGTCCTTGTTTTCGCTGACTTGGGAGCGGGCAAAGAAGCTAGTTCCAGTGCAGCGCATATTTGTGTCCACTTCTGACAAGTATGCGGCGCATATTAGAAGATTGGCTCCGGATATTCCTGATGAGAACGTTATAGCCGAACCAATGCGTCGGGATACGGCGCTGGCTATGGGTCTGGGAGCTTTATACATTGCAAATCGCGATCCGCAAGCTGTAATTATTAACTTGGCTTCAGATCATTTGATTACTCCAGATGCGCTCTTTGTGACTGACATGGCAAAAGCGGTCCAAGCTGCCCAAGATTATGATCAATTAGTAACGGTGGGCATTAAACCCCGATTTCCTCATATTGGCATGGGGCACATTAAAGTGGGTAAAAAACTCGGGGCAAATGCCTTAGTTGGGGAAAAATTTATCGAAAAGCCCATATTAGCAAAAGCTCGAGAATATACCAAATCTAAAGTATATTACTGGAACGCTAACTTGTATGTCTGGCAAGCTCGAGTGTTTTTAGAGCTGTTGAAAAAATATGCCCCCAAAACGGCTGCTCAGTTTCCGCGGATAATTAAAGCCATGGGGACTGATAGTGAGCGGGAAACATTGAAGTTGGCTTTTCAAATGGCCCCCACCATCTCCGTAGACTATGCCGTATCCGAGAAATTGACCAAATTTATTTGCGTTCCGGCCAAGTTTCATTGGACCGACATTGGTGATTGGAGTGAGGTCCGGGATAATTTGCCCCATGATTCCCAGGGGAATGTAATTTTAGGTAGTATGGGTGGCGGTAACTATATTGGGGTAAATTCAAGTAAAAACTTGTTGATCTTAGATAAACAGTTAGTAACAACTGTCGGTGTAGCTAATTTGTTAATTGTAGATACCCCTGATGCCATTCTCATTTGTAATGTAGCTGACGATCAGGCGGTCAAACAAGTGCACCAAATGCTGAGCGAGCAAGGTTTGACTAAGTATTTGTGACATTGCTAAACTCAGGCCTACTGTGTCTTACGAACAGCTGAAGCGGATAATGGATATTTTTTTAGCAACGGGGTTAGGACTGGTGTTCTTACCTGTGAGCTTATTAGTTGCTTTGGCCATCCAAATAGAGTCCCCGGGTGGTCCTATCATGGCCGATACCCCGCCCCGGGTAGGCAAAGAAGGTAAATTGTTTCGCACTTTTAAATTTCGGTCAATGATTCCCAATGCGGTTCAATATCTAAGAGATAATCCCAACTTGTTTGCCCAGTACAAAAAAAGTAGCTTTAAATTGCACGACGACCCGCGGGTGACCCAAGTGGGCAAATTTATTAGGAAATACTCTTTAGATGAAGTGCCCCAATTCTTGAACGTGTTGAAAGGGGATATGAGTGTCATTGGCCCCAGACCTTACTATGCCGACGAGTTGGCTGAACAGCAGCGCAAATATCCGGAAACTAAAGACTTAGTCAAGCAAGCCTTGTCAGTGCGCCCCGGGATTACCGGTTTGTGGCAGGTATCTGGCCGCAGCGAAGTCCATTTTGACAAACGAATTGAATTAGATGCCATGTATGCCCAATCTCACGATCTATGGTATGATCTAGGAATTCTTTTCAAAACGCCTTTCGTCATGTTATCTGGCAAAGGAGCCGTCTAATTTTATGCCTGCCACTGACAATATTGTTCATACCCTCGACGGACAACCTTTAACTGAAGTACCTCTGGAAAAGCCAATGCCAAATAGTCAGCCTATAAAAACTCTTGGTCTAATAGTAGTAATAATACTAGCTGTAGTGATATTTATGGGGGGGGTGGGCTATTTGATGGCCGTGCCACTTATCAGCTCAACTCAAAAATTAAAAACATCTATTAAGCTGATCACAGCTGCAGCCAAAGCCCAAGATTTAAAAGAAGTCCAAAATCAGTTAACTGCGTCAGAGTCCAATTTAGAGCAGGTTAAAAAGGACTACCGGCGGTTAATTTGGTTGAAGTTTGTGCCCTTTGTATCGGGTTACTACCAAGATGGTGAGCATGTCTTGGTGGCGGGAGGAGATGTGTTAAAAACTGGCCATTTAACGGTTGAGGCTATCACTCCCTATGCGGATATCATTGGTCTGAAAGGTTTAGCCACCAGTGGTGATGGCATAAAAACTGCCCAAGATCGGCTGAACTTTATGGTAGAGACCTTAGACAAGGTGCAACCGCAGTTAGATCAAATTGGCCAGCTATTGGTTGATGCTAAAAAAGAGGTAGATCAAATTAAACCTAGTCGCTATCCCCAAAAATTCAAAGGTAAGGAGATAAGATCGCAAATCGAAACTGGCATTGCCGTCTTGGATCAAGCAGCAACATTAGCTACTGAAGCCAAACCCTTGTTGACTAGTGCTCCATACGTTTTAGGTAAAGATAAACCCAGACGGTATTTAGTCATTTTTCAAAATGACGCAGAACTGCGACCTACAGGTGGTTTTTTAACCGCTTACTCCGTCATTGAAGTCTCTAATGGCAAAGTAAACATTGTGCAATCAAACGACATTTATACCTTGGATGAGAAATTCCCTCAAAAAATCCCTGCTCCGGATCCGATTAAGAAATACTTACCTAACGTGCCGTATTGGTATTTACGCGATCAAAACTTGTCTCCTGATTTTAAAGTCTCGATGGATACCTTCTACCCTAACTACAAGTTGACCAAATCGCCGGAGGTCGACGGCATAGTAGCCGTGGACACACAGTTATTAGTAGATTTACTAAAAGTCACTGGACCTATTGGAGTGGGTGGATTTGGCAACTACAGCGCAGAAACTGATAAACGCTGCAATTGTCCCCAGGTCTTCTACGAGTTAGAAAAATTTGCTGATCAAGAAGGTCCAGTGGTCTGGGATCCGGCTGGAACTGGCAAGATTATCTTTGCCCCCCGCAACTATGGGGCCAGGAAATCTTTCATTGGGCCGATGATGCAAGCGGTGTTAGCCAACGTCATGGCCCAACCTAAAGCTCACTTCCCTAAATTGTTTGAAACAGCCATGTCGGCTATTGCGCAAAAACATGTTCAGCTTTACTTCAATAAACCCGAGGTGCAAAAAGCGGCGGAAAGCTTTAATTTAGCCGGGCGAGTGAGAGAAGCTGATGGCGACTACTTGTTTGTGGTGGATACCAATTTTGCCGGAGCCAAAACTAACGCTTGGGTGACCTACACCGCCGAACAAGATATCAAAGTGGAAGGGGATGGGACAGTCACCAAAACTCTGACTTTAACTTACAAAAATCCCCAAGAATTTTTCTCCGATGAAAAAGGCACAGTCAAATTAAATGGCAAGTTTAGGGATTGGCTGCGCGTCTATGTGCCGAAAGGCTCACAGCTGATTGAAGCTAAGGGCTTTGAAACTGGTCAAGCCAGTGGGGAGGATTTAGGCAAAACCGTGTTTGAAGGCTTCTTTACCTTAACTCCACTAAACGTGCAAACCATTTCCTTCAAATACAAATTACCTGCCAAAATTAAAAAACCCTACAAATTGCTAATTCAAAAGCAAGCTGGGGCCAATAACTTCCCCTACAAAATAACTATCAATGGCCATGCTCAACCGGAACTCATCCTGGATGCGGACAAAGAGCTAACCTTGTCATATTGACTTAATTAGTTTCACAAAGTACTCTCAACTCATGCTAGCTGACCCGCGCAAACAACCACTAACAGCGGACATTTTTAACCGACATATACTGCCCCAGTTGAAGTCGATAATAATCAAGAGTGTTGAAGAGGCTTTTGATACAAAGTTTGATCAAAAATTTGAGGAGAAGATAAGGCCTTTTGAAGAAAAGATGGAAGAGTACCACCAGGAGGTTGTTGGTTTCAAAGAAGAAGTCATGGGTGAAATTAAGAATTTACGGGACGAGGTTGCCATTACAACTGGCCAATATCAGCGAGTTGACAAACGAGTAACTAGAGTAGAAGACCACTTACAATTGCCACCGATCGGGTATTAGATGAAATCATACACGGTTGAAGGAGTAGTGATTAAGCGCAGTAATATGGGTGAAGCAGATAGGATAGTGACCATGTTTACTAAAACCGAGGGGAAAGTGACCGTTGTAGCTAAAGGCATAAGAAAACTAAAATCGAAACGAGCGGGATCTTTGGAACTGTTTAATTTAGTCAAAGCTCAAATCATCCCCAGCAAAGGTCAAATAGATACTTTGGCGGAAGTGCAATCTCTCAATACCTTCAGAGCCTTTCGCAAGCACTTGGGCCGAGTCACCCTGGCCTATCAAATTTGCGAGGCTATCGATAAGTTAACTCCCGATCGCCAACCGCATCCCCAAGTATTTAATATTTTAGTTACGGCCTTGTCGCAAATATCCCAGTTAGGGGCTAATTGGGAAAGCCAAATTAAGCTGTGGTTAGTAGAGATTGTCAAAGACTTAGGCTTTTATCCTCAAGACCAAGACTTCAATGGTAATATAGTCGACTTTGTGGAAGAGATCTCCTCCCGATCCTATAATTCCCCTCGCTTATTAATTCGTCTGAAGTAGTTGCTATAGGATATAGTATAATGATCTAGTGAATTTAGAAACGTTGTCTTCTATCTTGGCGGACCCAAATGCAAGAGATTTAGTTTGTTGCGGTTTGCCACTTCTGATGTTAGTGGTTGGGTTGTACTTGGTAGTCGAGTCGAGTATGAGGAAAGCTGAGGAGATTGAACGGGCCAATTACCTAACGGCGGTCGGCGACGTGATTACTGACGATAAAAGAAAAGAAAGAGGCCTTGCCGCTAAGCCAGTGTCGGGAAGAGTGATCGAGAACGGCGACTAGAGTTAGTTGTCTTGGGATACGTAGTTCTAATTGGCGGCTAAGTGTACTAAAATTGAGGGATGGATTTGATGGAAAAAATTGTGGCTTTGGCTAAACGG
>OBEQ011264121.1_pt1 | contig 11055 bp, 10 predicted proteins | sample 1670901 | NCBI WGS metagenome assembly OBEQ01 (sample SAMEA104232315, study PRJEB22302) | groundwater metagenome | biome: forest; feature: aquifer; material: groundwater | place: USA | collected 2011-08-07 | depth 5.4 m | reverse complement strand
GCTTCTTCAGTTAAAAGTTATTGGAGTTTTGGGGCTAACGATTGCTTCTTAGAAATGCCGGGATTTCTAAATCTTCATCTGCAGCTTCTCTGGCTTTTTCTTCCCCCAACTCCCCCTCAGAAACTGTTTGTGGAGCAAGTTCTTCCTCGGTGGTTGTATCAGTGGTGGTAAACGCACTTGGCTGTTGACCCAATGAACCAGAGCCAATACCAGTTCCAACATATTCTCTTAGTCTTCTTCTGGTCTCATCAAAACCTGTAGCAATTACCGAAATTTTGACCTGATCCAACTGATCCTCTTTGATGGTTGCTCCAAAGATAATATTGGCATCAGGATCAGCAGCTTGAGCTATAATCTGTGCTGCTTCATTTACCTCTGTCATCGACAGATCAGATCCACCTACTATGTTAAACAAAACTCCTTTTGCCCCCTCAATTGAAACTTCGAGCAAAGGAGAGGCAATGGCCATTCTAGCTGCTGCGGAAGCTCTATTTTCTCCCCCTGCCAGTCCAATCCCCATTAGGGCTGATCCGGCATTAGACATAATGGTTTTAACATCAGCAAAATCAACATTAATTAGTCCGGGCATGGTAATTAAATCGGAAATACCCTGTACTCCTTGACCTAACACCGAGTCAGCCAACTTAAAAGCTTCCTGCAAAGTCATATTTTTTTCAACCGTTTCCAAAAGTCGCTGATTCGGGATGATAATCAAAGCATCAACTTTATCCTTAAGCTTCTCAACTCCTTCCTCTGCCACCACCATTCTTCTGGTCCCTTCAAAAGAAAAAGGTTTAGTTACCACTGCCACAGTCAAAGCACCAATTGTTTTGGCAATTTGCGCCACTACCGGGATGGAACCAGTCCCTGTACCTCCCCCCATTCCTGCAGTCAAAAAGATCATGTCAGCATCTTGTAAAACATCTTCCAATTTTTGGGTGGACTCCTCTGCCGCCTGTTTTCCAACATCCGGGTCTCCACCTGATCCTAAACCGCGGGTCAGCGTCTCTCCAATTTGGACCTTAGTTGGTGATTGGTTATTCATTAGAGCCTGCGCATCAGTATTAACTGCGACAAATTCTACTCCCTGGATTTGTTGCAGGGAAATCATGGAATTTAAGGAGTTTGACCCACCACCACCTAAACCAACCACCTTAATCTTTGCGAATCTTTGTACATCCGGTTTTATAAGCATAATGAAGAGTTTCCCGAACTCTCTATGGGCAGAATATAACAAAATTTTGTTAACAATATCAAGACCCAATCCTATTTATGGCAGGAGCGACTTAACTAGAGAAACTACCTTTTGTATCATTCCTTTAATCGGCAAATTTCCAGACAGAACCGGAATACGAAGCTGTGAAGAATTCCCTTGTGTTGCCCCGTATAAAATTAAACCTGCGCCTGTTGCAAATAAAGGAGAATCTATCTCATCCACCATTCCGGAAAGTCCTTCAATCTGTCCTATTCTGGCAGGAAAGCCTAAAACATATTTCGCTTGCTCCAGTATTCCTATAGTTTGTGCTCCACCTCCACAAATTACTAGCCCAGAGGGAATTTGAGTCCCAAATCCGCTTTTTTTTATTTCTTTGCCCACATATTTAAATATTTCCTGAAGCCTTGGTCGAATAATCCCATCAACAACCGATTTTGTAGAAATCTTTTGAATAGTCTCTTCTATTCCCAAACTTTTTATGTCCAAAAATCCTTCTTCCTTTTTCTTGGCTAACTTTTCTTCCTCTGGTTCTATCCCTTCAGCCACAGCCGGAGTTTTTTGAACTTTACCCAAAGATAATTTAATCTTTTCTGCCGACTCCAAAGCAATGCGAAGACCAACTGCCATATCAGAAGTAATATGCCTAGCTCCTATTGGCACCACAGAAGAATAAGCAACAGAGCCATCAATAAAAATTACCACACTGGTGGTTTCCCCACCAATATCAACAACCACTACTCCTAATTCTTTTTCAGTGTCAGTCAAAACTGCAATTGATGAAGCAATCCCGGCAAAAACAAGCTCCAAAACATCAATCCCTACTTGTGAAATACACTTAACTAAATTTTTCATTGATGTGGTAGATCCGGTAATTATGTGAGTTTCTGTCTCCAGTCTTACTCCTGTCATTCCGATCGGATCTTTAATACCCTCTTGTCCATCAACTGTAAAAGTCCTTGGAATTACATGCAGAATTTCCCGCGAAGTCGATAGCGGCAGCGCTCTGGCAGCATCATTAACTCTTTGAATATCGCTTTCTCTAATTTCACCTTCCGGCTCGGATACTGCCACTACCGCGTGCTGATTAACACTTTCAATTTGTGGCCCTCCCAGCGAAATAAGGGCAGAGGAAATAGAATAACCTGCCATTCGTTCAGAAGCTTCAACAGATTCTGTTATGGCTTTTACTGCTTCTTCAATATCAACTACTTGATCTTTTCTCACCCCTCTTGAAGGTGTGCTGGAAACACCAATTAGGTTTACCCTTCCATTTTCATCAACCGAGGCAATCAAGGTGGCAATTTTTGACGAGCCAACATCTATTCCACAAATTATTCTATCCTTTGGCATAGTTATTTCTTTGGAGCAAACTTAATCACTGGTTTATCAAATCGCAAATCGATAAATTCTAGTGTCTTATCGTCTATTTTAGCCTTATCGTAAATGAGTTGTAAAGATGCAATTTGTTTATCAACCCTATCATTTAGTAAAAATATAATTTTAGTTCTACCATTAACTAAAAGAAAAGCTTTTGAGTAGATTTCCACCTCCTTTACTTCTAAACCAAAACTGTTAATTTTTTCCAGAATTCTGAGTGTGTCGTTAATTAATTTATCACTTATCTTCTCTCCTAAAGTTAAATCAAATCCTTTAACAAATACTTGTGGTGCATATATTTGTTCGATATTATTTGAATAGATTACTCCTTCGGTATCAACCACAAAAATTTTTTCCTCGCGACCAATCTTAAGTGAAATCGAGGGAGAGCTGACATCTTTAGATAATATTTCAGTAGCAGATGGTGAGGCTTGGGCACTAACAGTGGCTTTTGTTTCAGTAAAGTTTTCCAAAAGACCGGCAGACTCTGTAGCTTCATCCTTTAACACTATTAAAATTGCCGCCGGTATTCTACCAAAAATATTAAGCTTAATTCTATTGGGAAGCAACCTTGACACTTGTACTTGCCTAACACATAAAAAATTATTTTTTAAACTGTTTTCAATCCCTTGAGAATTTAGAAGAAAAAAATTCTGTCCCAACAGTTTAGATGAATTTTTGATCTGCTCTAAATTGGTACAATCAATCCTTTCAAGCGAAACTTCAACTGAACTAATGGTAAAAACATTAAAACGAACAAGGGTAACTGTAACTAAAATAATTACCAGCACCACCATTGGCAAAACAAGTTTCATTTTGTTAATTTTGAAAATCCGGTTTTGCCTTCTAATCCTTCTACTTTTCATATCATACTGATAGTTTCTAGCGCCAATCTCTTAGCAGCATTGGGAATAATACTTTTCTTGGCGTCATTTGCCCGTTGTTTAATCCGCTGTAGATTATTTAACATGAATTTTAAATTTTCCATTAGACTTTTCCCAGATAATTTTGATTGAGGTAAAATTCTGACTATTCCCAGATCCTTAAAATATTTGGCATTTTTGTTTTGTTCGTCCTCATAAAGATAGGGGATGGGAATAACTAAAGCTGGTTTCTTTAGGTAAACTACCTCAGTTAAAGTATTTGCTCCTCCTCTGCAAATTGCCAGGTCTACTCTAGATAAAACGCCTCCGTATTCCTCCCCAATCCATTTCTTTACTAAATATTTATCACTTAATTCCCCTCTCCCCTGCAATCTTTCATAATCTCCAAATTTATTATCCCCTGTAACATGAATAACACCAGCCATTTTTACTAACCTGTTTAAAACCTCCTCAACCGCCAGGTTAATTACATGAGACCCTTGATTACCACCCATAATAAGCACTACAGGCAATTTTTCTTTTTTGGCCGTATTAAAAATTGCCTGATACTGCACAGCAATTTTTCTGCGCGGATTTAAAACCTCATCCCGTATTGGGTTTCCTGTCAGTATAACTGATTCATCAAATACTTCCTTTTTTAAGGAAATAGCTTTTTTTTCTGCAAATAAGGAACTAATTTTATTGGCCAGTCCGGAAACTAAACCTTGTTCATGGATAATAATAGGGATAGAAAACAACCAGCCAGCAAAAACCACTGGCACTGCTACATATCCACCAAAAGATAAAATCACCTTTGGTTTTTCGGAAAGGATTATATTGAGGGCCTGAATAAAGCCAATAGGGATTTTTAAAAGGGAAGGGATTGTGTAAATAGTAAAAATTCTTTGTAAACGTCCAGTTATAATTGGAAAGAATTTAACTCCCATTGAAGGTAAAATCTGCGACTCAGCAGATTCCGCCTTATCTCCTTCCATGGTGGTTTTTCTTCCAACATAGACAATCTGCACATTTTTGTATTTTATTAGCTCTTTTATAACAGCTACGGCTGGCGTAAAATGTGCCCCAGTTAGTAAAATTTTCATGGTTAAATTATATATCAGTGGGAGGCAGTTTGCTTGGAGATATTTAACAAAATTCCAACTGCAGTTAAATTAGCAACCAAGGCAGATCCCCCATAGGATATAAAAGGTAGCGGAACGCCTGTTAGGGGTAAAAGTGCAGTCATGGAAGATAAATTGATAATCACCTGTATTCCCAACCAGCAGGTTAACCCCAAAGCCAAAATCTTACCAAAGGGTTCGGAGCATTTTTGGGCAATTTTTAATCCTCTGATGATAAGAACTGCAAATAAGCAAAGTAAAAATACAGATCCTAAAAATCCAAGTTCTTCTCCCACAATTCCAAAAATGGAATCTGTTGAAACTTCCGGTATATATTCAAATTTTTGTCTGGAATGCCCTAAACCTAGACCAAAAACTCCTCCCGAACCTAAAGCAATCAAAACTTGCGATATATGATAAGTAAACCCTTGAGGATCGGAGAAAGGATCTAAAAAAGCAAGAATTCTTTTGCTTCTGTAGCTTGATGTAAAAATTAATAATCCAAGAGAAACAAATCCCAAGGGAACACTGATAATGAATTGCCAAATGGGTGCACCACTGGCGAAATATAAAAGAGTGGACGTTGCTACAAATACAATAGTTGACCCCAAATCTTTTTGTAAAACTGCTGTTATCAGTGTGACCCCTGAAATAATAGCTAAAAAAGGGATGAGTTTAGCTCTTTTTTCAAAAACTGCAGATAAGAAGATTACTCCTGTCAATTTCATGATTTCTGCAGGCTGAATTGTAATAGGACCAAATTTTAACCATCGATGAGCTCCACCTCCTGAAACTCCAAATCCAGGAACAAAAACAGCTAAAAGTAACAGAAATGAAATTAATAAAAGCGGTGTGGCAAACCGCTTGAATCTATTGTAATCAAACTGGGCGAAAAAAATCATTGAGATAAAACCTAATCCCACCCAAATTAATTGTTGTCTGATATAATAATAATTATCCTTAAAATCCGTTAGACCTTGAACAACCGAGGCATCGTAGACCATTATCAAACCAAAAACTACTAAACCCAATACCACAGTTAGAAGTTGTAAATCAAAGTTCTTATTTTGTGATTGAAAAGTAGTATTGATTCGCTTCATCTTGAAAGAAGAGCTATCCAAAGACCAAACATTGCAAAAAGCCCCTGAGCCAACCAAAACCTGGTCACGATTTTCGGCTCCTCCCAACCAATGTATTTAAAATACATATGAATAGGAGCAACTGGTATAAATTTCTTATGTAAAAATTTCTTAGAAAAAATTTGAATTAGGGAGGAGGCAATAATGATTACAAACATTCCGCCTATAAATGCTAGCGCTAGGATTTTACCTGTTAAAAGACCAACCACTGCTAAGGTTGCGCCAAATGCAAAAGAGCCGGCGTCCCCCAGGAAAATCCTGGCCGGCCAAATATTAAAATAAAGAAAAGCAAATAAAGCTCCGATCCAAATTCCAATAAATGAAGCAAGGGTTAGATCAAGTGATCTTGAAGTAAGAACCAGAAAGGCAAATAAGCAGATAATTAAAAGTCCTCCTGATAATCCATCCAAGCCATCAGAAATATTGTAAGCATTTGCAAAAGAAACTACTACAAAAGCAGCCAGTGGAATATACCAACCATTGATAATGAAATTTCCCAGCCCTGAAATATGAATATTATTTAGACCAATGGTAAAATATAACATTCCTCCAATTGACAGTGCTATTAGTGATTGTATAAGCAGCATTCTTGTCCTACTCAGTCCAAAAATTTTTCCTGTTCTTTTAGTAAGAATAAATTTAATATCATCTATCAACCCCAAAAGCCCAAATGAAGTTAACGTTAAAAGCAAAATTTTTAAACTGGCCTTATCTAAAGAGCTACTAAATATCCCGTAGCCAACACTTAAGAGTATCAGAATAATAATAATTAAAATTCCTCCACCGGAGGGAGTTTTTAAATCTTCCTTCATCAACTGATCATGTATCGGAGTTTTAGACTCTTTTAAGTCTTGGGGAGTATTTTGAAATCTATTTTTCAAATAATAAAGCAAGTCTATAAAAGGAACCATACAAACTGCAGTGGTGGCAAATGATAGTAATACTAGACCTAAAAGTTGTATCATGGTTCTTATTTTTTGGCAATTCTTTTTACCACCTCATCTAATCTTACTGCATGAGCTCCCTTAACTAAAACTACATCACCCTTTCCCAAAGTTTTCAATAATTTGCTGACAATTTGTGAGTTTTGCAAATTAGCTTCTACTTTTTCTTCCCAAAAACCTAACCTTTTTAACTCATCCGCAATAATTTGAGTATCCCCTTGGCCTAAAAAAACAAGATCAATTTTTTCTTTAAATATTTTCTGAGCTATTTGACGATGTAGCTGATCCGAATATTTTCCCAACTCTTTCATCTCACCCAAAACAAGGACTCTTCGTCTAGCGCTTATTTGCAAAAGTGTATCTATTGCTGCTTCTAAATCTGCCGGAGAGGAGTTTATTGTATCGTCCAAAATAATCGAACCGTTTGGACCCATAAATGTTTCCATTTGGTGATCTGATGGCTCAATCTGTTCCAAGGCAAGCTTTATTTTGGTCAGTGGTATATTGTTAACTACCCCTAAAGCTGCACTGGCTAAGGCCGAATAGACAAACTGCATTCCTAACAATTTAAAATTTACTTTTACTCTTTCAACTCCTAAATTTAACTCAAATGTGGTTTTTAAATCCTCAATTTTTATGTTACCTGCCCAAACCGTACAATTTTGCGAATCAGTTCCGAAATATACAACCGAACCTCTACATCTTTTAACTAGTTTTTTGCAAGAAGGATCATCAAAGTTCAAAATCGCTACACCTCGCTCATCTAAACTTTCAATAAGCTTACCCTTTTCTTCTAAAATCTCATCTAAGCTTCCTAGGGTTTCACTATGAGCATAGGCTATTCTTGTCACAACTACAGTTTTTGGGTGAACAAGTGAGAGATAATAATCCATTTCTCCAATATTTTGCAGTCCCATTTCCAGAATAACTTTTTTTATTGACGGGTTTATTTTTAAGATTGTATAGGGGAGGCCTAAAATCGGGTTCGAATTGGGTTTTGTGGCAAGGATTTTGTATTTTTCCGAAAGAATAGCCTCAGCTGTCTCCATGCAAACGGTTTTACCAACTGATCCTGTTATTCCAATAAATATATCTCGCGGATAAAGTTTAGCATATTGTCTTGCCAAATAAGAAGCAATCCCCATAAAAACTAATTACCTCTTTCGATTTCTGCACCTAAACTCTTGAGTTTTCCAACCACGTCATCGTAACCTCTCTCAATAAGCTCTGCCTGATTAATAGTACTGTTGCCTTTGGCCACCAGTGAGGCTAAAACCAAAGCCATACCTGCTCTAATATCCGGTGTTTCCAAGTTTCTTCCTTTTAGTTTAGTTGGCCCGTATACTAAAACTCTATGAGTGTCTGCCAAAGTAATATTAGCGCCCATGGAAATCAACTTATCAACAAAAAACATCCTAGATTCATACATCCAGTCATGACATAAAATAACCCCTTTTGATTGGGTGGCCAAAACTATGGCTACACTCATTAAATCTGTTGGGAAACCAGGCCAAATATTAGTGGTCAGTTTTGTTGGGGCTTTAAGTTTCTCTGCGTCAACTATCATACTATTTTCTTTAAATTTTACTCTGACGCCAAATCTTTTAAGAGGTTCCAAAATCGGCTCTAGGTCTGTTGCGTCAAGCCCCAAAAGCGTAATTTGGCCTCCTGTTATAGCGGCGGCGACCGCATAAGTTCCTATCTCTATGTAGTCAACTCCAATTTTAAATTTTGTGCCATTCAGTTTCTTTACACCCTGGATTTTTAAAGTATCTGTACCAACTCCAAATATTTGTGCTCCCATTTGTAATAGCATTTTACAAAGATCAATTATATGAGGCTCCTGGGGACAATTTTTTAGGGTTAAGTTTTTTTCTCCCAAAACAGAAGCCAGAATCAAATTTTCAGTGGCTGTGACTGATGCCTCAGACAGAAAAATACTACATTCCCCTGGCCCGGCAATTTTAAGTTTAAGTGTAAATTTTAAATCTTCTTTTTTCAAATCAGCTCCCAGAGCTTTAAAGCCGTCAAGGTGTGCTCCAATACTCCTTTGGCCTATGACATCGCCACCCGGGTGATAGAAATAGACCTTACCCATTCTTGCCAAAATACTACCTACTAAAACCACTGAACCTCTAAGTTTAGTCATTAATTCACGAGGTAAGGTGGTATGGAGAATTTGATTAGCTCGCAATTTAAGAGTGGTTCCCTCTTTGATAACTTCTACTCCAAGTTTTTTTAATATTTGAATTAGCACTTGGGTATCCACCAGATCGGAAATATTTTCTAGGATTACTTCTTCTTTAGTTAAAAGAGCGGCTGCCACACAAGGAAAAACCGAGTTTTTGTTGCCGGATATTACAATCTTTCCTGATAACTGTTTACCGCCGGTAATTTGATATTTCATTTAAGGATACTTTATCCCTTGGCCCTAATTCTAAAAACAGCTGATAGAATTATGTGTCTTTTAGAGTTTAAGCTGTCAACTGAAATCTCCTCTATTTCAGATGCAGAATCTAATACTTTAATACTTTTAGCCTTTGATTGCAAAAATTTACTCAAAAATAGATTGCCTCCGATACTTCCCGGTATACCAACAAAATCACTGGAAGATAACTCCCTGGAATCCAGATACTCGCAGAACTTATTAATACTAACTCCTGAATCTACCTCTATTAATGCTTCCTCCACCCCAATACCAAATTTTGAAACTTTCCCTTTAACTGAGATAGTTTTAATATTTTTGGTTCTGTTTTTTATAACCAGACCTGCAAATCCATGATCTGAAATCAATATTTTGCTGCCTGTTGCAAAAATAAAAAGAGGAACTTTAAGTTCCCTGGACATACCTATTATTTTAATAAGTTCAGAAGTGGTAAAAGCAATAAAAAAAAGTAAAGCAGGACCACCGGCATTCAAGGCAGTATAATCTCTTAAAGGTTCGTTAAACTTAAATCTATCTTCGCCAAAATAATCAACAATCAGCTTATACTTACTATCCATAATAATTCAGACCTTTCAAAGAAGCGTTTCCTCCACAATTTCTCGATCTGACCAAACGATCTCTTTTTTACCATCGAGATTAATGGACTGCTCATGCCCCTTACCAAATATACCAACCAAATCTTCTTTTTTTGCCAGTTTATTTATGGCAAAATTTATGGCTTCTTTTCTATCCTCAATCACAAAAAAATTAATTCCATCTTTGGCCCCTTCTTTTCTTGCTCCTTGGGTAATTTGTCTGTTTATCTCCTTTATTTGCCCTCTGGGATCAACTGCGGTCACAATCACTATATCTGATAGTCTTTGGGCAATTTGTCCCATCATTTCCCTTTTTCCTACATCTCTAAGCCCTTCACACCCAATCAGCGCAATCAGCCTCCCAGATGACTTGGTGCGTAGTGTAGCTAAGACATTTTCCAAGGCATTTGGAGTATGGGCAAAATCAATAATAATTTTTATTCCCAGATTATTTTTTACTTCTTCCATTCTGCCGGTTAAGCCGGTAAAGTTTTCTAGAGCTTTTTGCGAGGTACTACGATCTATTCCTAGAATATAGACAACCGCCATGGCAGCCAAGGCGTTTTCAATGTTGTAATCCCCTGGGATTTTGAGTTTTAGCTTAATATCTTGTTGATTAAAATCTCCTTTCTCAATCCCAAATGTTACTCTGGAATTCACCATTTGAGTGATATCACCTTTTAAATTGCTATTTATCACTGCAAATTTAGTATTCTCAATCAGTTTCAACTTAGTTTTAACATAATTGCCAAATGATTTATGGTAATCCAAATGTTCATGAGTAATATTGGTAATTACCCCGATATCAAAATTAACTCCAGCAAATCGATGCTGATCCAAAGCATGAGAGGTTACTTCTAAAACCATGTACTCATCACCATTTTCCACTGCTTGTTTTAAAAATTTCTGGACCATAAACGGACTGGGAGAGGTAACATGAAATCCAGTATCATAGTTTTTACCACCAACAGCAGCATTAATTGTCGAAATCATGGAAACCTTTTTTCCGGCAGCCTTTAGAATTTGATAAATCATATTGGTGGTAGTAGTTTTCCCGTCAGTCCCAGTAACACCAATAACTTTAAGTCCTCTGGTGGGGAAGCCGTAATAAATATTAGCCAAATAAGCTATTGGCCGGTGATAAAAATAGTTAATAACTTCCTGGGACAGAATAGAACGAAGAAATTTTTTCATTGAGGGTAATTATAACGTATTTTAGAGATTAAGCATTAGAATTACTGGAAGTTAATAACCATCCCCCATCAACCGGTCTAATAGTACCAGTTGTATAATCAGAAATTCTGCTAGCAAGCACTAGAACCTCTCTTGCTACATCATCTGCTGTACCTTGTCTACCTAGTGGAATTCTAGGTG
>OBEQ011020392.1_pt1 | contig 11055 bp, 13 predicted proteins | sample 1670901 | NCBI WGS metagenome assembly OBEQ01 (sample SAMEA104232315, study PRJEB22302) | groundwater metagenome | biome: forest; feature: aquifer; material: groundwater | place: USA | collected 2011-08-07 | depth 5.4 m | reverse complement strand
CTTTGATCTCCGGCGTCAGCGATTTGAATTGTCGAATAAAGGACGTTGTATATCCGACATGGAGTCGCTTCATGAGAGTTTTTTCAGGATTTTGCGCAGGTTACCATAGATGACTTTACCTTCGCGCATTTCTTGTTGCGATCTAAGCACGACATTGATTGCCTCATCTTCCGCATAGCGTCGTAATGCTCGGCGGACGAGATCGGCTTTCGAAGCGGCATCGCCGCGCCGCACTGCGTTCGTTACATATTCGTCGAGTTCAGTTGACAAGGGGACAGAGATAGTAGACATATGAAAATATCATATGAGATTATCATACATTTGTCAAGCGCAGCATCAATCGTTTATAAAATAGCTCCACCACGAGAAAAAAGTGGTGAAGCTATTGCGCGACGCGCGGCGTGGTCAACGCTTTGTGCGAGGATGCGGCGGTGGCAGGTCTGTGGCAGAAGAGCTTGGCGGGACACCCTTTTGTACGGGATCCTTAAACTCTCCTTTTGCCGCCTTTTCGAAAGCGGCTTCATCCACCGTGACCGGTCCGGCAGGTTCTGATACAGGCATTCCACCGGGCTGCGCAAGCGGCACGTCGCCTTGACCGCGCGGGTCTTGTTGAATTCGCGAATCTGCCGGCGCGACTGGCGGTCTGGTGTTCTGCGTCGTACAGGCTGCGGCAAGGAAAACTCCGAGACAGACGAGCGTGATATAGATGAAGAAGGTGCGCATTAGGAATCTCCTTGGCTCGTGATCAGGCACAGACGATCTATGCAAGGATCATGAAGCTCTCATGAGTAAAGCATAGAGAAGAATACGTGTCAATCTCAACGGCTCGACGAACCCGTCATCTGCCATCCGTTTTCTATCCCCTGTTCATTTGTGTCTTACACCTCCACGATCACGGGCAGAATCATTGGACGTCTTTGCGTCTTGTGGAAGAGATACTCGCCAAGGTCGTCGCGAAGTTTTTCCTTGAGATACATCGCGTTCGCGCCAGAACGAGGATCTTTGTCCTCCAGCACCTGCGCGGCTTTCTTCCGCGCGAGGCGAATCAATTCTTCGTGCTCCTTCATATAGATGAAGCCGCGCGAGATGATGTCCGGCATATTTTGCAGCTTGCCTGTTTTCGCGGAGACGACTGCGATCACAATCACCATGCCATCGCCTGCAAGCTCTTGCCGGTCCCGCAGCACGATATGGTTCGTGTCGCCAACGCCGAGTCCGTCCACGAATACATACTCTGTCGGCACTTTTTTATTCGTGAGCTGGCCATTGCCGTTTTTGTCGAATTCCATGATTTGACCATTGTCCGCGATGAACGCGCGTTCGCGCGGGAAGCCGGATTTTTCGGCGGCCTTCACATGCTCGCAGAGAAACGAGTAGTGTCCTTCGATCGGGATGAGATATTTCGGTTTGATCATCTCGCGCATCTCCATCAGATCTTCTTGTTTCGCATGTCCGCCCGCATGCACGTCCATCATTTTATAGTTGACCACGGTTGCGCCTTCGCGATAGAGCGTGTCCGTGACGCGTTGCACGGAGCGTTCGTTGCCCGGAATGACGGACGAGGAGAACACGATCGTGTCGCCGCGCTCAATTTCGATAAACGGATGTTCGCGGTTTGCGATGCGCATGAGCACCGCGCGCTCCTCGCCCTGCGCGCCTGTGCAGACAATCGCGACTTTGTCGCGCGCGTAATTGTGAATCTGTTTCGTGTCGATCATCGTCCCTTTCTGGATTTTCATGTAGCCGAGTTCCTGCGCAATCGCGACGTTCGATTTCATCGAAAATCCTTCGACCGCGACGTGGCGGCCCGCGCGTTCGCACGCGAGGATAATTTGTTGGACGCGCGAGATCATGGAGGCGAACGTGCCGATGATAACGCGGCCTTTGGCATTCGCAATAATTTCGTCGATGTTGTGTTGGATGTCGTTTTCCGGCAATTGGCGGCCGACCGCGCTCGCATTTGTCGAGTCGATCATGAGCGCGAGCACATTTCGCTCGCCGAGTTTTTTGATTTTTTCCGTTTCCTGCAGCGACTGCGCGTTCGGTGAGGTGTCGAGTTTGAAGTCGCCCGTATGGACGATAATGCCGCACGGCGTGTTTACGATGACGCCCATCGAAGAGGGGACAGAGTGCGCGACGCCGAAGAATTCCACGCTGAAGACGCCGAGCTGGAGCACGTCATGGGATTTGATGACGTGAATGTTTAGCGGGGGCTTGTCGCGATGGTCATCCTGGCGCTTTTTGATGATTCCGCATGTGAGGTCGGTCGAGAAGAGCGGTGGATTTCCAAGCATGGGCATGAGATGCGGAATGCCTCCGATATGGTCGTAGTGCGCGTGCGTGATCACGACGCCGCGGATATTTTTTTCTTTCCCTTTGAGGCACGAGATGTTCGGGATGATGTAATCCACGCCAGGCATGTCTTCATCCGGGAATTGGAGCCCCATGTCGATGAGAATGATATCGCGGCCATATTCAAGCATGGTCATGTTGCGGCCAACTTCCTCGTTGCCACCCAAGACCGTTATTTTCAGACGTTCTTCCGGCGATCCCGCGAGGAGATCTTTGTCGGAACCGGTTTTGAAATACGGTTTATGTTTGTACGTGTCCATCCGCGGCGCGCGCTGAAATGCGCCGCCCATTGGGCCTTTGCGTTTTCCGTCGCGGCCGCCTTTCGGGCGTTCTTCGCGCCTCAATCCCTGTTTGATGCTTAGCTCATGCACGTCGCTCGTGCCTGGCGGTTGCATCTTCTTGCCGTTTTTCGCGATGGCTTTCGCAATGAGGGAAGACGTTTGACCCTGTTGCGTCGTCGATTGGATGGGGCGCGGTCCTGTTGGATGATAGGGATGACGACGTCTCCCAAACGGGTTCGGCCGGCCCTGCGGGCGACTCGAACCACTTCCGGATCCACTCGATCCGGGCCCACGATGTGAATAATTTGGTTCCATATCTGACTGAATGGTCTGTACGTCTCATCCCGAGCACACGCATCGATGGATATGTGCACGTATCCTTCGACTCGCTATGGCTCGCTCAGGACAAAGAACTACAAACGAAAAATGAATAAATAGATGGCTAAAATTGTTGTCGAGTTGGACTCGACCACCATCGCAATTCCCCGACAATTTCAGGAAATCTTCGACGATGGAGAGAGGATACCAGAATGCTGTAGATTTGTCAAATGGATTGAATGTACTGTGGGCTGGGATTTTTTTATTTCGCTCCCGGAATTCCGGATTTTGCCCGCCCTTCTTTCAACACGTCCGCGAGCCAAAAAAGTTCGTTGAAAAACGTTTCGAGTCGTGTATACACGCCTTGATCCTTCGGCGTCCCGTCCGCGTGAAAGGCATCCCATACCATGGGGAAGTAGATCGCTTCGCGAATAGGGATCATTTTAAGCTCGATCGCAACCAGTCGCAACTGTTCAACCATTCGTCCGCCACCGAGCATCCCGCCCGCGCCAACGATCCCAATCGGCTTGTAGTTGTATTCTTCGTAGAGAGAATCAAGCACTTCTTTGAGCGGCCCGGGATATCCGTGGTTGTATTCCGGCGCGACGACGATAAGCGCGTCCGCTTTGCTCATCACGGTTTTCCAAATTGCAGGATATGTTTTTTCGATGGATGCTCCGGTATGAATTTCTTCCGGCGTCACGTAGGCGGACGCGACGCCACGTTTCACAAGTTCCGTGTGAATGTGTTTGGCCGCGGGTTCGCTGTTGCGTTTCTCGCGAATGGTGCCGTAGAGCACGGGTATGGTGAGAGGCATGGGGGAGGTGACAGGTGACAGGTGACAGGGCACAGTGTAGCATGTTGTTGAATGGCATGTGTAGCTTGCGGGCGAGTGGCGGAATTGGTAGACGCACTGGCTTCAGGAGCCAGCGACCGCAAGGTTATGAGAGTTCGATTCTCTCCTCGCCCACATTTCAAGAAACCTTATTTTTTGTTTCATCTGCTGAATGTTGTGGTAACATGATGCGCATGCATTCAAAATTACCGAAGCCATCACCGAGCGCAATCATCTATCAAGATGAGTTGCTGTATGTTTGTCTTGCGACGCATCCAATCACTCGTGGCCATGTTGTGATTGTGTGGAAGAAAAATGTGCCAGATCTTTGTCGTTTGGCGGAGCGTGATTACGATTATTTGATGGATACGGTGAATTCCGTGCGCACGGCAATGCTCAAGGCATTCACAATTAAAAAGGTCTATTTGATCTACATGGACGAAGCGCGACATGTGCATTGGCATTTGGTTCCCCGCTACAATGAGAAAGGATTTGATGTATTTTTGCATACACCCACGAAAGCGACTGATTTTTCTTTAACTCCAAAGATCAAACGACACTTAGTGTTTAAGTAGATTGTTTTGAGTGCGCGAAATCTCAAGTGCGCGAAATCTCCTTGACAGACACATGAATCTATGGCAGCGGTAGAAGAGTGATGTTGGATTTCATTTTCGATTTTCTCTTTCCAGCGCGCTGCGTTGTGTGTGGAAGAGAAGGGGAGTGGTGGTGCAAACGATGTCGCGCGTCTGTCGAAGCGCCGCGGGTCAAATTTCGGTATGACGGATTCGAGCGAATGACGTGCACGGGCATGTATCACGATCCGCGTCTCCGTGCCGCAATCCACGCCGTCAAATACCGTGGATGCATCGCGATCCGTCCAGCGCTCGTGGCCTATCTTCGGCGACGCGTTTCCATTCGCGATCTTTTTGGCGCTGATGTGACTCGTCACGCGGAATGTGCGATCGTTCCAGCGCCGGCTGCGCCAGAGCGCACGCGCGAGCGCGGATTTGAACATGCGACGTTCATCGCGGATTGTCTTCGTGAGGCGCTTGAAATGACAACGTCGATTTCGCATCTTTTGCAGAGAACGAAGGGGAGTGGCATCACGCAAGCGACGCTCGAAGATCCGGCGCTCCGTGCCGCGAACGTGCGTGGTGTTTTTACCGTGATCCCGTCTGTCACACGTCCGACGTATGCGTTGCTCGTTGACGACGTTGTAACGACCGGTGAAACGATCAAAGATGCGGCCCGCGCATTGCGCGACGCCGGAGTCGAGAAGATTTACGGCTTTGCGCTTGCGCTAGGGAGGTGAACATGACAGACGAAAAATTTAAAATCGAACCTTTGGATAACAATGGGCAATGCTGTTACACTGCTTTACATGGTAAAATAAAAGCATGCCTAATATAACAACAAAAATACTGCTCGGTGATTCACGTGAAGTGCTTAAAGAAATTTACTGCAATTCCATTGATTTGATTGTAACTTCGCCGCCGTATGCAGATAGAAGAAAAAATACCTATGGCGGTATTGGCACTGAAAAATATGTTGAGTGGTTTTTACCTGTCAGTGAAGAATTATTACGCGTGTTAAAACCGACGGGAACCTTTATTCTCAATATCAAAGAAAAAGCTGAAAATGGTGAGCGCAGCACATATGTGCTTGAGCTGATATTAGAGCTAAAAAAACAAGGTTGGTTGTGGACGGAAGAATTTATTTGGTACAAAAAAAATTGTTATCCTGGTAAATGGCCAAATCGATTTCGCGATTCATGGGAACGAGTGTTACAATTCAATAAGACACGCGATTTTAATATGTATCAAGAGGCGGTAATGATACCAGTTGGCGGCTGGGCGGACGGTCGACTAAAGAATTTGAGCGAAACAGATAAAATAAGAGACAATTCTAAAAGTGGTAGTGGGTTTGGCAAAAACATTTCCAACTGGTTACAACGGAGCATGGTGTATCCTAGCAATGTTTTGCAATTCGCGACCGTTTGCAACAACAAGAATCATAGCGCGGCTTTCCCGGAAGAATTACCAGAATGGTTTATTAAACTATTTACTCAAGCGAATGATTTTGTTCTGGATCCATTTTTGGGTTCAGGCACTACTTCAGAAGTAGCACAAAGAATGGGGCGTAATTCCATTGGAATTGATATACTGCCGGAATATGTTGAGATGGTTAAAGAAAAAATTGCACAGAAAGAATCGTCTTTGTTTAGTCATAACAAAGTCGCTGTATGAAAAAATTCGACCCGCGAGAAATCCATACATATGTGGAGAAACATATTTCAATCTTTCACCAAAGGAGATTAGATTATGTGCAAAACAAGGTCGATCTATTCAAAATTCTGAAGCAGAAAAACCCATATCTTTTCAGAGCTAAAAATGTGCTTACGGCTCAGGATTTAATCAAGGGGTTCTTGGATGCTTTTCTGCAATCTCAAGAAGAAACATTGTTCGGCGATTTTATTGAGGGTTTGGCCATTTTTGTTTGTGATAAAGTGTATGGCGCAAAAAAGTCAGAATTGACAGGTATTGATTTAGAGTTTGAGAAAGACGAGGTGATTTATGTCGTTGAAATTAAAGCTGGTTGGAACTGGGGTAATTCGAGTCAAATTCGTCAGCTCAATATCAATTTTAAAAGCGCCAAAAAATTCGTACGTGCGAAAACTGGCAAAAAGGTGGTCGCTGTTAATGGATGTTGTTTCGGAAAAGACAATAAACCAGACAAGGGTGGCTATGTGAAATTATGTGGGCAACGATTTTGGGAACTGCTTTCTGGAAATGAAAATTTATACATAGACATCGTTGAGCCGATTGGTTACAAGGCGAGGGAGAAGAATGAAGAATTCGTGGAAAATTATGCCCAAATAATAAATAAACTCACCTTGGAATTTTCGCAGCAGTTTTGTGATGATGGAAAAATAAATTGGAGAAAGTTGGTCGAGTATAATTCTGGATTTAAAAAATTCATTTGGATATAAATACGTATGGAATCCTCTAATAAAACTGGACGAGAAGAAAAATTCTACAAGGATTTCCCTATTACAAGTGTTTGTCGGGCTGATTTGGAGAGTGCTGGTTTTGACACCGCAGACGTAGCCGATGACACAATGTCAGAATTATTGACCTTCGTATAAATAGCTTAACATCCTCTCTTTTTCATGCTACGATTGGAGCATATGAAACACGCTCCATCCGCTCGAACCAAGCAACTTGAAAAACGCCGTTTGAAGGCCGCAACCTTCTTTGAAGAAGGAAGGACTCAAGTTTGGGTTGCTACGCATTTCTCCGTCAGTCGTCCTGCGGCATGGGCTTGGTATTGGGCGTGGAAGGAACATGGCTCAGAAGGGATGAAATCAAAAGGACGTTCAGGAGCTCCGACGAAACTCACGGAAAAACAACTCAACAAGGTGGAAGATGAGCTTCTCAAGGGCCCTGTTGCTCATGGCTATACGACGGAGCTTTGGACGCTTGAACGAATCGCAAAGCTCATCAAGAAGACAACGGGGGCAACGTTTCATCCAGGACACGTATGGAGACTCCTTCAGGATCTTGGATGGAGTTCTCAAAAACCAGAGACGCGAGCACGAGAACGAAATGAAAAAAAGATCAGCCAATGGATACGGAGGGACTTCCCCCGCATCCAAAAAAAGGGGTCAAAACCAAATCCCTCGTAGGGTTCCTCGATGAAGCTGGATTTTCCGATCGACCGAGCGTCAGGAAGACGTGGGCGCGGAAAGGAAAAACACCCATCGTGAAAACTGCAGGAGGGTGGAAGAGCCGAAGCGTTATCGGAACGATCGTGGCGACGGCAAAAGGTGAACGACCGCGATATTTTGGAACAATCAAACAAAAAGCAGTTCGTTCATCCGATATCGTCGAATTTTTGAGAAACCTCAAGCGTCATCTTCATGGGAAAAAGCTCATTTTGTTTTGGGACGGCTTGAGAGCGCATACGTCGAAAGAAACAACCCATTATGTAGAGTCCCAGTCTTCTTGGCTCGCTATCGAACGAACGCCGACCTATGCGCCGGAAGTAAATCCTGCCGAATACGGATGGTCGAGCATGAAGACAAAAGATATGGCAAACACCTGCTCAAAGACGACGAACGAACTTGATCAGCGTATCAAGAAAAGCATCAGGCGATTGCAACGGAGCCCGCAGACATTGAAAGGGTTTTTAAGAGCCTCTGGACTATTTGGTTAGTTTGATATACGAAGGTCAATAGCTTCTAAAATGGCGAATGCGTATTGTGATATGGGATTTTGGGAGGATTTAGGAATCATGGCAGAATATTTGAAAATTCAAAAACACAAAAAGTCATTCAACATCCCTCATCCATGACGTTCGCGGCGGCGTCACGGGTTTGATCGATGTTTTCCATACGCTCGTGGTCGGATTTCCATCGCCTCGTCGTTCCCCAGCTCGATCGATTGTAATCGTCGGCTCGTTCCAACTCCAATCGGACGAGGATCGCACGTCGTGGCGTCCCGAGGATGCACGCGGTTCGACTCTCTCAAACAGATGCGGCGATACTTCTTCAAGAAACAAGGACGGTTGTGCATACGAGAGCGTGTCAAAGCCGCCGGTCACGGGATACGTCAAGAACAATGAGTGTCGCGCGCGCGTGACAGCGACATAAAAAAGTCGACGTTCTTCCTCAAGCCCGCCTTCTTCTGCCAGAGCGCGGCGATGCGGGAACGCGTTATCCGACAGATGGATGAGAAAGACGGTATCCCATTCGAGACCCTTCGCTTGATGGATGGTCGAAAGAATGACTCGATCCGCGTTGTCTGTTTTTCTCGATCTCACCGCATCGGAGAGCGCGATGTCGGCGAGAAATGACGCGGTGTCGAGATACGTTTCCGAGAATGACGCGAGTTGTTCCACATCTTCGTGGCGATCCTTCCAATCCGGATACTCGTTTTCAAGATATTCACGCCCCCACGCGATCATGAGCGTGCGCAGCATGATTGCGGGCGATGGTCGTTCCGCGATGAGGCGCGCGAGAAGCGACGTGCAGGCGTTCCATCCCGCGCGACTGCGAGGCGGGAGGCGAGCGCCCAGATCGGACGCGAGTACGGATTCGATCTCGGGCATGCGTTGGACCGTGCGCGCGATCTGGATCGCGGTCATGGCGCCGATTCCCGCATGATGGTTCAAGCATCGGAGCCATGCGGCTTCGTCTTTTACGTTCTCAATGACGCGGAGATACACAAGCGCGTCTTTTACATGCGCGCGCGCGAAAAACTTCATGCCGCCCCGGTATTCGTACTCCACGTTGCGTTTGATGAGTTCAAACTCGAGTTGCTGTGAATGCGCGGACGAACGAAACAGCGCCGCAATCTCCCGCGACGGAACGCCTTCGCTCCGCAACGTCTCGATGCGTGACGCGACATCTTCCGCTTCTTGCCGAGAGGATGCGAACGGGATCACGGTTGGCTTCCGCGCGTTTGGACGAACCGCGATGAGCTCTTTGTGAAATTGTCGTTTATTGTGCGACAACGTCTCGTTTGCGAGATCGAGAATTTCCGGCGAGGATCGGTAGTTCGTGAGGAGTTTGAATATCTTCGCGTCAGGCCATGTGTTCGGAAACGCAAGCATGTGTTTGACATCCGCGCCACGGAACGCATAGATGGATTGCGCATCGTCGCCGACCACAAGGAGGTTCCGATGCGCGCGCGCGATCGCGGTGATAATCCGCGCTTGGAGCGCGTTTGTATCTTGATATTCGTCAACGAGCACGTATCGAAACTGCCGCGAAATTCCCTCGCCGATTTTCGGCGTTGATAGGAGCCGGAGCCAATTTTTTAACAGATCGTCAAAATCCATCGCGTTCGCCTGTTTTTTTCGTTCGTGATAGAGCCGGCGAATTTCTTCGATGTCTTCCGCGAATGGAACGAAGCGCGGATGCTTCAGATCGAGCGTATCGGCGACGGATGTCAGAGTGTTTTCCGCGAATGACAACACGCTCTGCACAACCGCGGCCGTTGGAAGGGTCCGCGCGCTCGGATCAATCGACAATTCTTTCATCACAGCTTTGATCAGCGATTCGGAGTCGTCTTGATCGAGAATCGTGAAACGCGATGAGAATCCAACATGTTCCGCGTTCGAGCGGAGGAGTCGATGCGCCATTGAATGGAATGTCCCGCTCCACAGGGGCAACCCCGTGAAGTCGAGGAGCGATCGAACGCGGTTGGTCATTTCCGTTGCCGCCTTGTTCGTGAACGTGAGAAGAAGGATCTGTGACGGATCCACGCCACGCTCGATGAGATGCGCGACGCGATACGTAATGGTCTGCGTTTTTCCCGTTCCCGCGCCTGCGAGGACGAGGCACGGCCCCTCGGCGTGTTGCACCACGTCTTGCTGTTCCGGATTCAATCCGCGGAGATCTTTGATGGGAGACATGCGCGGATCGTATCAAATAATGCGCGCCGCGTCCTATTCACGGAACATCGGCTCTTGGCTGGATGCTTATTTGATGCTAGCTTGATGACCGTATGAATCCCGCCCATGTTCGATTGCCAGGTCATCCAGATGCCGCATGCGGTATGGTCGCAGAAGCAATCGTTGATGAATACACACGCCGCGATCCGGAGACGCGAATCGCGCTTTCCGTGACTGGCGGGCGCGGTGCGCTGTTCGTCGCTGGCGACGTTTTGAGCGCCGCGGATTTTGATGTGGCGCAGATCATTAGTCGCACACTCGGCGCGCTCGGAGTCAGCGCGGCGCTTGAGCCATTTGTGTCGCTCGAGTCCGTTGTCGGTGAGCGCGTGATGCTGTGCGCGCACGGTGCGGAATCACCTGTCACCGTTGTGGGCTACGCAACAAATGAGTCGCCGGAGATGCTTCCAACGTCCGTCGTAACTGCGCGTCGCATTGCGCAGAAGCTCGACGACATGCGGACAACGCACAACGAGTGGTTTTGGTTGGGAGCTGATGGTGAGGTGACGGTTCAACTTCCACGGATTTCGATTCGCGTCGAACATGGGTCCCAGCCGCTCGAAGACGTTCGGCGCGACATCGCGACCCTTGTCCGCGACATCGTGTCGGCGGGCGACACTCTCTCGAGTTCGCTCGAAACACACGTCCACGTGAACGAACTTGGCGCAGATGAGTCGCGAGGCATTGGAAACGTAATGGGCGCTTCCGGACGTTCGATGTCTCCGTATGGTTTTGCGCTTCCGTCTACGCCGTCTGGCATCGGTCTTGACATCCGGCGCCCGGAAAAAGCTGGCGCATGGCTTGCGCGCGCCGCGG
>OBEQ010040718.1_pt1 | contig 11055 bp, 6 predicted proteins | sample 1670901 | NCBI WGS metagenome assembly OBEQ01 (sample SAMEA104232315, study PRJEB22302) | groundwater metagenome | biome: forest; feature: aquifer; material: groundwater | place: USA | collected 2011-08-07 | depth 5.4 m | reverse complement strand
AGTTTCATCCCCTCCGGCCATATCCTGGCGAGCCGTGTGATCCCCTCATTCCCCGCTCCGATCCGCGGGCTGATCGGGTTACACCTAGGGGGGCACAAAGTTTTCCCACTCAATTAGAACAAGACTACCAAATGCGTAATTCGGTAGCTTTTTCCTGTGGCAACTCTCTCACTCCGACTATTTACCACCAATTTGACAAAGGCAGTTTGAACATCCCTCCAGGTTGTAGCGTCAATGGTAATAATGTCCACTGTGTCATCCAAGAAAACTTTGGTCTTACTTTAGATCTAACTAAAGCCAACATTCCCATATTAGGTAATACCCAAACAGCAGGTTTAACCGACGCTCAAAAGATGACCGAGTACTTATCCTGGTATTTAAATGGCACTGTCCAACAGTCACAACAAGATCCCAACCCCTCACTGCAAAGACTGGTCAACTTCTCTGGACCATTACAGAAGTTATTACCCTTCGACCTCAAAAATTTTGACCGCACTGAGCTAGCTAAAGGACCAGCCGGTATTCCTTTTGATGTAAATAATCCCAAATCTGGCCAGTATCACAACTACATTATTGGTTGCAACCAGATTATTAGTGTTGACTTAGGTGACTACTTAAAAGCGATACAACAAGTTGTCTCGGCCATCATTCGCAATTTCGCTTCTGCTGCCCAAATTGTGGCTAAAATTGTAGCCGTGGGGGGGGATTTAGCCGCCAACTTAGGCACCGCTTTATTAACTGCTTCAGCCTACTTGCCCGACAAAACTGCTGCCATTGCCGCCTTCACCAGTTCTTTCTCAACCTTTGTCTCAGATCAGGGAAAAATAGACCGAGCTCTAGATGCAGCCAGTTTTATTCTTGACCAAGGCAGTGATATTACCCAGCGCATTGGTACAGCCTTAGCTTCTTTGGCAGAAATAGCCCCCAATCAAGCCATTGTTTGTACCGATGCAAATATTGCCACTGCCACAGTGCGCTTGAAAGAATTTAGCACTGCTGATCACCAACCCCCGGTCCCGTCCCAACAGCCAGATTTCCCCACCTACCGGCGCAAAGTCTTGGAGTGGTATGGCAGTACTTTCCTCGGTTTTAGAAATTTTGGCATTTTCATTCCTCCTTTAAACTACAATGTCTGGTCGCAGCTATTTCGGGACATTCCTTTCTCCTCGCTCGAAGACACTACTGGGGAAGTGGTCATCTCCATTTCCGACATTGAAGCCCATAATCAACAAGACAAGGATGTCATTAAAGCTATTGGCGAAACTGGCGAACCTCCCAAGTTAATTATTCGTAAAAATGCGGTTCCCTGATTGGCTTGTCAAAAGTAACGATTTAACCTAAAGTAGTACTAAACATGAAACCTGCCAAAGCATTTGTCTTTGCTAGTCTATTTTCCCTAGCATTAGCAGTTTTTCCCTCTCTTTCTTTAGCAGCTGATTGTCCCATGGGTCCATGGTACAACCAATCCGCCTGTCAGTTTTCGCAAAGAATTACCCAAGCTCCGGAAAATGAAATCTTTGGTGAACGCTATACTTTTGCCCAAGTCAACTGGATAATCAACAGCATCGCCACCATCTTTACTCCCTCCTCCATGACTCCAGATGAGTTCATAAAGTCTTTAAAATCAATCATTGACACCTTGGTTACTAGCCAAGCTCCAGACTATGCCACAGTAGCCAAGGTCGGTGGAGTGCCTGGCATTTTGGCTTTAAGTATGGGAGAAATGTATACCCACCCTCCGGCTTCGGGAGTGAACTATATCAGTAAGTCTCTAGCCAAGCTAGAAATCATTCCGGTAGCCCATGCCCAAACTGGTCAAGGTTTCAGATCTATAAATGTGATCCAGGATATTTGGTCGGCTTCGCGCAATATGGCTTACTTTGTAGTCATTATTCTGTTAATTGCTTCCGGTTTTTTAATCATGTTTCGAGTCAAAATTAATCCCCAAACCGTGGTGTCTTTACAAACCATGATTCCCAAACTAGTTATCGCTTTGTTATTAATCACCTTCTCCTACGCCATTGCCGGCTTGGTTATTGATCTGATGTACGTGATCATTGTATTTATACTAGGAATGCTTAACTTCATGCAAGTCATTCACCCCAGTGATTTAGGTCATGCCGTCGGCTGGTTTACTGCCCCGAGTTTTTCTGGTCCTGTCGTTTACTTCATAGTCCCCTGGCTACTGCTAGCGTTGGTGGGGTCTATTGCAACAGTAATTACAGTGCCCTTGGTTGGATCCGTCATTTTTGCAATTGTTCCAGGCGTCTTACTACTATTAACATTACTCGGTATTATTCTAACAATCTGGCTAGTCTGGCTGCTATTTAGAATTTGGTGGATGTTAGTTAAGACCTACGTCACAATCCTGCTTCTCATCATTGCTGGGCCGTGGCAAATAATGTTGGATGTCATACCGGGACAGAGTGGCTTTACCTCTTGGATTCGCAATCTAATTGCCAACGCCTCTGTATTTGTCGTTGTGCCCATCATGTTTGCCTTAAATATGATGATTTGGCGACCTAGCAGTTTAGTCGCCTCTTTACCTGGTCTGAACCCACTCGGCATGGCCAATAGTGGTTCAACAATTTTTCCTGGTGGAGATTTCCCAGATTTTCCGCTTTTGGGTGGTCACGGCACGCTGTTTCAGATAGCCGTGGGTTACGCCATCTTGGCTTTGATCCCTAAGGTAGCCGACATGCTTCGGGATGCTCTGAAAGTACCTGCGTTCAAATATGGCTCAGCCTTTGGTGAAGCCCTTGGTCCCATCAAGTTGGGTGCAAGCGCTTTTGTTTCAGGTCAAGAAGCTACTCTAAAAACTAAAACCATGGGAGCTTGGGAAAGAATTGGTAGAACTGTTGTTACATCTGCCGCGAAGGGTGTAGAAAAAGCCTAATAACTTATTCTCTCAACCTTTTGATAAGTTTTTTAGTCCCTTCCCACCAGTTTAGCTTATTCATTAGTACCTCACCTGCTTCCCACCACTCTGGTGGAAGTAGAAAACTATACCAAGGAGAGGTTCTAGTTTGAGCTTTAATGATTTCCCCAGGTCCAGCAACTACGGGCAGTGCAATAATAGCATTAGCTGTTCGTTGATTAATCCTAGGTATATCACCTGACCTCATACCCGCAACTTTCTCTGCTATTGCCTTTTCCCTATCGGCACGTTTACCACTACCGGCACCTTCGCCTTCTGCCTTGGTCAGTTTTTCTATATCATCCATATCCTCCAGTAAATCCTTCATACCTTTATGGTAAATCTGTAAATTACCTCCATCGAGGCTGGATACGGCAGTAAACAAACTGTCAACACTATTGCCTAAGGCGTTAGACAGTTCTCTAGGTTTTCCGCCGTAGAAAATTTTCTCTAGAATCGGCCTGGCTGCTAGTTCTTGGGGATCTCGGAGTAAAACTTTGTGGGTGTTGATCAACTTTCTGTAAGCCTGCACGTCTGGGCCCGGAACTAAGAGATTGGCCATCTCGCGCATTAGGTCAACCCGGCCTTTGTCGATTCCCAAAGATACTGACATATCATTAGCTATTTCGTTCAACCTTGCTACTGCTTTATCCCTGGTTAACTGTTTTTGATCCTTAGCCATCATTCCTTTAATTTCATCTTGATATTTTTCAACAAAAGTTATCGACTGGGCATCCAGTCCTCCTACTCTCTCCCCAAATAACGCCATCCAGGTTGAAATTGCTTGTTTGCTTTTAGCGTCCTTTGAAAAAGCGGCAAAAGTGTCTTTCAAGTCAAACCCTGCTCTAATCAAAGCCCCTGATGCCAGTTTCTGGTCTGTGGTTGCTTTTGGTACACCAGCTGTACTCGAAAAAGTTCCCCCATCGAACAGTCTCACAGCCATAAGAGGAACCAATCCTTCATCCAACTCCTTAAAAGCTTTGTTTGAAATTAAATTTATTTGCTCTATTTCCACTCGAGTTAACTCATTCATAGATATCCCTCTCGCCTCTGCAAGTAATTCCATGAATGAGTTAGCAATATTTGACTCGCTTAACTCCTTAGGCAGAGTACCTTTTTCGTATGCTTGTTTAAGCAAGTATCGTGTATCAAAAACTTCTTCGACTCCAAAACCTTTAAGAAAAGGGGGCACTATTATTTTCTCAGGTAGACCATGGGCTGCCAAAAAATCTCTATCAAAGATATGTTCTGCTTCAGGAATAAGAGACTCGCGAGCATCTACCCTTCTCACCCCCCGGGACATACCCAGTGGTCCTGTCTCACTACCCCCGGATCTGGCCTGGGCAAGAACTTCTTCGTGCCGTCGCTGGTCTGCTAGTTCTTTTTCTTTCCTCGTTCTTTCTTCATTTGCTTCTCTAGCCGTCCGTTTTGCAGTTGTTTCTTGGCTTACTAGTTCTGCTAAATTTTCAGCCGCAGAAGGATAAAATAAAACTTGGTAAGCTGCTTGTTTTTTGGCTAATTCATAATCATCTACTGTTTTACCCAAGCGATCTCGAATCTCAGGATTGGCTGGATTCCTCTCTTGACCATTAATCGGCATTATATGTTCCAAGCCTTCCTTATGAACCAACAAGTTAACATCGTTTAATACATCAACTACGACCCCACTAATATATGGGTTGTCTCGATATTTATATTGACTTTGTGCTTGGCGTTCTTTTTCTCGGGCAAACCGGTTAATGTTTTGGTAATAATTTGTCCAGTCAGATTCTCGTAATTCGTTTTCAATTTGCTCATCTACATTTTCAAATAACCCCAATTGTGCAGCTAATTCATACCTCAAGGCTCTAGACTTCCGCAAATCTAACATTTGTTGCCTAGACAACACTTTGTCTCTGTCATATCCGCTATTTAACATTTCTCTAATTCGATCATAAGGACGATCTTTGTATATATCATTAGCTATGGCCTCTCTCAATTCCTTGTTACCTTTATCAGACAGCACTTCGACCACTGCTTTTACAGCCTCTTTTCCTATCGCTAGTCCAGCTAGGGCAGCAGCCGCACCATATTCAAATGGTCCAACTACTTCTTCTACTTGCCCCGCTTGAGATTTTTCACTAGTTTTCTTATCAGGGGGTACTTTGCCTTGGTCAGGAGCAGCTGACCCACCACCGCCTTGAGGACTATTAAACTCTGGACGCCGTCCTTTATCAAACATGCCAGTTTGGGGTACTCGAGCCTGACCCTCCAAACCTTCACCGCCATTTTCACCCATATTAATTTGTTCCTATAGTGGGATTGGCCAAAGCCGCTTCTTTGTCTTGTTCGTATCTTTGCACAAAGCCTTCGGCCATCTTGTCCACCAACTTTTTAGTTAACTCCTCAGGGGTTTGGCCCGTTTTTTGTAAAAAGAACGAGTTAACTGCTGCCTGAAATTCGGTTTCATCTTTTATTTCCTCCACTGTTTTCAACTGCTCTTCGCTTAAAGCAACCAACATCTCTTGATAAACGAGTGGGGCAATGGCCATGTCGATGGCATTAATTACCGCGGCCACCGTTTGTGCACTCTCGCCCCCTTTTTGCAAAGTTAGGATTAGTTTTTGGAATTGAGTGTGATCGGTCATGGTTGTGCTAGTGGTACAAGCGTACTGGGATTGGCAACAAAGGCATCAACAGCCGCCTTTACAGTCATTCTATAGGTTTCAAGGTCTTTTGTAGCGTTGACTTGGTTGATTAAATTAGCCACCACGGGAGATACAACATACTTCGCTCCGTCTCCAGGCGACATAGATATAGTAATAGTTCTGTCGGGAATATTGTGACCTCCAGAGACTTGGTGGTACCAGGAAGTTAGAATAGCATCAATCACTCCGTTCTTGCCCGCGTTAGAAACTCCGGCCCCTTTCCATTCGGTTACCCCTCCAGGAATAAGCTCATTTAAGACGGTCGCCCATAATCCTCGCGGAGGACCAACATGTGCAATCATCTCTGAATTGACTTCTGGCTGAACTACGTCCCCGCCGCTCAAGTGAGCGCCAGCCAACGAACCATTATCTTTAAAGCCCCTCAGAGACCGGTCATGGACTCCAGCGGCATGACTAGCTGCTCCGGCAAAAATTTCTTGCGGGTGTTGAATGAAATACATTACTCGCTCCAAGAATTTGTGTTCACCGTGGATAACTTCCCCCATCGCACGGCCAGCTCCCTCGACTAGTGGATGAGTGACTTCAAGCGCTAATCTAGTCACGCCTGATGTAATGTAACCAGCAGTTAGACCTGCCGCGGCATTTCTCATTAGTTGGGCTGTCCTGTAACCAACCCGTTTATTCTTTTCCTTCAAGTCATTCGCTACTTCAGTTAAACCCAATGACCCAACATAGCCTCCAGCTAACAACACTGTCTTTAAGTACGTTAATCCGTTTGAGAGTGACTCTTTTATTAATGGCCTAACACTTAAAGTAAAACCTGGCATTAGGGCTTCAGCATGATGATATAAATAGTTGACTCCTTGATTTATGGCTATTCCGGTGGCAAAAAAAGCACTGTATTCAGCTACTCCAATAGCTTTACCTCGCAAACTGTCGTCCTTTTCCCAATAGGGTAATATGCCTTTGACCCCTGCCACCAACGCATCAATTGCCTTCAAGCCACTAGATTTCAACCCTTGCATCAGTCGCGACTCTTTCTTTACTTGTTCTTGGGTTTCTCCATTAAAGACGGGGGGCTTGCCCCCTAATGCATCTTCTCTAATTTGATTAACTTGGTCAGGTTTGGGTTGTGAAACATCATCTGGTCGGACAGCTTTCATAGGCTGGGTCTGATCAACGCTCCATTTAGGAGCTACAAACTCCACTGGGTCCACCATTAGAGGGATATCTGGGGTTTCAGCCGCATTTTCTGGCTCAATCGGATTAGTTACTATGGCAGCAGGAGCTAGACCTAATTCAGACTTCTCAACTGGGGCCACAGGTTCTGGCGAGACTTCGGCCACAAAAGGAACAGGGGCAGTCTTTAGTTCGGATTGGGTTTCATCATCTTCCCATTCTAATGAACTATCGGTTCCTCCTCTTATACCTTGTTTAACAGCATGGGAAGTAATCTCTTGATAGCGCTGTTCAATTTGTTTTTTTGTAAAATTTCCTATCAGCGCTCCGCGGTCCTTAAGATGATAATGCAACCGAACGATTTCGCTCTCGGCAATATCAGTTACATTCCTTTCTCCTCCATCTATCTTTGTTAGCAAATTTGTAAGTTTTTTAGCTTCTGCTTCTTGTTTTTTGATCTCCGCTTTCAACCGAACTGCCTCTTGTTGTCGAATCTCTGCTTCTTTGGCTGCTTTCTGAGCTTCTTCGCGGACTTCCTGATTGGCTATTTTTTGGTCAAGTCTTTCCAACATCACATCCGCCCGGGAAGTAAAAGCATTTACCTGTTTCTCACCTTGTAAACCCTTTACCGGGAATCTAGGTTCAACAGTTTCCTTAGCAGTAGGTTCCCAGGCTCTTCCTGGCTTTTCTCCCCTATCAAGATTATATTTCTGACCCGCATCTAAAAATGCTTTACCTCCCTGAGGTCGGGGCTTAGCTGCTGGCTTTATCCCATTTTGTAAATCTACCATTTGCTCGGCCGACATGAAGGCATGTCTAGAAGTTGGGGAGGTAGAATCTAACTGATCGGCAGACATTTCTCTATTCATTGTGATTGCCTTGACCTATAAAAGTCAAGCCGAAGTATTATACTACAGGCTATTAAATTTTGCTAATCTCCTAATATAGTGTGTTTGTGAAAAAGGGCTACCCTTGCACCAAGGACTTCACGCAGTACCATGAACAATATATCAGTACGATGTACTGATATATCTTACCTCGCTTTGAGTCTCAATTAATTTCGACTGTCGCGAGGGGCGATATGGATCAGCACCCAGTACCTCAAAATATCTCATCTTACGAATTTAGACTAGTGGGAGACATGACGCTGAAGCAGTTTTTCCAACTAGCTGGGGGTATTGCCGTAGGTTTATTATTCTATCGCTCGCCCTTCCCTTTTTTTATTAAATATCCTTTTGCTTTTGTGGCTGTACTAGGGGGAATTTTATTAGCCTTTGTACCCCTCCAGGGCCGACCCTTTTCGCAATGGATCATGGCTTTTATTAAAGCTGTTTATTCTCCTACCCAATTTTTCTGGAACCCGGCCCCTGTAGCAGCAGTTGTCCCAGACACTACTCCCCAACCCTCGCTACCCACCCCTAACCCAGTACCTTCACCCTTGGACAAATTAGAAACACAGATGGTTGCCAAATTTACGGACCTGTTTAACTCGGTTACCCACCACCCCAGTTCTTCTCCCGCACCAACAATTATTGTTGATAAAGTCATTTCCTCCCCCAGCTCCATTCCAGAACCCACACCCGCTATCGCTCCCCCAACTCCTCCCCCACCCCAAATCATCAATACTGAACCCCAACTAGCTCCACCTCCAGTCTACTCTTCTAATCGACAGTTTCTGGAGGCAGTAGGCTTAACCCCAGCGGCGAGATATTCACCCTTAAGTGGGAGTGAAATTATTACCAATAGTTTAAACGTGTTTACTCCCACTCAATCTAATATCTTAGCCGGCATTGTCATCGACGGTTCTGGCCAAATTATCGAGGGGGCAATTTTAGAAATTGCCGAAAAAGCCACTGGTCTGCCAGTGCGAGCCTTGCGGTCTAATAAACTGGGCCAATTCCAAATCGCCACCCCCTTGCCCAATGGCGAATACGTCATTACTACAGAGAAAGATGGATTTTTGTTTGACCCATTAGTCATTGTCACTTCCGGACAAATAATCCAGCCAATTGAAATTAAAGCCAAAGCGGTGAGTTGATATGGCTGCTCCTGCTCAAATTCCCTTAACTGCTACTACTCAAGATCACTTGGATATTGAAGACATTGTCCAAGATGTAGTGATTCTTAAAGACGGCTCGGCGTGTATCATTATGGAAATATCCGCACTGAACTTTGGTTTGCTGTCAGAGAAAGAACAGGACGCGACGATTTTTGCTTATGGTCAATTGTTAAATTCCTTAACCTTCTCAATTCAAATTGTGATGGTGTCTAAACAAAAAGACGTCTCCGACTACATCAAATTATTGGAAAAACAATTAGCCTCAACTCCGACTGTAAAAATCCAACAACAGCTATTGAAGTACCGCGACTTTGTCAAAACTATTGTCCGCCAAGGCAACGTTTTGGACAAAAAATTCTACATTTCCCTTCCTTTCAGCTCGTTAGAATTGGGAGTGGGAACGGCCGTCAAGTCCTTGAGTAAACGCAGCAAAGGTTTACCTCAGTCCAAGCAGCAAATTTTAGAGCGGGCCTTAACCAACTTGTCTCCCAAGCGGGATCACTTAATCCGCCAGTTGGCCCGGATTGGACTGCGAGCCCAGCAATTGGTCACTGCAGAGTTAGTGCAATTGTTCTTTGATTTTTACAATCGCAGTCACATTGGCACCAGAATTAAATTGCCTGTCTACAACAGTATAGAAAACTGATATTGAATTCATGAATCTGCCAAAAATCACTTTTCTAGCCAAAAAACCCGACTCCATATCAGAAACTCCCGGCAGCCGGCCGGACAAGCCTTTTGATCAAGCCTTACCCATTAAGGACCTTATTGCCCCCCCAGGTATTGATGTGGACTTCAGTACCCTGCACGCCGATGACTGGTATTATCGCACGCTGTTTGTCTCGGGCTACCCCAGATTTGTCAGCGCCAACTGGTTGTCGCCGCTAGTTAACTTTGATCATTCTTTAAATGTATCGATGTTTATCTATCCCGTCGATAGTAAGTCCACTTTGGACGATTTGCGGCGCAAAATTGCCGAGATGGAAGCCGAAATCTCCACCGACTTGCAACGGGGTCGGGTGATTGACCCGGGCACTCAAGCTAAACTGGAAGATGCCTTAACATTACAAGAACAATTAGCCAAAGGCTCAGAAAGGTTTTTTCAATTTGCATTGTATGTCACCGTCCCGGCTAAAACTCCAGCTGAATTAGACCAAATTACCAAACAAGTTCAGTCCACCCTAGGGTCGCTGCTCATTACTGCTGTCCCCGCCACCTTGCAACAAGCCGATGGCTTCAAAACGACTTTGCCTACCAGCATGGATCACTTGTTAATCCCTAGGAATATGGATTCCACTTCCCTAGCTACTACCTTTCCTTTTACCTCATCAGAACTGACTTCCAACGAGGGGATTTTGTATGGAATTAACGAGCATAACGGAAGTTTAGTAATTTTTGACAGGTTCAGTTTAGAGAACGCAAATATGGTCGTATTTGCAAAGGCGGGCGCGGGCAAGTCAACGAGTGGCCATGATAAGGCACTTTTTGACGATGGTTCTGGACCTAAATTACTGGAGATCGGTCCAGTGGTCGAAAAGATCATTTTGGAACATGGAGCCAAACCCATTGACAAAGAGATGGAAGGAGTCTTTTTCCCCAATTTGAAAGTCTGGACTTTTGGATCTCAGTTAAAAGGTCAGTGGAGCAACGTGACCGTCGCTGCTCGCAAGAAATTTAGTCACCGAAGCAACCTTTATACCATCACGACCAAATCCGGGCGTCAAATAACCATTACAGCCGACCACAACATGCTAGTTATGCGCCAAGGGAAAATTAGAGTCATGCGCTCGGAAGCTATTAAGACCGGAGAGGCAGTTCCTCTTCCCCGTCACATTGACTCATCTCCAGATAATCCGTTGGTCTCTCACTCATTACTTCTCCTGCTGGGCTTAATTACTAGCGAAGGACACACCAATGAGCATCAAATTGAAATTTATAATATTGACCCCATAGTCCTGAATCTAATTAAAAAGTGTGCTGAGGATTTAGGATACAGAGTGGCTCCTCGATACAACTACCCCCGCCGATCGATCCGCGGTTATAGTATTCACCCTCCAATTTTTGCCAAAAGGTGTTATGGGTGGGGAGTTTGTGGTAGTTCGGGGGAAAAACGAGTCCCGTCTTTGCTCTTCTCTTGCTCCAATGAACAAAAAGCTCATTATTTAAAGGCATATTATGAAGGAGACGGAGGTGTAGAACAGCACGAGGTTTCAGCTACTACAAAATCTAAAGATTTAGCTTCTGATTTGGCT
>OBEQ012120935.1_pt1 | contig 11056 bp, 12 predicted proteins | sample 1670901 | NCBI WGS metagenome assembly OBEQ01 (sample SAMEA104232315, study PRJEB22302) | groundwater metagenome | biome: forest; feature: aquifer; material: groundwater | place: USA | collected 2011-08-07 | depth 5.4 m | reverse complement strand
TTCAATTTTGATGTCTGCTTCAGCTACGCCCAGTTGCTCAGCGAAGATTTTCTTAACTCGTTGTTCAATATCCGACATGTTGTGCCTCCAGTGAGTGTTTACAGAAAGTGCGCGCATTTTATCAGGTTTGCGCAACGAAAATTTACTTTTGACTTTTGTTCCTAATAATCATCAAAATACAGCCAAAAGTCCCTAACATTTTATCAACTCATATACATGCCGCCATTGACATGGATCGTTGTCCCTGTAATGTAGGCGGCTTGCGGCGACGCCAAAAACGCGACAGCAGCCGCGATATCATCGGGCAGACCGAAACGCCCTAACGGAATTTGCTGTAGCAATGCAGCTATTTGTTGCTCATTCAGTGCTTTTGTCATGTCCGTGTCGATAAAACCCGGAGCAATGCAATTGACAGTAATATTGCGGCTACCGATTTCCCGTGCAAGGGCGCGGCTCATGCCTGCCACCCCGGCCTTTGCCGCCGCATAATTCATCTGCCCTGGATTACCGACTGAACCAACTACCGAAGTGATGTTGATGATGCGACCGTGCTTGGCTTTCATCATGCCGCGCAATACGGCGCGTGACAAGCGCGCCACCGCGCTTAAATTGGTCGCAATGACCGCATCCCATTCTTCATCCTTCATCCGCATTGCAAGCTGGTCTTGCGTAATGCCTGCATTATTGACGAGGATTGACAAGCTGCCGAACTCCTTTTGCGCTTCTTCGACCACAGCACTGCAGCGCACGGCGTCATTCACATTCAGCACCACGCCCTTGCCACAACCCCCTTGAATCGAATCCAGGTATTCCGAGATCGCCGCTGCGCCGGATTCCGAGGTCGCCGTACCAAGGACTTTTGCGCCCTGCATGGCCAACTCTTGTGCTATCGCTTTGCCAATTCCCCGCGAAGCCCCGGTAACCAAGGCGACTTGTCCATTCAAATTTGTACTTTGCAGTTTCAATTCAAGAGCTCCAAAAATTTTTCTAAAGATGCTTGATCGAAAATTGCATCTCCGATCAAATCGCTGTTAATCCGCTTGGTCAATCCCATCAATATTTTTCCAGGTCCGCATTCGACCACATGTGTGATCTCCTGTGCCCTCATTTTTTGCACACTCTCCACCCACCGTACCGGATTGGCTGCCTGCCGCACCAATGCATCCTTTATGCCCGCAGCGTCTCGGACAATCGCGACATCAACGTTATTGATCAATGGAATCAGCGGTGCGGCAAAATCCAAATTCTTCATATAGTCACGCAGGCGATCGGAAGCCGGCCTCAATAGCGACGAATGGAATGGTGCCGACACCGGCAGCGACAATGCCCGCTTCGCGCCTTTCGCTTTCGCCGCTTCGCAAGCGCGCTCGACCGCGCTTTTATGCCCGGCAATGACGACTTGCGCCGGCGCATTGAAATTGACGGCTTCGACTACTTCGCCTTGCGCCGATGCGGCGCAAACAGCCCGGACATCGTCGTCCGACAAACCCAGTATGGCCGCCATCCCGCCTTGGCCTACGGGCACCGCTTCCTGCATCACCTGGGCCCGAAAGCGCACCAGCGGCACGGCATCATTAAACGCGATCACGCCTGCCGCGACCAACGCGGAATATTCGCCCAAGCTATGACCGGCAACCATTGCCGGAACCGCACCGCCGGCCGCAATCCAAGCGCGATAAATCGCGACGGCAGCGGTCAACATTACGGGTTGGGTATTGGTGGTCAGATCAAGCACCCCTTTCGGGCCTTCAACAATTAATTTGCCCAGATCGAACTGCAGAGCGTCGGACGCTTCAGCGAGAGTTTGCTGGACGACTACATTGTCGGCAAAACCATTCAGCATACCGATAGCTTGCGAACCTTGGCCGGGAAAAACAAATGCAAATTTGGTCATGCTCTTTTATTTCTATAATGTCGGTGACAGAGCGGCGCATAGCAGCGCCACGCAAACTCCGTCTCCGCAATGCTACATTCGCGCCAGCACCGCACCCCAGGTAAATCCGCCACCCACTCCTTCCATCATCACATTCTGCCCCGCTTTGATACGGCCATCGCGCACCGCTTGATCAAGCGCAAGCGGGATCGATGCTGCGGAGGTGTTGCCGTGCTGATCGACGGTAACAACCATCTTTTCCATTGGTAGCCCGAGTTTTTTCGCGGTGCTTTGCATGATGCGGATATTGGCCTGATGCGGAATCAGCCAGTCGATTTGCTGCGCCGTCATATCCGCAGCCTGTAGGACCTCATTCGCGACCTTTTCAAGCACAGACACCGCTAGTTTGAATACCGCAGGCCCATCCATATACAGGAAAGCGCTGCCCGCCACCGCACCGCCGTTGATACTGCCCGGAACACAAAGAATATCGGCATAACTGCCGTCTGCATGTAGTTTGGTTGCGAGAATGCCAGGCATATCGGAAGCTGACAACACCACGGCGCCTGCGCCGTCACCGAACAGCACACAGGTCGTGCGATCTTCAAAATTAAGAATGCGGGAAAATACTTCCGCGCCGATGATCAGCACGTTTTTGTGAGCGCCTGCTTTGATGAAGCTATCAGCGACCGACACCGCATAGACGAAACCGCTGCACACCGCTTGCACATCGACTGCGGGACAGCCATTCGTGATACCGAGTTTACGCTGTACCACACAAGCCGTGCTGGGGAAACCGCCAAAAAAATCAGGCGTGGAGGTGGCCATGATAATCAGATCGACGTCATTTTCCGCCAAGCCGGCCATCTCCAGCGCGCGTCTCGAAGCCTCGACAGCCAGATCGCTGGATTGCACATCAGGCTCGGCATAATGGCGCGCAGAAATGCCGCTGCGAGAAACGATCCACTCGTCTGAAGTTTCAATTCCTTTTGCCGCCAACTGTACAGCGAGATCCTGGTTACTCACACGTTTGGGCGGCAGATAACTGCCTGTGCCAATGATTTTGCTATAGAAAGTCATGCGGTTTTCTGTGCGGTTAGTTCTGCAGCCAAAGTTGAACCTGCGGGCATTGGGAGCTGCTCGGGTTGTGGCATCAACGCCGCGATCGTTGTGGAAATTCGCGACAGCACATCATACTTTGCGGCATCGAATGCGCGCCGAATGGCCCATTCATAGCCATAGGCATCGGAACTGCCGTGGCTCTTGAAGACAAGCCCACGCAAGCCCAGCAAGCTGGCGCCATTGTAGCGCGAAGGATTCATGCGGCGCCCAATCGCTTTCAGCGCGCCGCTTGCAATCAAGGCGCCCAGAAAATTGAAAGGATTCCTACTCTTGAACAGTTCCGCCTTCATCACTCCTTTGAGAAATTTTGCCAAACCCTCTATGGCTTTGAGCGTGACGTTGCCGACAAAGCCATCGCACACGACAATATCGGTCGTGCCTTTGAAAATATCGTCGCCCTCTACGTTACCGTAGAAATTGAGGACGCCCTTGTCGTGATCGGCGCGCAACAGCTTTGCGGTTTGCTTGACGACATCGTTGCCCTTGATGTCCTCTTCACCGACGTTGAGCAAACCGACCGTGGGCTTCGCGGTGCCTTCCATCGCGGCAAACAGTACCGAGCCCATCAGTGCGAATTGATGCAAGTGCTCCGGCACGCAGTCGACGTTTGCGCCCAGATCAAGCATGTAGGTAGGACCGTCTTTTTGGTTAGGAAGTAGGGAGCAAATAGCGGGGCGATCAATGCCCGGTATGGTTTTGAGTACATAGCGCGACACCGCCATCAGTGCACCGGTATTACCGGCGGACACGCAGGCATTCGCATTACCTTGCTTCACCAGGTTGATCGCGACCCGCATGGAGGAGTCTTTTTTGCGGCGCAGCGCCACTTCCAGTGAATCCTCCATGGTCACGACTTCAGTCGCATTGACAATGGACAGACGTGAATGACCGATAGCCTTGTGCTTTTTGAGTTCGGCGCGGATCGTATCTTCCAACCCGACCAGAATCAATTCCGCGTCCCGCTCACGATTGACGAATGAGATAGCGGCAGGAATGGTAACCGTAGGGCCATGATCACCGCCCATACAGTCGATAGCAATTTTAATTGTCATTGTTTTGATTCAGTGCCTCGTTCCAACCGCATTATGGGCCAGATTTGGCGTGATTCAAAATGACGCAAGAAGCTGTTTCAGCATATGAAAAGCGGCGCCAAGTCAGAAACTCACCGCGCCGCTTTTGACTTGTAACAACGACGAACGATTACTCGTCGTTCTTGGTCTTGAGGACTTTACGACCACGATAAAAGCCGTTTGGGCTGATGTGGTGGCGCATATGCGTTTCACCGGTCGTTGGCTCAACGGCCAGCTGTGGAGCAACCAGGAAATCGTGCGAACGATGCATGCCGCGCTTGGAAGGGGATTTTTTATTTTGCTGAACAGCCATGATAACTCCTAAATCTTAAGTTCTAAAATATTAACACATCCCGCTTGCAAACTCACCGCAGGCAAACCGAGAATCCTTTTGCACTTCACTTCTTTACTCACGAGCGCTTGATGCCAATACATCGCGCAGTTTATTGCTTGATATCTTTAAGCACCGCAAACGGCGAGGGCTTTTTTTCACTTGGCTCAGAATCGGCTTTTACCTGATCAGCACAAACCTCGTGCTTGGGAGATAGAGGAATCGCCAGCAAAGCCTCATCCTCTATCAAATCGATTACATTCAAGGTCTTGCTGCCAACGATCACGTCTATCGCGTCGTCATCCAGCAATGCGTCAATTTCATCGGCCCGTGCTTCGTCTTTGGCAAGAATCAGAATTGACTTCGTTGCAATATTGAGCGAAAAAGGCAGCAAACACCGCTGACACATCAATTGCACCGGCCCTGAAACCGACAGACTCAGTTGAGGATGCCCTATCGCATCCGTTCCACCCTGCAAGCACCACTGCAACAAACCGGAACTATCAGCCAATTCGTCCGCCAACCTGGCCAAGTCAGAAACCGCAACTTCACCCTCGCGACGCTCTTTGAGCCGACTATATTCAAAAGCGTCGATCACAAAAGCATTCATATACGAAGCAAGCCGAACCTGGAAAACCTGCGATAATAACAGGCTTTTCGCTTATCCGTCAAAGCCCTAGCGCGCTTTTATTGAATGAGCCCAATTCAATGATCACAAAATTGTCAAACAATGCAATCTTCTATTCAGCCCCGGCTGATTCTCGGTTCCAGTTCCAAATACCGCAGAGAGCTGCTATCACGGCTGTGCATACCGTTCGAGGTGATGGCCCCCAATATCGAGGAAACATCCCGTCCGGGAGAAGCGCCTGAAGCTACGGCATTGCGGCTTGCCCAGGAAAAGGCTGCTGCAATAGCGGCCGTAGCTCCGGGTGCGCTCGTGATCGGATCCGACCAGGTGGCGACGTTGGATGGAGGGCAAATCGGCAAGCCGGGCACGCACGAAAACGCATTAAAGCAATTGCAAAAAATGCGTGGCCGCCGCGTCATTTTTCATTCCGCCCTATGCTTGTGGGATGGCCGCAAGCGAGATCCAGGCCATGCAGCACAGCTCAAGAACATACAGACCTTTGTCACCTTCCGCAACTTGTCGGATCGCGAGCTGGATGCCTACCTGCGGATTGAGCAGCCCTACGACTGCGCCGGCAGCGCAAAAAACGAAGGACTGGGCATCGCAATCATCGAGAAGATTGAAAGCACCGATCCGACTGCTCTTACGGGATTGCCGCTGATTGCATTGACCACCATGCTGCGTCAAGCAGGCATATTATTTTTTACAAATTGAGTTCTTGCCGGCAAGGGCAATCCAAAGCTTTCAATTTTTGAATAATTGCCAGAGCGCTTTCACCCATATCCGATTTAATATTTTTGTCACGATTTCATCAAAAAAAGAACATGCCAGGCATTCTTTATCTCGTCCCCAACACACTTGGCCAAGTAGAAGCAGGCCAACCCGATCCACTGACGCACATCATTCCTGCCGAGGTGCAAATCATCACCGCCAGGCTCGATTATTTCGTAGCGGAGAATGCGAAAACCACGCGCGCCTTTCTAAAGCTAATCGCGATGCGCCATCCGCTTGCCAAGCCATTACAGGAAATCAGGATCGCTGAACTGAATGTGAATACCAACGCCGCAACACTACCAGCGCTACTCGCCCCCTTGCTTGCAGGACAGGACGCAGGACTGATTTCAGAAGCCGGCGTGCCGGCGGTAGCCGATCCGGGCGCCAACCTGGTGCGCTTGGCGCATAGCAGCGGCATTACGGTCAAACCGCTGGTCGGACCATCGTCACTTTTACTTGCCGTCATGGCCAGCGGCTTGAATGGGCAAAGCTTTGCGTTCAATGGTTATTTACCAATTGATGCCGTTCAACGCACCAAGCGCATCAAGGAGTTGGAAGAACGCTCGCGCCATGAAAAACAAACTCAGTTATTCATCGAAACACCTTATCGCAATGGCGCATTACTTGAGGCGCTGGCAACTACCTGCAATCCGAATACCCTGGTTTCAGTCGCGACCGATTTGACCTTGGTATCAGAGTCGATCAGGACACAAACAGCAGTCAAATGGAAACATGATCTGGTGTCTCGCAGAGCGCCGGATTTCCATAAGAAGCCCACTGTATTTTTATTGCTGGCCGACTGAAATGCAAAACGGCGGTATTGCACCGCCGTTTTGCTTGCCCCCGGACGAGGCAACCGTGAGGAGCTCAATGCTCCTCTTCACCGCATGACAGATGCGGCGATCATTTGCAGTATAGGCCGCAATCGGAGGGTTGCAAGATCTACATGTTCAGGCACTCCTCGGCTATTTCAGGAGCGGCTTTGCTCCATTCCAAACCGACTTGGCCGCGCCGGCGCCGACCGATGCGCCAAATTTCTTCAGCATCCGCTCCGGCAAACCTTCGTGCTGCGTATAGTCGACAATGTCTTCCGCCTTGAGAATATTGCGAGCGACAGTATCGACCGAACCGAAACCGTCAGCCAATCCCATCTCGACCGCCTTGGCGCCGCTCCAGAATAAACCGGAGAACATGTCCGGCGTCTCTTTCAAGCGCTTGCCGCGACCTTTGCGCACGACGTCGATAAACTGCTGGTGAATTTCATTCAGCATTTCCTGGGCATAATTTTTTTGTCGAGGGGTTTGCGGACTGAAAGGATCCATGAAACCCTTGTTCTCCCCAGCCGTCATCAAGCGGCGTTCGACCCCGAATTTTTCCATCAAGCCGGTAAACCCGAAGCCATCCATCAACACGCCGATCGAGCCGACAATGCTGGCTTTATTGACATATATTTTGTCGGCTCCGGCGGCGATATAGTAGCCACCGGACGCACAGATTTCGTCGACCACCACATACAGCGGTTTTTGCGGATAGGCTTTGCGCAAGCGCCCTATCTCGTCATTGATCATGCCGGCCTGCACCGGACTGCCGCCCGGACTATTGATGCGCAGGATGATGCCGACTGAACCGCTGTCGGCATAGGCTTTATTGAGAGCGGGAATGACTGAATCCGCCGAACCCGCCCCCCCCGCTTCAATGGTTCCTTCAATTTCGATCAGCGCCGTATGGGAGCCGACGGTTTCCATGTTGGCGCCGCCGAAATCGAATGCCATCCAAAACCCGAAGCCGATCATCGCGAGCAGCGTCAGCTTGAAAAAAATTCCCCAGCGGCGGCGGGAGCGTTGCTCGGTCAGTGTGGCGAAAGCGAGCTTTTCCAATACCTCGCGCTCCCATCCGTCTTTTTTGCCGGCCTGCATCATTGCATCGCTCGGCGCCTGCGGTTTTGTATAGTCAAAATTATCGTTATTCATCATTTCATCGCTTTTCATTTTCTGCCTGAGCCTATGCTCTTGCCGGCCTTACATATTGATCTGGTTGCCAGAATATCTGACCGTCTCTCTCCATCACCGTGATCGGGCGCAAGCGCCCGCCTCGACAGGGACCTCCTACACAGTAACCACTCTCCGGCGCATAGATGGCGCCATGAGTGGAACACATCAGATACAAGCCGCTGGATTCAAAAAACTCACCTTCCGCCCAATCCAGTTCTATCGGGACGTGTGCACACCGATTCAAGTAAGCATGAGCAATATTGTGATAGCGGACGGCAAAACCCGTGGTGTTCTCGGCACTCGCAGCAACCGGGAAGCGTATGCCCTTGCCGCCCTCTACAAGGTCGCCTGATCGACAGATCAGAATCAATTCCTCAGACATCGCAAAACACCTTTGCCATTCGCCGGTCAAGCATGCTCAGTCAGCCATGCATGCAACTCGGAAATCGAGTCCACAGCATGCAGCGGATCAAGCGCCCCCAGCTCGCTCGCGGAATGCGCGCCATAATGCACCGCAATGCCCGCTGACCCTGCATTGATCGCCATCTGCAAATCATGCGTCGTGTCGCCGATCATCACTGTGCGTTTCAGATCCTGGCCCAGTTCACGGGTCAATTCCTGCAGCATCGCCGGATGGGGCTTGGAAAAAGTCTCATCGGCGCAGCGCGTGGCGTCGAACAGCGACAACAGCTTGACCGCATCAAGCGCACGGTTCAATCCCACCCTGCTTTTGCCGGTCGCCACTGCCAGAAAATAGCCTTGCTGCGACAACTCGGCCAACATTTCACGCGCGCCATCAAACAAAGACAACTCATGATCCTTCGCCAGATAATGGTAGCGATAGCGCTCCACCATGCGCGGATAATATTTTGGGTCGACATTCGGCATCGCCGCTTGCATCGCTTCATGCAGGCCAAGACCGATCACATATGATGCCGTCTTATTATCTGGAATCGGCAGACCAAGGTCTTTGGCCGAGGCCTGAATACATTTTACGATGGTCGCGGTGCTATCCATCAAAGTACCATCCCAATCGAATACGATCAGGTCAAATTGCTTTCGCACCATGATTCCCGGCAGTGCATCCTGCCGACTCCTTATTGATAATGGACCGCTTATTTTCAGGCGAATTCAGTTCACTTCACTCAGGCTAAGCGGATGTTTTTTCCAAACTTTTCAAAAACCGTTCGCACTCGGATGGCAAGGGGGCGTTCAAGGTGACCGGCTTGCCGGTTTCCGGATGCGTGAAGGTGATTTGATGCGCATGCAAAAACATGCGCTTGAAGGCAATGCGAACTCCCTCAGCCTTCTGCAACGCACGATTCAAAGCAAAGTCGCCATACTTGTCATCGCCAGCAATCGCGAATCCGCTTGAGGCAAGATGCACCCTGATTTGATGCGTCCGACCGGTTTTCAACTCGGCTTCAAGCAAGGCGAACGTAGTAAATTTTTGCAACAGGCTAAATACGGTATGGGACGCCAGGCCATCCGCCTGCACCCGCACCCGGCGCTCGCCGTCCGGCGCATTGTACTTAAACAAAGGCAGCTTAATATGTTGGCGCGGATTTCGCCAATCGCCATGCACCAGCACCAGGTAGCGCTTGTCGAGTTGGCCTTCGCGGATCTGCTCGTGCAAATTGGTCAAGGCCGAACGTTTCTTGGCAAGCAATAAAATTCCAGAGGTGTCACGATCAAGGCGATGCGCCAGCTCAAGAAATTTGGCCTCCGGTCGCGCCGCGCGCAATTGCTCGATCACACCATAGCTGACGCCCGAACCGCCATGCACGGCAACCCCGGCCGGCTTGTCGATGACGAGCAATTGATTATCTTCCAGCAATATCTTGAATTCCGCGCCTGGTACGACCTGGGTTGATTTTTCAGCGATACGCACCGGCGGGATGCGCACGACATCGCCCTCTTCCAGCCGATAGGTCTGGTCTATCCGGCCTTTGTTGACGCGCACTTCACCGGAACGCAGCACGCGGTAGATATGGCTTTTCGGCACACCTTTACAGACACGCAATAAAAAGTTGTCGATGCGCTGGCCGGCCTCCTCATCGGAAATGGTGACAAGCTGAACTTGTGGTGGGACTTGTAACGGTTGGGGGGGCGAGTGCTTTTCAACCTCTTTCCCAGAAAATCTCGCTAAGTCCTTCATTTTGAATATATAATTGTTTCACAACGGTTACAAACCCGCTGTTGGTGTAAGAATAAAAAGCACATTCTACACAGGGGCGTCTCCATCGGCCTCGCCAATTTGCAAATTCGATGGAAAAGATGTGTATGCAGCATTTCTGCGCGAGTCAAGGTTGCACCGTTGTTGTAATCGGATAGCGCGCAAGGATGTTGGACTGGAATACCTGGATTATAAGGATAAGTCCGGCAAGCTCGCTATTACTGGTAGCTCGCCGGTTGATGTAGTTGAAACCTGTTTGCCGATTCTGCTGAACCCACTGTTTGTTTGGCTCAACCAAGTTGCTCACGACCTGCGATTGTGCCCTCCACGCTCAAGTCATTCGAGTCGTACGGTGCATCGGACGGGCGCACTCGGCATACTGACCGACCACATCCGCGCCCCGTTGCCGCATCGACGCGTTTGCGTTGCTCTGCGGCGCACTAAGGCAGTTCCCCCCAGGCACTCCCCCGTTCTCGCGTACATCCCGGTACCGTTGCCGTATTCATTGGTGTGCTCACCATGGATGGCATTAAAGATGGCCCAAGGGTCACGGAGTAAAACATGAAACGTATGTTGTTCAATGCGACGCAACAAGAAGAATTGCGCGTAGCCATTGTTGATGGGCAAAAGCTCATCGACATCGATATCGAAACCACCGGACGAGAGCAGCGCAAGTCCAATATCTATAAAGGTGTCATCACCCGCATCGAACCCTCGCTTGAAGCCTGTTTCGTCAATTACGGCGAAGAGCGTCACGGTTTTCTACCATTCAAGGAAGTCGCCCGCACCTACTTCAAGGAAGGTGTCGATGTCCGCAACACTTCGATCAAGGATGCACTGCGCGAAGGTCAGGAAATCATGGTCCAGGTCGAGAAGGAAGAGCGCGGCAACAAAGGCGCTGCCCTGACTTCATTCGTCTCACTGGCAGGCCGTTACCTGGTCCTGATGCCGAACAATCCGCGCGGCGGCGGCGTATCGCGCCGGGTTGAAGGCGAAGATCGCCAGGAACTGCGCGAAACCATGGATCAGCTGGAATATCCCGGTGGCATGTCGATCATCGCGCGCACCGCCGGTATCGGCCGCACTGCCGA
>OBEQ012555055.1_pt1 | contig 11057 bp, 11 predicted proteins | sample 1670901 | NCBI WGS metagenome assembly OBEQ01 (sample SAMEA104232315, study PRJEB22302) | groundwater metagenome | biome: forest; feature: aquifer; material: groundwater | place: USA | collected 2011-08-07 | depth 5.4 m | reverse complement strand
TTGTTACCTTTGGCGGAGGAGGATGGGAGACTACTGATTATGAAGAGGGTATCAGGTGATGCCTACCTGAGTAGTTACGAATCACGATGTCCACCGGGAGCTGTCGTGGGTGTATCAGGCCATTGGGGAATGGGAGAAAGCCATCAAATCAGCTCAAACCGCGTGGGAACTTCATCCCGAAGATGTGGAAGCGTTGTATGCGCTGGCCGAGGCGTACAAAGGGAAAGGCGATGGAGAAACCGCCAAGCAGTATTTTCACCAAGTGCTTGAAAAAAATCCTGAGCACCAGGGGGCCAAAGCCGGGCTGGAAGAATAGGTTTTTTGGTCATGAGCAAGAAAACATTAAAGATTATCGCATTCGCGGCAAGTATTCTTTTCCTTATCGGCGCAGGGGGATATTTTGCCTTTGTACGTACACCCATCCATAAAACTTCCGCAGAACCTGCGCCTATTCCTGAACCAAGACCGACATCCGTATTCGCAACGGAAATACCAGCCAGTCTCTTCGGACTACATTACTTTCGTCCCGGCGAGCCGTGGCCGACAGTATCTTTTTCAAGTTGGCGATTATGGGACACGGGTACAGCCTGGGCATTGATCAACACTGCAGAAGGCAAGTACGACTGGACACAACTTGACCTCTTATTGGATCTTGCACGAGCTCACAACATCGACCTGCTCTACACGTTCGGTCGAACTCCCCAGTGGGCTTCCTTAAGACCGGATGAGGAGCCGGGCCATGAGCCTCAATTCCGGGGAGGCGCCGCTCCGCCGCGCGAGATGAAATACTGGGAGGATTTTGTTCGAGCGATTGCCACCCATAACAAAAAACAGGGTGGCAGGATCAAGTACTGGGAGATTTGGAACGAGTGGGATTCGCCCGAATACTGGTCAGGGGATACCGCTACTATGGTCACTATGGCGCAGCATGCCTATCGAATCATAAAATCCATTGATCCGAATGCTCTGGTCCTCACCCCCGATGCCAGCAGTGAGGACAATGTAATAGCTGATTATACCAACCGGTTCCTGGCTGCTGGTGGTGGTCAGTATGTTGATGTGATCACCTTCCATGGATACCGGTGGACCCCGGGTGGATACCGGCATAACCCAGAGGATATTAACTCATTGGTAGATGCCATAAGAAAGGTGATGGCTGTGAACGGGCAAAGCGCCAAGCCACTCTGGGACACTGAGGGCGGTTGGGGGCAGGATGTTACCTTGCCCGACCTTGACGAACAAGCTGCATTTCTGGCGCGTCATTACCTCCTACATTGGAGTAAGGGTGTCGAGCGTTTCTATTGGTATGGCTGGGACGGCTATGACGAATCGAACCCACAAAACAGTTGGGGGACATTGTGGGATCCCAAGCGCGGAGGAATACAAAAACCAGGAATCGCCTACCGAGAGGTCTATAAATGGCTCGTCGGAGCCACCATGACAAGTCACTGTGCCGTACAGAGTGATGGCACAACATGGATATGTGGTTTATCTCGTCCGGGAGGCTATGAAGCACAAGCTATTTGGAACACGGCTGGTAACGTGTCCATCCGGGCGCCAAGCCAATTTAGACAGTATCGTCATTTAGACGGAAATAGAGTGGCCATACAACGCGGCGGCTCCGTGATGATCGGAATTAAACCCATACTCCTTGAAACCGAGACAGGGGTTTTAGGTGAATGAGATGAATAAAAAAACATTAAAGATTATCGCATTCACGATAGGTGAAGGTTTTAAGTGAGGAAAATCTGACCAGAAAGGAGGCGGTTGAACAATGAACAAAAAGATATTGTTTGTAGTAAGTATGAAAAACATATTGATAATTCTATTTGGAATTTGGTCTTTTTTGGGGGACGTGAGCATCGCATCTGGAGCTCAGAATTCTCCGCCCTTTTTTCCGATCGGGCTTTACTCTGTAGACGACACTAGCGATTTTCCGGAGATTGCCTCAACCGGTTTCAACCTTATCCAAAGCTATAAATTCGAGGGAATTCCACCGTGGGGCAAAACGGATCAGCAGGCGAAGGATTACTTTGATGCCGCTCAAAAGACAGGCCTTCGTGTCTTAGCGGGGATGGCGCAGGAAGCCGTTCAGGACCAGAATGTCCACGACAAGCAAGACCTTGCCTTTATCCAGCAACGCGTCCGTGTTCTTAAGAATCACCCGGCTCTCTGGGGCTATATGCTGTTTGATGAACCAGAAAGCCTGGGCTACAAGAGAGAGGCACCGGTCCGTCCGGCAAACTTCAACAAGGTATACCACACGATCAAAAAGCTGGATACCGTTCACCCTGTTCACCCTGTATTGACTACTCCCAACGCAAATATCGACAATACCTATCCATATCTTGGTGTTGATATCATATTGCTCCAGTATTCCATGCTTCCGCCTGGGAGTTATCCGGCTCCTTGGGATACACTTGAAAATCTGGGGGAGGCCCACCGTTCCTCCTTCGAGACTCTTGCCTCTAAGGGTACGCCTTTCCTTTTCTCGGTACCGTGTTATAACCTCGCCAATGATCCCGAGATGTGGCCCGGTATTTTGGAATATAACCCCAAGGCGGTGGGTCGCTATCCTACGAGAGAAGAGATGCGGTTTATCGCTTACAGTGGGATTATCCGGGGAGCCAAAGGCATCGTCTTCATCTGTTACAAGTCCCTTGATGGAGACGGAAAGATTATTGAAGACATCAGTCGCAAGGCGAATCCGAAGCAATGGCAAGCGGTTTCGAGTGTATCGAAGGAGCTTCAAACTATGACGCCAATCCTTCTTGCTCCCCAGTCGTCGGTTCGGATCACCGTTACTCCGACTAATGCAGACACGCAATTTCTTCTGAAAGAATATCAGGAAAAACTCTATCTTCTTGCCCTGAATTCCAAGGAACAGAAGAAGACGGTTAAATTTACTTTTTCAAAACCTATCACCGACGTGAAAGCATACAACGAAACCCGAACAATTGTTACACAAGGCAATTCGTTCACCGATAATTTTGATGGCTACGGGGTGCATGTGTATGAGATTCGGCGATGACCTTGGGAAGGTGAAATATGAAAAGACATACTACCGAATACACCTTACTACCCAGGCACGGCTATTGAGAGATGGTATAAAGAATGGGAGGTGTCGGTTCCGGTTCTGAGGGGCGCGTTTCAGAATGTAACGAAACTCAGGCGCCGGTAAAGGCCGGGAACCTCATCGACCCCGAGAAGCGTTGCCAACAGGTTCGATTGTCGTCCACTGCGGGGAGCCACTGGCAGTCCCAGACCACTCCTGACAGCCTGAGACAGGCAGAGTGGATTCGATGTCTTGGACTCTCAATATTCTTTCTGCTAACCTTTGTGGGTAGCATGGAGAAAACATGAAACAATACACTCCTGGCGTTTCAGTCCCTCCTGGGGACCCATCATCAAGAAGAGACACTCCCTCAGAGGGTGCCCATGCGAACATCGTTCCAAAGGTTGCGAAGAAACGTCGCGTAGCGCCGGCCCCTCCGGAGGTCTCCCGGTGGCGCCAACCCGCCGACCTGTCTGTGGAAGAGTGGCAGATTGCCCTCCGGCGGCAATTCGGGCGCGCCCAGAACTTTCGGCTGAAAAACGTCGGGAAGGAAGCGATGTTCTCAGAGTTTGACGTGACGAACCCCGCGACCAAAAAGACCTACCGGGTGGCCATTCGCGGATCGCGTCTAGGAGAGAACTACTGTGCGTGTCCCGATTTCGCCGTCAATACGCTGGGCACATGCAAGCATATTGAGTGGACGCTCGCGAAACTCAGACGCACGCGGGGCGCCAAACAGGCGTTGGCGAACGGATTCCATCCTCCCTACTCAGAAATCTACCTGCGCCATGGCGCCCAGCGGGCCGTCATGTTCCGGTCGGGGGTGGGCTGTCCTCCGGCTCTCCTCCAGGAAGCCGCCCGCTACTTTGATGAGGGCGGGGTCCTGAAGCCAGAAGGCTATCCACACTTCGAGGCGTTACTCAGCCACACGGCTCCCAATGGTCACGAAGTGCGTTGCTACGAAGACGCGATGACGTTTGTGGCCCAGGTGCGCGACCAAACCCTTCTTCGGCGCCGGATTGACCACGCTTTCCCAAAGGGCATCCACAGTCCGGCCTGGAACACGCTCTTGAAGCTCCCCCTTTACGAGTATCAGCGCGAGGGTACGCTTTTCGCCGCCAAGGCGGGGAGGAGCCTTCTGGCCGATGACATGGGGTTAGGGAAGACCATCCAGGCGGTCGCCACCGCGGAGATTCTGGCCCGGACGATGGGCGTGGAGCGCGTGTTGGTGGTGGCCCCCATCAGCGTGAAATACCAGTGGCAGCAGGAGATTGAGCGTTGCTGCGGGCGCTCCGTGCAGGTGTTGGAAGGCCTCCTCGCCTCCCGGGCGCGCGCCTACGCCACGGACTCCTTCTTCAAGATCACCGGCTACGATAGTCTCCATCTTGATCTCGACCTCATCCAGCGCTGGCGGCCGGATCTCATCATCCTGGATGAGGCCCAGCGGATCAAAAACTGGAAGACGCGCAGAGCCAGGAGCGTCAAACAGCTCGCGTCGCCCTATGCGCTGGTGCTGACGGGAACGCCGCTGGAAAACCGCCTGGAAGAAGTCCATTCGATCGTGGAATTCGTGGATCGCTTCCATCTGGGGCCGCTCTTCAGATTTCTGTCGGAGCATCAAACCGTGGATGAGGTGGGCAAGGTGATCGGCTATCGGAATCTCTCGCACATCCGAGAGACGCTCAAGCCGCTCTTAATCCGCCGGACCAAGGCCGAGGTGCTCCAGCAATTGCCTAAGCGCCTCGACAAGAATTTTTTTGTGCCCATGACACCCCAGCAAATGAAACACCACGAGGAAAACCAGAAAACGGTCGGAGGCCTCGTGAAGAAGTGGCAGCGCTTCGGCTTTCTCACGGAGACTGAACGCCGCTGGCTCATGATCGCCCTGCAGAATATGCGGATGGTGTGCAATAGCACGTACTTGTTGGATGAGACCACCCATTTCGGCACCAAGGTGGAAGAGGTTGCCGACTTTCTCGCCGAGGTCTACGAGGATCCAAGCGCCAAGGTGGTGGTCTTCAGCCAGTGGCTGCGCACCCACGAGCTGCTCGCACGACACTTCAAGGCGCGCCGCTGGACGTACGCGCTCTACCATGGGGGCATCTCCGGCCAAAAGCGAAGAGACTTAGTCCAGCAATTCAAAGATGATCCGCGTTGCCGCGCCCTGCTGGCGACCGATGCCGGCGGGGTCGGCTTGAATCTCCAGCACGCCTCGGTCGTGGTCAACATGGATCTCCCGTGGAACCCTGCAGTGCTGGAGCAGCGGATTGGGCGGGTGCATCGGCTGGGCCAGGCACGCCCGGTGCGCGTCGTTAATTTCATCGCCCAGGGGACGATCGAGCACGGGATGCTCGATGTGATCGCCTTTAAAAAGTCCCTCTTCGAGGGAGTGCTCGACCAAGGCCAAGACGCGGTCTTGTTCGGCGGCACGAGGATGAAGCGGTTTATGGAAGGTGTGCAGAAGGCGACAGAGGCGATCCCCCCTTCGGGAGGACCTGGTGCCCCCCCCTCTCACGCCGGAGTCTCACACTCGACAGTGGAGAAGGCAGAAGGCCGATCCGGAAACGGGCACGACAGGAACGGAGCCTCTCACCAAGACCCCATGCAACAGGCGTGGGCCGAGACGCTTTCCACCGGTCTCTCCTTTCTGGAAAAACTCAGCCACGCCGTGGTGGCCAGTAGCACCGGATCACACGCCTCTGCCCAGGAGACGCTGTCCAATTCTCTGATTCACCGAGATGAAAAGACAGGGGCCGCCTACCTCAAGTTGCCACTCCCCCCGCCTGATCAACTCCAGAAGCTGGCAAGCCTCTTACAGGGATTCGCAGGGCTCGCTGATTTCACCCAAGCTCCCTCAAAGGGGTAGAACCACCGGTGCAAGATCTCAACCCAGAGCTGGAAAACGCCAGACGAGAAATCGAGCGCCTTCGGATTGAGAACGCTGGCTTGCGAACGCGACTGGGGTTCATGGTGGCGGAACCCGTGGCGACCTATGAGGCCATGCCGTCGGCCCTCCTATTTGAGCAAGAACCGCTGTCATCCATCACGGAGCAATCATCCCTGAATGAGAAAGTCGGCCTCTTCCGCTCTCTCTTCAATGGAAGGGAAGATGTCTATGCGGCATTTTGGTTAAATGAGAATTTGGGAGAACCGGTGCGTAATCACGCTACAATAGGCTAGCATGACTGGCGGACAGCAGGAGAAACTGTACCTTGATACCAGCGTTGTGAGTGCCTACTGTGATGCGCGTAAATCCGAACGTCAGGTGACCCCCCAACGTTGGTGGAAACAGCGTCTCTTCAAACACCATACCGTGTACGTATCGGAGGTGACCTTGGATGAACTGGCTGCCACTCCTGATCAGGCTAAGCTGCGCAATTCCAGCCTCTCCTCAGGGGGATCCAGGTGTTAGACATCACGCCGGATGCCAGAGCCTTGGCCGATGCCTATCTTGAGGCTGGGGTCGTATCTGAGGATGATTATAACGATGCGCTCCACTTGGCGGTGGCCACGGTCCACGGAATGGATATCGTGGCGAGCTGGAATTTTCAGCACGTGGTGAATCATGAGACCCGTCGGTCTGTCCGAGGCGTCAATCTCTTAAAAGGGTATCGGGAACTGCACATTGAAAGCCCGTTGGAATGAGGAGGTGAATCGCCATGAGCAAAGTAAAGTCGAAAACGTCGGATCTCGCCATCGAGTTTAAGGACGACCCGATGATGCAGGAGCTCCATGCCATCCGCCGGAAGACCAGGAGAGAGACAAAGGGTCTCTCGGACCGGGAATTCGTGCAGTATTATCGCGAGCGGGCGAGAAAGTTCATAGGAAAAGCCTAATCCATGGCGCTCAGTCTCCCAAGTACGTTGCCATTGCAACAAATAGATAGAGGGAAATTGAGAGGAAAACAATATTTCCGTTCGGGGGTCTTGCTGGCGATTCTCAGCATCATCACGGCCTCCTGGGGAGAAAAAATTGGCGACCGTCCGCCCATCGGTACCAACCTCAACGGCCTCTCCTACTGGAGCACGGAGTTGCCCTTTCGGGATATTTTCAAGACCTCGGGCGATTGGGTGTCCGGTACCGAGGAGAATTGGAACGACGGACGAAAACTTAATCTTGACGAACAAGGTTGGATTCGATCACTCGAACCGGGTCAGGTGGCCCTGACGGTGCTATTGGCTCACACGTCCAAGTTCCACGGCACCCTGGTCCGCCGGTATGTGGTGGAATACGATGGGACGGGCACCTTGGAATATGGTGAGCTGGCTAGATTGGTGGAGCATAAAGACCATCGCGACGTGATCGAGATTGAAGTCGGCGAGGACAACGCCACGATGACCCTGACGTCCACCGACCCCAGGGATTATCTGAGGAATATTCGTGTCACGCCGGAGGGTTCCGCTCCCGGCGAGATCTTTAATCCGGTCTTTCTCCAAAAACTCAAGGGATATCGCGCCCTGAGATTAGGGATCTGGATGGGGGGCGAGAGCGCCGAGGACAGGCCGGTGGCGCGGTGGAACGAGCGGTCCACCCCCCAGGAGGCGCGTTGGACCTTCAAGGGTCGGGCCTTCATGGGCGCCCCGGTGGAAATCATGGTCGCCCTTGCCAACCGGATCCAAGCCGATCCTTGGTTTACCCTGCCGTATAACGCCGATGATGAATTCATGCGCCGCTTCGCGGAACTGGTGACTAAAACTTTGGATCCCAAGTTAAAGGTGTACCTCGAATACGATAACGAGGTTTGGAATGATAACTACCAAGGCACCGCTTATGCCCGAGAACAGGGACTGGCTTTAGGATTGAGTCATGATCCCCAGGAAGCGGTCATGCGATTTTACGCCAAGCGCGCCGTGGAGATGTTCTCCATTTGGGAAAAGGCCTTGGGGAAAAATCGGTTGGTGCGACTGTTGAGTTTTCAATCGGATGGTGATCCCGAATTTTCCGACGAAATCGCGCTATCGTACGGCGACACCCGAAAGCACGTGGACGCCCTTTCCATCGGCCCGTATTTCGGGACCGAGCTGGCCGCCGACGCCGAGGCGGTGGCCCGAACGAGAAAGATGAATCTGAATGAATTGATGCGGGCACTCGAAAAGACCTGCCTGCCTTACGCCAAAGCGCAGATGCTCGCGCATGCCGCCGTGGCACGCAAATACGGACTGCCCATGATCGCGTATGAAGGCGGTCAACACCTTTGGAACATGTCGGGCGTCGAAGCCCCCGAGCTCGATGCGCTCTTTACCGCCGCGAATCGCGATCCCCGTATGGGGGCGCTGTACTCCCGGTATCTCAAGGATTGGGCCGAGGCGGGCGGCGGTCTCTTCATGCACGAGCTGGATTGCGCGAGCTTCCAATTTCCCGGTAACTGGGGGGCTCTGGAATACCTGACTCAGCCTCGCGCCAAAGCTCCGAAATACGACGCCCTCATGCGGTTCATCGAGGGAAAAGAGGCCCGCTAGTCCCATGAAATTAACATGGATTTTAGTTCTCTTGATGGCGATCACCATGACAGGCGATGCCCAGGCGGAGGCTCTCCAAGTGACCGTGGAATGCGGCAAGAAATTGGGAAAAGGCGGCCAAATCAGCGATTTTCTCGGCGCGGGGGGAGAATTGTATCCCTTTGCGAATGACCCCGGGCATGCCGTCGTCAAAGCCTGGAAACGAGTGGGATTCAAGCGCATTACTTTTGAGACCTTGCATCTGGAAGAGGATTTTTATCGGTGGCTGAAGGTCACGAGAGAGAAGAACGGAAAGCTCAACATAGATTTCACCGACTATGACCGCTACATGCGCTTTTATCGCGACACCCTCGGGGCAGAGCCCTATGTGTACCTTGGCAATATCCCCCGGGTTTTGTCACGCCTTCCCAAGGAGAAGGAACATTATTCCAAATATCCTCCTAAAGACTATAACGATTGGAGGGATTTTTGTTATCAAATCGTCAAACATAACGTGGACGTGCTGGGCATGAAGGGATTGGCGTACGGGGTGATGGGAGAACCTGACCATACCATTCAATGGCTACCTGAATTTCCACGAAATAAACCCACAATCCTCGCCGAGTATCTCAAAATATGGGACGCTACTTACCGGGGAGTCAAAGAAGCGGATCCCACCGCCAAGATCGGAGGACCCGCCACCATGAACTGGCAATTGACGAACAATACGACCAACGAGGAAACCCTGTTGACCCTGGAAGATTTCATTAAAGCGCTGGCGGCTCATAACCAACACGCCAAGCCGGGAAAAGAAATCGGCTTGGATTATCTCGCCTGGCAGGATTATGCCTGGTCCAGTGAACGCATCGCTGACAGCGCGGAGGGCGCGGCGGGATTTTTGTCAAAATATGGAATGAATCCCAAGTTGCCTAAGGCACTTACCGGTAGCGGGTGGGGATCCTGGAGCACGGACTATCTGAACGAAAATCTTCAGTCTCATCAACGAGCCTCTCAAATTATGTCTCATATGGTTCATGAATTTAAGGATCCTGCTCGTCGACAGTTCTGGTTCGCCCTGTACTATCATTTTCTCTACTGGGACTCCGCTTGGACGAAAGATCCCGCGACGGCCGATCCAACCCAGGATCGTATCGCGCTGGTCTTCCTGCGAGATGACGGGTCTTTGTACTATTCCCAGACCTACGCCGCCTTTGAGATGGCCAACATTCTGGCCTCAAGCGGGGGAGACATTGTTTCCACGACCGTCGGCGAGCCCCTTGAAGTTATAGCCGTTTGTGATGAACGCCAAACGAAGGTCTGGGCTATCCTCAACAATCACACGGAACGCGACCAGAGGGTAGAGGTGACGTTTCATAACCTTCCCATGAACAAAAAACCCATCAAGCTTGGAGTGCAAATAATTGATGAACATCATAGCCATGAGGGTATGGGACTCATGCGGCCGGAATGGCGGGCGGTTGAACCAAACGGCCAAGGACTGATTCAAACCTTCACGTTAGCTCCTTACTCTTCGATGCTGGTGACCATTGTCCCGTAATATTCTGCAGCCCATCATCTCGATGATGGGGATGGTGGCGGTTTTCATGGTGACCGTATGTCGTGGCGCGCCATCAACGACGCCCGTCAAAGAGGCCATGAAGGTCCGTATCGATCTCCTGGCTCCCACCACGCCGATCTCTCCGTATATTTATGGTGTGGAGAAGGAAATAATCCTTTTTCCCTCTTCGTACGCGGCAAAAACGAGGCCAAAGCTGATCCGCTTCGGTGGCAGTGACTTGACGGCCTATAATTGGGAGAATAACGCGACCAACATGGGCATTGATGACGGCCCCAACAATAATATGGGAGTTGACCAATGGTGGGAAGAACCCTACGAAAGTAGCAACAAACCGGGCGAGGCCGTGGTAAAAATTATCACGGGTGCGCACAGGCTTGATGCCGCGGCCCTCATCACGGTCCCAATCACCGATTATGTCGCCGCGGATAAAGACGGTATCGTCAAGGAGAAGACCACGGACTCCGGCATCACCCGATGGGTCAAAAATAGTCCGAACAAGCCAACCGCCCTATCACTCACCCCGAAGCTTTCAGACAAGGTCGTCTATCAGGATGAGTTCGTGAATTTTATTCAACAAACATTCAAGGACGCTCTCGCGCAAGGCAAGAAGATTTTCTATTCCCTCGATAACGAACCGGCGCTCTGGCCTGAAACGCATGCATTATTACATCCCGCAAAGACCACCTATGCGGAAATGGCAGACCGTACGAAACGCTTTGGAACCATGATTAAACGGCTGGCCCCCGATTCTCTCGTGTTTGGGGCCGTGGCCTATGGATTTGGTGAATTTATCACCTTGAGGGATGCCCCGGACCAAATGGAACGCGAGTATTTGGACTTCTTCCTCGATACGGCAAAAAACCTCGAGGCGTCAGAGGGAAAACGGATCATTGATGTTCTCGATATCCACTGGTATTCGGAGGTCAAGGTTGAGGGAAAACCGATTGTCGTGGCTACCGTGGGTGGTGAATACTTCCCGCAATCT
>OBEQ010984773.1_pt1 | contig 11058 bp, 12 predicted proteins | sample 1670901 | NCBI WGS metagenome assembly OBEQ01 (sample SAMEA104232315, study PRJEB22302) | groundwater metagenome | biome: forest; feature: aquifer; material: groundwater | place: USA | collected 2011-08-07 | depth 5.4 m | reverse complement strand
TGGATACCGACCGGTTAAGTTCGGCCGCCATGACCATGCAGTTTTTCGACAAAACGCCCGTTTCATGGTCTTTAAGAAGAGTCGCAAGAGTAGACGCGACCTTGGGTAATCGTTCTGTCCACTTTTCGATGGCGTGCAGCCTTACCCCTTCCGTGAAATGCTGGATGGTCTTTCGTGGCAGGTGATGGCCTTCGTCAATGACGTAGATTGTGTCTTCGGGTTTAGGGAGCAGATACCCGCCACCAATCTCCATATCCGACAGCACGACGTTCTGGTTGGCGACAATAATCTCAGTGTCGCGCAGCCTGTTACGTGCGCAGTAGTAGGGGCATGAAGATATGAAATCGCAGCGGCGCTTGGTGCAGCCATGCCGCTCGGTAGTAACGGTTTGCCAGACATGATTCGGAATATCCCCATCCCAGTTATCACGATCGCCGTCCCATTCGCCATTTTTCAGGGCAATGGACATCTTAGCCAGCATTTCCGAATCGTCCTGGTTCAACTCTCGCGAGTCGACCAGAATTGAATCGTTGGATTTGGTGGAGCCCAGTCGTGCTAAACGGGCAGTACAGGCATAACGGCTACGTCCCTTGGCTATTCCGACGCGAATATCCATCCCCGATTTAGCAATAAATTCCGGGATATCGCGACTGACCAACTGCTCCTGCAAGGAAACCGTGGCGGTAGCTATCACGATCTTTTTCTTCAACCGTGGCGCAATAATGCTGCCGGACAGGATATAAGACAACGATTTTCCTACACCTGTCGGGCCCTCGACAACGATAGTCCCTTGGTCCAGAAACGTTCTGGCGAGCGCGCGAATCATGCGGTATTGCTCCGGGCGCGAATAAAATCCGGGCGTGGATTCCTGGATTTTCCCCATAATTGCATCGATCTCACCCAAAACGTCAGGTGGTAACGTTGTCAACTCTTCTTCGGTCACGCGTTATGCCTTTTTTTTGTGAAAAAGTGAACGCATATAGAATCTCATGAAAGTCATATTCTGCAAGTCGCCCATGTAGCTATGTCACAGAAGTATGGTTGTTATGTATGTCGTGTTGGTAACCGCCTGTATTGTCATGTCGCCGGTGGAGAAAACGTTCAGATAAACTGAATTTTCCTTAGCCGTTCTTCTAAAAACACTTATAAAACAAAACAATGGCATTTCGTTAAGCGGAACGCCGGAGGTCGATTAGCGACGCGCCTGATGACATGATTTTAGGTAACTTACTCAAATAAAACACCATTAATTCTTGATCTCTTCTCGATGTGCACAACCGAGTACCGCCATTGTCGAAAGTTCATGATGATCCTTGGACCTGTGCTGAGAACATTTACAAAAACAACGAGCATTACTGTCATTCGTTGAATAAGGAAGTGATCTCTCAGGAACTTCTGTTATTTGTCATGTTCTTTTTGTTTTTTACACTGGGCGGTTTTCGTGTGGCACTTGGTTGCAGAATCAGAAAAATATGGATAATAGTTATTTAAAGGAGGAAGTTCATGAATACAACGTCGACGGCACCTGTAGTGGAAAAATGTCGCTTGTGCACCTGCCATCTCGACCCCGATGGGGAGGATGACATGACGATTGGTGTTTGCAGTTCATGCAAGCCACGCCCCGAAGCTCGACGGCTCGTAGTCCAGTTTCCTGCGCGACGGAATAATGTTGCACCCTGCTCAACATCTGCCCGCGAGTTCACCCCAGCCGAGAAGGCGTTGATTCGAAAAGTGAATGGTTACCTACCGGCCCAGCAGTTACTGGCAATCCTCAATGAGCGATTGGCGTGCGATCTGGGTCCCGACGCCATGCCTTACACCATGGAGCAGCTCTACGCAGAGATCGGCGATGCGAGTGGCGCGGTTCCAGCCGGCGGTCACGATTGGGCGAGTTTGCGCAAACTGCTGGCCAAGGCCAGGCGTTCTGGCCTGCTGAGCGCCATCAGCGAACAAGCCATCGATGATTTTGCCGTGGTGTTTTCCCTGAATGCAAGACAAGTGTTGAATTTGAAGGATATTGTTCTTAAGGCTAAGGTGGAGGATAAGTCATGAGCCGTGCTGTCATACAACGAAAAGAGTTGCTGAGTTCAACCCTCGACCTGGGTGGCGCCCCCATTGATCTGTCGGAATACGCGACCACCGGCATTCGCATCGTCGCTGTCGGCCCAAGCGGCACCGGCAAGACCAATGCGGGATTTTTGATTGCCGAACAGCTCGCCGCGCAGGGCTGGGTTAGCGTTATGTGCGATCCAGAAGGTGAGATCGAATCGATCTACGGACAAGCTGTCGATAACGCCGAAGATCTGCGCGGTCGATTGGTATGTCGTGAGCAGCCGATTGTGGTCGTGTCTGCGAAGGACGCGAGCGAGTTCATCCCCTACGGCAAAGCCATACTCGATGTCGCAGACAAACAACGCAAACCAATCTTCGTCATGATCGATGAAGGGCAGTTGTTCAGTCCACCCAAGAAAAGAAAGGGCGAGATCGGCGAGGCGGCAGATATCGTCAACCAGTTCTCAGAAAGAGGCCGGAAACGCGCCTTGGATTTGTTCCTCACTGCCCACCGCTATACCGGCTCACTCCATCGCTCAGTCTTCGGAAACAAGAACATTTCTTTGATTGGCCATCAGGAAGATCCTACGGCGTGGGCAACACTTGCTCCGCTGTTTCGCTCGTCCAAGATAGAGTTCAGCTACCTAGCCGCGCTTGCTCCCGGTGAGTTCTTTTGTTTTAGCCGGCATGGTATGGAGAAGATTCAAATGCCGATGGCCGCAGCTCTTAAGCGCGTAGCGCTTAAAGCGAAGGCGGTTAAACCGTTGCTACCCGCAAATTTCAGTCAATGGGATCGCGCGCTTCGAGAAATCCCAATAGAACGATTGAAGGTACTCACGGACCCTGTGGTTAATCTGCTCGGTGCTGTTGGTGGGCTGTCGGCGCAGCAAATTCATTCCGGAACTCGGGCGCTGCAAGACGAACTTGAGGCGAAGGCATGACGAGTGGATCGCGTACGCCAGCCACCACCGGATGGCAGCAGTTTGTCCTGGCGAATGGTTGGAGAGCGCGCGGGCACGAGCTATCAGCAGTGGTCGGACAGTCCGTCGAAGAGGTAGAGCGCGTTCGCCGTACTGGCGCGTGCACTCGCCACACGAAATCGAAAGGTTTTGCCGAACTTTTCACCCTCTGGCATGGACGCGCACCGACAGAGGAAGAATGGCCGATGCCCCGCAAGCTAGGCGCTGGTGGTACCTTCGAATGGCAAGGGCCTGAACTTGCGCTCTTGGCCAGCCTGGTCGGCAGGCTCGGCAGCGCCGAGATCGCACAGACTCTCACAAACCGGCTTCGCGAACGAACCGGCGACCTCTGCGCCAAACGAACCCGTGTTGCCATCCAGGTGCGCATCAACCAAATCGGACTGCAGAGCACGGACGTGGTCGGCGGCATTACTACTTCTGATGCTGGTCGGGAGATTGGCTCCTTGGCGATCATCCACCATGCAATACACAAAAAACAGTTGCGCGCCGTTCGTGTCGGTCGCCTCTGGGTTATCCCCCACGACGTTTGGAAAGCGTGGAAGTCAAAGCGCGTATTCCCTCCAAAAGGTTACATTCCGTTGCGCACCATTCGTGAAGCGCTTTCAATTCGCAGCGACAAAGCGTCCGAGTACGCCCGCATGGGCTATGTGCCGACTGCCGTGCGTTGTACTCCCTATGGCACGAAAGGTCCTTCAACGCAGTTCGGCACTTGGTATATCGACCCAAAGGTAGCCGCCAAACTCGTAGCGGATCGTCGCGCAGGGCGGCCAATGCCTTGGCATGGTAAGCCACTCATCGAAAATCTTCGCGTCACGTACAAACTATGGCAGCAGCGCAAGCATCCAGCCTCCTGTAAGACCTGCACAGAAATCTGGGGTAAACAAGACGTCCCACGGTCATTTGAAGACTATGAGGTGCGCTATCCACCTCTTGCGCATGGCGCGAAGCGACACTTGACCCGCCGGTGGAGCCCAGGGCTCAGGATTGCGGAGGTCGCTTCGCATTCTGGTTGTAGCGTGAGTTACGTTCGCCGCGCTATTGCCAACGGTATGCTGGCATCGAATAGTGAGGCACGTCGTCAGTATGTTTCCCGTACTGACGCAACGCGGTGGCGCGCGCGCAAATGTCCGACAGGCGACAACGGTAAGTCTTGGATTTCCCTCAGTACGGCGCGCAAGCAGTACCTGTTCACGCTCTCGGAGCTACGTGGCTTCATTGCCAACAAGAAGCTGAAGTCAATAACCGGTGCCTTTGGCGCTGCACGTGGCGTGATTTACGTCTCTCGGCACCAATGCGGGCAATTGCGCGAAAGAATCGGCTTCACGGAGGAGCTGGCTGCACGACGGGTCGGCGTTACCGTTCCCAGACTGCGAAGGCTGTTGGATGGGGTCGATTGGCGAAAATCTAAGGCGATCCCGTTGGCAACCGTGCAGGCTGTCGTGAAACGTCTTGCATCGCGCCACGGTTATAGCATCGCGGAAGCCGCTGCAGCGGTAGGTATGACGGTACAGTGGGTTCTCGCACGAATTGAGGACGGCACCATCAAAGTATCACGGACCAAATGGGACCGACGTCGTGTTTACATCACCGAGCCAATGCTTCAGCGTCTGAAGCAAGCCAAACAGAAGCCAAACAAGCACGAACGATTAAACGCCGACTGGTTACGTTTGAGTGATGCCGCTTATGAAGCCGGTGTCACTGCTACAACACTCGCTCACTGGGCTGAGAAAGGTGAACTCCGCCGGCGTCATTCAAGAATTGGATGGCGTTACCACCGCGGTGCCGTGCGCTCACAAGCTCGCCGCTATTGGAGATCTGTTCGATTCCATCGTGCAAACCCGCCGGAGTGGTTGCGAGCTGAATCCTAATAAAATCAATGTCTTTACACAATTGCACATTAACCGGCATCGATGAACAGACTGATCTGAGCGCTCTCGTCGCGCTTACCGCCCGTTACCCGTTTGTTGAATGGGGTTTTCTCTATTCTCCCTCACAGGAAGGTCAGCCCGGTCGTTATCCCTCGGTTAGCTTTCTGCGACGAGCACTGGAATGGCTGCCCCAGCACGTGTATGTGGCGCTGCATGTGTGCGGGAGCGGTGTCAGTAGCCTCATTGCCTGTGAACGAGTGGCCGCGGGGCTCGCTGATATGGTCCGCGCACGATCGTGTCGTCTACAGCTAAACTTCAATATCACACGACGCCCGATGGATACCATGTTGCTAAATAGATTTATCGAAGGATACGGTCATCAGGTGATCACGCAACATAACAAGAACAATGCCTGTTGTACTTCTGTATTAAATGCACCAAATCATGCCGTGCTGTTTGACGAATCTGGCGGGACAGGACAAGAGCGTCAAGACTGGCCAACCCCTCTAACTGGTGTTTACTGCGGCTACGCAGGCGGTCTGGGGCCAGATAACCTCGCGGCACAGTTGCCATTAATCCAAGCGAAAACTGGTCACAGTCCGTACTGGATCGACATGGAAGGAAAATTACGGAATTCGGATGACCGGTTCGATCTGTCACGCGCGGAACAGTGTCTTACTTTGGTGCGAGAGTTTATTGATATGCCTACAAAGTGGTATGGATGTTGAAACCGCCATGAAAAACAAAAGACTTGTGACAGTTGACAGGAAAGAACATGCCATCGAAAGGATTGAAAGATTTCAATCGCTGGAACCTGGCGCCTATTGGCGTGCGAGCAAAACCGTCAAGACGGATGAGTCGGACACCATACGCAGCGCAACCGACTGGAAAAGATGTTCACTGGCATATAACGGAATAAGGACTCCGCCATGAAAATACTAAATGCGCGGTTTTCTCCATTTCTAACAGCCAGAAAAGGCGTGCCTGCAGGTTTTGTTGATTTGACTGACAAACCGGAGTTTTATAAGCCCACCCACCTGGTGGATGCGAGCACATATAGGAAACCAGGGGGCTGGGTTGGCGAGCGTGGACTTAATCATACCATTGAGGCATGAGTTCGCCTGTGCCAGGCCAGAGCACAGAATGAATCAAAAGAGGTGGCACCGAAACGGTTTCTTTTGAACCCGCTTATATGGGACGGCCGGCACGCAACCATAGAGCGGTATTTCTCAGGCAAGGCGACGCGGCCATGAAATCACCAATATTCAGCGCAGCCGTGCAACGGTTAAAGAACGCGGTTAAGTGTGGTGCATGTTGGTGGAGCGGACACAACTTTAACGGCCCTCTGGGCTCCCGAATCGAAGAATACCGTTGCGAATGTGGGACGGAATTCACTTATGAGGCTGCCGTATGGGAAGGAACTCGGAAGAACATCGTCCGTTGGTGTCATAACCGCTTTGGTAAGTGTCGTGATTGTAAAAAACGGTTTGGCGACCATTCTGGATGCGTTCCCTTCTAACAAGAACCCACGAATCCATTGTATTGGCGGATTGCTGACTAACGGATATGTGTAACCATAAGTGCACGCACATCACGTTTTTTGTATATGCACGAATTAGCCGAGACCGAAAAACAGGAACGCTATTCGCTTTTGTTAAACGATAAGGCTCTATTGAAGCAGGCCCGTGCAGTTTGTCGAATGCTGGGCCATGGCCGTTCAGACCCGCTACCTGTCCGTGTGGCGGTCGAAGCCACCCCTGCCCTCTCAAGCGCCACACTGTTGTATAGAGATACAGTCTACCGGCTCGCGGTCGACCATCAACGTAACGCGTTCCCACTTCCTGTGCGTGGAATGTATTATGCCAAGGATGAATGGGTCGGCCTCGCGGATGCCATGCAACTTCATCCCGTAGCTCTGTCGATGCAGGACGAAATCCAGAAATGGGAACAGGCTCTGTCGAGTGAAATTACGCCGAATGTGTTTAAGGCTATTTACACCGATAAGCTCAGCCCACGCCAATCGTTGCTAAAGCTGCTGAATCATCTGGGGGTGCTGCTCAGTCTTACCATAAATGAAGATCGAACCCCAACACTATTGCGTGAAATCTGGGCCAATATTGAAAGGTACCTTGGCTTGGTTCGTGATGACATGGTATTGCTTTCCCAGGAATGGCTCTACCTGAAAGACACAGACCCGGACCGGATTGTCCACGCGTTGCGTGATACCCATGCGTGTTACTACCTGAAGCCTATTCTCGAGACGGTCCACAACGTCTCCTTTCCCACTGACTTTAAATATAACGCCCCCACGTTCTACGACATCCTCCATGAGCGAATATCCGTCAAGGAAATGGTTAAAGCAAACCAGTCGCGCGAAAATGAGATGGCGAAATCCATGCGGGAGTCCCAGTTACACTTCATGCGGGATATCCTCGATTTTTCTCAGATCCTTCGCCATTGTCGGTCTGTACACCTACCTGCGGTTAATCGCGTGTTAAAAAGACACAATAATGCCTGTATCCGGCGTTCCATCGTATGTGACAAACATACCGCTGTGCTGGAACAGCTACCGTCCCGCTGGCTCTTTTCCGGACCGGTGGCTGAGTCACGTCCACAAGCGGTGGAATATCTCATTGAAAAACTTCATGCGTGCGCACAGCACATACTGGATGCCGGCGGGCCGGATCATATTGCCGATGTCTACGAAATCCTGTGAGTACCATATTGTACGTTTGCATATACAGGAAATCGGGCAAGAGTGTAGGTGGCGCCGTACAGCGGTCTTTTCAAACGAATAACGTCATAAAATAGCAAGCAGTGTCACCGCGCAAAGGTCCCTCTTTTACTTGCTGATTCCCACTTCTGCGGGATACTGGTTTGATAAACCAGGAACCCGTCATGAAAAAAAAACAGTTAGAAACAATCACTCTGGACAAGAAAATCCAGAAACTCTGCGCGATCATGCAAGACAGCGGTGGTGGCCGCTATCGGCCCTACGATATCTTCCGCTGGACTACGGGCGATCTGCTTGCCCGCTTCGGATTGCCAGTGAGTGACAAGGCGGAGGAAAAAGCGCAAGAAATCGTTAATCAAGCAGTAGATACCTACATGGCTCTGGTAGCGGAAGCACCCCCGTTTACGGATATCCTCGGTCCGTTATACATGGAGCTCGCGTCTCATGGAGGCAAGGAGATTCTCGGCCAGTTTTTTACAGCCACAACAAATTTCCTATTGCATGGCATCGATGATGTTGGGTGATAAACCCGCTGCCGACGACTCCCTGTTACGGGCATGCGATCCAGCATCCGGCAGCGGCGTTATGATGCTGAGCTTCTGCATGTCGATGTTGAAGAACCATGGCCCGGATTCGCTAAGCCGTGTATCAATCACCTGCGTCGATATTGATGCGTACTGTGCCAACATGTGCGCTGTACAGTTCCTCATAAACCTACACGTACACCATTTATCGTTGGGTGAGCTTGTCGAGTTCCACGGCAACAGTCTTGCTCCACACGACGACATCAAGGTAGTGGTGCATGCTACACACGAAAACATACCTACAGAGGAAGTCGCTCCTGCGAAACACCCGGCAAGGCTCGATGCAATTCAGAAGAGCGAGTTATAAAAATGGATGTCTCACGGTACATGCCAGATCTTCCGTATGGGCGAGCTATCTTCGCCATCACCAAATGAATGTCATTGAATGTTTACGACGCGATCCATATTTCAAGATTCTCCACAAGATTCAGGTTCGTGTTAAACCGTCAGGTGATGTCTGAACAGGATAGGCCCGCCAGTGTTATGAGCCGTCGTAGCCGCGAGCTTGAATTCTTATATGAAAAGTTGCCAAGTTCTTATGTCATTCACTTTCCCATGTAAATTCTGGCCTTGTCTAAATAGTCCTGTGGTGGTTCGCCTAGTTGCGGTTTTCGAGTTCCATGAGATCCTGTCTTTGAAAACCAGCAAATAAGGACAAAACATGTCCGCCGTCAAAAATCTCAAGCTTTCTGAAAACCGAGGACACAAGCGGGTGTGGCTCAAAAGCTGCCGTCGGCCCGATGCCGGTTTCATTGGGCGGCCAATGGTTCAGAACGGATAGGCGACTCAGCCGCATGAAGAAGCCGAAGAAACAAGCCTGCGATACCCTGCGTGGTTGTCTCGGGTATCTCGAACGTCACTGGCTCATGCTGCACGGTTATTCGCTTGGCCCCGTAAAAGCAGTAGGTGGCGATCAACATCGTGTTGTTGTTCTTGACCGACACAAGCAGAAAGCGCTGGAGGTAACCATCCAGCACGCCGGCCCGTGCGATTGGGATATCGCCGAGGCGGTCTGGGAGATACAGAATATCTTCCTGGAAGAAACAAGAAAAGTTGCTTCTTCCTTGCAACCAGTAGACTAACACACACTTATCCCACAGACTTGCGCCCGGCTGTACGTGTCGAAGTGCCGCCCCGTTAACCTTATGTGTACATCATACGTCGAGGCTTTGGAACGTGCCGTAGCAAGAAATCCATCTGATCCGCAAGGATACGTTTACGCAGCAGCAACGCCTCGATACGACTTGGCACATAGGGTAGTGCAAGTAGCGACATTCCCGCTTCCTCCGGGGTCTTGTCGGCCTTCTTCTGGTTACATGGACGGCACGCCGTCACGACGTTGACCCAAATATCGGCGCCACCCCGTGAACGTGGCACTATGTGGTCACGCGTCAACATTGAAGCGCCGTAGACCTCTCCGCAGAACAGACAGCAGAACCGATCTCGCCTGAATAGCGCCTGGTTATTGAGCGTGGGTGGTACGTTTTCGGCATAGAGCGCTTTGGCATTGCGGATCGCAACAATGCTTGAGATGTCAATCACGGTACGCATGCCGCTGGCCTGGTTCATGCCGCCACGAACCAGGATACGCTGTGTGCCGCACGTCCAGACGATATCTCCCCGGACGTGCAGGCAGACAGCTTCTTGCCAAGACAGCCACTGTACCGGCCGGCCACCGACATCGAGCCCAAGAATTAAAGGCAATTGCTTACTGATACTCATGTGTGATTCCTTCCACCCGTTTTATCACTAGCTATTGATGACGCAATTCAGGTAGTTCCGTTTGTATGGCGTGCTTCGCAGGACTCAAACCTGCAACCTTCTCGTTAGGATCGAGACGCTCTATTCGATTGAGCTAGCACAGAGATGGCCTCCCCGGCTGGATTCGAACCAGCGACCCACGGCTTAGAAAGCCGTTGTTCTTCCACTGAGCTACGGGGAGAAAATGGTTATGGTTCCGGAAGCTGGGTTCGAACCAACATTCACGGGTTCAAAGCCCGTTGTCCTGCCATTAGACGATCCCGGAATGATATGGTGGGCCTGGCCGGTCACGATCCGGCACGCCTTGCGGCACGAGGTTCTAAGCCTCGCGCGTCTGCCAATTTCGCCACAGGCCCGTATTGGTGTTCGCTAGGGGACTCGAACCCCTGTAACCGCGCTGAGAACGCGGTGTCCTTGGCCACTAGACGAAGCGAACGTGGTAGCCGCTCCGGGTTTTGATCCCGGTGCCTACGGTTTGTAAGACCGTCGCTCTCCCGATTGAGCTAAGCGGCTATTTAAGTGGTGCGCGCGAAGAGAATTGAACTCTCACGATCTTTCGATCACGAGCCCCTCAAGCTCGCGTGTCTGCCGTTCCACCACGCGCGCAAAACTTTTTTTGGTGCCGAAGGCGGGGCTCGAACCCACACGCCCGAATAGGCATCGCATTTTGAGTGCGACGTGTCTGCCAGTTCCAACCACTTCGGCTTGATGCATGGCCTCGGAGTCGAACCGAGAAACCCGGCGTTTTAAGCGCCGGAGGTATGCCAATTCCCTTCAGCCACGCGAATGGACTGGCCCGGTTTTACCCGGGCCCGCCCTCACCCATTCACGCAAACGAACTGTTTCAGGGTGTGCACTACTTCGACTAAGTCATGTTGATGCGCCATGACCGTGTCGATTTCCTTATAGGAGCCCGGTGCTTCATCGATCACGCCCGCATCCATGCGACACTCGACTCCGATAGTCTGCTCAACGAGATCCGACCGTAGCACCGATGCCGGCATGAACATCCGCCATGGCGGCGACTGGTCCGTGGGAAGCGTTGCCAACCGCCCGGGCGCGTTGTTGTCGATGAGATC
>OBEQ010546732.1_pt1 | contig 11059 bp, 9 predicted proteins | sample 1670901 | NCBI WGS metagenome assembly OBEQ01 (sample SAMEA104232315, study PRJEB22302) | groundwater metagenome | biome: forest; feature: aquifer; material: groundwater | place: USA | collected 2011-08-07 | depth 5.4 m | reverse complement strand
ACCGGGGCGTGACGGGATTTCTCTACATGGCGCAGCTTGTCATCTGTGTCTCTTTGCACCGGAAACTTCCTGTGAAAAAGCGAACCAATACTTGGATCGAGCTATCTTGGTGCCAGCATTCAAGAATAATTGCGAACCCTTTTTTAAAAGGTGATGTCAGCTAATGTCGAAAAGTAAAGCCTATCTGAGTGAAGTCGCAGCTGTCGCTGCGAAGGTAACGCCCGCCATCCTTCTTGATTTTTGTGATTCTTTAGAGAAAATGCCGGCTGATTTTTCAGCACGTGATTCCGCTTTGATTACAGAACCCATCACCCAGCCAGACATTCGTATAGCAATATTGCAGTTGTTGAATCCGTCAAAGATGTATTCCTGTGGGATGACGCCACGTGATTTGGCCTGGGCTCTGCGGGCTGCAAGCTTTGCGGATGAATTTCATCAGAAGAATAAATCTTTAGAATTAGTTTGGACGGGACCCGCTGACGCTGCTTCAACGATGCGGCGGACGGATCAGGTGTTGTTGGATCTAATCAACAAAGCTCAGTCGTCTATTCTCATGGTGACTTTTGCCGCATATAAGATTCCAAGCATAGCGAAAGCATTGGGTAAAGCTGCCGAACGTGGAGTCACAATCGATTTAGTGCTTGAATCGGCAGAAGAGAGTGACGGGAAACTGACTTTTAGCGCTATTCGCGCTCTGGGTGATAAAATTTCAAAGCAAGCGAACATTTATATTTGGCCGCGTGAAAATCGAGAGCGTGATGCGAAGGGTAATTATGGGGCTCTTCACGCAAAGACAGCCGTTATAGATGCGAAGACCGCATTTATTTCTAGTGCGAACTTAACTGATTATGCGTTAACGCTTAACATGGAATTAGGCGTGGTTATCAACGGTGGCGAGTTTCCGAAAATAATCCAATCACACTTCGAACGGTTAATTTCCTCACGTGTTCTAATAGAAATTACTTAGAATGCTAAAAAAAGTGAGATTTTAAAATGGCTAACGAAAGCGATACTAACGCGCTTGCCTTTGAGCGCTTCAAGATTTTGATACAAGCGGACATAAGTTTTCCGGATGAGCTAAAAATAGCTTTGACCGCTGACTGCAAATCTGTTCCGCCTGCCGTAAATTTGTTAAAAAAAATGTTCAAGGACGAGAATGCTACGGTTAAATAAACTTGAAGTTCGCCATGTGAGAGGAATTGCGGGAACAGGCCCAGACCTCCTACTGAATGGGAAGAGCCTAATTTTGTTAGGCGACAATGCAACTGGCAAAAGTTCATATATTGACGCTCTTGAATATCTTCTTACCAGACAATGCACTTCACTTGATATTAACAGAGAAGGGGTTAATTGGACGGAGGGTGGGCTTCATATCCGAGCTGAGGCCAAAGATCTTATGATTAGGGCAGAGATGGGGCACGGTGATAGTGCTGGAACCGTCTCATCATTGGAGCACTCGACAGATTTTTCTACACTCAGCAGCCCACTTAAGGAATGGGTTGTAGCCGCGCAGCAGAGATGTTTTCTTCTTCGGCGGCGAACTTTACTTAGGCTAATTGAAGCTAAGCCGAAAGAACGTTACGATGCCCTTTCGCCTTTCTTTGCCCTCGATAGATTTGTTGCGTTCGAGGCCGATCTTAAATCAATAGCAGACGAAGTTGATGCTCGACTTAACATTGCGTCTAGGGATGTTACCGTCCAAGAAGATATTCTCCGCCGTACATTTAATATTGCCTTAGGCATTAGCCTTGAAGAGCCTATTGTTTTGGGGGTTGTAAATCAACGTTTGGGAGTCTCTGCTAAGGGTTCGGTTGATAGCGTTGTTGCAGCACGGCGATTACAGGTAGAAGTGTCGAGCCAGATGAAAAGTTTTTCAGGTATTGAGCAGGCAGCGAAGCTAGAAACAGTCATTCATGCAGTAGAAGAAATTCCGACATTAAGAGCATCCGTCGAAGCGCTTGAAGCATTGATTGGCATCAAAAGTGGCCTTGAAGCCCTCGAACAGCAGCTCACTCGTGGATTTGCTGTTGAGGTTCTTGAGCTTGGTAAAACATGGATTATAGAGGGGGATCTAGGTAGTTGCCCGCTTTGCGAGCAATCTCTGCCTGATAAACAAGCAATTTTGGATCGAATTTCAGATCGTGTAAATGAGTGTTCTGCGGTTATAGAGGCTCGCCGGTCAGTCGGTAATCAGTGGAAATTATATTGTGATTCTCTTACAGATGTTAAAAAGACCTGTGTGTCAGCTCAGAAAGCATGGGCGGAGAAGCTTGGACAGGGTTCAACCGCAATATCAACTGCTTTAAGTGCGTTAAAAAAAATTGCCGCAGATCTAGATAAAGATATTCCTACGGCCGTACAGTTGCAAGAGCAACTCAAAGTGCTTCGGGAGATTGGGCTAGATGCTCTAGTTGTATCATTAGCAGATGAGTTGAAGCAATTGCTTAAGGGTATCGGAGGGATAGAAGAATACAAAAATCTTTCTGCTGCCAACCAAGCGCTTTCTAGCTTTTTGATTAGTTGGCCTCTGCTGGTTGCGGCTAGAGCGGTATTGAAACATGAAAAAGAGTTTAAGGTATCTATCGAGAAGGTTATTGCGCATGCGATGCAAGCAAGGAAAGATACGGTTCAAAAAATCCTCGTTGAAATTGCCGATGAGGCAAATCGTATATACCTACTTTTGCATCCTGAAGAGAAGATTGGTTCAATAAGTCTCAAGGTGCCACCTCGTGGTCAGGGTAGCATTGATATGGAAAGCGAATTTTTCGGAAAACGTAGTGATGCGCGACTATATTTTAGCGAATCTCATTTGGATACATTGGGGGTCGCGCTTTTTTTGGCACTTCGAAAAAAACAGGCCACGAGCGATCCGCATTTTAAAATATTAGTGCTGGATGATGTGTTCCATTCGGTCGATTCGCGCCACAGGCAACGGGCCGCTCGCCTCATAATCGATGAATTTCGTGATCATCAATACATAATCACAACGCATGACCCGATCTGGTTCGCATTGTTGCAAGAGGCGGTTAATGATTTTGGGTTAAGAGACAAGACGCTGTTCCGACGAATATCAGATTGGTCCCTAGAAGGTGGGCCTGTTTGGGGGGAGCATGAAGCTGAATATGAATTTTTGAATTCGGATAAAATTAATACTGCTCAACCAGCGGATATTGCTGCAAAAACAGGGCGTCTCTTAGAAGAAATGCTGAAACCGCTATGCGACCAACTTAATATTGCTGTGCCGTTTAGATGCCATCGCAGATATGATTTGGGCGTCCTTTGGCCCGCGTTTAAGGGTGCTGCGTTAAAGCATCCTGGATTTGCGGAAGCGAATCGTGTGTTAATTGAAGAAATAGACCTTACTGATTGGGTTCGCAATGAGATTGGCGCACACTCCAACCTAACGCCTGCGCCAGCGACACAGGATGAAGCAAAAAAATTTGCTCAGTCAGTTGTTAAACTTTACCAAGCATCAAGAGACGCTAATTGTGGCCACTTTATTGAAGTAGTCAAGGCACCGAAGGATGATTGGATTTGTCGCTGTGGAAACTTACGATATCAGAAACAGCCGATTGCGACGATAGCGAGTCAAATATCATAGAGCTCGACGACAGCAAATAAAGGAACTTAGTGAGACCTGTAGCCGATAGATGGTACTTTGCTTACGGTAGCAATATGTCGATTGATCAAAAGGAGCGACGGACAGGCAAGATTAGGGAATCTTGTCCGGCTGTTTTGAAAAATCACAGGTTGGTTTTTAACAAGGATGACGGCAAGGGCAGTGCCTACGCAAATATTGAGCAAAGGACTGGCTCCGAGGTCTGGGGCGTTATCTATTTGTGTAACCTAGGGGCATTTAAAGAATTGGATCGGTTTGAAGGCGTGACTGCTGGCCATTATGTCCAAGAAGAAGTCGAAGTTGTTACGGATAAGGATGAAAAAGTTTTAGCTGTCGCATACGTTGCTGGAAAAAATTTTGTTTGTCCGGAACGCCAACCTCGTGCTGATTATCTCGAGATAATTCTGACGGGGGCTTATGAACACAAACTCCCTTCGGATTACATTAAGGAATTGAGTAAACTTCGATGAACGCAAATAAGAAGAATGTCGGCGGTATCTTCGATCCAAGCATACGTTTTGTAGCCCCTCTTTTTCAGCGGCCATATGTCTGGAATGAGGAAAAGAACTGGATACCTCTTTGGGAATCGATTCATGAAGTGGCAAGCCGCCGGCTGCAAGGAGCGGGAGGTCGCCCCTACTTTCTTGGGGCCATTGTTCTTGAGTTGATGGATACGCGAACAGGTGAAGTAGAGGCTCGTCAGATCATCGATGGTCAGCAACGTTTAACGACTCTGCAGATTGCGCTTTCTGCGATGCGTGACTTTGCTTCAAGTAAAGGGAGTGATCAGTATCACGAAGGCTTTAAGCGCCTCACCGAAAATTTTGTTCCATCCTCAAATCCTGATGAAAGTAAGTTCAAGGTTTGGCCTACCAATGTAGACCGAACAACATTTAAATCAGTTATTTCGGGAAGCCCAAAAACAGATCCTCATTCGTTGATGCATAAGGCCTATCGGTTTTTCTATGACTGCATAGAGGAATGGTTTCTCGCCCACTCGGAGACTCCAGCGGAGAAACTTTTTTCCTGTCTGATGACAGCCATGCGCCAGGATCTGCTCATCGTGGTCATTGATTTAGAAGCGGATGACGACGCCCAGCTCATTTTCGAGACGATGAATGCTTTAGGAACGCCTCTTTTACCTGCCGACCTTGTTAAGAATTACCTCTTTCACAAGCTTGCAGGACCAGAACATTCTGACCTGAATTTGCAGGCTATCTATGACCAATATTGGAAAGAATTTGATGATAACAAAGCTTACTGGCGTGAAGAGATTGTTCAAGGGCGTCTGAAAAGACCACGTATTGATTTATTTCTTCATCACTACCTCGTGCTTAAAACGAAGAAGGAGGTGAATGTCGGGCATCTGTTTGGAGTATTTAAGGATTTTGTAGCGTCTCTCCCAAAGCTAGGTCCGGTCGAACACATGCGTATGTTCCGTGAGTATGCAGATGTTTATCGGAGCTTTGATTTTCTTCCTGAGGACTCTAAGGAAAAGCTTTTCTTTGACCGGTTAGAAGAACTTGATAACACAACTGTGTTACCGTTGTTGTTAGAAGTTTTTAAAAACCCAGTCTCTCAGGCGGACAAGGACAACATCATTGCCGATGTGGAAAGCTATTTGATGCGTCGTTCCATTTGCGGGTTAACGACGAAAGGGTACAACAACACCTTTCTGGATTTACTGAAGTTTATGTATGAAAAAAGTTTTCGGAATGCACCGTTGCGTGCTTATTTATTAAGCCGACAAGGGGATACTTCCCGCTGGCCGGATGATGAGGAGGTGACAAGCGCTTGTCTCAGTCTCGCGGCATATCGGCGTGCACGTTCTGCGGTTAGAGTTGTCCTCAAAGCTTATGAGAGATCTTTGAGAAATGAGAAAACTGAAAAATACACGCTTGATGATGAGAATTTAAGCATTGAGCATGTCATGCCCCGGGAATGGGAAAAGAAATGGCCGCTTAATGCGCATGATGCCGAGGAAGAGCGAGAAATGACTGACCGGAGAAATGCTCTTATCGATACCTTGGGAAATCTTACGCTGATTACGGGGAAGTTGAACGCGGCTCAATCGAATAAGCCCTGGGAAATGAAAAGAGAGAAGCTTCGTGAATACAGCATTCTTGCTATGAATCGTTATCTTTGTGAGAACAATGAATGGACGGACGATTTAATTGAAGCGAGGGGAAAGAAAATACTTGGCGGTGTTCTAAAAACCTGGTTGCGGCCGATTTATGACGAAGTGCTTCAGAAAATTGAATTGCCTAAGGCCGTGGTCCCTATGCCTGTCATCAGATCGCGCAATAAACCCTCGGGTGATGGAACAGAGCAAGTGATGGATAGAGAGTATTGGATTAGTCGGTCTCATCCCAAGTCGATGGAGCTTTTCGATAAGCTGGTTGAGCTTTCGAGGGCTTTCGATCCGCGAGTGGACATTACATATAACAAGCATCACATAGCTCTTGGAACCACGCTTAAAAATTTCAGTTGGTATCATCCCCGAAAAAAAGAAGGGTATTGTCACTTTAACATCCGCGTTGGACGCAATAATGTCGAGAAAGCAAAAGGCATATTCGAAAAGAATGGTCTCGAGGCTCGGTTGCGGACGCACGGCGAAGACGAGTTTGCCATCCAAATGCTTCTTGCGGACTTAGAAGCGAAGAAGGCCGGGTTGAATCAATTGTTTAGTTTGGCCATTCAAACCTTTTCCTAATCTTGACTAAAATAAATCTTCAAGGCGCTTTTAATGTGATCTCTTAAATAATGAAAGTTTTAGTGAGTATTCGCGCGGGTTGAGTTGTGAATCTCGCATTCTCCCTCAATAGCGAGATTCACATAAGCTGGAATTCAAAAAATGATGAGGCGACGATGTTAAACTACTTTCAAAAATTATTATTGCACTTTTTGATAATTGCCCCCATTGCCGTTACGGCCGGCTGTGCTTCATATAGCGGCATCGTAACACCAACTGCTGAAAGTCCTATAATCAGTAAGCCCGCTGAGATTTTGCCCATGCGGACAATTGGCATTGTTTCATCTCAGTCGCGCTCTGGAGTTCCATATGGAACTGTTGAAGAAAGTATTTATTCGGCATTTGTTGAGCGGTTTTTATCAGTCCCAGATCTTACATTCAAACGACTCGCATTGGACCAATTAGATGATCAGTTTCAAGAAGATACAAATACCGCTTTTTGGATTGAATTAGCAAGTAAATTTCAAGTGGACGGCATCCTACGCATTAAGAATCAGAATTATCAAGACCCAAGCCTTGCTGAGAAAGCTTACGCAGGTTCTCTTCTTCCGCATAACGCACAAAATCCTTATTCCATGTGGCGCGCCTCGTTGTTCACAGCAAAAACGGGAGAGTTAGTATGGGACCAAAGTTTTTATGCAGGCTCTTCCGGGATTGGGGTTTTAGCAAGTGCCATGGCATCAAATGAACAAAGTTTTTTGACATTGGCTAAAGAGATTGCACGTGATTGGCCAGTTTATCCTGAACAGTGGGCTTTGGGTAAGGATCTCAAGCTGGGCTCATTTTTTTCTCCAATGCATGACAGTGAAAAGGGGATTAAGTATGCAGGGTGTTACGAGAATAAGGCTACTATGAAAGTGGTTTGGGAGAGATTTCAGATTGTTTTTCCAAGCGATGGGCATGATGTCGGATTCTATATTGGGTTTACGAATTATAAGAAGCGGAAATTGAGAGTCGATTGGGTAACTCCTAATGGGCACGTTGTCAGAACAAACAAATATACGATTTCAGATTGGGTTGCGAAGGACGTTTTTGATGTGTTGAAACTAAAAGATATCCCAACTCAAGATCGAAAAGGGGTCTGGAATGTGAAAGTGTGGGAGGGCGTAGAGCTTCTTGATCAGTATGCATTCCTCGTAAGTTAAGAAAACGTGCAGTATTCACTTTTGAAATCTAAGAAAATGAAGGGGCTGGGTGCCGCATAATTATTAGAAAGAATAAAATGAATTTTTATCTCGATCTCGGAATGTACCTATTTTATGGCATAAGCTGAGAAAACAAGTGAGATAAAATAGAAAAGGATTTTTCGGACATGAGAAACAAAATAAGTAAAACATTTTCCAAGATTAAATGGGTTATCTTTGCGAACATCTTTATGGCCGTTTTGTTTTTCTCTGTTTCTCCTGTTGTAGCAACTTTCTATGGGCCAGAACCTCAACCCGGCTTGCATGAATATCAATTCAATAATGGAAGATATTATATTTACCTTCCAGCAGGATATAACCAAGACGGACAGTATCCCTTAGTTGTTTTATCCTATAGCTACATAGGGGTTACGGAAATTGAGCCACGAGAATTTATGCACAGCTGGAAGAACTTGGCAGATGGGAGGAATTATATTGTGGTTCTTCCTATAGGAGGAGGCGACGTTCGTTTTATCGATCAATGGTATAAGAATCTTTTAGAAACCGTAAAATCATCTTACGCAGTTGATTCATCCCGTATTCTTTTAACAGGTTTTGGTGCCGGAGGTCATTATGCACTTCATCTGGGGGCTTCTAATCCAATAGGATTTCGTGCCGTAAGTCCAGTAGCTGGAACATGGGAAGGTTACTGGAAGGACAGAACTCCTTTTCCTAAGAAAAACCGTCCAGATTTTTATTTTATTTCTGGCGCAGAAGACACACAAGCATCCCCAAAAGAAGTTCAACAAGTGGCAGAATCAATGGAGAAAAGAGGATATTCTGTTCGATTTGAAAAGCTTGAAGGAATCGGCCACGCCTATTCGGATCAGTTTACTGTGAAGATTGCCGACTGGTTTGATAGTCTTTCTAAAAGATAGGACTCCCTTCCACAAAATGAGGTTTAATGTGAGAATGCGGTATGGTTTATTTTTATTGTGCTGCTTTTTAGCCACTTCCTCGGTCTTAAAAGCCTCAGACGAACCGACATCAAAGCCCGTTATAGGTTTTCCCCAACGTCTTGACGAGGCTTATCACTATGGACGCTTAAAACAATTTAATAAATCAATTGCTGCGTTTGAAAAACTCATAGAAACGAATCCTGGAGAGTTCATTGTCTATGATTTATATGCACAAACCTTAGATTTGAAACAAGATTATTCAGGTGCCGTTGCAGTCTATGAAAAATGGTCGCCCCATCGTAAAGGTAACGGTCCGGGCAATCCAGATGAAGTTACTGAGAAAATTTCAAGACTTAAAAAGAAGCAGGAGTTTAAAGCTCTCATGGAGAAAGCAGAGCCTTGGGATGATGCAAAGGTTTATGGCACGGTGGAGTTTGCAGTCAAAAGCAACGTTCCAAAGGAGTATCAAGACAAAATCCTATCACAGCTGTCAGAAATTATTAGAAAGGAAAGAAGGCTTCTAGAGGATATCTTCGGTTATTCAGTTGAAGATCAGCCCTATATGAAGGTTTTTATAGCGGGACGTTTAGAGGATTACAAGAAATTGCTTCATGAGTTCAATCCAGACAGTGAAAAAGTCTACCGTCAAGGTTCTTATTTCTCGGATTCACATGGCATGATTGTGTTTTTTGACGGCGATATCGATCTAACCGTTTTAGCTCATGAGACTGCCCATCATTTAATCGATCACTACATTAAGAACCCATCCATGCTCTTAAATGAAGGGCTAGCTGAATATCTTGCCTATAAATTAACCAAGGAGCATGCCAAGACGAAGCTTCTAAACGATTTGGAACTTATGAATTGGCTTTATGATCAGGGCCGGTTAGGAAATGTCCTCGATATTTTCAAGATCTGGAGATCGTACCTAGACGAGCTAGCTATGAAAGACTTCGTGGATCTTAAGACATACGACCGCTTAGACCGAACTACGCGGATGTTCTATTTGAGAGCCTGGACACTTATTTATTTTTTCATCGAGGGTAGGGACAAATTCTCAAGCAAGTTTTTCAAGGACTATTTAGCCTATGAGAAAAATAATCCGACGAATGATTACAATACCGCGGCTAAATTCTTTGAAAAGAACCTGACCTTGGAGCAGGTTAAGAGTCTAGATAATAAATGGAGCCAATTCATGTCAAGCATTACGTATGATAAAATTTGAGGGTATTAGGATCAGAAAATGTCCATATGTGCCGCTCGACTCGAATATGACATTTAATCTTTGATGGCGGAATGAAAATTAGTTATATAAAAAAGCGGCGGGCTGACATGAAGAAGATAATTCTCATTCTAGCAGTTACGATCTTGTTTTCAAGTTGTGCCACTCGAAAAGTCCACTATTCCTTAACAGATGTACCTGATTTGTCTAGACATTATTTTTCTAATCACAATTTAACAGTCAAAGAATTTAAAGACTTGCGTGAGCCCGACAGCACCCGTTTCAATTTTTTAAGCAAAGGTATTATTTATCAGGCGGATGCTATTACGAAAGGTGGGCGCAAGTGGTATGTCAATAGTAACAAATATTATCAGAGCCATAGCGTAACTTCCTCTGTTACGAAAATGATTGCAAATCAAATTAAAGCGTCACACCTTTTTAGGAGTGTGGCGTTGTATGACAACGCTGAACCAACGAAGGAATTTGTCTTGGAGGGTGAGATTGAAAAGTTTGATGCTTATAAGGAGTCATCTGCTGCAACCAAGATTGGTATGAACTTTGGTGCTGTTGGAGCTTTGGCAACATTGGGGGTTAAGACGCGTTACGAAGCAATTACCGTTTTAACACACATCAAATTGGTCGACACCCAACGAAATGAAATAGTTTGGCAGGGCACAGTTGAAGGAAAGATGGAAGGTCAAGATTATGCGGATCCATATGGATGGGCTGTTTACGATAAGGCTAGTCAATCTTTGAAGGTGGCTGTAAATAATTTATTGCGGGAATTAGCTAAGCTGCACCTAGATTAATAAAATAAGTGGTAAACTAGCAGGCGTCATGCTCATAGACAGTTTGTTCTCGCTGTTGGTACAGCAGGTGAGATGGAAGCTATCCAGTCTCTCTGCTCTCGTCAGTTCTCCTTTCCAGCGTACACTTATTCCAATGACAGTTGGCCTCATTTCACGTATACTGCATTTGCTTTCGAAGAAAAGGCACTTACGTTGCATCCCACTATCGCTCCAATCCTGACGGCATCCGTTCCAATAATTGCTTCACAGGGCAATGTAAATGCGTTTACAGGGAAGCCTGGGTATAAAAGACTGTAATTGCTATTAAGTTGAAGTCATTTAGCTACTGAAGTGGTTCTGGAGAAGTTATGCGTAAACGGATGGGTAGTTTAACAATTTATTTTATATTTTGTGTCTTTGCCACTTCATTTGTTGGTTGCACCACTCAGAGGAGTATGCAGACTCCGAGTCCTAAAGGAGGAAATGTGCAATCATATGCAGTCCCGAATAAAACTGCGTTTGATTTAGCACTTTATACATGTAAAGTTCGGGACTTTACTATCGAATCTCAGACTTACGACCGGACATGCATTGT
>OBEQ010500286.1_pt1 | contig 11060 bp, 10 predicted proteins | sample 1670901 | NCBI WGS metagenome assembly OBEQ01 (sample SAMEA104232315, study PRJEB22302) | groundwater metagenome | biome: forest; feature: aquifer; material: groundwater | place: USA | collected 2011-08-07 | depth 5.4 m | reverse complement strand
CTGGTTGAAAACTACTTTTTCCGCGTTGACAAGTACCCACACTTAGTTATCCGCGAGCACAGCGCCCTTGGGGTTGCAGGTGCTGATCGTATTTCAAAAGGGATGAAAAAAGCATTTGGCAAGCCTAAAGGTCGGATGATGCGTGTAAATGCAGGTGACCCACTTTTCACTGTTTATTGCAACGCAGATGTTGTGCGTGACGTAAAAGTTGGGCTTAACCGCGCTAAGTTAAAACTTTCAGGCATGTACGCAATGAAAGTTAGTGATATTACAAACGAAAGAGTTAACCTAGCTAAGAAAGGCCGCGCTGCAAGGACTGTTAAAGTCAAAGAAGAAGCCAAGCCAGTTGAAGCAGCTGCAACCGCAATTCCAGCCGCAGGTGCAGTTCCAGCAGTTCCAGGCAAAGAAGGCGCACCAGCTGCAAGCGCCGCTCCGACAAAGGAAGCTGGAAAAGAAACTGGCAAGAAATAGCGCGCTCCTGGTTTCTCTCTAATCTTATTTTTTTGCTTTTTTACCCGTTAGCTCTTGGGATCAAAAAGCGCAACGGTTTTTAACTGCCTTTTCGTTATGCTCGTGTATGGAGAAGAAGGGAATCTATTGGTTCGGTGAATTGTCTAGGGGTAGTTTAGCTGAGGCTGGCGGGAAAGGTGCAAATTTAGCTGAGATGTTTAATGCCCGTTTTCCAGTGCCGCTTGGATTTGTTGTGTCGAGCTACGCTTATTTTCAGTTCATTCAACATAACCACATCGATGAAGTTATCCAGCAAACTTGCGGCGCCCTTGATGTTTATGACAACGTTGCTTTGGACAACGCGAGTAGAACTGTGAAAAACGCGATTTTACGCGGAGAAATTCCAACTGACATCCGGGCGGACATTGTAAAAAATTACAACAAGCTATGCGGCGCTTCGCTTATACCTGTTGAGTCACAGGAAGTGTACGTCGCGATTCGTTCAAGCGCCACTGCAGAGGATCTTCCAACTGCTAGTTTTGCGGGTCAAAATGAAACTTTCCTCAATATCAAGGGCGGCGAACAAGCTGTACAAGCTGTGAAGAAGTGCTGGGCGTCGTTGTTTGGAGCGCGTTCTATTTATTATCGTGTTGAGCAGGGGTTTGACCATCTCAAGGTGGGTTTGGCATGTGTTGTGCAGAAAATGTGCCAAAGTGAAATAAGCGGCGTGATGTTTTCAGCTGACCCCTTTACTGGAGACACTAGCAAAATCGTTGTTGAAGGTGGGTTTGGCCTTGGTGAAGCGGTTGTAAGTGGTTCAATTACGCCTGACCGCTACGTTGTTGACAAGTCGTCGCTGCAAATAACGGACAGGCACATAAGTAAGCAGACGCGTATGATTACAAAAGTGAAAGGGGTTGACCAGTGGGTAAACGTTGAAGAAGAGCTTCAAGAAGTGCAGAAAGTGCCGGACAAAGTTGTATTGCAACTTGCGGAGTATGGGCGGAAACTTGAAAACCACTATAATTCGCCGCAAGACGTAGAGTGGGGAGTTGAAAATGGAAAGGTTTACATTGTACAAACCCGTGCCATTACCACATTAAAACAAAAACAAACCAGCAGCCAACCAATGCAACAAGCGTCTGCTATTGAAGTGAAAGAAGCGAAAATTGAAGAAACGCAAGACGTGCAAACGGAAGAAAAAAACGAAGAAGTTCAAGTGCAACAAAATCAGAATTTAGCTGAAAATGTACGGGAAAACGTTGAGCCTATTATGATGCAATCACAACTTGTAAATAAAAATGAAGAAGCGCTTGTGCAAGGCTTACCCGCTTCGCCTGGGTTGATAAGCGGACCAGTGCGGTTAGTGATGGACATTAAGGAGCTTTACAAAGTTAAGAAGGGCGACGTCCTCGTTACGCAGATGACTACCCCCGATTTTGTGCCTGCTATGAAACGCGCGTGTGCAATTGTAACTGACGAAGGTGGCACAACTGCCCACGCGGCAATTGTAAGTCGGGAATTGGGAGTGCCGTGTATCGTCGGAACCGGTAACGCAACGCAAGTGTTGAAAGAAGGCGAAATTGTAACCGTTGACGCTGACCACGGCACGGTTTATCCTGGTGCACTTGAACAAAAATCCACCAGCGAGAAAAAAGTAGCGGGAGAGCAAAAACTTGCAATTAGTGCAGCTGTTATAACTGGCACCAAAATTTACGTTAACTTAGCACAGGTTGAGCGAGCTGAAGAAATCGCTGGCGAAGATGTCGACGGAGTTGGCCTCCTTAGAGCGGAGTTCATAATTGCCGCGATGGGCAAACACCCGCGGCTATTCATTAAGGAACACCGCGAACAGGAGTTCATCGACACACTTGCCAAAGCGCTGCGCAAAGTGTGCGCTCCTTTTGGAAACAGACCAGTTGTTTACCGCGCAACTGACTTTAAGACAAATGAGTACCGCAATTTGGAAGGTGGCAAGGAATTTGAACCGCATGAAGAGAACCCAATGCTTGGCTACCGCGGTTGTTTCCGCTACATGAAGGAACCGGATGTGTTTGCAATGGAACTTGCTGCGATTAAGAAGACCCGCGAGCAGTACGGCATGAAAAACCTCCACTTGATGATTCCATTTGTCCGCACAGTGCATGAGTTCCAGCAAGTGAAAAAACTCGTCGACGCAGCTGGGCTAGTGCAGAACCACGACTTTAAACTAGGCATAATGTGCGAAGTTCCATCAACTGTTATCCTAGCGGAGGAATTCTGCGCTGCTGGTGCTGACTTCTTTTCAATTGGGTCAAACGATTTAACTCAGTTGACGCTTGGGGTTGACCGTGACAGCACAATTGTTGCTGAGGAGTTCGACGAGCGCGACGAGGCGATTATCCGCAGCATTGAAAAAGTGATAAAAACGTGCCACAAGTACGGCGTTAAGGTTTCAATTTGTGGCCAAGCGCCTTCGGTTTATCCGGAGTTCACGGAGAAGTTGGTTGAATTTGGCATTGACTCCATTTCCGTTAACCCTGACGTGATTGAAAAAACGCGCCGAATAGTGGCAAGCAGTGAGACAAGGCAACTTTTAAGAAAGTAGCTGCTGAAACTATTATTGTTGTTATATAATTTATGCCGATTTCAGAACCTCTTTCTAGAGTTGAATACCAGAAACACGAGCAGCTTGCCAGGTTTTATTTCGATAAAAATACAACTAAGTTTGGCCAGTCTACTTTTAGCCGTAATCAACAGCTTGTACAGTTGCTCCACGCTTTTTCCCACGAGCCGCCGCGTGACTTGGTTTTAGCCGCGCTTTACTACCAGTTGCCAGAAGGGTGGATGCATAAACTTCCACGCGGGGTTAAACGCATTGTCCAGCAGGCAAACGGGTTATCTGCGTCTTCTCTAGACCGGGAACATTTCTTGCAAGTGGTGTCAAAAGGTAAATTGAAGCCAGCTGCTTTTCTAGTTAACTTAGCATCTGCACTGCGATCGTTGAAAGACCCTGCTATTCCACAAGAGGAAAAGCAGCGTATTGGCAGAATCGCACTTGATGTGCATTCCCCCTTGGCTGGTAGTTTAGGGCTTTATTGGATACAGCACGAGATTGGAAACCTTGCATTGAAACACGGCTACCCCGACCACTATCATAAGTTTGTCAAGACGCTTACCCAGGGAGAGCGGGAGTTTGAAAAACATGTTTTGCCCAAGATGCGTGACAGTATACGCAACGCAGCCGAGACTCTTGGAGTACACTATGAATTTTCGCATAGGGTGAAGCAGCCGTTCAGCGCCTATGTAAAATGGCGGCGTAAACTAGCAGCCAGTGGAGTTGAGCCAAACGCGTTGCTTTTACCTGACAAAGTGGGCATGAGGGTGGTGCTCTATGGCGGTGAAGAACATTGCTATACTTTTCTTGAAAAGCTTAAGGGCCAGCACGGGATTAATGTTAAGCTTGAAGATGACTACGTTAAAACCCCCAAGCCAAATGGGTATAAGTCGCTTCATGTGCTTGTGAAGAAAAAAGGGCAGAAGCACTGGTTCGAACTCCAGATACGCACACACGATATGCACGTCAAAGCGGAAAGCGAAGACCCCAGCCAAGTGCATTGGGTTCACAAACTCCAAGAACTCCCACCAGAAGCAGTTCAAGCAGTTAAAACAATTGCAAAGTCAACAAGCGCCTTGCTAAACGGCAACCACAGAGGAGAATAGACGCTAGAAGAAAAAGTGGAAAAAATCTTGCAAAAAGTGATGAAGTGAGCTGAGTGCCAATTGCTTTAAAGTTGCTTTGCCTATTTATTTTTCATGGCGCGTTATAGGCTTAAGGAGTATTTTGCACCGCAGGCGTACAAAACAGTTAATTCAGTTTTGTTGCACACGGAGCCACTTGCTGCTGACATGCGGCAAGGAAAAAAGCTATTTACCCATCCAATAGGAGGTCCAGGTGGATCCAGACTTTCCGAGTTAGCGCTATTAGTTAAACAACTTGCCCCCGAGTTCCACTCAGGAACTTACGACCATGTTGGATTAGCCCGTAGAATTCTAGCACAGCGTGGAGAAACCCCATCTAAAGAAGCGACTTCTAAGCTAGCGGTAAAAGTAAGAAATACAATTTATTACTTGAAAACACAAGGGCAACTCGCAGAGTCAATACGCCCAAGCTTAGGCGAATTTGACGAGAGCGAAGTTGAAAAGCACATGGGGCTAGTGCGCCTAGTGCTGACAAAAGGGCATCGTTTTTGCCCCCGCAATTGGGGTAAAAGTCTAACATGGGAAGAAGCAAAAGAAGCTGGTCGAAATGGAATAATGCGCGCGTTATCTACAAAGCACGACCCAAGTAAAGGCGCTTTTTCTACTTATGCATGCGTAAAAATTGCTTCAGCTGTAAAGGCAGCGGTTAGAAAAGCTCAAAGACTGAAAATACATGAAGAAAAACCTAAAACCGAGGCGCAATTACCTGCTTCACTTGATCGGCTTAGGGTGTTAGTTAAGAGCAGAAAAGCTTCTCGTCATCAAATAGGCGTTTTTGCACTGCATGAAGTCCATGGTATTGGATTTAGGCAAATTTCCAGAAGTTTAGGCGTACAATCAAAACCAGTTCAAGATGCCTATAGCCGTGCGTTAGAGCTAGTTGCTAAAACACGCAAAACGCATACGCCTTACTTAAAGTTACAACCTTATCCAAATTTTGAAACTTTACTTAGGCAAGCAAGCGAAATTTCTGAACAAATCAAGGCAAAAAGCGTTCCAAGAAAGCCAATGCCTAAATTAGGTCCACAGCCTCTTACTGCTTTTCACCATTTAGTAGCACAACTTGCCCCACTTCACATAACAAATCGAGGGTATAGTACTAAACAAATTTTAAAAGCTATTTTGGAACAGGGCAAAACTGCAACGCGTACACGCGTGCTCTCGGCAGTTACCGTGTTAACAAGAAACGGTAATTTGCCACAATTAGGAAAACGTCAGTTGCCCCGTTTAAGGTTTGCACCTCCAGCTGAGGTGGACGAAAAAATGAGGATGGTTCACGGCGTTCTTAAAAAAGGCCACCCGTGGATGGGGCAATGGCGGGAAGTTTTAACTTATCCTGAAGCAGTAGAGGCTGGGCGAGAAGGGTTGCACCAAGCCCTTGAGACATTTGACGAAAAACGCGGTACAAAGTTCTTGACCCATGCGTTTAACCGTATTGCATCGCGAATAGGTGATGCCGTTAGGCAAAAGGTAATTAACTGGAAACGGCTTCGCTCACTTGAAACCCCTAGCCGGGAAGGCCAGCAGGCGCTTATTGACCGTATTCAAGCGCCTTCAGACGACCATACTTTACAAGAAAGCCTGACTGTGCTACATTCCCTTCATACTAAAGGCGAAGTTGACGCTAATGAATTAATGATGTTTACTTTAAGCCACGCTTTTGGGCACAACGGTGCAGAAATAGCCAAGCACTTTAATTACCATAAAAGTGCGGTTTCAAGGATATTATCAAAAACAGCACAGAAACTCAAAGCGGCTACTGAAGAATAGTATTAGGTATTTTTTGGAAAGTACCTTGAGGTTTTCTACCATGTTGGTTTTAAACTTACTTATCTTCTTCGCGCTACTTGTTTAATGCCTTCAAATACTTGCTTAACGAGCGATGGCCGAACCATTTTGTTAATAGCTTTGGCAAGTTTTTCGGAAATCGCCGGGTCAAGGTACTTTTGCTGCTGTTTATGGCGCAGTGGCGTTCGTTCCAAGTAGTAGTCCGGCTTAAGTTCAGTAAGTTGCATAAATTGATCGCCGATTCCGCCACCAGTGGCTTTTCCTATCTTGGTAAGTTGTTCGATTTGCCTTTTCCTTACATTTTCAGGCATTGCTTCGTAAAAAGCAGGCACTTCAACAACCGCGTGTTTATCGCCTTTTTTATGTGCGATCATTAACTCCGTATCAGAAAAGTCCAAGTACGGTTGAATCCCAACGCGAAACCTTTTCGTCGGCCGCGTATCTGCATCTGCCATCGCGCTGGCTTTAGAGGAGTGAAAGTTAAACGCAAAAGCACTGTGTGTTTTTGAAGCTGCTTCTGCTCTTCCTAATGCACTTTTCAACCCCCATAACGCAGCTACAATAGCCGCTCTTGGGCTCTTGTTTTTCACAACGCCATAATTAGTTTCCGCAACTGGAATTTTTTCCATCATCACTTCGTGGCCGTACTTATTACGTAATATTTCGGCAACTTTTCTAGCGTGGAAACCAGCCACAACCTCCGTCGGATGCTCATTCCATTGCAAAACAATTCTAGCCAATTTAAATAACCTTTATTTTTCCAACGCAACGTGAATTGGAATTTTAAACCTTTCACGAAACTTAATTTCCCTTTTTACATATTCGCCCCTGCCTTTTTTTAACCGGACGCGAAGCTCTGATGCATTTCGAAATATTTGTCTAGCTTTTTCAGTTTTTCTTCTATCTGGATGCCATTTTACCATTAGTTGTTTAGCTTCTTCAATGGCTTTGTCAAAAGTTGCAAGATCCTTTAGCATACTTTCATTCCTAACTCCTAGATTTATTCTTGCCGTAGATCCTGCGCCTTCGATAACTGGCGCTATTTCCCACCATTCTGTAGATTCTGGATGTTCCACTAATTCTAGCGCGCCTCGCAAATGCTCACCACGTTGAACCATTTTGCGATAATCGTGTGTAGTTCTGTTTGAAATTCCAATTTGTTTAGCTGCTTTTCTTTCGGATAAATGCATAGTTGAACTAATCTTTAGCGCAAGTTCAAGCCGCTTCCGCTGCAATTCCCCCCGCCAATTAACGCCTGCGCCGGTTAAGTAGTGCCGCAGCATTTCATACCGCACATCGCTATTTTTAGCAGTTTTGCGCATTATTCCCAACGTGTGAACTGATGCAGCTAATTGTCTAAAGAATTCATCTGCTACTTTTTGGCGTTTTAAAGGAGTTTTTGCTGGCACACGCATTCTTAAGTTTAGCTTCCTAACTGTTTCTTCATCAAGAAGCGGCAGTGCTTCCCTTAGCCTTGTCCATACGCGGTGATACCGGATTCCTAATTCCCGTCCAATATCTTTGAATTGTTTTCCACGCAATCGTTGTTGAATAATTAATTTGTGTTCTGGTGTTAATCCCTCGCCATGCGTATGCTTCAAACTTCTGCCAGGAATAATGGGAAGCGATTGTAACCTGCGGAGGGTGTTTGGGTGTAAATATGGTTTAATTGTTTGTAATCGGTAGTGTATAGCTGTTTGTCCCACGCCTTCCTTTGCCGCTATGTCTTTCAAAGTAAGCCCATGAAGTCTATCAGCCAATACTCTTCCATGCAACTTACTAAGTTTTCCTTGTCCGCCTGGCATTTCAAATCAATAAGTAATAGGAAAAATGCGTTTTTATTTAATTGGTTCTAGCGCTAGTTAAACTTTTTAAGCTGAGGTTTGCTTCTCCTTTATCTATCAAGGTTTATGTTATGATAACTGCTGATGAAAAGAAGATAGTTATAGCCAGGCTCCAGACAATGTCGCCTCGAATGAGCTTGTCAATAGGCAACGCTGGGTCACTTAGCAAGTGGGATTTGATTAAACACGTTGAACAAGAAGACCAAGTAGGCAAGCTAATTGTAGGCGTTTACATGAATGGCCTACGTGCATTTAAAGAACGGGTTGAAAATGCCCAGATAAACTATGTTGGTGACGTAAATGCAAAAATCTAAAGTTAACGTTAGTTTAGTGAAGCAGTTTCTTGCCAGTTTACAAGACTTAAAATACCGTCGATTCAAGCGTCTTGCCTAGAACGCTAGTCCTTCACAACCGTTCCTTTGAACGCTTTTCCTTCGAGCGCGTTTTGCACTTCTTTTAAGTTGTGGCCGTCTACGAATCGCAGTTCAACATTGCTTCGCTGGCTTAAGCGGCATGCTACTAAGTCAAACGGGAAGTTTGTCCTTGCCATGCGTTTGTCCCCGCCAACTGCGAGTTGTGTTAACTCTTCGTGTGTGACTTTTTCGAGTTTCTTCGCTGTTTTGTCAGTTTTCGGGTCTCCAGAGTAAAGGTAGTCAATTGCGCTTAAGTTAGCAACGACTTTTGCACCTGCTTTTTCAGCGAGTAGCATTGAAACTGCGTCAGTTGTAATTCCTTCCAATAGGCCGCCTAGAACGGGTAGTTTGCCGCGTTTCATTGCATCTTCAGCTTCTTGTAAGTTCTGGCAATATATCGCAGCGTCTCCAAGCGACAGGGCAACAATGCGGCTGTTCATTCTTGTCACACGGATTGCGAGCGTGTCGCATTCAAATTCACTTGCGCCGAATTCCCTGCCGGCTGTGACGTATTTACTTGCAGTGCGACCACCGCCTACGATTACAGCGGTTCCTTCTTTTGCATGCGCTTTGAGAAGCACCGAACTGAGGTCTTTTAAGTATTTTAGGTTAAAGTCTGAATTGTCACCAAACAACAGCGACCCACCAAGCGAAATTACTATCATTTCTTTTTCCCCCCTTTCTTTTTTGTTTTAATTGTTTTGTTAGTTTTATTTCTTTGTTTATTTTCTTTTACCGCGTAGTACGCGTTCATCAATGCCATTAGCATTGTGAGTAAGTTTAATGTTGTGAAGATCCAGTCTCCGAGTAAATGTGCGTATATCATTAAACACGCTGCGCCAAGGGCATAAACGAGGCTGAACTTTAGTTCAATTGGCGATCGTTTTTCGCGGATTGTTTTCAGCGTTTCTGGAATCCAGGCGAATAACAGGAGCACTAACCCAGCTAAGCCTATGTAGTAAGATTCGATCATTTTGTTATCGCTCGTTTTATTGTATATTTTATCCGGTTATAGTTTTTAATGGTTTAATTCGCTAATTTGATTTAAACATTGGTCTAGGCTATTCCGGGTTTCTTTTCCTTTTGCTTTAACTCCAGTTAGGTCTGTGCCTTTATTTAGTTCTCCATCTGGTCCGCTGTTTAATATTGCTTGGCCATATGTGAACGGGTAATCGATAAATAACAATATTTCATTAGACTTTTTTATTTTTTCGCTAAGGGCTTTAACCGAATCAACGTAGTCAGTGCATTTATTTCTAATTTCTTGATTTTGTGCAAGTTGCTCGGTACAATTTAGCACTGCACTTAAGGTAACCATGCAGCTGTCGAACTGTGATGCACTACATTTATTGCATTGGCGGATATCTGGATTTGTACAATTTTCAATATAGCAGGTTTTTGCTATAATTCCAAGTAATGGAACGCTGCTTATTTCTGTAGTACTATTCTCGAATTCAGATTTAGTTTTTTGGCCATAATGGGCGCTTACTGCCAAACAAATAACTAGCACTATAAGTATAATCCAAAGCAGATTCAGTTTCATTTTATTATCTATAACCTCTTTTTTCTTTCAACCTACAAGCTTTTCAACCTCGGCTTTTATATAAATATAGCATAGGGCTTATTTGAGAGTGTGAAAATTGAAATGAAACAAACTAAAATTACAAAGGTACTTGGCAAAGTTGTTGGACAACTTGCGCTTAAATTAGACGAAAAGGAAAAAGGGCAGGATAAAGTGTTGTCGTTTTCCCGCGAGTTCATTCGAGACTGTGCCAAGGCGATCCGCCACTTGCATACTGGCGACAACGCAGAGGCAAAAGAGTTAATGGTTGTTTTGAAGAAAAAGCTAGTTGAACTAAAGAAAGTCGGTGAGTTGTTTCCAAATATTATTGACACTCCGTTACAGGAATATGCCGAGATTATGATTTTTTCGGCAATTTCTGAAAAGAAGGACATTCCAACGCCAGAAGATTTGGACATTCCAGTTTCGCCTTACTTAGCTGGCTTTCTTGATGCATCGGGCGAAATTCGCCGTGCGTTGCAACTCGCGTTGAAAGAAGGTGAAAATGAAGATGCGGAGTATTACTTCCAGTGTATGAATGACATTTACAACGAGATGATGCTGTTGAAATATTCAGCGTCGCTTGTTGGAAACCTAAAGCGCAAGCAAGACGTGTTGCGTGGACAGTTGGAAAACGCAAGGAGCGAAATGCTACGCGCGAGGTAAATTGGTTAAGCGGAAAATTATTAGTGAACATTTTGTGCGGTAGAAATAAACCATGTTGGACATTAAACTCATTAGAAAAAACCCTGAAGTAGTGCAAGAAGACTTGGAAAAGCGGGGTGACAAGGAAAAGCAGCTTTGGCTAGCTGACCTCATAGCAAAGGATAAGGAATACCGTCAATTGTTAGGTGAAGTTGAACAACTCCGCAGCAGGCGTAACAAGATTTCACTGGAGATCGGCGAAGCGAAGAAAAGCGGCAAAGATGCGGCGCACTTATTTAAGGAAGCGAAGGACATTCCAACTGAGATTAAAGCAGCTGAGGAAAAAATGGCCGCTAGCAAGGAAAAAGTTGACTTTTACTTAATGCGCTTGCCGAACATCTTGCACGAAAGCGTGCCAGTTGGGCAGAGCGATGAGGATAACGCAGTTGTGCGGGAAGTTGGAACTAAGTTAAAGTTAAACAACTTACGTGACCACGTTGACCTTTTGGCAATGCATGGGCAAGACCTCGAGCGCGCAGCGAACATCTCAGGCGCGCGTTTCTACTTCCTTAAGGGCGACTTTGTTCTGCTGGACATGGCTTTGCAAAGATTGGCAAT
>OBEQ010246282.1_pt1 | contig 11060 bp, 8 predicted proteins | sample 1670901 | NCBI WGS metagenome assembly OBEQ01 (sample SAMEA104232315, study PRJEB22302) | groundwater metagenome | biome: forest; feature: aquifer; material: groundwater | place: USA | collected 2011-08-07 | depth 5.4 m | reverse complement strand
GTAATTAATTCTTTACACACAGGAATAATCATAAAATCATCCTCATTCTTCGAAGAGTACACAATTCCTGTACAAGAATCAAGCCACGTATCAAACAATCTAAATCTCTCTTTTATTGTTCTAGTGCTTCCATTTTTATTTTTTAACGTTTCAAAATCATCAACTCTCGCTTGCAAATTCTCTCGAAACGTTAACGAGCGAACAATCTTCTGATCAACAGAATCATACCATAAATAAGACGGAACTTCTGCTTCCTTTTCAGCATAAGAATTTCGTAAAGTATGAACACCTTCTGCATACGTATCCTGCCTTGGCATAAGTTCATACTCTAATTTCTCCATTTTTTTCGGAGAAACAAGTTTACCAACAGCAGTTTCAGAAACACTTTCATATTCCTTTTCAATAATTTCAGTAAATCTCATATGAGTAATTTATCATTCAATAAAACTTTCTAATTTTACTTTCTCTTCTCCTTTTACAAGAGAATGAAATAATTTCAAGGGTTCTACTCCCGACTTTAATTTTCCGAGAACAAAATCACATGCAACATTATGAAGACCATTTCGTGCAGGAATATCTAATTCAATATTTTCTCCGATATTTGCAATATCTTTTTCTTTAATTACTCGCATCCATGCCATACTAAATGCAAATGCTTTTGCTTCTTCATTGTGTTTATCTGAAAGCGTAAGAGACATAACATGTCCTATCTCATGACCAATTGTTAAAAGAATTTTATCAAGTCGTTCTTTACGTGCAAAAACTAAACTTGGTAAATTAATATGATTGCGATTGATTGAAAAACCTAAAATGCCATCGTCCCATGCTGATCCAAATTTTCCGTGTGCTTCTTTAAATTCCTCAAGTGGAAGAACATGAAAAATAATATCTTCAGGAAGAGTGAGATTTGTTGTTTGAAGAAATGCATCTCTAATAAATTCGCGAATTTCTCCTGCAGAACCTACAAACGGAACGAATACTTTGCTTGGTTTAAGAAAAGTATCAGCAGTAAATTCTTCTTTTATAATCGGCTGCAGATGATATTCTTTTTTTTCATATGTTTTTTTTTCAGAAATTGTTTCAACAGGTTTTCTGTCGAGATTAATGACATAAGATTCTCCTTTTGCAAGATATTCTAATGAACTATTTTGATACGCTGCTGCTTGAGAAGCTGAATGATATATGCTAGGAGAACTAAATTTATATTGGGAGATATGATCTTCAAGGCGAGGAGTATAAGGTCTATCGTACATAAAGAAGAAAAAAAAGAAAAGACTATATAAATCTTACTCTTGTTGTCCCAAAAAAGTAGTTAAATTACCTTTTTTTACGTTCAAAAAAGAGATATGCTCCTATAACAAGGATTATTAGTATTACTGCAATAACCCAAGGTAAAGTTCCATTATTCTTTGAAGATTCTGATACAGGCTGCGTTTCTAAAGTAGCAGGTTTAACAACGGCAGGTTCAGAAGAAACAACTTCTTGTGTAGAAACTTTTTTATCAGACACTGTCTGCTCGTCAGGAACTAAGGGAAGAACAGTTTGTTTTGCGCTGATTGCAAAATAACTAAAACCTGTTGTTTCTGCACTGTAAAATACATTTTCTGAATCAGTCTTTTGTATTTTTGGAGCAATCATTTCCCACGCCGTATTTACTAAATGTAAAAGTACAACATCTTCGGATTTAACATTCATTGTTTTAAGCCAGCTCTGAGGAACTTTAAATAAGATAACTGCTTTTGTCATATCTTCATTCTTAAAATTCGCCGGTGAAAATTGTAGATATTGATACACATTCTTTAGTTCAGGAGAATTTTTTGGTTTATCAATACTTCCTAAAACCGTTAATTTTGCAATGGGAAGTTCATTTTTCGCAGTTACTGTTACTTGTGTTACTGCAATTTTTGGACTTGAAATTCCCATAATAAAAGAAGTTCCTGCTGCAACTTTAACCCATACTTGCGCAGCTGTTGCAGATGCAACTTGAGCACCAATAATAGGTGCACTTCCTCCACTCGACGATGAACTTGAGGACGAACTTGAAGAACTCGACGATCCACTTCCTCCACTCGATGAAGAAGACGAACTCGACGATGAACTACTTGACGAACTAGAAGAGGAACTCGAAGAAGCGCTAAATGATCCTCCACCATATACTGCTAAAATACTTGGAACAAGTATCGCAACTAAAAAAAGAGAAATAAAAAGTTTTTTCATTGTTAGCAACCCCAATCAGTCGGAACAGCCCAACACGACTGATTAATTGTCAAATTGTAATTTATTTTTGTAGCATTTGACGTTTTATTAACACATGTTGTTAAGTCATCACTACACTGCCAAAGTTCTGTTTGATTTCCAGGGAAGCAAAGCTTGAGTCTTTCAGGACGCAATTCTTGAATAAGAGCTTGACATTTTTCGCTACTTAAACCAGTAAATGTTTGTCCATTTCCTGACAGATTTACTTTCAAGTCGCCGCCTGAAATGTTTCCTGTTGACTCTGACATTTTCTTAAATGTTGCATTAATAAAACCAACGCCCCATGCACTTGTGCTATTTGGATTCGATAAATCAATATCTCCTATCGCTGCAACAGATCTATCTTGACTAAATGTTTCTCCTGCACCAAAAGTAAACTCACTTCCATTCAAAAGTTTAAATTTTGCAAAAATATTTCCTGTCGCATCAGTTGAAGATTTTCCGCCAAGGGGAGTAAATCCAAAAGACATTGTTGATCTACAACTTGTACATGTTCCTGTACTATCTTTTGTTGTAAAGTTCATACACTTACTTACTGCACAATTTCCACTGATATCACAGTTTTGTGTTTTAAAATAATAAGCAGTTGCATTAGTTAAAGCAGTTGCAAGACGCTGAGGATTATAGGAAAAATTATCAAGCGCCACACTATGAAACTGTTTATACTTTTCAGTTATTGCTCTATTCTGTAATGTTGCAAAATCAATAATTGATTTATTGAGTATTCCGCAAGAACTGTCATTATAATAAAACAAAAGTGTTCCATTACTTGGTTCATTTGTATCAAACTGAACAGATGCTGAATCTGCAAATGTATCTCTATTGAGCCATGTAACTTTTGGTGCGGTTTTATCTTCAGTATCAAGAGTTAAATTTCCGCCACAAAAGAACTGATCATACTTACATGCATTATCATTACAATCAGTAAGACCATTTCCATCATTATCAATATTATCTTTACATTGCGGACCTGCTTCGATTGTCATATATCCTTGTTTGAAAAAAGTGGTACAATCTGGATCATTTTCTGCAGTTAATCCATCTCCATCCATATCTTGTCCTTTTGCATTACAATCTTCAAATCCGAAATCCATAGCACCCGGTGTAAAAAATCCAACACTTGCTGCATCTGATACATTTAATTCAGACTTTGAATCATTTGCAGTTGCTACATAGATTCTTTTAATTGCAGTTTTACTATATATCGCAGGTCTTGTAACTAAACCTAAACCTGGAACAATTGCTTTAGTAGATACGGAAAAACTTTCTAAACTTTTTTTATCAATTGCAATAACAGGTCCTGAAACAAAAGAACAACCTGTTTCTCTATCGACACTTAATGGAATTGCAATCGGTGTCCAATTTCCTGTTGTACATTTACGTGCAACAATTGTATCAATTATAGTTCCATTTGATCTTGCTGATCCATACGTAAAATAAAATTCAAATCCAATTACTGAAGTATTATCTCTTGTAGGACATCCATCAGTAGTATTTCCATCTGAGTCTAAATACCAATAATATTTAGTAGAAACATTTCCTGTTCCAACTCCGCCTTTTCCATTACCAATTCCATAACAAGCAGTTGCATTTTCAAAATTTACAACTTGCATACCTAGAGAAATACTATTAAAATTATCTTTAAGACCAAAACCCATAATATCTAATTCAGATACTGCTTCACCAATTGCATCCATCCCTAAAATAGTTGGTTTAGATCTTGTGTCAGATCCTTCAAACAATCTTGATGCAAGTTTATCTTCACAAATATTTTTATCAGGTCTAAAACCGCATGTCAAATTATTCTTCAAACAATTTGCTTGATTTAAATCTCTACAGCCTGTTGAAGTTTTAAGTGCATCACAGTAACCCGTATTTAATTGACATTGACTGTTTCCTGCACACGCTCCTGCATCATATCCAAAACATTTTGCTGCACAATGACCACCTGTTGTTGAGAAGGATTCATTTATCCATGCACAACCTGAAGATTCACAACCTGTTTTATTAGTTGCAGTCAATGAGGTTGTACAATTTGCCGCAATATTTGGACCACAATATCCTGATTCAGATCCAAATCCTGCCGGTGAAGTTGTATTTACCCATCCACAACTTGCAAGCGCATTGCAAGTAATTCTATTTGCAGTAACATTACTTGAAATAGTAATAAGACATGTTTGTGTAACTGTTTGATTGAATTCACAATAGGTTTGAAATGCATTTTTCCAAACACAATCAGTATTTGCACTACAAGTTATATTAACTTTATTTTCTCCACATTGTTCTCCAGGAAATCCACAATGACCAAGTGTTGAGCTTTTTGCAATTTCGAATTTACTTCTTAACCATATACAATTAGCACTTGTACAAGTAGCGTTCGTTGCATAGAGAACACAATTCTTATTATCAATAATTCCCCCGCCACAAAATGTATCATATGCGCAGGATGGATCTTTACAATCAGTTAAAAAATTATTATCATTATCTATTCCATCAAAACAAATTTCTCCACTAAATCCACTTGGTTTACAAATATTAATATTCGTATCCCAAATACAATTTCCTGATCCGCCTTTTCCAAAGGATCCGCAAGAAAGTGAATCAGAACATTGAAAACAATCATCAGAACAGGAATGAAAACTTTTTGATTGACATGTTCCATAAGATGCATTCACCGCATCTGCAGTCCATCTACAACCTGCAACACTTGCATTACAAGATAATTCAGGAGTATTCATTGCATTACAATCATTACAGCTTGACGAACAACTTCCTCCGAGTTTGAATTCTGTTTTTGGATTACAAAAACCAAATCCATTTTTAGCAGTTGGAATAGCCGTAAAATTACAATATCCTAATGTAGAACTTCCGCATGCATCTATTGCTGCTGAGAGATTTCCCCATTTGCTTCCATTTTTTTGATTTTCACATGCCCAGCATGTTGAATCGCAATTTCCTGTTGAACTAAAAAAGTTATATTCACACCATTCATCTTTTTTTGTTGCGCCACCTTCATTAAAACTTTGACTTCTCCATTTGCCGCTTGCCGCTTCACAATTTGTTTTTGTATTAATTTTATCTAAGCCGCCACCAAATGAATCAGCCCCATTAAAATGACATTCTCTTGTAAGATTATTCCATTTACAGGGCATATACCAAGGTGTTCCTTGGAGATTTCCACATAATGTTTCATTTTTGAAAGAATTGTAATCTTCACAAAATGCACTGCCTGTTGGTTTTGGCTGCATATTTTGCCAACAAGAATTACTTGTTGTTATATTACATCCATTATTTCCCCATGCACAGCATGTTGAAAGAACAGGAATTGATCCACAAAAACTACTTGATGAAATATTTGCACAGGGAACACCAAAATCCAATCCCCCACATTTTTGTAAAGCAGTATTCCATGAACAACCTGTAATATTGAGACAATCACCTTGTTTTCCAAAAATAGCACAAGTTGGGTTTTTAGATGTTGCACCGCCAACAGTACTTACTAAATCTCTATTCAAACAAAGACCGACGCTACTTCCTGACGTTGTTGCATTCCATTGACATGTTGAAATACTTAAACATCCGAAAGAATCATTATGTCGAGATGAACAAGATGATTCCATCTGCCAATTTCCTGGAACACAATATTCTTGACCAGAATTATTTGTCCATGAACATCGTAATCCGTATGTTTGATTAAGTTTTGTTTCACAATAAGATTGATTTGTTTTTTCACCATTATAACATTGAACCTTTTCACACCATGCAACTCCTGATTGATTTTTAAGAACACATCCGACCGCTGTAGAAGATGAGCAATCACTTACTGACATAGACCAGCAGTCTTTTGCTTTACAGCAGCCAGCAGAATCAACACATAAAGAGTTAATAGATCTATTTGTCCAATCACAACTAGAATTAAACGCTGCAGTACAGGCCGTTTTATTTGTTCCTGTAAATTGGAAGCACGTTGCTTCAGCATGCACAGCGGACATTGTAATAAAAAATAAAAAAAACACTCCTAACAAAAACACCACAACTCTTTTTTGAAACATTGATTTATCATAAATTAAAAGAACTATTTAAACATTCCTTTTTACCATCGATTTAAAGTAAATTATTGTTTTTCATAAGTGACAAAAAAAATCAAAAAAGAAAATAACAAAAAAAGTATAAAAAAATTACAAGAGAAATTAAAAAACAAAAGAATATCTCTTAAAATAGATTATTAATGAATAATTTTATTATTTAATTTAAATAAATTCCAAACATTTTTAATAAAATCCTTTTTCTTTTCTAAAGATGTTTGAAAATGAAGCAAAAGAATGGAAGAGTTTTTTTCTTGAACTAATAACCATCATTGAAGAAAAAGCAATGTATGCAGATGTTCTCTTTATAGATATCTCTGAAATGGAAATAAGTAGAGACAATACAACAATCGATGTTGAAACAACGGGTGACAAAGGAATAAAATTACGAGCATGGAATGGATTACAATTCTTCGAATACGGAACATATAATATAGATAAAGAACAATTACGTATGCAGGCAAAAATTCTTGCAGAAAAAGCAAAAAAAGTAGCAGATGGGTTTCAACTTGCAATTGACAAAGGAATTGGAGATAAACACTTTCTACAAAAAGGAAAAATTAACGAAACAGATATTTCTATCAAAGAAAAGATCGCACTCACTAAAGAATTACATACAAAAGTTTCAGAATATTCAAAACTTTTTGTAAACGTACGCATAAGGTATGAAGAATTATTTGAAAAAAAGATTTTTGTAAATAAAGAATCACTACTTAGTCAAGAAATTCATGGTTGCCTTGTTGTTATGGTTCCTTTTATGCAAAGTGAAGATGGTGATACAAGATATAATTACAAAAATTTTTTTAAAGCAGGATATGAAGTTACAAACATTTCTTCTGAAGCAATCCAAGAACTTTGTGAAATGACTCTCAAGATTGGAAAAGCTAAAAAAATTGTCCCCGGAAAATATCTCACTATTCTTAGTCCAGAAATTACGGGTCTTCTTGCACATGAATCATTTGGTCATGGCATGGAATCAGATACTGTCTATAAAGACCGCGCAAAAGCAAAAGAATATCTTGGAAAACAGATTGCAAAAGAATATGTTTCAATTATTGAAAATCCTGCGCTCTTAGAAAAACATGGCAGTTACTTTTTTGATGATGAAGGGAAAATAAGTAGTCCAACATATCTTATCAAAAATGGAATAGTAAATAATCCAATAACTGAATTATATTCAGCAACACGATTTCCTTTTCCAAGAAGTGCAAATGGCAGATGCGAATCATATGATCACAAAGCATATGCGCGCATGTCAAATATTTATTTTGATAAAGGAACAACACCTTTTTCTGAAATGATAGAACAAATAGAAGAGGGAATATATCTTCATAATGCAAGTGGCGGTATGGAAGACCCTAAAGGCTGGGGAACACAGATCCAAGGTTGCCTTGGTGAACGCATAAAAAATGGAAAACGAACAGGGGAATTATTTTATGAAATAGGTTTAACGGGATACCTTCCCACTATTTTAGGAAACATTCTCTCAGTAAGTGATACGTTTTCTGTTGAAGGTAGTGGTCAATGCGGAAAAGGTCATAAAGAATGGGTAAGAGTAAGTGATGGCGGACCTCATCTTTTAATTAAAGATCTTGATTTAAGTTAGCGAAGCAAAGATTAAAGAAATAATAAAAAAGAAGAGCATATCAAAAGAATAAAAAAAGCAGTTAAAAAAGAAAAATGAACAAAGAACAAATCATAAGTGTACTTACAGAAACAAAAGAAATTGACGGCTGGACTTTACATAGTAGAACAAGTAAGAAAAATAATCTGTATGTGACAAAAAACCAAGAAATTGAAGACATCTTAACTTCTGATCGTAAGGATATAATAGTTACTATCCGAAAAAAAGTAAATGATTCTGTTGGTGAATCAACCTTTCCCATAAATACTGAAGATGAAGACATATTGCGAAAGCAGATTACAGATGCTCTTGTTGTCTGCGAATATGCACTTAATCCATGGTACAGTCTTCCCAAAAAACAACAAATAAAAAAAGTAATCAATCTTATTGATCCTGAGATCACATCAGAAAAAATACAGGAAAATATTTTGAAGATATACACTGATGTAACAGGTGCATTTGCAAAAGAAAAAAATGTTTTCTTGAATGGAATGGAAGTATTAACAAATGTACAAGAAATAAATATAATAAATAGTGAAGGAATTGATTTGTCACAAAAAAAAACGGTTTGTTATATTGAAACAGTAATTACTGTTCGAAAGGGAAAAGAAGAATGGGAATTTTTTCCAGCAAAAACCGCATGCACATTATCTGACCTTGAAACTAAAAAATTTCTTAAAGAATATATTAAAATTGCAAAGGATGTTGCAAAATCTGTTTCACCAGAAAGTTTTAATGGAAACGTTCTTCTTTCACACGATGCAATAAGCGAATTTTTTGCACCAATGCAAACGCCAAGCCCACTTGTTATGCATGCTTCTGGACGAATAAAGTACATGCGTCTTTCACGATATGAAATCGAAAAAAAGATCGTAGAAGAACAAGGAGACAGTCTTACTATTTCAACAAATCCGTTTATTCCATTTAATATTGCTTCAAGTGCATTTAATGAAGAAGGAGTTGTCTCAAAAAAAATTGTTCTCATCGAAAAAAATGTTTTCAAAAATTATTTTAGTCCAAAACAATATGCAGACTACTTAAAAATTAAACCAACAGGAGCCTTATGTTCTATTCAAGTTGGAAAAGGAACAAAAAAACTCAAAGAATTACGAACAGAACCAACATATGAAATTGTTTCATTCTCTTCATTTGTACCAAACTTTGTTTCAGGAGATTTTTCAGCAGAAATCCGTCTTGGATATTTACACAAAGACGGAAAGAAAATTCCTCTCAAGGGCGGAATGTTCACAGGTAATGTATTTGAATTAATAAAAAATTGTTCTCTATCTAAAGAAATAAAAAAAGAATCGGGATATGTTGGACCAAAAGGAATTCTATTTAGAAAGGGTATTATTGCAGGATTGTAAAACGTAAAAAAAATAGTTTATATGAATCTCATTTTTTCGTCAAATTTTTAGATTTAAAAAAAATGTACAACTAATTTTTTTTAACAACGTAATCTTAAATCAAAACATCCATCAAAGGTTTAACAACCGTTTTATCAAGAACAACATCAAGTATTTTTTCATTATGTGGACCAAACTTTTTAATTTTTTTATATTGTTTCCAAGGTGATTTGAAAAGAGTTACATCTCTCTGTAAAAAAGGTTTAGATTTCGAATCATTTTCGTTTTTATTTAGAATATTTGTTAATGAAGCGTCATAATCAGTAAGCCATTCTTTTATGGTGTTTGAAATTTCTTCTTTATCTCCTTCTCGAAAAGGCAGAAGATAATCAATGCATCTTTTATTTACCTCTCCTTTTGAGTTTATGATAGATCGACAAAGAAAATCTGCTGCGGTTCTTCGCAACATATAATAATATTCTTTTGTTACAAGAACATCATACAATCTATCATGAATAAAGGGATCATCAACTAATTTTTCATACGCTCGTATAATAGAAAACCAATATACTATCTCTGTTTGAGGTAATTGACCTGACAATGTATTTTGAAGAGAATTCATAATTATGAAACCCTTCTTACAACAGTTAATTCTAATCTTGCTTCATTTATTCTTTGTGTATATGGTCCATCTTTTTGAACGAGAAGATATTCAGTAAGATTACTTTTTTTTATTCTTGTTTTAAATGCAATTTTTTTCCAAAAAGATTCTTCTTTTATTCTATCTTCGAAAGTTTTCATGTGATTAATACAATAAGTAAGAGCCTCATCATAATTTGTTGTCCATTCAGAGACAGATCTTCGTACATGATTATTCTCATCTTCTCTAAAGATCAAAATTTTTTCAAGAATAAATTTGTTAATATCTCTATATTGTCCAATGATGTCTTTTCCAATTATATTTCTTCCAAGAATATTTACCGCATCAAGTCTTCTTGCCCAATGATAATATTTTGTTTCTTGGGCAACTCTCAAACATACTTTTAGTTCAAGAGAGTCAATGTGAAAAGAAGGACTATCTGCTAATGATTTTATTAAACCATCATCACCGGAAAAAAAAATTCTCTGTGGTTTATATAATTGATCGTTCATAAAATACCCAAGGAAAAGGAGAGTTATAAAGATTTTGGAGAAGGTTTAAAAAGAGAGAAACAATAATAGATTAGTGAGATAATTTTTTGTAATAGACTGTATTTTTGATTTGCTCTATCTGATGAATTTGTTTGTGTTTGCTGATTAACAATATTAATACCGTCCTTTCCTAACCTAACCGATTTTGTATGTTCCTCAAGCAATGATTCGCCACATTCTTTACAGAACATTTTTCTTCCTACCCTCAACATGCTATTTATGCGAAAAGACTGACCACATTCCATACAAATTCTTTTTTCTTCAGTTTTCATAGATCTCAAAATTAAAAAATACCATTGATGCAACAATATTATGAAATCGCACCATATAAATCTTGCGACAATATTGTGATATGCCAAAACGTTCTCACAAAGAGGTGATGATTTCAGTTCTAAAGATACTCTCAGATGGAAAAATTCATTCCTTCGGAAATCTTGAGAGAAAAGTCAATACAAATTAGCGTACAATAAGAGATCACTGCGAAATTCTTACACTGTTTAAAGCAGTTCAAATTAAATCAGAAGGAATCACTATTACAAAAGAAGGTTTAGAAATAAT
>OBEQ012017199.1_pt1 | contig 11062 bp, 8 predicted proteins | sample 1670901 | NCBI WGS metagenome assembly OBEQ01 (sample SAMEA104232315, study PRJEB22302) | groundwater metagenome | biome: forest; feature: aquifer; material: groundwater | place: USA | collected 2011-08-07 | depth 5.4 m | reverse complement strand
TGTTTACGGCTTGTCTCCGAAATGAGGCTAGACCTTGCGATTAACGGCATGGTCTTGGGCTTTTTCAAGAACGGGAAAATCCCGATAATGCGCGAGGGAACGCAATGGCGCCCTTTCATTCACGTTAAAGACACAAGCAAGGCTTTCTTGAATGTGATTGAAGCCGAAGACGGTTTAGTCAACAAGCAGGTTTTCAACGTCGGTTCGGACGACCAGAATTTCCAGATTTTTCCGTTGGCCGAAATTGTGGCTGATGCAATGGGAATGCCTTTCAACTACGAATGGTACGGGTCTGCGGACAACAGGAGTTACAAAATAAGCTTCGCGAAAATCAAGCGAGTTTTGGGCTTCGAGCCCGATTACACGCCGAAGGAAGGTGCAAGGGAGATTTTCAATGCGCTGAAGGACGGGGCTTTGAACCCCGACGACCCGAGAATGAAGACGGTCGACTGGTACAAGCGGCTTTTGGAAACGAATCCGGCTGAAGTGAAAATGCACGGGGAAATTCTATAGTTTCGGAAATGTGGTTTTCATGCACGAGAAAGGTTTGGTTGTAGTAGGCGTAAGGGCGTATTTGGTTCCCGAGAACGTAGGCGAGCACGCGAAGCAAATCCGGGAAATAAGGAAAGCGTTTCCCGACGCTTTCATCCTCTACGTTTCGTGCGGCTTGAAGCCTCCCGAAGAAATTTTGACCGTTGCAAACGAAAGCATCCACTACAGCGACTCGCCCCAAGGCGTCGGGATTCCCACTGAAAAAATCGTGGCATACGCTTTGGAAAAAGGGTTCGAGAAATTAGTTGTAATCGACGGCGATTTGCAGCACAAGCCCGAGCAGATAGCCGCAATCCTGCGTTCGGGCCAAGGCGATGTTGCAATCCCGCAGAGGAAAAAACGCATTCTTTTTTCGCGTGAAAAACTGGACGGGAAGACGATTGAGGATTTGGAAAACGCTTTCCTTCGCACTGCGCTCAACGTGCCTTTCGCCGACGTAACCCCCGGCGCTTTCGTGTTTCAAGACGCGAGAAAACTCAAGGGCTTCACGATCGGGGGGAAATCGTGGATAGGCGACTATATTCTCGTGGAGCATTGCGTAAGAAACAAATTGAATATCGTTGCGCCAGAAGTGGACGTGCATTCGAACGTTTACACGATTTCGAACAAAAGGCTCGTCTTTAGGGAGATTGAAGAACTGGAAAAGCATTACGGGAAGGCATTGCAGGAAATAGCGGTTGAAGTGAGGAAAAACCCTTATTCTTTCCTGCACGGCGGCACTCTCAGCGCTATAGACGAAATCATAGACGAGTACAGGCGTTACAAGTACACGGAAAAAATATCGAAAGTCAAGGCGTTGATTCTCGCGGGCGGGAAGGGAACGCGGCTCAAGCCTTTCACCGACAACATTCAGAAACAAGTTTTTCCCATCGCGAACAAACCCATCCTGCATTTCGTCATGGACAAAATAACCAATACTGGCATAAGCGAAATAGGCGTGGTAGTGGGGCCGAACAAAGACCAGATAATGAACGCTTTGGGCGATGGAAGCAAATGGAATGCGAAAATAACTTACATCGAGCAGGACAAGCCTGCGGGCTTGGCGCATGCGGTATTGTGCGCCAAAGATTTTTTGAAAGACAGTTCTTTCCTCATGTATTTGGGCGACAACATGATCAACGACGACTTGACCGACTTTCTCTTGGATTTCGTAGAGTCAGGAAATTGTTCGATAACCCTCACGCGCGTGAAAGACCCTTCCATGTTCGGCATTATCGAGCTCGACTCGAGCGGCAAGATAGAGCGGCTTGTGGAAAAGCCCAAGCACACGAAAAGCGATTTGGGAGTGTTGGGAATATACGCTTTCAACAAAAAGATTTTCGACGCCATCGCACAAACAAAGCCTTCGCCACGCGGGGAGCTGGAGATAGTCGACGCGATTCAAAAGCTCGTTGAAATGGGCGAGCCTTTGCACTACAGGATAATAAAAAGCTGGTGGGTTGATACGGGAAGTATAGAATCGATGTTGGAAGCAAACGCGCTTGTTTTAGACCAAATGGCGCCTGCGGAGAAAAACGATTTCAAGGCCGACGAAAAAACAATTGTAAAAGGAAGGGTGGAGATAGGAAGAGGATGCGAGTTCGTCAACAGTACGATAATCGGGCCGGTGAGCATAGGCGAAAACACCCGAATAGAAAATTCGGTTATCGGGCCTTACACTACCCTTGGCAAGAGCAACATTATTAAAAACAGTAGCATCATCTACTCTTTGATTCTCGACGGGTCTAAAATAGACTGCGCGGGGGAATTGAGTTTCAGCGTGATAGGGCGCAATACTATAGTGAAAGGAAGAGCGCCTGCGGAAAAAAAGACGGTTGTAGCCGGCGATGGAGAGGTTGTGACTTTATGAAGAAAAAGATTAGCGATGAAGCTGCAGCTTGGGACGAGCATTACTCCATAAACCTTGTGGAACAGGATTTCGGAACCTTGGTGACTAAAAACGATTTGTCGCAAATGTACGTGCGCCAGGTTTTCGAAGCTTGCAATGAAGGAGACGCTACGCTTGAATTCGGGTGCGGTAAGGGAACGATGTCGGCTTTGCTTGCCATGCACAAGAAAGCGAAGCCCACTCTCGTCGACTTTTCCCCTAACGCATTGGCTTACGCCAAGCTATTGTTCAAAAAAGCCGGGGTGAAGGGAAAGTTTTACTTGAGCGATTTCACGAGAATGCCGATGATTAAAGCCGAGTCTTTCGACTTGGTTTTTGGGAAAGGGGTTTTGGAACACGTTCCGGGGTACATGACCGGGGCGAGGAAGGGGATGAAAGAATTAGTTCGCGTGCTCAAGCCCGGCGGAAGGATCGTTTTCACCGTGCCGAACAGCTGGAGGCCTGACGGCAACTGGTTTCACGTTCGTTCGCTCAAAATCAAGTACACGCAGTACGAGTTCAGCGTAAAGCAAATGGTTGACTTGTGCGAGGAATTCGGCCTGGTCGTGGACGGAAAGTTCGGCGACGGCTGTTTTTACCTCACGCCGGGGGAATTCTTGCGCTTAACAAAGCTGGACAAGCTTTTCGGGAAAAACCTGCCGATAGTTGAAAACCAGGAGCTGAGGCAAAAGGAAAGGCAGAGCTCGAACCCGGGCCTCGCTTGGAAACTCAACAAAGCGTATTTCTATTATTTGAACAAGCTCAACAAGAGGGTGATACTGCCTGCGGAATTCAGCTTGATGTTCGGCTTGCGCGCGCGCAAGCCCGAACGAGTCTCACGGCAGCCGCATTGAAGACAAGATATTTCTTGCTTTTGCAGCGAGTTCGTATGCTTTCGTAGTTTTGAAGTAAGAACTGCTTTCAACGGGTTTTGCGCCGAAAGATTCCTTGAACTTGCTGAGAGTCGGATATCTTTCAGTATCGCCTGTCCCCAAGTCCATTATTTCGTGCCCGCCTTCCAAGGCTTTTTTTATTGCAGTCCACAGGAGTATCGAATTCGCAGGCAAGTGCCAGTAGTTCTTGTCGGAAGCGTTTGCAAAATACACTGCAGTGTTTTTGTAGTAAAAGAAACTCGTGACCGCAATCATCTTCCCGCCGTGAAAAGCGCCGAACCATTTCGAGAGTCCTGCGGAAGTCATTACTTCGAAAGCGTTGCGGATGAAAAGCTGCTTGTCGGGCTTCACCCCAAGCCTTGCAGCAGTCGAAACCAGGAGGTTCCAGACGGAATGAAAATCTTTCGAGTCCAACTCGCGCACTTGCACTCCGCTTTTTTCCGCTTTTCTTATGGAATTCCTTTCCTTGCGGCCTACGCATTGCATCCAAACTTGTTCCTCGCTCTTGCCGGACGCGTCGAGAACGTATTTCACAAGCCGGTCGCGCGAAAAACCGTGTTTTTGCAAGACTTTCGCGCTTTCCCTTTCGAAAGGGCTGTGGAAAGGAAGGTACAACGCTTTATAGCAGGCTTTGAAATTCAGGTTTTCGGCAAAAGCGTGGAGAACCGCTTCAACCGCCTCGCTTTCCTTAGGCAAAGCTACGGGCCCGCCGTAGCTCAACGGAAGCGAAAGCACTTTGTGCACGCCGTATTTGGAAACGTCGAACAAAGGCAGTCCTGCAACGATTTCCCCGTCCCTCCGCGCAACCGCGTAGTGCGGCTTGTAATAATCGAAAGAGTCTGCAAGAACGAAAAACCATTGTTTTGTATTGTAGACCGAATGGTAGCAAGCGTTGTCCACGAATTCAAACCATTCTCCCGGCGGTTTGCTAGAAAATTCAACTTCAATTCCGGCCATTTTTCGATCCCTAATTTATAAGAACGCAAGGTGTTAAAATAATGAAGATGAAAGAAAAACGCGAGTACATACGGAACACAGGCTACGTGCTTCTGGCGAACTTTGCAGTGCTTGCAGTCGGCTTTTTCTCCAGGCCTTTGATCGCACGCCTGCTGCGGCCTGAAGAGTACGGTATTTACGCAATAATTCTAAGCACGGCCGCTTTTCTTCCAGTATTCATCCTTTTTTCATTGAATATAGGCGTGTTGTACTATGCGGCAAAAAACCCGCTCGGCAAGTTCATCCGAGAATTGGTTTCTTCTTCAACGGCATTCGTCCTCATAGCTTCGGCGCTCTTGTTCATTCCGTTATACGCGGCTTCAGGATTTTTCTTGAAAGACGTTGGTTTCGAAGTTTTTCTCGCCTCGTACGTCCTGGCAGTTTCCTTGAGCTTGTTTTACATTTCCCAGTCGGTCCAACAGGGCGTGCAAAAGTTCAAAGGGCTAGGCGCAGCGAACGCAGTTTCTTCGGTTGCTGCAGCAGTCATCGCCGTTTTCCTTGCTTATTCAACGCGAAACGCCGTTTTAATAGGCTTGAGCAGGGCAATCGTGATGCTGGTTGTAGCTTTCGCGGTATTCCGCTCTTTCGGCGGTTTCGGCGCGTTCAACAAACAAACGCTGCGAAAGCTTTTCGACTACTCCAAAGTCTTGGGGTTCGTGAGCATAATCACCAGCCCAATCGGAGTGCTGGACCGCTACCTCCTGCTTTGGTTTAAAAACACAGCCCAAGTGGGTTTTTACGACATAGCAAACGCCTTGGGAACGATGATTTTGCCTTTCGTTTCTTCGCTGTTGATAACCCTCTCGCCTGCGATAATACGCAATTCGGAAAAACTCAAAGCTTATTACGACCAGATCTTGATTTCCACTACCGTTTTTCTCACCCTGTTCGCAGTTGTCCTGTTTTACTTTTCAGACGTGATTGTAACCCTTCTCTTGGGAAAAACTTACGCCCCTTCCGTCCTTCCCCTGAAAATAACCGCGCTTGCCCTTCCAGCAATGGCTTTATACTCGCTTAACGTCGCAACCTTGAATTCGATAAACAAGACGAAAATCACGGGCGTGCTCAACTTGTTTCTGGTTGCGGGAATGGTCGTTTTCAGCCTGCTGCTCATTCCCCCCTTCGGCCCCGAAGGCGCGGCAGCAGCCAATCTCGCCGCGTTCCTGCTTTTCGGAATTGCCGGAACGCTATACCTTTCACGCAAGTTTTCGGTTGGCTTGATAAAACCGTGCGTGCAGATGCTGTTATTCGCAATAGCAATTGCCTGTTACTATGCAGTTGAAAACTACGGGTTTGCAGCCAAGCTTGCAGTCGCCTTGGCTTTCGCCGCGATCACCTTCGTCATCAACAGGCGGATAATCGCCGAAATAACCGAGCATGCGATTGCCGTAATGGCAAAGAGATGATTTTGCAAATGGACGTTGAATTTTCGCCTCAAGAGCCCGAAGGGTGGAACTCCTTCCTGGAAAAGAATGACGGCGTATTCCACCAGAGCACTTTCAACGTTGAATACCTCAAGCCGTTGGGTTTCGAGCCGTTGTACTTCACAGCAGAAAAAAACCACTCGCGGGCAGGCCAGCTTTTGGCTTTCAAGACGACCTTCTTTCATGCAACTAGCTTGGGCACTCCCTTCGAAATCCTTTTGCCCGTAGGAAAAAAATTTTTCCCTTGCATGCAGGAAATGTACGGGCCTGTCGCTGAAAACAAAGAAGCGTATTCCGCGTTGGTTTTCGAATTTGCGCAACAGGCAAAAAAAACCAAGTCTGCCGTTTCCATCGCCAAGCCGCACCCGATGCGCGACTTGCCTTCAGCTTTCTCCGCAGCCGGTTTCGTCGAAAGCCCTTCAGCCACTTTCATAGTCGACTTGTCAAAAGGCGAAAGCGAGCTTTTCAAAAAAATCGACCCTTCCGCAAGGAAAAAAATAAGGCAGTGCCAGGAAGCTGGAGTTAGGGCGAGGGCTACGCGCGACAAGGGCGAAGTGGCGGAGTATTTCCGCATCGCCGACGAAAACCGGAAGAGGAACGGGTTGAAGCCCTATTCCCAAAAAAGCTATTGGGGAATGTGGAGTTCGTTCGAAAAAAGCGGCGGCAAATTGTTTATTGCAGAAAAGCAAGGCGAGATCCTTGGCGGGATAATGATTTCCGCCTTTGGAGGCTACGTAAACGAATGGTCGCCGAGCATTTCCGGCAAGGCAATGGAAGAAAAGCTTTATGCGGGCGATTTGCTGCATTGGAAAATCATAGAATGGGGAAGCAAGAATGGCTGCAAGCACTACGACTTGACCGGCGTTGCGGTCCAGCCCAAAAACGCGAAAGAACAAGGGATTTTCGACTTCAAGGCGAAGTGGGGTGGTGAGCTGGTGAAATCGAACGAGTATTTCCTGAAAGGAAACTCTTTAACGCATAAGCTGTTAGAAAAAATGAGGAAAATCGTGAGGTAAACCCCCTGCATGAAACTTTTGATTCTCGGTTCAAAGGAATACCCCGTCGGGGCAAGCAAGGGATTTGATTCCCTGCCTTCTGGAGGAATGGAGCGGTATACTCAAGAGCTTGCTTCGGCCTTGGCTGCGGAAAAGCAAGAGCCTATTGTAATGACGAGAAAATTTCCCGGACAGCCTTCGCTCGAAAAGAAAAACGGGGTTCTCGTACGGCGAGTGGGATGGGTGAAAGGCTTTTTTTTCCGGAACCCTTCCTTCAACCTTGCCTCCCTAGTAACGTGCATGAAGCTCGATTTCGACGCGGTTTTGGCGAACGGCGTTTTTGCTACAATGACCGGCTTGTTCCTGCGTTTTTTCAAGGGAAAGCCCGTGGTTTCGAGGCCGGCCGGAATAGCCTGGGTCCAGCCGCAGTACGCATTTCCGGTAAAACAAATTCTCAAAACCCTGGAAAAATTCGCTTATTCCAAAGCCGATGCCGTGGTGTTCCTAAGCAAGCAGGAAGTAGAATCGTTCAAGCAAAAAATGGGCTTCCTTCCGAAAAACTACAGGATAATCCCCACGGGCGTGAACGCATCCCGCTTTAAAGCCATTGGCGGAAGGAAAACGAAAAAACGGAAAACCGTTTTGTTCTTGGGCAGGCTGCTTGAAGTCAAAGGCGCGAAGTTTTTAGTGCAAGCGGCTGGCAAGATCGACGCGCGCATAATCATCGCCGGCGAAGGCCCTGAAAAAGAATCTTTGCAGAAGACTGTGGAAGAAAGGAATCTGCGCAACGTGGTTTTCGCGGGGCAGGTGGATGACGTTCCGAAGCTGATGCGCGAATGCGACGTTTTCGCACTCCCTTCGTTGAGCGAGGGCCTTCCGATTTCGATGCTGGAAGCCATGGCCTCTGGAATCCCTTGCGTGGTTACAGACATAGGCTTGCCCGTGGAAAACGGGAAAACAGCGTTGGTAGTACCGCCTGCGGATTCGAATGCATTGGCCAAAGCGGTAAGCCTGCTTTTGAAAGACAGCGGGCTTTCGTCAAAACTCGCGGCAAACTCGCTCAAGAAAATACGGGAAGACTTTTCGTGGAAAAAAGCTGGCAGGGAATACGCCAAACTCTTCAAAACCCTGACCGCAGGCTGACGCACGCCCAGGCTTTTTCCCTTCCCTATTCGCAACACTTAAATACCAGATGTAAATAAAACTTTACATTGGTTTTTTTGTTTTTTGCCTTATTCGGCTGTTGTGGAAGGGTAAGTTTCATGTGCGGGATTTGCGGCGTTGCCGGTTTGGAAGACAAGGGCGTAGTGTCCAAAATGTGCGGGGCGATAGCGCACCGTGGGCCTGACGGCGGCGGTTTTTTCGTAGACAAGGGAATAACGCTGGGCCACAAGCGCCTTGCTATAATAGACTTGAGCAAGCGCGCGAAACAACCCCTGTGCAACGAAGACGGGACGGTTTGGGTTTCTTTCAACGGCGAGATTTACAATTTCAAGGAACTCCGCAGGTTTCTCGGGTTTTACGGGAAACACCGTTTCAAGAGCGATTCGGATACGGAAGTTTTAGTGCACGGTTACGAGCAGTGGGGTGAGGGTTTCGTTTCGCGCTTGAGGGGCGATTTTGCCTTCGGCTTGTGGGACTCTAGAAAAAAAGCGCTTTTGCTTGCCAGGGATTTTCCCGGCGTCTGCCCATTGTATTATTACCACGATTCGAAAAACAAGAGGCTTTACTTCGCTTCGGAAATCAAAGCGCTGCTTGCGGCGGGAATTCCGCGCAAGGCCAACCTTGAGGCTTTGAACGATTTCCTTTCCTTCCAGCATTCCCTCGGGCCCCAAACTATGTTCGAAGGGGTTTTCAAAGTCCAGCCCGGCGAGACCGTTGTTTTTTCGAAAGGGGTTTTGAGAAAGAAAAAATTCTTTTCCCTGCCCGGCTCGAACCCGGCGCAAAAGAACGAGCGCGAGTGGATTCTGGAGTTGAACCGCAGGTTCGCGAAAAGCGTCGAACGGCGCTTGTTGAGTGACGTTCCGCTCGGAGTTTATTTGAGCGGCGGTTTGGACTCGAGCTTCACCGCAGCTGTAATGAGTTCTTTGTCCGAAAAAGTAAAGACTTTTTCCGTGAACTTTGGATCGAATTCGGACGACGAGAAATACTCTCGCTTGGTCGCGGAAGAACTTGAAACTGAGCATACTGAATTACACGTGGATTCTTCAAATTACGGCGTTTTCCCGCAGGTTGCATGGCATATGGACGAGCCTGCCGCGGACATCGCTGCTTTGCCCACTTTCCTGATGGCCCAGAAAGCGAAGAAACACGTTACCGTCATTCTCACGGGCGATGGCGGGGACGAGGTTTTCGGCGGTTACGAGCGTTACGCGCGATTGGCTTTGTTGAACAAGTGGAACTGGGCGGCCAAACAGCTCAAGCACTTTTCCTTCACTCTCGACAGTTTCGGCGACAAGCAGCGCGCCAAGGAAATTCTTGAGAATTCGGGCGACCGGGTCGGATTGCTTTTGTCCTACTCTTCGGCGTTGTCCGAAAAAGAAAAAAAAGAATTCTCCTCGGTTTACCTGCAAGCGCGCAACAAAACCGTTTCCAAGGCAAATAGGTTTTTTGAAAAAGGAAATTTTCTTTCGGAAATGATGGGCTTCGACCTGCAAACGCTCTTGCCGGACGATTACTTGATGAAAGTCAACAAGACTTCAATGGCATTCGGACTCGAGCCGCGCGTTCCTTTTCTCGACCAGGATTTGGTTTCTTTCACCCAAACTATTCCCACCAATTTGAAAGTAGACGGGTTGAAAACTAAAGTCATCATGCGGAAACTGCTTTCGAGCGTTTTGCCCGAGCAGGTGGTGAAAAGGAAAAAGCAGGGGTTCAACGTCCCCACTAAAAAATGGCTTGCCGGAGGGCTTGGGGAAATAGCCGGGCAAATTCTTTCAGACTCCCAAACGAGAAAACGGGGCTTGTTTGACGGAAAGTTCGTGGAAAGGGTTTTGGAAAACTCGAAGAAAACGGAAACCCTGTGGGGGAAGAGGTTTTGGACGTTGTTTTCGCTCGAATGCTGGTTCAGGATTTTCATCGACCCGGCGAATCCAGTCAAGCCGCGCTCGTTTTCGAACTTGGGCGTTTGAAAAAAGAAAAAGATTCACTTCCTCTTTTTGAAAACGAAGGTGAATTTGTCCGGAATCAACGGAATCCGCTTTTTGCTTACGAGCTCGCAGTCGGAAAAGAGTTTTTCGTAATCGTGGTTGAAACAATGCATTGCAGTCGTGTCGCCAACCCACTCGGACAGGACGATATACTTTCTTGAAACGCGCTTGATTTCCTTGCATGCGCCGCGAATGGATTTGGTCGGCACGTGCAAGAGGCTGGCGCAGGTGTAAACGGTGTCGAAAGAATTGTTGGGGAAAGGGATTTTTTTGGTGTAATCCGCCTGGACCAAAACGGTTTTCGGGGATATTTTCCTCCTCGCGGTTGCAAGCATCGTTTTGGAGAAATCGACGCCGTACAGTTCAAACCCATTGTTCTCAAGCATTTTCAAAATCCTTCCGGTCCCGCACCCGCACTCGAGCACTTTTTTCGGTTTGGTGAGCTTGATTTCACTCACCACGCTTCTCGCTTGAGCGTAAGACTGCGGGTATTTCACGAGATTAGAAACTATTCCGAACAAGCTTGACTTGCGCCATTCCTCGTCGTAAACCGAACCGCGCTTGGTCCAGTATTCCTGCGGCTTGTAGTTGCTTTTCACCACGTCTCACCTTTTTCGTAAAACAAAAAACGGTTAGCACTCATTTCAACAGTTCGGTTAAAAAGAGTTACTCCGGGAAACAATTATTAAACACCTTTTTCTGTTATTCTAATCCGTTTTTTAGTGGGAAGCGATTTCAGGAAAATTCTAGCTTACAGTGGTGGAACTTTTGGTCGATATCGTCGCCTTTACGGCATCTTTCATTGTGAATTTCCTTCCCGCGATAGTGTTTTCCTTCGCGTTCTTCAAAAACACGTTTTTGGACAATTGGAACAAGTTCTTCATGGGGCTTGTGCTTGCAATGACTGTTTCCCCCGTGCTCTTGTTCCTCGAGTTCCTGTTTCTGGGCATAAAGTTTTCCTTCATGCTCGTGGTTGCAAACGCCCTGCTTATACTCCTGCTTTCCTTGGGTTTTCTCTACTACCAAAAGCAAGGATTCAAGCTCGGCGATTTCAAGCCCGATTTCAAGCACGGCCTTAAAGACTGGCTTTCCAGGAACTTCACGGGAATAATCCTCGTTTTGATTTTGATCTCGTCTTTCTACGTGCGTTTTGCGCCGGCGTTCAGCCCGACTTTCTTCGAGTTCG
>OBEQ010236314.1_pt1 | contig 11062 bp, 12 predicted proteins | sample 1670901 | NCBI WGS metagenome assembly OBEQ01 (sample SAMEA104232315, study PRJEB22302) | groundwater metagenome | biome: forest; feature: aquifer; material: groundwater | place: USA | collected 2011-08-07 | depth 5.4 m | reverse complement strand
GGAATTAACAAGGGTTCACTGATAAAGCTTTGGTAGATATTTCTCAACAAAGTTTTCCAATGTTCTCTACCGTGTCCTCCGAAACTTTAGTGAAGGAGGATTGGCCCTGCCCAAGGAGAATGCCTGCCCGCCTATGGAGGGGCCAGAATGAAATGACCATGTAATTATCTAGTTAATTACGTTATTGATGGTTTTCCGAAAACATCTTTTTCGGAGGGACCAAGGGGAATGGAAAACTTTTAGGATAAATGATATATTAAAATCATATGAAAAATACTACAAAAATATTTATAGTCATATTAATTGTTGTAATTTTGGGAGTAGTCGGTTATTCATTTTTTCTAAATAAGCCGGAGCAAGTTGTCCGGCAAGTAACTCCTACCCATACTCCATCGACTTCTCTTCTGAACCAAAGTTATAGCGGTGCTGGGTTTAGTGTAAATTATCCTAATGGTTGGGTTATTCAAAATCGCAGTTGTTCTGATATCGGAGGAACTGATTGCGCAAACTTAGCTCCGACTGCTGCCATAGCTTACTATAAGCAGAAATATGGTAATGATTCTTTGTCTTTATCAGGATTCAGCGCACATAAAACAAATAAAACTCCCAGAGATTACCTCACTACAATTATTGGCGGGGGGTCATTTGCAGAAGATAAGCAGGTAACAATAAACGGGTATTCTGCTGCGTATGTGAAATCAGTTGCGCCAAATGCTTATACCGACTATTACTACGCAGTTGCAAATAAGGGAACTGTTGTTTATTTCTACTTTAGAAGCTACACCGAAGGTCATCCTTATGGCCAACAAGTTCAAATGGACGATTACTCACAGTATCTCTCCGCCTTTCAATCCATAGTCAACTCCATCAAATTCTAACGGATTTTTTAGGAAATACCTATAAATCTTAAAGAACAAAGTTTTCCAATGTTCTCTATTGGCCCTGCCCAAGGAGAATGCCTGCCCGCCTATGGAGGGGCCAGAATGAAATGACCCCTCCGTCGCTAAAAGCTATGGAGGGCAAAGCAAGGAATCGTCTAGTTAATTAGGTTATCGAAGGTTTTCCAAAAACAGCTTTTTCGGAGGGGCCAAGGGGAATGGAAAACTTTTGATACAAAAAGAACCAAAATGGTGTTTTTTGATTTGATTATTTATAAATTTAAGTATACTATTGAAGCAGTACTTATTTTACCGAGGCGGTTACCAATGACGAAAAAGAGTAAGAACATAGTGTTGCCAGATGAACAAATAGAAAGATTATCTTCCTTGGCGAAATTTGATGGTGTAGCCATAGCAATGGAGATCAAAGAATCTTTTGATCGCTTACTCAATGAACGACCCGATGATGAGGATTTTCGTAAACGAGTTTATGAATCTGTCCAGAAGGGCATTGCGGTCCTAGAACGACTTGAACGGGGTCAAGAAATTATAGAAGTTCTTGCTCCAATTCTTGAAGCTACTAAGCCGAGATAATTCTTTGGCTTTTTTGTTACCTTAATTCAATCTGGTAATTTTTACCAGATTTTGTTTTAATGATGGCAATGAACAAAGATTTTAAGAAATGGCATGATAAGAAGGTAACTCTCCACGATAGGGGTTCTAGAGTATTTTTTCATGAGCGTGAGGTATGGTGGTGCTCGTTAGGCTTGAATATTGGATTTGAACAGGACGGCAAAGGATTTAATTTTGCTCGACCCGTTTTGGTTTTTAAGAAATTTAACAATGAAACATTTTGGGCAATTCCCCTGACTACCAAAGTTAAAACAGGGAAGTACTGGTTTTCGGTCGATCTCGAGGATGGGATTAAAAGAACTGCCGTTCTTTCTCAAGTTCGCCTGGTTGATGCTAAGAGACTGTACCAAAAAATAGGCGTATTAGACGAGGATAATTATAAAAAGCTAACAGAAGCATTTATCAAGCTTTGCGGGGTTAAATAGTCAGAAACACCCTTGCAGGTGTTTCGAGGCCGAAGCCGTATAGGCTTTAAATGTATCATATGGACAATGAAAAGTCAATGATTTATCAACATGCCATCATTTCCAACATTAATAGTTAACTGAGCTACTTCGGGTTTTCCAAAAATGACCTTTTTCGTAGGGGCCAAGGGGAGGGGAAAACTATTACCGCAAAAGACACCTAAAATGGTGTTTTTTGTTGCTATCTACATTATTATAATTTTATGTTATAATTCTATCAATACCTAGAGTATTCTTCCTATAGAGTCCTTATATTGATTATTAAGTATTCTGTAGGGAGAAGACCTTTCTTTCTTCCCTCTCAGCGACCTACTTCGCAGAGAACAGAAACCGCACAAACAGTCACGGATAGTAGGATCCTGACAAGCAAGTGGTCCAGCGGTTGGACCAGGAGGAAAGTCATGTATCAATCAGTGATCGAGGCGCTCATCCAGGCAAGAGAAATTCCGGCGTCGACTATCGCAAACCCCTACACCCCAACCCAATGGGATTTGACTGTGTTGAGGATTGAGGAGATGATCATCAGCCAGCCACTCCAGAAGGATGGACTCAGGAGACACTTGTCAGAGCTTTCAGACGAGGATTTTCTCATTGAGCTTCCGGTAAGACTTCGGATCGAGATTGAAAGCCTCATCGACGATTACAGCTTCGAGCACTGGGGAATGCGCGACGCAATTCTCGATGCTGCGAGAAACTACGGTGGGGTAAGAAAGACAGAAGACGAACCTCAGCGTAGCGATCTGTTGCGTGCCGCAGTCCTCGACCACCTGCGTGCCATGGGTTACCAGGAGCATGTAGCGAGAAAGATCTTGGCTGCCACGAACAGTCGATTGGTTATCGACGCCATCGATTGGATACGAGATGTCTATCGGTGTGAGCTTGCGGTACATCCCAAAAGCTCATTGCGAGGTACCGGAACGTGGCACGACATCCGTAGGGGCATCAAGATTGCGCTGAGCTGTATGCTCCGAGGCATCGTGGAAGAAGGCAGAGAAGATCACCTCAGTCAGAAGCGGATACGGGATGCATTCAAAGCGCGGGGGCATCGGCTCCCCAAAGCCGACATGAACAACCGAGAAACGGTTCTCGGTTTCCTCGAGGCTGCTCGATTGAGCCTTGTGAACATGCCCTGGCACCTCGTGAAGTAACATCGGCCCCGACAGAGAGTCCCGTGCAGAAATGCATGACCCTCTGTGCGGGGCTCTTTAATTTCAATAAATATTCTTAAAATCTAGTATTAATATAGGATTTTGTATAAAATATCTATAAATCCTCCCCAACAAAGTTTTCCACAATAAGCTATTGACACTAAGTTTATCTTAAGATAAACTTAGTATATTATGAATCCCGTACGAAGTCTTGCTCGCACCTAAGGCGCGAGTCCAAAGGACCTCGGCGGGGCTACTTCGTACGGGATGAAAACACACATTTTAGGTCTTAAGGAATTAAGAGAAAATATGCAGAAGTATGCATCTCTGGTTGGGCGAGGCAAGTCCTTTATAGTTGTAAAAAAATCAAAACCCCTATTTAAAATTTCATCAATTGATGAAGATGATGGATTGTGGGAAACGGTTATTGATTTTACTAAATTAAGAAAAGGCGGAATTTCAGCGGAAGAATTATTGGCAAAGCTTTAATATGGATAAAATCGATAAAGCACTGGAGAAATTAAACTCTAAAACGAAGGAACGGATAAGAAATATCATCAAAGCGCTCCAGTCGGGGCGTTTTAATAATTTAAACATTAAAAAACTGAAAGGCGGAGGCGATATTTTCAGGGTCAGGGAAGGTCAAATGAGGATAATTTACCAAGTTAGAGATGGACGCACTTTTATTTTAAAGGTTGGATTTAGGAAAGAAGATACCTATAAGTTATAATACCTTTTGCTCACTTCTTTGCTACTTACTTCGCTAAAGCTACGAAGGTTAAAGAAAGCTTCGAAGTGCAGTGCGATGTTCTCTACTGTGTCCATCCGAAGCCCCTTCGGGGCGTAGGAGGATTGGCCCTGCCAAATGGAAAACTTTTGCAAAAGTAGTAAAATTATAATATGAAAATCGATGCCCATACTCACATAGGTAAATTACCCAACTCTCTTTATACCGAAAGTCATGAGAAGAATTTAGGGTTAATTTTAAAAGAAGCAAAAGAAAGCGGAGTAGATGCCTTGATTATGATTGCTGGAATGGAAAAAGAAGATGGCCGTAATCCCACCACCGAAAGCCTGATTAACTTAATCTCTAACCATAAGAATGTTCATGCCGTTGCCGGTATCAATATAGACTATGAGAAAGCATACTTAGATCGGCTGGAAAATTGGCTGAAAGAAAGAAAAATTGTCGGCGTAAAGTTCTATACCGGATACCAGCATTTTTATCCGAGTGACGAGAGGTGCCTGCCGATATACCAGTTGTGCCAAAAGTATGATGTCCCGGTCATCTTTCATTCAGGCGATACTTTGGCGGGATATGTCCAAAATCCGAAAATAAAATATTCCCATCCTATTCACATAGACGAAGTGGCGGCTGATTTTCCTGGGTTGAAAATAGTCATCGCCCACATGGGAAATCCATGGCTCATTGATTGCGCTGAAGTTCTGTACAAAAATCCCAATGTTTATGCCGATATATCCGGCCTGGTCATCGGCGATGAGCTTCATACCGCCTACGGAGAAATCATGAAGAGAAGGATTAAGGAGCTAGTTGAGTATACTTCTCCCGAGTTCAAACTTATCTATGGCACCGACTGGCCGCTTTGCCACATGAAACAATACATAGAATTTGCCGAAAATCTGGAGCTCAAAAAAGATGATCTCGAAAAACTCTTTTCGGGCAATGCCAAGAAAGTATTTAAGTTGGGATAAATCTGATACTGTAACAGTCAAAAAACCGTTGGTTTGATGTCTTTGTTTTAATTTGATAATATAAAATTATGCTAATAACTAAGTGTGATATTTGTAAGAAAGAAATTAAGAAGGAGGTTGTTTTTGCTTCTGTGGGTCACTTTCTTTCAAATCAAGCATTTTGCTTGAAATGCGGGAAGCCAGTTGTAAAATTTTTAGAAATAGTGAATAATAAAAAAAATGGACAACAAAAAAGAAAATAAAAATGAAAAAATGACCCTAGATCGTTTGGCCGGAATGGTTGCTCGAGGTTTTGGGAAGACTACATCGGATATTTCCGAAGTTAAGTCAAATATATCGGAAATTAAAATTAAATTATCGGAACACGATAAGAGATTTGATAGGGTGGAATTTAAGATAGATGAGGTCAGAGACGCACTAGAACATTTAGAGGAATCTGATATTCTAAATCTCCAAAAAAGAGTTCAAATTCTAGAAAAAGCAGTCAGGGCTCTAGCCGGTCAGGCATCTAAATAAGCTCGGGCCACATATAAACAAACCCCATTTTCCACGGGGTTTGTTTATTGTTACAATAAGGATAATGCCTTCTCTGAAATCTTTAGCGAATCATCTCAAGCAGAAACATAACAAGTTTCATTTCTTTTTGGTATTTTTTATTGCTATTGTTTTAACCCTTGGAGTGCGTGGATTCATATCCGCATCTCATCAAAAAAATTACGGATTAATTTATCCGTTTAGCTCTTATCCCACTTCATCGGGAAAATCTGTTCTTGAACAGGAAGTTAACGCTTATGGCGATAATTGGTCGAATAAAACCGCACCCAACCCCGATATTCCCGTTGCTTTTTCAACCTGTTTTCTCATATCCAGTACTCCAGCCAGGCGTACGACATTAACTCCAGAAGAAATAACCTTTCTTTCCAAACTAAACAGCCCATTTGCATTTTTCGATCGCTGTCCGCCGCTATCTTTAAATGCGACTCAATACAAGACTGTCGCCGACCAATTACACGGAGTCAATCCCAATATTAAGGTAATTGCTTATCATGCGACGGTGTTAAGTGAAGCAGTCCCGGCTAATCAATTTCAAGAAGCCTGGTATGTCCATGATAAAAATGCCACTGCCATTAACCAAAGCACCAGGCTGACTTATAGCGGAACGGATTATTTGGTAGACATAACAAACACTCAATATCAAGATTTTATTTCAGATTATATAGCTCAAGAAGTTGCCAGCCTCGATTTAGACGGTATTTTAGATGACGGAGCCGGAGCAGATGGACCCCTTTGCGCTATTGGCACGGGCAATCCGCCTATCGATTGTTCAAGTAATATTCCGGATAGCGTTAAGCAGAATTGGCAGTCTAGCCGGGTATTATTGGTTTCAAAAATAAAACAGAAACTAGGTCCTGGCAAATATTATTTTTTTAAGCCTTATCATTATGACGGGGTGTATTTTCAGGGTTTCAATCTTTCCTTTAACAATATTCCTTATCTGACGAGCATGCTTCAATATGCGGATGGGGTGTGGTTTGAAAATGCCGATAATGCCGCGAAATATAGCAACATGGCTAAATCAGGCGCCAGTTACCAGAACATGACGAGCTTATTAGATGCCGCCCAAAGTTTAAATAAATACGCGTTCTTTGTTTTTAATCCGGGATTTTTTTCGCCCTACCCGTCCAATATAGCCGCACAGCACGCCCTAGCCAAAGATTTTACGGCATTTTATCTGATGTTTTACCGGGGGAATCGAACGCCAATGATCTATTTTGAACCAACCCAGAGCGTAAATCTTTTTGGCGGAGAGCCTTATTACGGCGAATGGGATTTACGAATCGGCGCTCCATTAGATACTGCCACCGAGATAATTCCGCGGGTGTTCAGGCGGCGTTTTGCCAATGGCGAAGTATGGTGGAATAATTCAGACGCCGCCTATTCAATTACAGTCGGCACCAATCTTATTGGAGACGATGTTAATTTTGCAAGGCCTTATGTTTTACAACCTAAGGCCGGGATTATCCTTATCAATGCAGCTGCTGCTCCTCCGATAACTGTCGATTTAAAAGGCTGGGGGCCGCCGACAAACACAGCTACAGATGGCCCAGTTTCTATAACTTCCGGCAGTACCGGAGGAGTTTCCTGGACTTCTGCGAATGTAAATTACTGTGAGCTGTATCAGAACGGTGTTTTAACCGGCTGGACAGGGCTTAGTCAGCCAAATGTCGGCGTCGGGCCTATTAATGCCGCCACTACTTATCAGGTCAATTGCACCAATGGAGTTAGCCTTGTTTCCGATATTATAATTTTTAATCCATCCAGTTACGCTCAATCAACATATTATTCCCAGTCAACTTATACTAATTACGCCCAATCAACCTATGTTGGCGCGACATCGGTGGATAACGGGTTTCTATCCACCTTTACTATTTGGGACATCCCGCGTATTCTGACTGGCCTGGCCTGTTATGCGACTAGGACCATAATTATTTTTATTGTTCTGTGGCTCGGTTATACCGGCATCAAGTTCTTACTGGCCAGGAACAATCCTACGGCTTATAGCGACGCTAAGAAGAATCTCTACTGGGCCATCATCGGTATCATCTTAGTTTTTGGAACCTATACTCTGATAGTCAGTATCGCCACATTTTTGGGATATACCAGTCTACCGTTCTTGCCGTTAGTGTGTAGTTAGAGGCCCCGCGGGCGATGCTAATTGCGGGAGAGCTTGATCTCTGGGGCACGGCGTAAATTCCTGCTGGAATTTCGCCTCTATCCCTCGGCTCGGCCAGCCTGCGGGAGTTCCCATAAATCAACTCCTCCGCAATTAGCAACGGCTGTTTTGGTTTAAAATCTGGGTTCTAATGGTATCACCGCTTCTAGTATTTCTTGATTTTTATTATATATATGATAATATACAGCTTATGAATTTTGCCGTTATCAAAACAGGTGGGAAGCAGTACAAAGTCGTCGAGGGCGATGTTTTAAGCGTGGAGAAATTAATCTCTAAAGACGGCGAAGTGGCCTTTGACGAGGTGCTTTTAATTACTGATGGCAAGGATGTAAAAGTAGGCCAGCCTTTTGTCGTCGGCGCCAAAGTTACCGCAAAGGTGCTAGAAGACGGGAAGGCCAAGAAGAAGATGGTTTTCCGTTTTAGGTCTAAAACCCGCCAGCACAAGAAAAAGGGCCACCGCCAGCCATTTACTAAAGTCCAGATAACAAAAATTTCGGCCTAAAAATCGGATTTTTTGTTTCTAAGTTATCAACATTTTTGTAAGAAACTTATTCCAATTGTGTTATAATATATTGAAATGGTCGAAAAACAATTTTTAATATATTGAGGTCATCTCAAAACCCCATATTCGGCTATAATTTCCGTATCTGGTCTGCGACTTTGTGAAAATCCTTCAGCATATACACCGATATGCTTCAGTATTTTCACTTCGTCTCGGCTCATATACAGAAATTCTATCTCGAAAGAGGATTTTGAGATGACCTCACTACACAGCACAATGAACAAAAAAATAGCTTTTTCATTAGCGTTAGGTTCTTTGCTGGTATCAAGTATTGCTCTTGCTCAGACGGTCAGCCCGACTCCTTCCGGTTCCACCAGAATGGGAGATAAGGAGATGCATAAGATGACGGTGAATGTAGATGGTGCATGTATGGCGACTGCCGTTGACAAAAGAGACAGTGCCATAGAGGTGGTAGTTGATACCTACGCTTCAACCGTAAAGATGGCTCTTGAGACGAGGAAAACTGCTTTAAAGGCTGCTTGGGGCATGAGCGATGTTAAGGCCCGCCGCCAGGCCATAAACGAGGCCTGGAATGCCTATAAGAAGTCTGTCAAATCGGCAAGAAGAGTATTCAAGACCTCAAGAAATGCGGCTTGGAGCCAATTCAGAACAGATGCAAAGGTATGCCATGGCAGCTCATCTGAAGATAATGGCGGTGCAGGTTCAGACGCCCAGCTCTAATAGATTTATTTCTATTCCTAAAACCGCCCCTTGGGCGGTTTTAGGTTTGGCTGATTTTTGTTTGGGTATAGCAAAAGCCCTGCTCTGATTTTTATCATTTAGATGAATAGCAGAAAGAAGGATGGGGAATTGAGGAACGAAGGTTCCGAAATGCCAAAGACAGTAGTCGTGGTATTATTTATTTTTACGAACACTCCGCTAGGAGTACGCTAAAAATTGGAGCGAGGCTTTCGCTTAATGGGGTTGGACATACTGAAGCGCTCCCCACAGCCTATCAACTGACTAATCAACTGTTTTAGTATGGCTCTTTATAAATTTGCGCTATAATTTTGGGATCATGGCAGAAATTTCTTCCAACAAACTTCCTCCCCAGAGCATCGACGCCGAGAAATCTCTTCTCGGTTCGGTTCTTATCGACCGGGATGCCCTCAACAAAGTCGCCGACTTCTTGAGCCCCGATGATTTCTATAGCCGGGCTCACCAAACCATCTACGACTCGATGCTTTCTCTCTTTGAAAAGCAGGAACCGATAGACCTTTTGAGCCTTTCCAATAAGCTCGAAGAAAAGGGGCGTCTTAATGATGTCGGCGGCTCCAGCTATCTGACCTCTCTGGCTACTGCCGTCCCTACCTCGGCTCATATCGCCAACTATGGCAAGATAATCCAGAGGAAAAAGATGCTCCGCGACCTTATCACCGTCTCTCATGAGATTGCCGGCCTTGGCCAGCAGGAAGACGAGGATGTCGAAAGTCTTCTCGATACAGCCGAAAGAAAAATATTCTCAGTTTCTCAAAGATCACTCACTCATGCCTTTACTCCTCTTGGGGGCAGTCTTGTGGAGGCGATGGAAAGAATAGCCAATCAGGACAGCGGAACTATGCGGGGCCATGCCACTAAGCATCGATACCTCGACAATACTTTGGGCGGTCTTCAAAAATCAGATTTGATAGTTCTCGCCGCCCGGCCCTCTGTTGGTAAGACCGCCTTTGCCATAGACCTTGCCCTTAAAATAGCCGAGCAGGATGTGCCGGTCGGCATGTTCAGTATGGAAATGTCGATGGACCAGGTCGTTGACCGTTTCATTGCTGCCCGTTCCGGCGTCAGCTTATGGAAATTAAGGACTGGCAAGCTTTCACATGAAGGCGATGACTTCCTGAGAATAACCACCGCCTGCGATGAACTGAAAAAGATGCCTATCTTCATTGATGACGCTTCTTCGCCGAATATTCTCCAGATGCGAGCGACGGCCCGGCGGCTTCAGGCTGAATTCGGCCTGGGGCTTCTTGTCGTAGATTACCTCCAGTTGATGACATCAAGAAGAAGCTACGATAGTCCCGTCCAGCAGGTAACGGAAATATCGCGTGGCCTCAAAGGGCTGGCCAAGGAATTAAACATTCCCATTATTGCCATTTCCCAGCTGTCCCGAGCCGTGGAGCAAAGAGAAGGCCACAAACCGCGGCTCTCCGACCTGAGAGACTCCGGTTCGATAGAGCAGGACGCCGATGTGGTCATGTTTATTCACCGCGAAGATAAGAACAATTATGAAAAGGCTAAGGAAAATAACAAACTCAATCAGGCCCAACTGGTAATTGCCAAACACAGAAACGGCCCGACCGGAGAAATTGATTTCAGGATTGACCCGGAAAGTTTGAGATTTATAGAGGTAGACAAAGCCCATGCCGATGATATACCACTTAATTTTTAGAATCAGATGAACCCTAAATTTAAAAATATCGCCAAATTATTTCAGAAGCTTCCCGGGGTTGGGCCGCGCCAGGCCGCCCGCTTTGTATTGGCGCTACTGAATAAAGACCAGTCGGAATTAGCAGAGCTTGGTCACGCAATAACCACCCTTAAGAGCGAAATAAGATTTTGCAAAGAATGTTTTAATGTATCAGACGGCAATCTCTGCGGCGTGTGCCTGGATACGAAAAGAGACAAGTCTAAGCTACTTGTCCTTGAAAAGGTTACTGACCTCGACTCCATAGAGAAGACGGGACTGTACAAGGGGCTGTACCATGTATTAGGCGGGGCGATTGACCCTTTGGACGGATTGACCGCTCAAACTTTGAAATTCAAAGAACTTGAATTCCGATTGGATAAAATGGCTCAAAATAGTCAGAGCATCGAACTCATTATCGCCACTAATCCTAACACCAATGGCGAAACCACCGCTCTGTACCTCAGAGAATTATTCAAAGATAAAAAAGGCATTGAACTGCCCCGCCTCGGCCGCGGCCTCGCCTCCG
>OBEQ011668859.1_pt1 | contig 11063 bp, 13 predicted proteins | sample 1670901 | NCBI WGS metagenome assembly OBEQ01 (sample SAMEA104232315, study PRJEB22302) | groundwater metagenome | biome: forest; feature: aquifer; material: groundwater | place: USA | collected 2011-08-07 | depth 5.4 m | reverse complement strand
GAAGACGTAGTGCTTCGACGATGGAATCAACTCCGAGATAATCAACACCAAGTTGCTCAAGTTCACGACTAAACTGCACGAGACTGTGCCCATACGCATTGGACTTCACCACGCCCATCAGCTTGGTTTTCTTACCGATCAGCTTTCGAAACACGCGATAATTATGTGCGATTGCCTTGGTGTCGACTTCAATCCACGTGCGCAATCCTTGGGTCTTCTCCTTTTTCCTCATGCTTCTATTGTAACAGCTTTTTGCGAGAAGTATTCTTGTATTTCTCTATCAAATGACGTAAGCTCCATGAAGATTCTTTTTGGGGGACGGAGAAATGTTGGCGATTAGCAGAGAAGCCCGAGTAATATTTGAGACAAAACCTCCTTACTTTCTTTGGATAAAAAATCTTGATAACTTCATTTGCAAACTTGAAGGCCCTCTCGGGCGAAACAATTATGCAAAACCTCTTTATCACAAAGAAAAATGGAGTAGGATTGACTTACTGCACAATCCCGAAGATCAAAAAATCATCGGCTTTGACACACTTCATTCCTTCCCTGCATCTGAAACCATAGCGCGACTTTTTCTCTCTACTCAAGAAGAATTTCTCGTACTTGCAGATTGTGTCACGAAAATCAATGATTTATGGACAACATTCAATCCCAGTTACGGATTTCATGAGCATCTTTCTTTCTTTGTTGAGCACCCTGAATCACACATTCGACTTTATACGTTGAATCAAACTGAAGAGTATTTGGTCCCCCTGAATAGAGAATTGTTCGTTGCATCGGGTGGAAAATTACTGAGCTAAAAAGGTCCTCGAGGACCTTTTTTTATAACAAATTTTATCTTTATACATGCGCATCAATTGCAATCATGACGCAAAACGTCGCAATGATGACGATGGAAAAGAGAAACATGTGACGCGCCCATCTTTTCTCATTGTGTGTATAAAAACCCGCAATACCCAAACCGAGCCAAATGAGTCCGAGTAAAACAAGCACACCGAGGTACGCATAACCGGTATATCCAAGCAAGGTGAGCATTGCGGCGGCAATGGTAAATAGCGCAATGTAAAAAATCATGTGAATTTTTGTGGTACGAAGCCCCCGCGCAATCGGAAGTACCGGGATTTTTGCATTCGTATAATCACTGATGCGATATATCGCAATTGCAAAAAAGTGCGGCATCTGCCAAAAACAAAGAATGACAAACAACAACAATGCGGCCATATCGAACTGGTGCGTAACGGCAACATATCCCACAACCGGTGGTGTCGCTCCTGAAATACTTCCAATGAGGGTACCGTACATAGAGCTGCGTTTTCCCCACAAACTGTAAAAAAATATATAGACGATAAATCCGACAAGCGCGACCGAAAGCGCAAGCATATTGGTAAACAATCCGAGCAGAGCGATGCCGAGAAATCCGAGGCAACCCGCAAAGCGCATTGCTCGAGATGTTGAAATCACTCCCTTTGCCAATGCACGATCTTTCGTACGTTCCATGAGCTTATCAATGTCACGATCAATATAATTATTGAAGACACAACTTGATGCGATGATGAACGACAGTCCGAGCAGCATCGCAAAAAAAATCCAAAAATCAAAATGCCCTTGTGAAGCGAGAAAAAAACCAGCAGTCGCAGTAAGCGCATTGCCGTAAATAATTCCGGGCTTGGTCAATAAATAGTAGTTGCGAATCAAAATAGTATTATAGCTTGGCATCCATCATCATCCCCTCATCCAACATCATTGCCTTCTCCAGCTCGGGTCCGGGCATCATATTGGCCTCAAGATGATACATAACCCAAAGCGAACCCACGCCGATAATGAGTACGACGATCACCGTAAATACAAAAACAACGAGATTCCAGCGTTGTTCGGATTTGGTATTGAGGTGCAAAAAGTAGACAAGTTGCACGAGGAGCTGCAACAACGCGATGCACAGAATGAGGAGTATCGTAACATCAACAGAGAATGTGCGACGAACAACCAAAAGATACGGGATCATGGTCAAAACGATAGAAAAGAAAAATCCTACGCAATATGACCTCAGCGTTCCGTGAGTGTGTTCGTTTTCTTGATGTGGTGAAGAAGTTTCCATATATGCAGTCTCACTCAAAGTACACCCATTAAATAAACAAGAGTAAAAAGAAAAATCCAAATGATATCAAGAAAATGCCAAAATAAACTAAAGCAGGAAAGTTTACTGAGGATCATCGGAGTTACGCCGCGAAAGAAAATCTGAACTATCAACACCAAGAGCCACAGTGAACCGAGAAAAACATGCAAACCATGCGTTCCGACGAGTGCAAAAAAGGAAGAAAGAAACGCGCTCCGACCGGGGCCATGTCCCTCCGAAATGAGATGCGAGAATTCGGTAAACTCCATTCCCAAAAATGCGATTCCGAGAAGAAGCGTAACAGCAAGTAATACAAGAAGCGTGCGCACGCGCTTTCCATATGCGGCAAGCATCGCCAGTCCGCAGGTAAAACTACTGGTCAGCAGAATCACCGTTTCAATCAAGACAAAGGGTAAACTGAAAAAATCCTTTCCGGAAGGACCGCCGAACGTACCTCCTTGTAACACCGCATATGTTGCAAAAAGACTTGCAAACAAAACACAATCACTCATGATATACACCCAAAAACCGAAAACAACTTTCTCCCGCTCTGCTTGAGCGTGAGTGTTGTGCATTGGTGCATTCGCTTGATTGTCGAGCATTGGAGTTGTCATAGCATTCGTGCATTAATTGCCCCTTCAATTCGTGCGACTTCTGCGGCAGGTACATAATACGCGGTATCCTGATCACATGCACGAACAATCACTGAAGCGATGACACCGACAAGACCGACAACAACGAGCCACATCATGTGCCAGATTAATCCGAAGCCGACAAAAAAAGTAAAGCCGGCGATAATGATGCCCATTGCGGTATTTTTTGGCATATGAATATCTTCATAGTGCAGCGGCGGTTGTGGCCGCACATCGCCTCGCTGTTTCATCTCCCAAAACGCATCGCGATCGTGTACCGTTGGGATAATCGCAAAATTATAGAATGGCGGAGGAGAAGCGGTGGACCATTCGAGTGTTCGTCCATTCCATGGATCTCCCGTCGTATCGATATTTTGTTTGCGCTCCTTAATACTCACGATCATTTGTATGATTTGGAAGAGAATACCCACCGCGATAATAACGGCTCCAATGCCTGCAATGACCAAGAATGGATACCAACCCTCTGTCGAACCATAATCATTCAAACGCCTCGTCATCCCCATCATGCCGAGAATATAGAGTGGAATGAATGCGACAAACGAACCTGTCACCCAACACCAAAATGCGCGTTTCCCCCACCGTTCGTTCAAACGAAAACCGATAATTTTTGGAAACCAATAGATAAAACCGGCAAAATAGCCGAACAACACCCCTCCAATAATCACATTATGAAAATGTGCCACCAAAAAGAGGCTGTTATGCAATTGGAAATCGACGCCGGGCACTGCCATCAGCACTCCGGTCATTCCTCCCACCGTGAAGGTGGCCAAGAAACCGATCGTCCAGAGCATCGGGGTTGAAAAAATTATTCGCCCATGAAACATCGTAAAAAGCCAGTTGAAAACTTTCACCCCCGTGGGAACAGCGATAATCATCGTCATGATTCCAAAAAATGCATTCACATTTGCCCCCGCACCCATGGTAAAGAAGTGATGCAGCCAAACAATAAACGAAAGGAGCATAATGGCGATTGTTGCCCAGATCATCGTGGTGTAGCCGAATAAACGCTTCTGTGCGAATGTTGCAACCACTTCCGAAAAGATACCGAATGAAGGCAGAATGAGAATATAGACCTCAGGGTGCCCCCATGCCCAAATGAGATTGACGTACATCATTGGGTTCCCCCCAAAGTCCGAAGTGAAAAAATGCATACCGAAAAAACGATCGAGGAAAAGAAGTCCGAGTGTTACGGTAAGAATCGGAAAAGCGAATATCACGAGCACCATGCTTGAAAGTGTCGTCCAAATAAACACCGGCATGCGCATTAAGGTCATTCCCGGAGCGCGCATCTTAAGAATGGTGACTAAAAAGTTAATTCCCGAAAGTAATGTTCCTATTCCCGAAATCTGTATCGCCCAAATATAATAATCAACCCCCACTCCCGGACTGTATGCAAGCTCGGAAAGCGGAGGATACGCGAGCCATCCCGTTCGAGCGAATTCGCCAAGGACAAGCGAGAGATTCATCAGTACGACACCCACCATGAAGAGCCAGAAGCTGAGTGAGTTTAAAAATGGAAAGGCTACATCGCGTGCGCCAATCTGCAGTGGCACGATCAAATTGAGCAATCCAAACATAAACGGCATCGCAACAAAAAAAATCATGATCACCCCATGTGCGGTGAAGATTTGATCATAATGATCCGGTGGCAAATAACCGACCGCATCACCGACGGCAAGCACCTGTTGGGAACGCATCATGAGCGCATCCGTAAAACCGCGCAAGAGCATCACAAAAGACACCAGAATATACATGATGCCGATTTTCTTGTGATCAACGGAGGTGAGCCATTCCGTCCAAAGCCATTTCCATCGCTTGAAATAAAACAGCGCACCAACAACACCGAGACCCCCGAGGGCCATAAAGGCCATAGCGGCAAGAATGACCGGGTCATGAGGAATCGCTTCGAGGGTGAGTTTTCCAAACATAAAAAGTGTTTAATTATGATGCATAACAGGTTCCCCGTCATCGTGGCCGTCACCGATTTCCTGCATCGGCACCATGAATTTCATTATTATCTTAGCATACAAATCTTGCGGAACCGAGGAGTAATATTCGATGGGATTTTTTTCACTCGGTGCCGCCAAGCGGGCGTATGCATCCCCATCAAGTGTATCCGGATCTTGCCGCACTTCTTCGACCCATCGATCAAAATCCGCTTGCGAGGTGGAGCGCGCGACAAATTTCATTCCCGAAAATCCTCGGCCACTGTAGTTGGCTGATAGACCGGCATAGTCCCCCACCCCATCCGCAATAAGATGAAGCTTTGTCATCATGCCCGCCATAGCGTAAATTTGGCCACCAAGTTGCGGGATCCAAAATGAATTCATCGGGGCATCGGCAGTAATTTGAAAATTCACTGGAGTCTTTTCGGGAAATTGCACAAAGTTTACGGTTGCAATTCGTTCGTTCGGATAGATAAAAAGCCATTTCCAATTGAGAGCGACAACTTGTATCGTGATCGGCGGCGTTGTTTCAGCAAGCGGTGCGTAAGGATCCAATTCATGCGTGCTTTTCCATGTGATCAACCCGAGAATGAGAATGATGACACAAGGAGGAACCCACCACACGATTTCGAGAATGAGACTCCCTTCCGCCTCCGGAGTATATTTTGCAGCAAGATTGGTCGCACGGAATATCCACGTGAAAGAAATGATCAGAATAAATACCGGAATCACCACGATAAGCATGAGAAAGATCGTGCCGAGAAATAAATCGCGTTCATACAAGGCAATCGCGCCTTTGGGGTTTAAGATTGCGACATTTCCACTCTGCACCATTAGTACCAAAACTACGATAATAGTACCGATCACCGTGAGGGCAAGGAGAAGAAAAAAGATATATTTCGCGCGATCGCTCATGTAAAACAGTGTATAGGAAAATGAAGCGGAAGACGAGCGAGCGGCGAAAAATGACGTCCATGCCGTTTCGATCACAAAAGAAAAAAAGAGTCCGCGAAGGACTCTTCTGTGTTATGGATGTTTCAGCTGTTCTTGAAAGAGCGATTCATACACCTGGCGCGACTCATAATTATCGTGAAAATGAAGCTGCGCAAGGCCGAGCGATTGACCGAGATTTTTCTCCCATGTCGCACCGTGTGAACTTTCCGAGCCGGGAATAAAGCATTGTGTCGTCACTCTATCCGAAGAAAATACCGGTGTATAAAACTCTTCAAGAAGATGAATATCACCTTTGCAATAACTTTTGTCGGAGTACAGACGCAAAAGTGCCTCCTGAAAAATCACTTGAGTAAAGACATTGTACCCACGGGCCGCAAGCAGATCGATCGTGCGCGCAAAACGAGCAAGATTTTTCTCAAACGAGCCAAGACCGCCGGTCGTGATCGGGCCACAAACAAAACCGACATCGCCTGGCATGCGTCCAAGTACGTCGAGTGCGATCAGAGCAAGCTCCGGAAATGTTTTTGCAAGAGCGATCCTTCCACACTCGGCGCTTGAAAAGTATCCGAGCGGATTCGTGGGATGAGTAAATTGCTGCATGAAGTACTCCTTTCAATACAAATGAGGATGTGCAAATAGCCTTACTTGAGACTAGCATAATAAATCTTTCGTACAAGGAAAATTTGCAGATGATGAAAATGGGGAAGAAAAAGTCTGCTCTTAAATCCCCTTGCAATTTCCTGCAGGTTTATAGCCTTTTGCTTCCGCATCGGCTTTTGAGGCAAACCAGACTTTATTTTCTTCTTTAATCCTTTTTACTCCACCGCACCATGGTAAATAGTATGCCTGACCGTTTTTTGAACCCACATACATACCTTGTCCTCCGACTTTTTCCGTTCCATCCAAGGGAAGAGAAGCGGATTCCCTGGGAGGCAGGGGTGTCTTCGTGTCCACCGAAACACCACCCTCCCTACTTACCCCCACTGATGCAGGTAAGGCATTGGTACGAATGCGTAAATCCTTTTTTCCACCTTCCTCAACCGCCGAAAGTCTCCCCAGCAGGAACGAACCCATTCCCACCAAAAGAATAAGTAATAAAATAAAAACATCTTTGGGAAGATCCGGATAATCCTTGATTTTTTTAAGCGTATCTGGTAATCTCATGCTACTTGACCCACATGAGCGTTGGAACGCTCTGAGGCAATTATTTAGCATAGTACCGAGAACCACACACCATGGCAACTAAAAAATCAGGAGGATCGACAAAAAATATGCGAGATTCGCAGCCGAAATATCTCGGCACGAAACTCCATGACGGACAGCAGGCAACAACGGGAAACATTATCGTCCGCCAACGCGGCACAAAAATCGTTCCCGGTAAGAACGTAAAGGTTGGTACGGATCATACCCTCTATGCAGCAAAAGCAGGTACGGTAAAATTCTCCACAGTCCGCAAAATCCGCTTCGACGGCCGCACGCTGACAAAGAAGATGGCAAGCATTGTCTAAGAACCTGTCTCAAACCCGACTCAAAATTAAAACCGCCCTTATGGGCGATTTTAATTTCTTTGAGAAATTTTTTTCTATTCCGCTTCGACAACAACCTTGAATTCCGCCTTCTTGTCGCCCAAGACTGCTTCAACGGTGTGTTCGCCAAGTGTCTTGATCGCTTTCTCAAGCACAATGTGCTCAGGAGTGATCGTGGCACCAATTGCCGTACCAAGGAGCACCGCGAGTTCCGCTCCATTAACACCCGCATAAAGATGCCCTTCTTCGTTTGCAGAACGCTTTACCGTAACAACCGCATTCTTCACACCGGCAAATGCCTTCGCAAGAAGCTCTTCCTGATGCTGTGCTTCCGCTTTGCGACGCTTCTGAAGCTCTGCAACACGCTTCGCTGACGATTTTGTAATCACCTCCGCCAAGCCTCGTGTCAAAAGAAAGTTCCGCGCATAGCCCGGTGCAACGTTTACCAGATCATATTTCTTTCCCACCTTCGGTACATCCGACAATAAAATAACTTCCATAAAATACGTATTTAGTTCGTATAAGACATCCCTTGAAGCAAGCGCTTCGCGAGTAAATAGGTCAAGACCCTAACCTAACTGCATGCGGCTTATTATATGGATAATCGTCAAAAAGGCAAGCATCCCGCTCGGGATGCTCTTTTTCAAAAACCCGCCTTCAATGTTGCCAGCGCAACATTGTTGCTCCTCTCGAAAGGGCAACTTTTCCCAAAGCGGAAAAGACCATGCTTGCCCTTTCTGCGAGAGGTTTTTTCAAAAGACATCCCTCGGCGGTGAGGGAAGCTCCAAAGTACCGCGTAGTATCTTTCTTCTCTCAGAGCGAGGGCAGAAACTTTTGAGAGACTCCGCAGGCGAATTGCTTGGTTCGCCATTCCTATGGCGAAATTCGCCGAGGACTGCCTTGTCGCCCGCAGGAAGGCGACAAGGGTGCTCTCAAAAGTTGCTGTCCGAGCGAGGTTATTTGAATCCGCCGAGTTTTCTGACAGTTTCAATTGCTTTGTCGAGTTGAGGATCCTCCCCTGCGTCAACATCCGCTTTGGTGATCTCGACTTTAATATCGGGTTCAATTCCCCCGTCGGAGAGATTGACCCCATTGGGGGTAACCCAACGCGCGATCGTCACCTTGAGTGATGTCTCCGGGGTAATGGACACCAGTTCCTGTACGGAACCTTTGCCAAATGTTTTTGTGCCGACAAGTGTTGCAACTCCATGCTCGGAAAGTGCACCCGCAAGAATCTCTGCCGCAGAAGCGGAGCCCCCGTCAACCAAAATAACAAAATGGAATTTATCATCAAACACATCGTACCCGCGACTCCGATAGACCTGTCCTTTCCCCTCTTTTTCTTCTTCACTCACGACCACTTTTCCTGTCGGTAAAAACCAACTCGCCATATCCACCGCCGCTTCAAGATATCCTCCGGGATTTCCGCGCAAATCAAGCACAAGCTTATCGCTTCCTGACTGCACAAACTCACGAAGGGCATTCCTGAAAAGTTGCGGGCTTACTTCCGTGAAGCTGTAGAGGTGAATCACAAACACCTCACCCTTTCTTTCCGTATCAATCGTCGGGACATCAATGACTGCCCGCACGATCGCGACATCAAATGGCACTTTTTCACCCTCGCGCAGTATCGTCAGATTGACCACCTTGCCCACCTCGCCGCGAATAAGGAACAGCGCGCGATCAATGGTCATTTCACTGGTTGTTGCATTGTCGATTTTCAGAATGATATCGCCCTTTTTTATTCCCGCTTTTTCCGCGGGAGAATTTTTGAGTGGTGCAATCACCGTAAGCATTCCATTTTTTGCGCCGATTTGCATGCCGACACCGCCAAACTTTCCGGAAACATCTTGTTCAAAAAGCGATTTTTCTTGAGGTGGCATAAAATAGGTATAGGGATCGCCCAGCGAATCGGCGAGTCCCGAAATCGCTCCCCAGACCTTTTCCTGATTTGAAACCGCCTTCTCTTTCGTGGGGACATATTTTTCATTCAAAATATTCCACGCTTTCCAAAACTGATCAAAATCGGCAATATCCATCGTCGTGGATGCCATGTCGGTCTGATCCGTAAGACAAGGTACCTCCGCACCATTGGTATCGATACAGGTCGTAAGCGAAAGCGACGGACCCGTCATGGAGGACGTGGCCAATGGAGGCGGAACAGTATTGATGACACCTGCGACTGTTTGAATATCGGGACGATGGGCGTACCCTACCGTCAGTCCGAGTCCAAAAAGAGACGCACCAAGAAGAACCAAAAGCGTTACACGCACCGTGATTCGCGAAGTAGATTTCATAGGGGTCATTATCGCAAAGTTACCTGAGAGGGTCAATCAAAACCTCCGCTCGGAAATGCCTTTAAAGTGTGAGGTATTCTCTCGCTGTGAGGAAAGAAACTTTTGAGAGACTCCAGAGGTGCGCAACTCAAACTATGAGAGAATTTCCTCAGAGCGAGGGTTTCTGTTTTTTTGAACCCCCGCAGGTTTCCGATCTTACCTCTCAGAGCGAGGCTCTCTTTTATTTTGTTGCCCCCGCAGGGCTTCCCGAGGACTAGGCACAAAATATAAAGAGAGCCGAGCGGAAATATAGCCAAAGGAAAATTCAATCGGTATAATGAAACTCATGATCTTTCGCTATAAATATCATGATCTGACATGGATTGACATGGAGCGACCTTCGCACGAGGAAGTCCGCCAGATTATGGAAGAATTTGATATCCACCCCATTGTCGCCGATGAACTCCTCTCCCCCTCACTGCGACCCAAGGTTGATCATTACGAAAATTTTATTTATCTGATCCTTCACTTCCCCGCTATCCGCCACAGCCATGCAAATAATACACAAGAGGTTGACTTCATTATCGGCCAAAAATTCATCATTACGGTACGCTATGAACTGCTTGACCCGCTGCACAAATTTTCAAAAGTCTTTGAAGTGAACTCCATTCTTGATAAAAGCGACATCGGCAATCACGCCGGATTTCTCTTCTTTTACATGATTCGCAAGATTTATTCTTCGCTCGCACGCGAACTTTCGATTATCGGCGAGAGCTTGAAAGAAATCGAGGATCGTATTTTCAAAGGACAGGAAAAAGAAATGGTGGAAGAGCTCTCGATCATTCATCGGGATCTGCTCGCATTTCATCGCGCACTGCGTTTACACAAGCCGGTCTTACTCTCGTTGGGAGTGGAATGTGAGGAATTCTTCGGACATGATTTTCGCCACTATACAGACAATATTGTCGGTGAATATTATAAAGTGGACGAACTGCTGCAAGATCAAAAAGAAATCTTGAGCGATCTGCGCATCACCAACGACTCCCTCCTTTCGGCAAAAATAAATGAAATCATGAAACTGCTGACGGCAACGACGTTCTTGATGCTTCCCGCAACCTTGATCAGTCAAATATTCAGCATGAACGCCCTGGGGAAACCGATTGTCAATCATCCACATGGTTTCTGGATTATTCTCAGCACCATGATGCTGGTGGCAATGACGACATTTTTTGTGTTTAAACGCAAGGGGTGGTTGTAAGTTCCAGAAAATCGCTTTTTTGGAGCACCCTTGCCCTCTCCTGCGGAGGGCAAGGCAATCCTCGAGGTGTTCTGGTCAATAAAATACATTGACCAGACCAAGCAACACCTCTGCGGAGTCTCCAAAAAAGCGATTTCTTCCACAAGGAAAAATCCCGAATTCGATATATAATGGGAAGAATTATCTATGCCGCTCAAATTTTACAATACTCAAACACGCATGATTGAGGACTTCACTCCGCCTCCTCCTCACACCGTTACGATGTACAACTGCGGTCCAACGGTCTATAACTACGCGCACATTGGCAATCTTCGCGCATATGTTTTTGCCGATG
>OBEQ010675871.1_pt1 | contig 11064 bp, 17 predicted proteins | sample 1670901 | NCBI WGS metagenome assembly OBEQ01 (sample SAMEA104232315, study PRJEB22302) | groundwater metagenome | biome: forest; feature: aquifer; material: groundwater | place: USA | collected 2011-08-07 | depth 5.4 m | reverse complement strand
GCTCGGGTTTCATGCTTACCGGAAGTGTTTGGCGACGCGGTGGCGTATTTTGATCCACTCGAGCCGTCGTCGATTGCCCAGTCGATTGCCCAGGCGCTTCATGATACACTACAACGGCAACGGCTGATTATCGCCGGGCGAGAACGATTAAAGCAATTCTCCTGGCGACGGATGGCGCAGGAAACGCTGGCGGTCTATGCCGCGGCCGGACAGCCACGATAAAAAAATTCAATCAAGAAATGCCCCCCCAAAAATCATCTCGGCCTGATCCAAACGTCCTCGACTTACGGCAGTTGGTGGCCCAGCGGCGGGTCGAAGCCGAGCGCGGCCGCCGCGGCTGGTCAACAAAAACCCCGTCCTCACCTCGACGTCGGCCAAGCTTGGCGAATCTCCGCCGACCATCAGCTCCGCCGCGCGACTGGACGTTATTTGGACGTGAATTATTGAAGTTCGCCGCGGTGCTAGTCATTGTCGCCGGAGTCAGCGCGATCACGCTCGGCGTGACCAAACTTGCTTCCGCCAAAACGAGTGTTCAACATGACGCGACGACCGGTGTTCAGGCCTTGCAAGATGGGCTATCAGCGATTGGCCAGTCTCAACCGGCTGAAGCGGCTACTCATTTTACCGCGGCCATACAGTCCCTGACCGCGGCGGAAAAAAAGCTAGATCAAGCGGCGCCAGCGTTGTTTGACCGAACGCCGTTTGTTGGCGGGCAATTGAAAACCACGCGGATACTCCTGACCCAAGCACAACAGTTAGCGACCGTTGGCCAGCGTTTGAGCGCCATCATGCCGCCTGGTGGAAATCCGCAACCGGCAGTCAGCATCCAATCGAATGGCATCATTCAAGGTTCAATCGGGGCTCTAACGCCGCTTTTGGCGCAGCGCACGGAGTTTGTCAGTATCGTTAGTCAAGCGGTCAAGGTGGTTGATACGTTGGAAACAATCGATCCAAAAACTGTGCCGAGTAATCTCCGCGAACGGTTCACCACCTGGCAACGACTATTGAACGGCTTGGTTGGTTCTGGTGACACTTTAGATAACCTAACCAAGGTTCTGCTGGCCTTGCTAGCGCCGGAACAGCCGCGGGAATATTTAGTTGTTTTTCAAAATAACGACGAGCTTCGACCGACGGGCGGATTTCCCGGAACGTTCCTGCTGGTCAAGTTTGAGCAAGGGACATTCAAAATACTGGACGCGCCGGGCAATGGGCCGTTTGCCCTATCCGACGAAGTGGCCAATAAAAACCTACCCCCCCAACCGATCCTGTCGATTGTTCCGTTCTGGACCTTCCATGATGCCAACTGGTATCTCGATGTTCCGACCTCGGCCAAGACCATGTTAGATTTTTATGCTCAGGATCGCGGCTTCACGCCGGACGGTGTTATTTTCTTGACGCCGGGACTGATGGAAGACTTGCTCCGGATTACCGGGCCGGTGCGGCCGGACAAGTACACGGTTGATATCACCGCCGAAAACTTTGTGGCCGCGACCGAACAGCAGGTGCAATTTGGTTACGACAAAGCCCTAAATAATCCCAAACAGTTTTTGATTGATCTAGTGCCGTTGATGTTGACGAAGTTGTCGCAGACCGGCGGACCAGATGCGTTGCGAGCTCTAGCTCTAACCTTGAAACGAGCCAACCAAGGTGACATTCTCATGTACAGCGGCCAAACCGAGATGCAAAAAACTATTTCTGCCTTGGGCTGGGATGGCGTCTTGTTGCCGCTCAACGGAGATTATCTGGCGGTTGTCGACACAAATCTCGGCGGCGGCAAAACCGATCGCAAACTTGATGAGCAGGTGCGAACGGTGGTCAAGTTGGATAATGGAATATTGTGCCATGAGGTAACCATTACGCGGACCAATCATAATGTCGTCAACGACACGACCATTCCCACCACCAACCGCAGTTTTGTACGGGTCTACGCTCCGCCGGATGCGCAGTTTATTGGCGTGACCGGCACCACCGTGCCCGATGAAAAATTCTTTTTCGCTCCGGCCTCGACCGCGAAAATATCAGCTGACCTTGTTAGGAATGAAGGGCAAACGCTCTATGACAACATCAACGGCATTCGGATCACCAACGAATCTGGTCGCAAAGTCTTCGGGGCCTGGAGCCGCGTTGAACCTGGTCAATCACAAACCCTGGTGTTCTCGTATACCACGCCCGCGCCAACCAGCGGTGCCTGGCACCTCGATTGGCAACATCAACCCGGCGCCCCGCTCCGCACCTGGCAGGTCGTTTTTCAAGTTCCCAATCCGAAGAAAGTCAGCTCAACTGACCAAGCTGGTATCCTGAGCAATAGCAATCGAACGGTCACTTTCAGCTCAGATTCGACGGTTAATCGGTCATTTAACGCCAGCTACAAGTAGCTCGGAAGAGCCAAATATTAGCCAAAATAGAGGTCTTTCCACAGGGTAGCCATTGACATTTCTTGGGGCAGGGAGTATCATACTTGGTCAAGCTAGAAATAAGCACCTTTCATTGTCGGTTAGAACTGCCAGGAGTTGTGTTGATTCATCGTCAATACAACCCCTGGCGATTCACCGACTCGATCGGACAGCCAAGCGGGTGACGTCCAGGGGGCTAGCCAAGGTTGCTGCAACCTGAAGCGAAGCGGAAACACTGGAGTACGTTGGTTGGACGGTAGCACCCTGTTGGTTCGCAACACGTGCAACACTTCGGTAGTACCGATCACCGCGGTGGTCGGCTGACGGACGGTCTGACGGACACTGGTTAAGAAGGTCGTAGCACCCGCTACAAACCCAGTGGGGAGAAGAGAGACGTCTCTTGCTTCCCACTGGTCTCTCCCGAATACATCTCTATGAGGTGTCGTCAGGAGAGAAACGCTAGAGTGCTGAGGAGCAATCAAGCGCACCATACAATTCAAGAGAACAATCGTTGAGGAGCGAGAGTTCGACCAGAATATCACTCAAGAGTGAGGTCTGTTGTCGACACGCGTCCACAACAAGCCTCACTCTTTTTTTGTGAGGGGGGACAGGCACCGCGGCCAGTCCACCAGAGTAATGAGTCCTGCGGTCAGTAGTCGTGTATTGCTGATTGCAGAACCTATTACTTTGAAATGGGCCGTGCCCGCCCCGCACTTGACCAGCCGGGCATAGTGCGAGGTGTTGCTGATTGTAGGATCAGTGTAAAAGAAATTCTTTCCAACGCGACTTCGGTCGCACGACTAGGAGGATGTCATGTACTTTCTCTTGAGCATCACGGCTTCAATCTATGGCGCGCTCGTGATCCAAGGCCTGATGATTGGCAAGGATCAGGGGCTCACTTCTTGGAACGCGTTCGCTTGCATCGTATTCGCCCTCCTGGCCATCCGCGCAGCAGTTCGCGAGGCCAAGAAGTAGCAGTGCCTTGCATCAAGAATCGTGAGAGGATGGATAGCCATATTATTCTCTCTTCTCACTCGAATCATGAATCGGAAGGTTGATGGTTCAAGTGAGATAGACATAGAATGATCCCTACATTTCAAAGCGCCAAGCGCGCAAGGAGAACACCATGAATCGGAATATGTGGATTGCTGTGGCAGTTCTGGTCGCGGTCTTGTTGGCCAAGTTCTGGCCGGGACTGTTGATCGAGCTGATTCAGCGACCGATCATGGTCGTTGTCTCGGCGCTGATGCCGTTCCTGCCGCTGGTGCTTATGCTGATGATCGTCTACGGGGTGATCACTGGCATGCTCGGATCGGTTTTCCGGGGCGGCCGGCGCGGTGGTCGGCGCTAAGCCGACTGGGTTCGGAGGACACCCACCAAGTACTTCGTATGTACATCCTCCTCTCACTCGAGCATTCGATACGGAAATATGGAATGTTCAAGTGAGACGGTAACTGATTGCAACTTTAACCGCGGTTTCGGCCGCACTACAAGGAGATGGTCGTGAAATCATTCGAGTCAGCCGTTGCGCAGGTTCTGTCGGTGCTGTGCACCATGCTGATCGGGATGGTCATCCTGGTCGCTGCTCAGGCGATGGGTCTCGTTCCGTTCGGGATCGACATGTCCCGTTCGTGGATCGGTCTGTGGTTCCAGCCAGGCATCACCTACCTGGCGTGGGTGATCGCGCTCGGAACGTCGGCCGTCGGCTACTCCAGCCTCGCCAACTTCATGGCGAAGGAGATGGAGGTGCCAAGAAGCAAACCGATCGCGGTCAAGGACTGACTGTAGTGCGCGAGCGCTCTTTCAAGACTGTGAGAGGATGGATAGCCACATCGTCCTCTCCTCTCACTCGAATCATGAATAGGAATATTGATGGTTCAAGTGAGAAAATAAAAGAACGTAACTTCAAACTTAAAGGAGGGCATGATGCCCCAGCTTCGCTGGATCATCAGCATGCATGGCCGGGCCTACATGGCTGGACTGGGCAACGCATTAGTTCTGGCGCTACAACTTGTCCAGATCATTCACACGCACAAGGTCGCGGGCTTGAGCATTCCGATGTTCGCAGGCTTCCTCTTTATCCAACTAACCTTTATGGAGGTTGGCTGGAAAACGAAGCAACGCGGAATGTTCATCGGTATGCTAGCCAGCGCGCTAATCACAGTGGTGATCATCACTCTCATCGCCCTGTGGAAGTAGCTAACATGCTAGCGCACCTTCAACACCGGTTTCGGGAAAGTCACCACGATTTTTCCGGAACCCTCACTCGAATCCTGAATACTTTACATGTTAAGTATTGATGGTTCAAGTGAGGAATGCACATTGACTTACTTCGAAACCAGGTCTTCCAAGACTGAATACGTGAACCTAAACGAAGGAGCGTATCGTGTTCAATCACGATCTGCATCAAGCGTTTGGGGTCATTGCTGGCCTCTTCGCTTCCATTTCGTATTTACTGTATACCAGAGCAATCTTGAAAGGGTTGGTCAAGCCCCAGCGAGCAACCTGGTTCATCTGGTCAACAGTTTCAATATTACTGTTGACGGGTCTCCTCGCTACCGGGGAAAAGGAAATGATCTTGGTTCCGTGGGCCTACGCCATCGGGAGCTCATTCATCTTCATCCTTTCCCTATTCTATGGTGTGGGCGGATGGGCGAAACTTGACCTAGCCTGTATTTCCTGCGCCGCGATCAGTCTGATGGTCTGGAAGATCATGGGGACACCGGAACTCCCCATCCTGATCAACTTGTTTGCAGATCTAATGGGAGGAATTCCGACCGTCAAGAAGGCTTGGCAAACCCCGCTGCACGAACGTAACGCTGGCTGGATTTTCTTCACCGCCGGCGGTGCGACGAATCTGCTGGCAGTTAGTCGGCACGGTTGGAACGTGGTCAATACCAGCTACACAGTGTATATGTTTGTTCTGTGTCTGCTGATTACCACGTTGATCTACCGTCCGGTTCGATCAAAGTAATGCCTGGGTTTCTTAGGCAAAGGATAACTAGGTGAGAGGATGGATAGCCACATCGTCCTCTTCTCACTCGAATCATGAACCCATTCGACAAGCTCAGAGTTGATGGTTCAAGTGAGGATGCACATTTTTACTAACCACAACAGGAGGTGACAAGTCATGCTGATACTGATTGTGTGCCTAGCTCTGGAAGTAATAGGTATCTGGGCGACCTTGAGGCTGCGGCAGGAGACCAACTGTCCCATACGAGCCAAGATCGCACTTTCCATGATGTACCTGACCCCAGCCTTCTTGCTCTTCGTCTTGAGCGTCCGGAAAGGACCTTTCTACGCACTGGATGCTTATGTGGTCGGCTTGTATATATTGGCGAACGTAGAAGTTGCCCTCGAGAAACGGCGGAAACGCTCTGAGGAACGTACGGAACAGGAGAGGAACGCTCAGTACAAGGAGAGGATGGATCGGCGCCTTGATTCGTGACGCTCCAAGATTGCGGTTAGGTTATATCATCTCCACAAGATGTAAAACATGTGAGGGAGGAAGGATAGCTATATCGCCTCCCGCTCTCACTCGAACGCTTCACACTGGAATACCTCGCGAACTTGTCCGCGAGCGCCAGTCAACAAAACGTGGAGAGTTCAAGTGAGAAAAATCAGTACGCCCTTTCAATCTCAAATCCGCTCTAGGCGGAGAAAGAATGTGACCATGCGCCCATTCAGTTCGTACCTCGCTGTCGGTCTCATCCTCACCATCGCCGTTCTGGGTCTGTCCCAGATACACCACAATGCGTCGGTTCGTTCGACGGTTGTGCATCGCCGGATCGTCTATGCTTTCTTCGACGCCACGATGGTCAGCGAGATCCTCGGCTTGTCCAAGTCGGTCGAGACGATCGATGAACCGGAGCATACCGCCTACACGGAGAGGACCAAGTCGATCATCGAAGCGCGGCTCGAGCAATACTTCCCGTCTGACGTCTGCGATAGCCTCATCCTCGTGGCCTACGATGACGGCGCGGGGTACCAAGTCCGGATGGCCTGGCCGGAGATGAGTGTCTACACCAGCTATCACCCGCACAAGTAGCACCGCGGTCACACACCGCGTCAAAAACGTGAGGGAGGAGGATAGCCACATCGCCTCCCACTCTCACTCGAATCATGAATTGGAAGATTGATGGTTCAAGCGAGAAAACGCTCTTTTCAACACTACGACAACTTCTCAATAAGTTTTCCAAACGAATCTCCGCTGTCGCTACCCAACAACATGGAGGCAGGTCATGACGAAACAAGAACGACTGTCAAAGGAGAAGCTCCAGGCGGAACTCGCAACAGCTCCCGAGAAGATGACGCTCCGTGATGAGGCGATGTGGAATGAGTACCAGTCCAACAACACGGAACCGTACGGCCTGGGCGTCATCCAGTATGCCGAGACGTGGGCGCGGCTGATGGAGGCTCGGATGTCACGTGGCGAGACGCTCGAAGCGTGTGCCATGCAGACGTCCAACCTGGTCAGCGATGCAATGTTCGTCACCGGCTTCCAGTATGGAGCGGCTGCGGCCACACTCGTCGATGTGTGGATCCATGGAGAGGCATTTCGACGCTGGTTCAACCTCAAGACCCAGATCGGTCACGAGGGCGAAGAGGCCAATGCCGAAGGTGGTATCCTCAATCCCGCGTTTTTGCGGACGAGGGCGAAGAAGTCGTAGTAGTACAAAGGCCGTGGGTAGCTATTACTCACCAGAGGAAGGAGCCCAGATATAATCCTTCCTCGCTGTCTCTCGATATATTTCGAGACTGATGAGTCCGAAAGGACGAAACAGCGACGCACCTTACAACATCATACTTTAATCCTTAATCTTAAATCTTCGAATCACACATAGGGAGGGGATAGCACCGGCGTCCTGTTGCTACAAGCATGGCAGGATCCGGTCGTCTCGAAGATGTAGCAAAAGCGGTTTCGACTGCTTTGGCCACATTTGACGGACAATGGCAGCGGCATGTTGACCTCGGTCGACACAAGCCCTGCCCCGCAACTGAACCGAGCGCAAGCGAGGGAATGGTGCGTGGGCTTGCCTCCCGATGTGTTCTTCGAAAACCGCCCCCACACCAATTGGCATGTTGACGCTGGGGCACCTCACGGTCAAGGAATGACCGACTACACGGAGGTTTCTATGTGCATGGGTCCGAAGCGCGCGTTGGTTGTTCTGGCCATGGCTCATCAGGGGCCGGGTGTCTCGGCCTCGCAAATCGTCGAAGCCGAGCAGGTCAGCGGGGTACACTTCGCCGATCTCCGGCCGGGTCGCCAGCATCCCTATCTCGACCAGATGACGTACGAAGATGATGAGGATCTGTCCGACGTGGAGAACCTGGCGTAGAAGTATCCGAGATATATCGGCTGAGGGGGGAACGTTACTCAACCGTTCTCCCCCAGCTTCTCTCTCAAGTCATGAATAGTTTACATGTTAACAGTTAACGAGTTAAGTATTCATGGTTCAAGAGAGAAAAGGAAAAAACAAACGATTCACAATCCACCACTTTCCTAGGGAGGGAAAAAATGGAGATCCTTCAGGCCGGGTTTGGGGCGCTGGTCATCATCCTGATCTTGGTCGGTCTGGTCAGCGGGGCTGTCTGGATCATCAAGAAGCAGAAGGAACTACCGCCGTTGTCGGACGAGCGGACCTTCGCCAAGAAGAATCCCGATCTGGCGATTTTCCGCAAGCGCCGCGGCGCCTGAACGACCGCCGTCAACGTCCATCGAACATCGCGTCCACCACGAACCAGGAGGAAGTCATGGCTCGCCAGGCCAAGCTGTCGCTGTCGGTGCAGATCGTGAAGATGGAGCTGTTCGTTCTGTTCGACCTCTTTCCGCGGATCAAGAAGAACGCTGAACGGTCGAGCTCAACGACTACCTCGGCCCCTGGACCGGCCAGGTCATTCTGTACGCCGGTTGTCTCGGCGAGCTGTATCGCGAACGCGACTTCAACGCTCTCGACCTGCTGGGCAAGATCGCTCTGCTGGAACGGGAGGCGACCAGCCTGGATGCGTGTCTGGTGAAAGCCAGGCGCTCGAATGCGTCGATCGACGTGATCAACGGTCTCGACGACCAGCTCACCATTCGATTCGATGGCCTCCAGGCACTCTATACCGATCGGGATCTGGAGCGGGCGGCTGAGAAACGCGAGGAACAGCGCCGGCAGAACGTGGCGGATCATCCGGTCAGTCAGGTGATCAGAACCACGATCGCGGCCATCGACGGCCCGAAGATCGAGAAGGGTAAGCGCCGTCGCTACGTCGGTCTGGGCGAGCGGAAGGCCAAGCCCGAGCAGAAGCCCGCCAAGAAGAACCGGCACAAGGATCAGCAGGGCAAGAAGAAGCAGGGCAATCGCCAGGCGGCCTAGGTCACCTGGTCTACACCCGAAGTCTGGTCGCCAGCGTGCGCGTCAGCACCGGACTGGACGGATAGAAAGGTGGTGGTCGAGAACATGTCTCCGGGTTTCACCTAACGCTCTTTCAAAAAAACTAGGAAGGCAAGATACCACAGTCGCCTTCCGGGGGAACGTACAGCACTCGCTACTACGTTCCCACCATTTCTGAAATGTTATTCAACGGAATGACGTATCAGAAGTGGATGGGTAAGTTGCACATTGAAATGCACGTAAATCCGCCTTGGGCGGAGAAGGGAGTAACGATGAGTCTTGTTCTCGATCAAGGCACGCTTCCAAAGGGCCTGATGATCAAGACGCACCCTGACATTGGGAGTCTCGGCCAGACGGTGTTTCTCGGCGAGTATGAAATTTCGCTCGCCGATTTCATGGAGGCAGCAGCATACGTCCTGACCAACACCGACCTTCTGGTCGGCAAGGAAGACCCTCGTATCGACTTCGTTCAGAGGGTCAAGTGGATCAGCGTAGCACCGGGTTATATGCCGGCTCGCCCAGAAAGCCGACGTCTGATCTGGCGTCGACCCTAAGTCGGAGGTGTGACAACGATAGTACGGCACCGTGTTCACTAGGCCAGGGAGTGGCCTGAAACTGAAAAACTCTCGGGGGGACGTACAGCAGCTACGCTGCCACGTCCCCCGCTTCTCTTGAGTAGTTATCATCTGATGAATATTCAAGAGAAGTTCTTTCCAATGTGTACCAAGCAGTTCACTTCAACCACGGAGGTTGACACATGAAACGCACCATCCGGCTGTTGCTGGTTTCCCTTTGCCTAATCGCCACCGCGGCGCAGGCAGAGCCAGGGCACAAGAGTGCTATTTCGGTGCCGCTGGCGCCGGGACAGTCAGCGGTTGTCACTGCTGATGACCAGCCGACGGTGACCTACCGCGTAACTGATGCCGACATGGCTCGCTGGGCTCGGCAGGTCAACAAGCCACGCATCGTCTACCGCGATCGCGTGGTGCCAGGTTCGACGCTCGTCGTCCACGACACGGCCTACGTCGCCAGCGCTCACGTCTGGTGGCCGGAGTCCAGAGGATTCATTCCTAACTGGTGGCCGTTGCTGTTCATGCTCGGTTTCCTGTTCCTGATGGCCGTCCTTATCGCCAGTCTGTGGCGAAATCGTGACGGACGGGACGGCCGGGACGGTCTGCTTGGCCGCGACGGTCGTGATGCGGCGGCTCCGTACCCATCGAATCCGTCCGGGACAGGCACCGGTGGGATCGCTCGACCTTGGTTGGTCGTCGGCGACAGCATGCCTGCCGGGACGTCGCTGACAGTCAATCGTCCGACGCCGCCGCGGAAATAGCTTCAAGCCCAGGAATTGTTCGATGACAATTCCTGGGCGCTGTACTCGAGGCCTGCAGAAGAGATTCTGGAGCTCTCGTCAACAGTGTTTTTGCACAGATAACCGTACAGTACAGAATGACACTGCAGAAGTGAGCCTCACCTTTGTTCCTCTCCTCGGGCGCTTCAACCCGGCGGCCATGAAGGACGTAAGTCTCATGTCTACGGTCAGGACGTAAAATTCTGCTTCGGCAGAATCACGTCCGGCAAAGCATGGGGCGCCCAAGGAGAGGAAGGACAGTTCTCGATTTTTCCAGAAAAGAGTATACTGGAAAAATAGGGCAACGATAGATCTTTACAGGCGAATAAGGAACTTCGAGGTATAGTTTCGACAACCTGTACATGGAGGTGGAGAATGAGCAAGCCAATCGAAGGCCGGGACGATCCGAATGAACTCGGGAAACTTCGTTACTTGCTACCAGATCCGGAATCAAAGAAAATGCTCTCTACGTACCGGGTTCATGGTTTCGAAAAGCACATCGTTCCGTGCGGGTATATGGCGCACTACCTGGCCATCTATTGCTCGGCCGCTGGCATCGAACTCGGCGTCTACGATTTTCTCTTCAAGCTGCGTCAGCGTCAGGCGCTAAACAAGCCGCGCTATACGAAAACCCGCCTGATGAGGCAGTCGAAGATGTTGCAGATGTACACCGTTCTCTACAACCGTGGCAGTTCGAAGACCTTCACCGACCTGCTCCAGTCGTTGGGTTGGTGGTCTAAGGACAAGATGGGACCGTACCAACCCCCGACGGACTTCGTGCCGTCACCGCCGTCAAGGTCATTGCCGGTGCAAGGTCGGAAGCGGGCAAAGTCAAGGCAGCCAGGCTCTACACTACATCGTGTGGTGGATAACTAAAAAGCAGTGATATATTTAGAGGGTCAAACGAGCTTTCACAGCTCAACTAAATAATCTCACCGCT
>OBEQ012339475.1_pt1 | contig 11065 bp, 9 predicted proteins | sample 1670901 | NCBI WGS metagenome assembly OBEQ01 (sample SAMEA104232315, study PRJEB22302) | groundwater metagenome | biome: forest; feature: aquifer; material: groundwater | place: USA | collected 2011-08-07 | depth 5.4 m | reverse complement strand
TGGGTGGATGGAGAACTTGGGTGAAGCCCAACTGAGACCCCCCCCTCCCTCTAACTCCCTCCCCTCAAGGGAGGGAGAATTAATCCATCAACAATGCTGTATCTCTCCCTTATGGGACACCCCTTGGGCCGCGCTTGCGCTTTTGGAATCGGGCACCGATCCCGCCGATCCGCGCCTTCTCCAAGCGGCTCGTTATATGATCTCGAAAGAGATCAAAGATTTTAAGGGGGATTGGAAATTTAAAAATCCAAAAGGCCCCGCCGGCGGCTGGTCCTTTGAATTTCAGAACGATTATTTTCCCGACGTCGATGATGCGATCGAGGCGATTCATTTCTTAAAAAGGGTCGGCCTTCCCGAAGAAGAAAAAAAGGGGGCGATCGCACGCGGCCTCGCCTGGATTCTCTCAATGCAATCAAAAAACGGCGGTTGGGCGGCGTTCGATAAAAATAACCTCTCACAATGGGTCAATCGGATCCCCTTTTCCGATCATGGTGCCTGTCTCGATCCTCCGACCCCCGATATCACCGGCCGGATGATCGAACTCCTCTCGCTCTGTGGTTATGATCGAGAACATCCGGTGATGATTAAAGCACTCTCCTTTCTTGAGAAGACGCAGGGGTCGAACGGCTCTTGGCGAGGGCGTTGGGGGGTGAGTTATATTTATGGGACCTGGTGTGTGTTGCAGGGGCTTGCGACAATTCCAGGGACAGACCCGTCCCGTGGGGCCTTGGCAGCCGACTGGCTCAAGTCGATCCAAAACAAAGACGGCGGCTGGGGGGAATCATGTCTCTCAGACCGAGAGAACCGTTACGTCCCGCTCGGAACTTCTATCCCGTCGCAAACCGCTTGGGCCGTCATGGGACTCGTGGCAGCCGGAAAGAAAGATTCACCCTCGGCAAAACAGGGAATCGAATGGCTCGTGAATCATCAGCAAGAAGACGGCGGCTGGGAAGAACGCCACTTCACCGGCACCGGCTTCCCCGGGCATTTTTATATCCGGTATCACGGTTATCGGTATTACTTTCCTCTCCTCGCCCTCGGAAGATTTAAAAAGGCTTAACTTTTTTTGACCGAGACTTTTTTGAGATGAAACGGACGGCCGTTTTTAGACTTGGGACTTGTGATCCGAATGCTCGCCTCGATTTCGAGGACGAGGCCTTCCAACGCCTTTTGGATCTCTTCGTGAAGGTTGATGTGGTCGAGGAATTTTCGGATCTCGCCGGCGAGGACCTTGGTGAGTTCTTCTTTTCCCCTGAGGGCTCGTTGAGTGACGGCGTTTCGGAGATTGCTCTCCGTCATGAGGGCGGCCCCGACGCCGGTGGTGAAAAGTTTTCGGATGGCTCCCATCTTAGATGAGACCCTCGGCCCTCTTTTTAAAACGTTCCATCATTTTCGGCAGACTCCTGCCTGCCAATTTGTCGGTGATGATCGAAGGGACGAACAATCCGAAATCGACCTCGATGTGATACGTGGCTTTTGTCTGTCCTTTTTTGACTTCTTCGAAGAGCCAGGAACCGTGATTGTCTTTGAAAAAATCCCCTTCGACGAACGACCAGGAGATTTTTTTGCCCGGAATCGTTTTGAAAGAGAGCGTGTAACGGACCTTTTTGATGACCGAGATTTCAAAAGAAACGGTCAGCGGTTTGGTCTTGAGGGTCGTCACTTTTTTGGCATCGGGAAGAAACTCAGGATATTTTTCGAAATTGAGGACGACGTCGTAGAGGACCATCGCGGGGACATTCACAAGGATGGAGGCGGTGGCACCGGGCACTTTAATAAACCGGTTTTCGGTCGAAATGATGAATTCCCTCAATCATCCGGACCGTCCCGCTCCTCATACGCATCACCAGAGAATGGGTGACCGCCCCTCCGCCGAAAAAGCGGACACCCCCCAGAAAATCGCCGTTCGTGACACCGGTGGCGGCAAACATGACGTCTTCCCCACCCGCCAGTTCTTCAATCCCGAAGACCTTGTTGATATCGGAGACCCCCATCTTTCGGGCCCGGTCGATCTCTTGTTGGTTTCGGGGACGCAACCTTCCCTGCATATCCCCCCCCACACACCGAAGGGCCGCGGCGGCAATGACCCCCTCGGGGGCGCCTCCGGTTCCCATCAAGACGTCGAGACCGGTCTCCTTCCAACAAGTCGAGATTGCGGCGGAGACATCTCCGTCCGGGATCAATCGAATCCGGGCCCCCGCCTCCCGACATTCCCGGATGAGCGCCTCGTGTCGAGGTCTTTCAAGGATAATGACGGCCAGATCCTCGACGGCACACTCTTTGATCCTGGCGATCTCTTGAAGATTCCACGACGGAGATTTTGTAATATCAATCGCCCCCTTGGCCTTGGGTCCGACGGCGATTTTTTCCATGTAGGTATCCGGGGCGTGGAGAAATTTTCCCGCCTCCGCGATGGCGATCACCGACAAGGCATTCGGCTCCCCTTTGGCGGTCAAGGTGGTTCCTTCCAGAGGATCGAGCGCAATATCGACCTTGGGGCCCTGGCCGCTTCCAACCCTCTCTCCGATGTAAAGCATCGGGGCCTCGTCCCGTTCCCCTTCGCCGATGACGACGGTCCCTTCGAATTGCATCGAGTTGAGCGCCCGCCGCATCGCATCGACCGCCGCTTGATCGGCCGCCATATTATCCCCGCGCCCCATCAAACGGGCCGCCGCGAGGGCGGCGGCTTCGGTCACGCGGACAACTTCGAGGGCTAGGTTTCGATCCATATCAACTCCCTTTGTTAATCAATTCCTTTAACTCTTTCCCTGCCTTGAAAAACGGAACCTTTCGGATTCCCAATTTGACCTTTGTCCCCGATTTTGGATTTCGTCCCTGGCGCGGCTCGCGCACCCTCACCTCGAAGGTCCCGAAGCCCCGCAGCTCGATTCGATCTCCCTGACCCAACGCCTCGGCCATACCCTCGAAGATCGCATCGACCACGAGACTCATTTCTTTCTGGGAGACATGAGAGGCTCGGTTGATCAATTCTTGAACGAGTTGTGATTTTGTCACTGATTTATTCCTTAATAAGAAACCCTCATCGGATTCAAGAAGATTGAGGCGATCTCCTTCGTCAATCGAGTCGACATCTCCTCAACCAGAAATTCCCACCAGTGTTGTTTTATTTTGGAAGGATAAAAAGATTCCGGCTCTTCCTTCATCCCGGCCAATTCCCCCGCAAGCTTGACGGCGCGATCCAGGGTCCCCAACTCATCGACCAGTTTTAACGCAAGGGCCTGCTCCCCGGTCAGGATCCGGCCGTCGGCGATCTTCTCGACCTCGGCCAAAGGAAGCCCCCGCCCCTCCGCGATCGCCTTTTTAAATTGTTGGTGCATCTGACTCAAAATGCCTTCCAGATATTCTCTCTCCTCCGGCGTCATCGCTCGGGTGGGAGAACCGATATCCTTGAGACGCCCGCTCTTGAGGGTCACCGTTTTGAGTCGGGCCCATTGGAGGATTTCTTCAAGATTCATCAACTCCATCCGAACACCGATACTGCCGGTGATCGTCCCCGGATTCGCGACGATCTTGCTGGCCCCCGCGGAAATATAATAACCGCCGGAGGCGGCGACAGCCCCCATTGAAACGACCACCGGCTTTTTTGCTTTGACCTCTTCAACCGCCGCAAAAATTTCCTGGGATGCCCCGACACTCCCTCCGGGAGAATCGACTCGAAGGACAATGGCCTTGACCCCCTTGTCTTTTTTGAGTTCCTGAAGTTGTTCGACGGTCTCCTTGGAGTCAAAGATCCCTCCCAAGACCTCGACAATCGCCACATCCCCTTTGCCTCCCGGCCCCGACATCAGATGAAGGAGGGAACTCAGGAAGAGGAAAAAAGAACCGACAAGAAAGGCGACGACCAAAAGGGAAACGATGAGCCATCGCCCTTTCACTTCACCCCCTCAATCAAGAGGCCGAGGTGGATCCTGCGATCCTTCTCGTCCAGCGAATGGACAACCACCTTGAGTCGGCTTTCGAGGGGATACGGGGGGTTTTCCTGAGATTCTTCGGGCAATTCCGTTTTTTGAATCAACCCCTCAATCGCGGGGGCAAGCTCCACGGCAACCCCTGAAGCCCCCGTCCAGACGACCTTTCCCTCATGTTGACTCCCGATGGCGTATTGTTTGGTGACCTGAGGCCAGGGGTCTTCGGTCAATTGTTTCATTCCGAGGGAGATCCGTTCCGCCTCAGAATCGAGATGAAGGACGATCGCTTCGACTTCTGTTTTCTTCGGGAAAAGATTCGCCAGGGGACGTCCCGGTCGAATCCAAGAGATATCAGAAATATGGACCAGCCCGTCAATCTCATCCGAGATTCCGACAAAGAGACCGAAGTCGGTGATGTTTTTGACCGGCCCCGTGATTTTGGATCCGATCGGATATTTCTCCGCGGCGGCGGCCCAAGGATTCTGATGGATCTGTTTCATCCCGAGGGAAATTCGGCGGGCGACCAGGTCGGTGTCCAGGATCGCACATTCGACAATGTCCCCTACCGCGACAATCTTTGAGGGATGCTTTGCCTTTCGGCTCCAGCTCATCTCGGAGATATGGACGAGCCCTTCAACCCCCGCATCAAGTTCGACAAAGGCGCCGTAATCGGCCAGACTGACCACCTTTCCTTTGACCCGCGCACCGACGGAAAATTTTTCCGAGACCTTTTCCCAAGGATCAGGGGTCAATTGCTTCAGTCCCAGCGAAACCTTGCCGGTCTCTTGATCAATTTTAAGAATCTTGACCTTGATCTCTTTACCGACGGCAACCACCTCCGAAGGATGTCCCACCCTTCCCCAGGTCATGTCGGTGATGTGAAGGAGGCCGTCGATGCCGCCCAAATCCACAAAGGCTCCATAATCGGTAATATTCTTGACGGTCCCCGCAATGACCTGCCCCTCGGAGATATTTTGTAAAATCTCTTGGCGGGCGAAATCGCGGTCTTTCTCCAAAAGGGCGCGCCGGGAAACGATCAGGTTGCCCTTACGTTTATTGAGTTTGAGGATCTTGAATTTGAATTTCCGGCCGATCAGCTTGTCCAAATTTCCCGGAGGGCGGACATCGATCTGGGAGGTCGGAAGGAAGGCCTTCACGCCGATATCGACTGAAAGTCCCCCTTTAACTTTGCACAGCACCACCCCTTCGATCATTTCGTCTTTGTCGACAACCGCCTGCAGGTGGTCCCAGATCTTGAGGGCGTCGGCCTTTTCCTTCGAAAGGACCGCGAGCCCCTCTTCACACTCGATACTCTCGATATAGACCTCGACCTCATCCCCCAACTTGATCGTCGGCTCGCCTCCCGGTCCTTGGAACTCCCTCAAGGGGCATTGTCCCTCCGATTTATAGGAAAAATCGATCAGCACCATATCTCGCGTGATGTCGATCACCCTTCCTTTGACAATTTCCCCGTCCTGGATCACCGCTCCCCCCCGCGCCGCATAAGACTTTTCCAAAAGGGCGGCGAAGTCTTCCTCGGGTGATAGATTTTCGATCAAGTGAGATTCCTCCTTTTATAACTCATGTCCACCGGGACCCGGCTTTATGTATAAATTCCTCTTCAATGTCAAAGGGTTTTAGTGTTTTGAGGGCTGGAAGTTTTTTAGCTTTTATTGTAAAAGGCATTTCAACCTAAACCAAGCTGCTGTCTGAGATCGGCCTGATCCGTCGGGATCGTGATCGTAAAAATGGAGCCTTTGCCGGGTTCACTCTTAAATTCGATCGTACCGTCGTGATGGGCCACACACCATTGAGCCACTGAAAGACCCAAGCCGATATGGTCCTTTTGACCAAAATTGTATTCTCCATGCTCCCTCATCATGGCGAAATCCGAGACCTCCTGGGGATGACCGCTAACGAGCGGGGAAAATATCTTCTCTCTCATCTTCGGATCGATACCCGGACCGTTATCCTCTACCTCGATGACTACGAGGTCCCTGTCTTCTTTTTTTACACGTTTGGTGCGGATGGTGACCTTTTTCTTCGGATTTTTGTTAAAGATCACGGCGTTTTCGATCACGGCCTTGACGGGCACACTCAACAAGGCGGAATGGACAAGGAGCTTGGGGAGATCTTTCTCGTATATTCCAACAAACTCCACCTCGGCCGTCTTCTCGGCCGTCTCCTTCGCCTCCGAGACACAGTCCCTCACCAGGGACGTGATATCGCCCTCGACGAATTGCAGCCCCTTCTGATCGTCGGTAGTCCAGACGTCCAACCTGCCGAGCTGTTTGATAATGGCTGCCCATGCCAGATATTGATCACGGTCCGCGAACAAAGGGCTGTCCTGTCCCAAGCGGCCTTCCTTAATTAATTTTCGTAAAAAAGGAAAAAACCGATCGTGCAACGATTGGCTGAAGGTTCCCAATAGGGAAAAGGTATCCAGAAACGCCATCTTTTTCAGAAGCCGCTGATTCGCTTCAGCGAAGCGGCGTCGTTCGGACTCCGAATGATAGAATTGAAGAGCTTGCGTCACTTTGTGAATAAAATCTCTTGGTTGCCAAGGTTTGATCAAATACTGATAGGCGCCAGCCTCGTTTAAGGCATCGAGGACATAATCAGAATCGGCATAGGCCGAGAGGATCATCGTGATGACGTGTGGGTATCGTTCTTTTACCTTTGTAAGGAACTGCGTTCCACTCATGCCGGGTTCCATCCTTTGGTCTGAGATGATGAGTTTGGCCGGCAGCTTTTCAAGGGTTTTCAATCCCTCCTCTCCGCTGGTGGCCGTTGAGACCAAAAAACCCTCTAAACGCAGATGTCTTTCTAAGACCGTTAGAACATCCGGTTCATCGTCGACGATAAGGATATTGTACTTCGTATAGTCGTTGGTCGATACTTGGCTTGGTGAATTTTCGTTGATCATTTCGACCTCCTCCCTCAATGGGTAATTGAATCATGAATTTGGTTCCTTTTCCCTCTTCACTTTCAAAGGTTATCGTCCCTCCGTGTTCGCGAATAATCCGATCGGAGACATAAAGCCCTATCCCTGTACCCTTTTCACCTGAGTTCTTGGTCGTAAAGTAAGGATGAAAAATCCTCCTTTGGATCTCCTTTGGGACTCCATATCCATTGTCCCTGATGGTAACATAAGCAAACAACTTGTCTCTATAAGTATGAATCCATATTTCCCCGTTTTCGGTACCATTAAGAGATTGAGCCGCATTCGTCAGGAGGTTCAAAAAGACTTGCTTGAGGTTGCTCATATTGCAAATAACCTTATCCTCTAGCTCATACTGCTTGTGGAATTGAATATTCGCTTTTTTGTCCGTGTGAAAAATCAATAGAGTAGACTCAATTCCTTCACGGATATCGTCGGGAACAAATCCTCCAGTCCGACCCACATAGCCCTTAAGGGCGGATGCAATCTCGCAAACCCTGGTTAGACCACGTTTTGCAAGTTTTACATTATCGAGGGTGAGATCTCTTGCTTCTTTCAATGAGATTTTTCCCACTTCCAAGGCAGCATAAATCTCATCAAGACCATCGAGCGCGTTTCTCGCAAAAGATGCCGGATTATTAATTTCGTGGGCAATACCCGCGGCCAGATGGCCTAACCCATCCATCTTTTGTTCATGGACCAATTCTATTTCCAATTTGGATCGATCAAGCAACCCACGAATTCTCGTTAAAATCTCCTTATTGTTAAAGGGTTTTGAGAGATATTCGTCGGCCCCTTCCTCATGTCCCTTAATCTTTGACTCTTTGTCCGCTTTTGAGGTCAGAACGATGATTGGGATAAACTGTAGATCGGGGTGCTGTTTGATGGCCCGCACAAGCTCATAACCATTCATCCTCGGCATCATGATGTCGCTGATGACGAGATCCGGTTTATGCTCCCTGATCTTATCGAGTCCCTCCTGGCCGTCTTTGGCAAAGTAGAGATTGTAGTGATCCTTTAAAACATGCGCCAAGACCTGGATGACTTGAGGGTCGTCTTCAACCAGAAGAATATTTTCCTTAGCGGGATCGTGGTGTTCAAACGGAGTGAGATCGATGTCGTCAAACGACTTGATCTTAAAATTAATGACTTCACAACTTTCCTCGTCGACAATCTCAGAAGTATCGAGCTTCTCCATATCGACATGGGCATCCCCCAACGGAAGGGACACGGTGAAGAGACTTCCTTGACCGATTTTGCTTTCGACCGCCACTTTGCCTTGGTGGAGATCGACAAACTCTTTCACCATCGAAAGGCCTAGGCCAGTGCCATGCACATCACGGAGAGGATTGTTGCTGGCTTGAGTAAAGGGATCAAAGATGGTCAGTAAATCTTCTTTTGGAATCCCCGGTCCTGTATCCTTCACCTCCAAAACACAATGCGTATCGGTTTTATTCAGAATCACCTCCACCGTCCCATTCTCCGTAAACTTTAGGGCATTCCCGACCAGGTTGTTAATGATCTTCTTTAACTTCGACCGATCCGCATAAATCTTTAGGGGTATTCCCCCCTCCCTTGATGGGAGGGGATTAAGGGGAGGGTGAGATTCTTCAAGTTTGTTATTAAACACCAACCGATTCCCCCTCTTCTGCGCCATCGTCTCAAACCCCTTCAAGGCCTTCTCCACAAACTCCCCGATCGCAATCTCCGACCACTTCATCTCGACCAACCCCTTTTCGGAACGCGATTTCATGAGCAGATCGTTCACGTTTTCCAGCATATCATCCAAGGAGTCCTTGCTGCCCGAAAGGAGCTTCCTTTGAACGACCGGGTCCTGGAGGCCTCCATCCAACAGCAATTGGATCGTAGAAGAAAAAGTGACAAGAGGCGTGCGAAATTCGTGGGTGACGTTAGAAAAAAACCGGCTTTTGGCTTTGTCGAGTTCTTTGAGTTCTTGTCGGGCGCGGTATTCTTTTTTCCGTAACGCTCCTGTCCAATAGGAGGCGACGGATGCAACGAGAATTGTTGAAAACAAAAAGTAGCTATTGTTGAGAAAGTCAGTAAGAACGCGGCTCTCCGTAAAGCCTAAAATTGCGTAGGCAGAAAACATAATAAGCCCATTTAATAACGTATAAAAAAAATGCCATGGCATTAATAGGCTCACCGCCAACATGACGAGATTGATTCCCGCATAATAGGTACTTTGATAGCCTCCCATCAGCCGACACATGTAGGCAATCATAATGCCGATTGAACAAAAATAGAGAGATGACAGTAAATTTAACTGACGCACAGAAAGGGTTTTTCTAAAATGGAGCAAACTATAAATGACGCCGTTTTCTGCCGTATTGGCGACCCGCAAAAGCAAGAATAGTGGCCACAAGTTAGGAACAAAAAAGTAGTCGAGAATAGAAAAAAGAGGAACGAGTGTGATGCCAAATAGGCAAGCGATCTTCCCCCTCGCACGAGTTAATTCTCGGGTTTCCTCGTAATAAAGGGGGTCCTGATTCGCCATCAGGGGTTACTATATCCGATTATATTTTTTGAAGACAGAGGAATAAACTAACGCCATCCAGAGACTCTTTTTCCACTTTTTTACTTTGCACAGACATATCCTCTGATACCAATTTCAGCATCTCCTCTGGAGTGCGATAAATCAGAAACCAGTCAGAAGCGTATTCGATAAAGTAACTATATTCATTTCGCTCGAAATTACCGATGACAAGCTGGCCTCCCGACTTTAACAAAGAAAATAAAACTTTTGTCAGTTTACTGGCAACTGCAGCGTCAAGATAGTCGTAAAGCCCTGCCGTATAAATGAAATCCATTTTTGGATACTCGGCAAGAATTGCCTGGGGATCCTTAAGAAAGCGTTTTACAGAGTCGCTGCGAAAATCAAGAGTCGCTTTTGCCTTTGTTTTAAATCGCACTCGAGCCAGCTTGTCTTGTGCATGTTTGAGGGCCTCTTTATCTTGATCCACCAAATAATAGTTTGCTTTCGGAGGTGCTTTTTCCAGAACAATGGCTACCTCCGTACAAGGACCACATGCCAAACTCATAATATTTTGGTTTTGCCGAGACTCCAACGTGTCGAGAATCTTTTTTGAAAGATACCATGCACGATTACGAACGCCATTACCCATCGGAAGAGAAGTTAAACAAGAATTGATTACCTTGTGCCATAAGGTTTCGCCCTGTCTCAACCCATGATAGAGCATCTCCATCATCATATAGTCGCCGGCGTACCCCAATGGTTTCTCAAAGGCTCTCTTAAAGAACACCGAGTCTTGGGTAAATTCCATCAACTGCTCTCTAAAATACGTCCTATGAATGGTATGCTCATTTTGAGTAAAATCTTTGATGACTTCGTTGATAGTCAGAAGCATCCCGTGGACTTTTTGCTGAAGTTCTTTTTCGTAATAGTCAATCAACGACTGGCATATTTTTTCCTTTTCTGATGGGACCAAGACAGCAAGCTTTCTTTCTTCTTGGGATAACGTTTGTTTCAATTGGTTGAGATACAGCCTGAAATCGGCGACCTCTTTTTTGAATTCAGGTGAGACCCGACTAAATTGGCTCGTCCAAGTATGAATGAAAGTTTCGAGAGAGTTTCGAATTTCTTCTTCGAGTGGGATCTGTTGCTGCCGATCCGAAAGATAGTTAAGAATATGGAGACGAGAATCGACATTAATATGTGTAAATTTTAGACCGAAGGTTTTGGATTGAGAGCCGTTTCTCGAATTGACAACGCGGGCATCAGCAATAATAATTTGATTGGGACCAACGGTGAAGGTAAGTGGGATTTCTTGGCTCTCTGGTATTCCTTCTCCCTCCAAACATATTCCTCCCAAACTGATATCGCGAATCAATCCCAATCCGGAGAGAGGGATCTGGCACCTCTTCCTAGCAAAGGCCCGCCGTTCCGAAAACTGAAATTCTGATAGAGAGGCTTCCATAACCGTTGTATCTTTCTCGGTCGATTCTCCCAAAAGTTGCCCGCTTCCTTAATGTGACCCGATATTTTTATAGGATGTGGGATCCCCTACCACACAACCCCATGAGATAGAAGGGGTTTTTTGTATTGTTTTAAGCGGCCAAGACCTGGGTCCCGTATCTTTCACCTTCAAAAGACAATCTGTGTCGGTTTTATCCAGAATCACCAATCCTTTTTCAGATCGGGATTTCATCATCAGGT
>OBEQ010463456.1_pt1 | contig 11065 bp, 21 predicted proteins | sample 1670901 | NCBI WGS metagenome assembly OBEQ01 (sample SAMEA104232315, study PRJEB22302) | groundwater metagenome | biome: forest; feature: aquifer; material: groundwater | place: USA | collected 2011-08-07 | depth 5.4 m | reverse complement strand
GAAGCTCCCCTGCCGAAAGACTTCAAAGACGTTCTTGCGAAACTGCGTAAATCATGCTAAAGTCCACTTCCTACTAGCTACTAACAACTAGCTACTAGCTAAGCAAATGGCTGGTCCCGCATACAATATCGTTACCCCCGTTAACATCGCCTCTCGTCAGGCGCTTGATATCCGTGCCGGCGATACGGTTGCTGTAACTGTGAAGATCATAGAAGAAAAAGAAGTGAAGGGAGCCAACAAAAAGATCCAGAAAGAAAAGCGCGCCCGACTACAGAAATTCGAAGGCTTGGTGATTGCAAGGAAGCATGGCAAAGAAGCGGGGGGCACTTTCACGGTGCGGCGTGTGGCGAGTGGCGTGGGTGTCGAAAAGATTTTTCCGTTGTACTCGCCAACGATTGAGAAGATCGAGCTCGTGAAGCGCTCCAAGGTGCGTCGCGCCAAGCTCTACTACATCCGGGAGAAGAGCGCCAAAGAAATCAGCAAGAAAATGAAGAGTGCCGCCTTTGCCGCCTACGCCAGTGTGGAAACGAAACCGCTCGGGCAAGTGGCGGCGCAAGCGAACGCGGAACCCATGATCGCAACAACTCCCGAAGCCATAGAAAAGGAATTGGTGGGGGACAAATATACCGATAGCTAAAGAGTGCGCGCCATTGATGGAGCTGCAGCTCTCGAGTATAATCGCTTCACTCTTCTGGGGAGAGAAATGTGCCGGTGGCGGAACTGGTTTACGCGTACGCTTGAGGGGCGTATGGGAGCAATCCCGTGGAGGTTCAAGTCCTCTCCGGCACACAAACGTAAAAGGCACCTTTGCAGGTGCCTTTTACGTTTGTGTGCCGAGCGAGTGACCTGCGTCACTCACGTGAGAGGACTTGAAAAGGTGGAGCATGTTTTCGCCCCGCCAAAGGCGGGAAGAAAACGCGACGCCTATACCGGTCATGTAATGACCAAGACTCCTCTCTCGCGCACTAAAGATAAAGGCGCCCGCAAGGGCGCTTTTATCTTTGTGTCTCAGCGGCATACATTTTCAAGGTGGTCATTTTGAAACACCGGTAACATTGCCCGAAGCATCGGTTTTGTAGGTACCCTTCGATAAGTCTACCAATGTCAGTTTATTGCCGAATGGGTCTTCTACTACAGAGACCTTCCCTACGGGGAGGTCTTCGGGAGAAACCACCACCTTGCTACCAGCGCGTTCAAATACTTCAATAGCGTGTTCTGCCGAGTCCACTAAAAAATCTATTTCTGGTTCAAGTGTTGTGTTTAAAACGAGTTCACTGTCTCCAATACGAACGGCGGCCATGTCTTCTTTTTTCCAGAGAAGCTGCATCCCAAGACGTTCCCGATAAAAATCCAAGCCTTGCTTGATACTGGGTACTTTTATCAGTACCGCGTCTACTTTTTTCAGCACCGGTACGTCGTCGAAGCTGGCGTCAACGGTTATACATTCACCAGCTTTGATGTCTCGGATGGCGATATCAGCCGCTTGTTCGTGATCGTTTCTCACGTTAGGACTTTCGGAGTGGTTGACGTAACGCGCTGGTTCAGGGTACAGGTAAATTTGCCCATTATTGTTATGAGTGGCCAGATACTCCTCTCTCGGTAACGCCATCAGCTCCTCAAAAGTAATCGGTTTCAAGGTATATTTGAGGACAACCTCACCTTTTTTGAAGTCGCGAGCGGCATAGACGCCCTTGCCAGACAACGCACCTTCTCCGATGGTTACATCACTCATACTGCTAATATAGCAGATTTTCATCTGATATACTTTCTCCAAATGACCACTTTTTACACCGGTGCAGGGGACTCGGGGACCACCACCGACTTTGTTTCCGCGCGGCGCGAGAGCAAAGGTTCGCAATTCTTCGCGGCCCTCGGCACGCTCGATGAAACCGTCTCGATGCTCGGCTTCTGCCGCGCATCACTATTGAAGTCTCACTTCAATAGTGATGCCGAGCTGGTGCTGGGTCTGCAGCAGAACCTATTTACCATCCAGGCCGAGCTCGCAGGCAGCGATAAGCGCCTCGGGGACGAGAAGGTGCGCGCACTCGAGGTGCAGATCACCGAGCTGGGTCGGACCCTGCCCGAGATCCGCACCTTCCTTATCCCTGGCGAAAGCGAACTCAGCGCGCTCTTTGACCTCGCACGCACCGTCGCTCGCCGTGCCGAGCGCGAGCTTGTGCGCCTACGTGATGAAAGTCTTGAGCGCGGTTCCCCGGCAAGCGTTAGCTTGATTAGGGTGCGCCCGCCCGTGCTTGCCTACATGAATCGCCTCTCCTCGCTCCTCTATGTTCTCGCTCGACGCGAAGCCAAAAAAAGTGGAGCCAAGGAGCAACCCCCAAAATACTCATAGTCAAGACAAACGACTGTGGAATATTTCGTTTACACATGGGCACCAAACTCTTACAATTAAGGGGTGCCGATTGTTTCCTGTAGACAATGTAAAAAAGAGTTCTACATAAAACCTGCTTTTATAAAGCGGGGTGGGGGAAAGCACTGCTCGCGTGTCTGCCGTGAAAAGTCTCGCGCTGGGAAAATCGTTCCCTGTCATATATGTGGCAAGGAAATTTATCGTTCCCGAAAATCTCTTACGAGGCATAAGCTTTTTTTCTGTACGAAGAGGTGCACGATGAAATGGCGTAATAGCTTTCTTTACGATGAACATCCAAATTGGAAAGGTGGAGAAGCTTCCTACAAAACCCACTTACGAAGAAGCGGTAGAAAAGAGAGGTGTGAGAGATGCAAGGAAGTTGACCCTTTTGTCCTCGTTGCGCACCACATGGATATGAATAGAAAGAATAACGATCTCAAAAATCTCGTCTGGCTTTGTCGGAATTGTCACTTCCTTCTCCATCACTATTCCGAAGAAAAAGAAAAATTCTATGGCCGCAGATAAAAGGTCAACGAAAACAAACACCACGTGCGGGTCATGTGGCAAGGAGTTTCGTGTCAAATCATATTTTCTTCGGATTGGGCTTGGCAAATATTGCTCGCGACCTTGTCACTACGTGGCGATGCGGACTGCTACGCTGGCTCAATGTTTTGTTTGCGAAAAGAAGATTGAGCGAACGCCAAGTCGGAAGAAAAAAACAAAAAGTGGTAAGTTTTTTTGCTCGAAATCCTGTCAAACAAAATGGCGAAATGCCGTCTATGTAGGACCGCGCCATCTCAACTGGAAAGATGGGAGAGGGGTTGATTATCGTGAGATTATGCTAAAACAAAAGAAGCTGGAATTGTGCTCCCATTGTGGCACGGGTGATACACGCGTCCTCGCGGTTCACCACAAAGACAATAACCATCTCAACAACGACCCTGCAAATTTGATGTGGCTTTGTCACAATTGTCACCAAAGAGAACATATCGTAAACAAAAAACGACCTCGACCTATCGTTGGAAAGATGTTATAAATTAAGCTCCTCGCAAATAGATCGCGATTAAGATGGTGCCTGTAGTGTAGAAGTTCGCACTCGGCTCTGTGAAAGCCGCAGAATGGGGGCAGTACCCATCAGGCACCCCAAAAGGGTTTATCTATTCATGTAACTTTTGTATGGTCTATATTATCGGTATCGCAACTCTCATCGCGACACTACTTGGTGGATTTTTCGCCCTGCGCTACAAAGACAAATTACACCTTATTTTGGGTTTTAGCGCCGGCGCTGTCATTGCCGTTTCCTTCTTCGATCTTCTTCCGGAAGCTATCGAGCTCGGAGGTAAGCAGTATGGTGTTGCGACCATTACGTCGATTGCGGCACTCGGTTTTGCGATCTATCTCTTACTCGATCGGCTTTTCGTACTGCATGCCAATCACGAACATGAAGAAGATGAGAAGCACCATGCGCATGCACATCGCGGTACGCTTGGTGCGAGCTCACTCTCGTTCCATAGTTTTCTCGACGGTTTAGCCATCGGCCTTGCCTTCCAAGTCTCCACCGCAGTTGGTACAATCGTGGCGGTGGCAGTTTTAGTGCACGATTTTTCCGACGGCATCAATACGGTGAACTTGGTTCTCAAAAACGCCGGCTCACCGAAAAAAGCCATCTCGTGGCTTCTGGTTGATGCCATTGCTCCCGTCCTTGGCATTGTGCTCGGATCCTTCCTCGTTTTACCCCCAGCCACTCTAGGTCTTATCCTCGCCCTCTTTTGTGGATTCTTTCTCTATATCGGTGCGAGCGACCTCCTGCCCGAGAGTCATCACGGACACCCGACCATAGGTACCACTTGTATGACGATTCTGGGAATGCTTATATTGTACACCGCTATTCACCTCGCCAGTTTTTAACTAGTAATTTGTAAAAAAGATGAACAAATACATCTTCGCCATCGTCATCCTAGTCCTCGTTATCGCCGTAGCTGCATATTTCGCCGGAGACAAGCCATCGAAATTGACGGCTCCTGTGGTCGTCTCGGAGAGCGTTGACCCGAGCACACTACCGGGCATTATAACGGGTACGTCAACACCGTGGGCACCCGAGCTTTCACATCTGCGCGAGCGCCTTGTGGCCATCGGCTTTGCCCCCCTCGCCGATGAAGGAACAAAGATGCATACGCACCAGCATCTCGACATCTGGATACATGGTTCTGTTGTGGCGGTACCGGCGGGGGTGGGAGTGAGCAACGCCGATCATTTTATTTCGCCCGTACATACCCATGATGGGACGGGAGAAATCCATGTAGAATCGCCAACGGTGCAAACCTTCACGCTCGGACAATTCTTCGACATCTGGGGTATTGCATTCAGTAAAGAGGGAATCGGTGGGTACCGCGTTGGTAATGGTAACGAACTATACATCTATGTGAACGGCAAAGAACTTGCCGCTGGCACAAACCCCCGTGCATTCGCCCTTGCGCCGCATCAAGAGATAGCCGTCATCTTTGGCCTTCCCACAGAAATACCAGCAACTATTCCTTCAGCTTACGACTTTAAGTCGGGCATGTAGCAACTCTTATGGACGAAACCCAACAAAAACCAAAGATCATTGTAGCGGTCAATGCTTTCGTCGTTCGCGACGACAAGATACTGCTTGGCAAACGTAAGGGCGCTGTTGGTGCCGGTTTCTGGGGCGTGCCGGGCGGCAAGCTTAACTTCTTCGAATCGCTCGTTGATTGTGCCAAACGAGAATTGTTCGAGGAAACAGGACTCGTTGCAAACCAGCTAACGTTTCTGCACATGGTCAACGATCCTCGTGGGGAAGACAACTCTCACTGCATCCATATTGGTTTTCTTGCAGAGGATGTTGTGGGAGAGCCCGAAACGAAAGAACCGGAAAAATGTGAAGGCTGGCAGTGGTTTCCGCTCGACAACCTCCCCGAGATTTTTTTGGGTCATCGAAGGTTAATCCCAACAATCAAAAATGGCGAAATCATCGTGGATATGTATAACGTTTTACTGACAAAAGACATGGTACAGTGATGGCCATGCTAACTATTCCTCCGTGCTTTTTTCGAATAAGCGTGAAGGCTTTGGTGCTCGACCCGACGCGGACCAAGTTCTTGCTCGTGCAAGAGGACAACGGCAACCCGAAGGAGCGGTCGTCGTATGACGGCTTTTGGGAGCTCCCCGGTGGCGGATTGGACTGGGGTGAGGAAACCCAAGCGTCCCTTGTTCGCGAACTGCGTGAAGAGATGGGGCTTGAGGCAACGTTTGTCAGTCCTAATCCTTGCTACTTTGTGACGTTTCAAAACGAGCTAAGCAGTCACGAGGAACTAAACGAGCTCAATGACGGTAAGTCTTGGCGCGCTAATATCGTCTACGAAGTCGAGCTCGCTGGACTTAACTTCACGCCATCGCAAGAGTGCGTAGCGATCAAGTTCGTCACGCCCGAAGAAGCTCTCACTCTCCGCGCCTTCTCCAACGTCCACAAACTAGCAGAACTCTTCGACACCAAGAACCATGAGGGAAAGTAGGCGTTGTCGATAGCCCCCTAGCCTACTTTGTATACATGTTGTGGCACAAAAGATACAAACATACATACTTTGTATACAGTTAGAAAAAAGATAGATACAAACCATGAAAGAACAGAGAAAAACCGAGGAGGGTGGTGGTCGCGACGAGAGAGCAGAAGCCCTGCGTCGCGTTATCGCCCTTGCTACAAAGGTGGAGGGGCTTGAGGGCAGCACAGCAAAGGATGTTTTTAACCCGCACAGCGAACAAGGGCGCCGTGAGCTCATCGAACACCTTTCGGGTAATCAGTATTGCAAGTTGCTCGCGGGCATCAACGGAATTCTGCGCGGAAAAGAGAAGAACGAATGGGATGCCGATGGTGGGGGCGTGGCAGCTGAAGGGGGCGTTTTTGAGGGTAAACACATCTTTCCCCACGAAATTCATAAAAAAGAACTCATCGTAAAATCGTGGGAAGCAGCAGTCATTATGAATGCAGAAAAGCGTGAACTTTTGGACATTGCGATGCTCCTCGGCTCGCTTCTTGTCGAGACACACCCCTTTGCTGATGGAAATGGCAGAACGAGCCGTCTTGTCTATACGATGATCGCAGAAGGCTATGTGCCCGACCGACTCAAGATTCTCCTTAGTGAAAACGGACGAGAGGAACTCGATACTGCCCTCATGAAAGCTGATATTGATAACTTGTTTTCAAAAAAGTTACGTGATTCGGCTTACAACGTGCATGAGATCGATGATTGTGGGGCGTCTGAAGAAAATTTTGCAGGCTTTAGCGCCCTCCATTTTCCAGAGGGGGTGGAGAGCGAAACGAAGGGGGCTATCATCGACGGATGCAAAAGCGATGGGCTGGTTTTCCTTGTGGGACTTGTCTCTTTTTTGCACAAGCATCCGGATATGCAAATCGAAACATGCATCAAGGCTTTCGGGGAGCGTCGTGTTTTGCTTTTGGAAAACCTGTTTTCTGTAATGGGGAAGACCGGTCTGGAAGAGCTAACTTCCGCATATTGGGATGCCAAGAAGGAGTACACCGAGGGGATAATCGATGTTTTTGTCCACCCTGATAAACCAGAATATCGGGTGACGGAGAAAGGTGAAGAGATGACCATGCTAGAATACTTCAAAGAACGTATACGGAGAAAGGAAATGCTTTATTAACCAACAACCATGGACAACACAGCCGTCGACAACCCACTTGCCAACGCCCCTATCAAGAGCGTGGGGGAGGATGCTTGGGCTTATGTTCGTGAACATTGGTGGATACCAGCTGTGACGGGCGTTGTTGTGGTTTTGGGACTGGTGTTCGGCTCATTCCTGCAGATCCCACAATTTTTCTTTATCGCCATCGCCGTGGCGTTCGCCATGGGGGCCTATGCATACACCCAGGCGCGGGCGCGATTTATGCACCAGATCGCCGATGCGCTTGGCTTCACCTACGAAGCGACCGGCTCAATGGATGCTGTCGCCGGTGACCTCTTTGGCTTTGGTCATGGTCAAGCAATCACCAATGTCCTCAGCGGTGTACATGGCGATTTGCCACTGCGGATCTATAACTATCAAACCACCGTCGGCTCGGGCAAGAATAGCCACACCTATCCCTACACTGTCTTTGAGGTCACGTATACCTACGATTTACCGCATCTACTCATGTTGGTGAAAGAAAATTTTTTCTCACTGAATGCACAAGGATACATCAGCTTTTCCGACGGCGCAGAATTGAAGCTTGAAGGCGACTTCGGAAAATCATTCACCGTGTACGCGCAAACGCATCTTGAGCTGGAAGCCCTCGAGGTCTTTACTCCCGATGTGATGCTCCAGCTTGCTGAAAGAGCAAAGAAGACGAGCTTTGAATCAAGAGACCACAAACTCTATGTTTTTGAGGACAAGACTTTCTCAACCAAAGAAGATCTCTCTGCAATGTACGATGTGGCGCTGCTCCTCATGTCTATCCTCACCCCACATTTTCGACAAACGAGTGGAAGCACGCTCGCAATGGAGCAGCAAATGAATAAGAACTGACATGGAATACGCAAAAATAGTTGTCTTTGTGCCGGAGGCGGATGCTGAAAAGGTCCGCGAGGCGATGGGTACTGCCGGCGCGGGGAAGATTGGTAACTACACCCACTGCTCATTTTCAGTGAAGGGAACCGGGCGATTCTTGCCGATGGATGGTGCACACCCTGCGATAGGAGAAGTAGGGAAGTCCGAAACCGTCGCCGAAGAAAGAATTGAATTCCTTTGCGAAAAGAGCAAGCTTGAAGCAGTCCTTGCCGCCATGAAGGCCGCTCATCCGTACGAAGAGGTCGCCTATGACGTTTATCCCCTCTTAAATACCTAAACATGCCTTGGTTCTTCTTTGGAACTCTCGCCGCAGTCGCTTTTGGTCTCTATAACTTTTTCACCAAGCTGACGGCGGACAAGTTTAGCCCGTCGGTTGGGTACCTTTTTCTTACGGGAACGGCCTTTCTTGTCGGCCTCATCATGACACTTTATCTTAAGATGACCGGGCAACCAATAACATTTACGCGCACTTCCGTTTACCTCCCGATTCTTGCAGGGCTCGCAACGGGGGGGGCGGAGATCCTCTACCTGATTACTTTTAGCAAAAATGCACCGCTCGGGGTAGGGACCGCCTTTGTCGTTGGCGGCACAATGCTCGTCGCAACTTTGCTTGGCTTATTCTCAAAGAACCAGTCGATCTCGTCAAGGGCCTTGGCTTCATCCTCATTCTTGTTGGCCTCTTCCTTTTAACACGATAAATCCTTCGGCTTCTATCTGCGCTTCACTGATCTCCTCGACTGGGGCCAGCAGTGAGACTGATCACAGTTTTAGACGGTCGTCCCAAACTGTGATCAGTAGAAAAAAACGAGGGGGCGAGTTGCGTCAAATGTAAGAAAGTAGTAAAGTAAGGAAGTATGAAAACACTCGACAAAATCCAATACATGACAAGTAAAGGACAGATTACTCTTCCAGTCGCATGGCGCAAGGAAGTGGGGGGGATGGCGGTCTGTGTACGGACTGTAGGGAAGCGAATCGAGATTATCCCCGTGCGCACTGAGGAGGACGAGAGTGGTTGGGTAAGCATATTCAAGGCAAACGAGAAAAAGCCAGATGTTGATGAGGTGCTCGCTTTCCTTCGAAAGAATCATCGATCAAAAAACAAGAAATGAAGCACTGGCAAAAGGTTTTAAGGCGGGCCTCGCTCATCGATCAAGAATTGGTTGCAAAAGCCCTCGCTCTACTCAAGCAGCACATCCATCCTCCAGACACCATCAAGCTGAAAGGCGAAGAGCGTCACCGGTCAAGAGTCGGCAACTGGCGCACCTTCTTTCACTACGAGAGCAAACGTTTCGTACTTGATGATATACAGCGCCGAGACGGGCATAACTACTAAAGTATGAAAAACACTATCCTTGGGTTCAAAAAGTTTGTCTTGCGCGGCAATGCCGTTGACCTCGCCATCGGTGTCCTTATCGGCGCGGCCTTCAACTCGGTCATTAGCTCGCTTGTGAAGGGGATACTGACCCCGCTCATTGGCCTCGTAACACGAGTACCTGACTTCTCTAATTATGTCGTAACGATCGAGGGCAGCAAGTTTCTCTACGGCGACTTTCTCAACAATCTTATTTCCTTCCTCCTCACTGCCACCGCCGCGTACTTCTTTGTGGTGGTACCCATGAATGCTCTCGTTACCCGCATGCACGATGAGAACAACCCGCAAAACAAAAAGTGTCCCGAGTGTCTAAGTGAGATCCTGATCAAAGCCACCCGCTGTGCCCACTGCACCACCAAATTTGAAGAATGAGTTTTGTTATTCTATATCAAACTTTCTTGACGGCCGTCAGAGAAGTTTGATATAGAATAAATCCAAGAATTGCAATGCAAATTTATGACCAAGATGTTGATCGGTTAGCCAAGAAGATTTGGGACCATATGCTCATGCACCAGGAGCTGCGCCCCGCTGAGTGCATTATCGCCCTCGGTAGTTCTGATATTCGGGTGGGGGAGTACGCCGTCGAGCTATACAAGCGTGGTCTCGCGCCCCGCATTCTCTTTTCTGGCGGATTTGGTCATGTAACGAAAGATCTCTATAAAGAACCAGAAGCGCAGTTATGGGCGTCGCTGGCGCGTGAGCGCGGTGTACCGGAAACAGCAATGCTCATAGAAGACAAATCAAGCAATACACGTGAGAACATCGCTTTTTCGATGCAGCTTTTGCGTGAGTGCGGCTACGCAAGTGACATACTTGTCCTCGTGAATAAGCCATACATGGAGCGGCGTACCTACGCAACGTTTGCAAAACAGTTTCCAGAAAAGACTTGCATCATCACCTCGCCACCACTTTCCTACGAAACATACCAAAACGACAAAATCACAAAACCATTCTTTATCAAGATCATGCTTGGCGATCTGTGCGGTATCAAAGAGCTCGCTGAGAAGGGGGCGCAGATTCCACAAGAGATACCCCAAGAAGTCTGGCAAGCCTACGAAACCCTCACCGCTGCAGGGTATGCCGAGTAAAGCAAGGTGGACAAAAAATGTTGACAAGTCATATGACTTGTCTATAATACGATAACCTTATGCCGTACGTTGAGTGGGATCTGGAAAAAAGCAAGAAGTTGCTGGACGAACGAGGCGTCTCCTTCAACGACATCTTGACGGCATTGGGTGAAGGAAAGTTGATCATGATTGATCAGAATCCAGCGAAGGATCGTATACATCAATTCATGCTCGTCGTAGAAATAGGTGGGTATGTATACACGGTGCCGTTCATTGACGATGGGGAGAAGTGGTTCCTGAAAACAATCGTACCGAGTAGAAAGTACACAAAAAAGTATTTAACAAACAAGAAAAGACTATGAAAAAATACAAACTGGATGCCGAAGAGAAGAAGCTTGTTAAAGAGATCGAGAGAGGAGAGTGGAAGCCCGTTACGGGTAAAAAAGGAGCAGTCCTCAAGGAAAGACTGCTTGTCTCTGCAAAAAACACGGTCATACGCAACAAGAACATCAACCTTCGTCTATCAGAACTTGACTTGCGAGAGATCAAGTACAACGCTGCGCAGAAAGGTCTGCCCTACCAAACACTCGTCGCCTCCCTCGTCCATCAGTACAACAACGGGCGGCTCCGCGAGGTCGCCTAAAAGTCATGGCAACAACCACGAGTAAGTCG
>OBEQ010077279.1_pt1 | contig 11065 bp, 12 predicted proteins | sample 1670901 | NCBI WGS metagenome assembly OBEQ01 (sample SAMEA104232315, study PRJEB22302) | groundwater metagenome | biome: forest; feature: aquifer; material: groundwater | place: USA | collected 2011-08-07 | depth 5.4 m | reverse complement strand
CGGCCGACCTGGCTGGCACATTGAATGCTCGGCCATGGGCTCGGAACTGCTGGGTAGCCACTTTGACATTCACGGTGGCGGGCAGGATTTACAGTTTCCGCATCACGAAAACGAGATCGCACAGTCTGAAGGCGCGCATGACTGCCGCTTCGTGAATGTGTGGATGCACAATGGTTTTGTGCGCGTCGATAACGAAAAAATGTCCAAATCGCTGGGCAATTTTTTTACCATCCGCGAAATCCTCGCGCAATACGATGCCGAAGTCGTGCGTTTTTTTATTCTGCGGGCGCACTATCGCAGCCCGTTGAACTATTCCGATGCGCACCTCGACGATGCGCGTGCAAGCTTGACGCGTTTATATAACGCATTAAGAGGTAGCGAGACGACAACGGATGAAATCGACTGGACTGAGCCGCATGCTGCGCGCTTCCAGGCTGCCATGGATGACGATTTCAATACACCCGAGGCGATTGCGGTGCTTTTCGATCTGGCTGCCGAGAGTAATCGCGGCGATGCGCGTGCCACGCAGCTGTTGCGATCATTGGGCAAGACCTTAGGCCTGTTGCAAACCGACCCGGAAACTTTTTTGAAGTCGCCTGCGCGCGCCACGGGCATAAGCGATGTGGAAGTCGAAGCATTGATAACGGCGCGTCAAACTGCCCGACTCGCCAAAAACTTTGCCGAGTCCGATCGCATCCGCGATGAATTGTCGGCTGCAGGCGTGGTGCTTGAAGACAGTGCGGGAAGCACACGCTGGCGGCGCGCCTAGTGTTTAGCAGACTTTTGATTGTGGCCGTTTTGCGACAAACGCTATAGGCCCTTCAGGCTGGTTTAAAATGGCGCTCTTTCAAGCCCCAAGGTAAGCGCTTTGCCTACTGTTTCCGAGAGCGACAATCTCGTCGATGTTAGCAATGTAGCATTTGGCTACGGACCGAGATCGATACTGACCCGCATCAATTTGAAGGCACGCCGCGGTCAGGTCGTTGCGATCATGGGTAGCAGCGGCTGCGGTAAAACGACCTTATTGCGTCTGATCGGCGGACAGCTAACACCATCACAGGGCAATATTCGTGTCGCAGGGCAGGTTGTAGCCGACCTGGATCGCACAGAACTATATGCGCTGCGGCGCAAGATGGGCATGCTGTTTCAATTCGGTGCGTTGTTCACCGACATGTCGGTATTCGACAACGTCGCGTTTCAATTGCGCGAGCATACTGAGCTGCCCGAGGACATGATCCGGGATCTGGTTTTGATGAAGCTCAACGCGGTGGGGTTGCGCGGTGCGGCGGGTTTGATGCCGTCCGAGCTTTCCGGGGGCATGGCGCGTCGCGTCGCGTTAGCGCGCGCGATCGCGCTGGACCCGATGCTGATCATGTACGACGAGCCGTTTGCGGGACTCGATCCGATTTCCTTGGGCGTGACCGGTCAGCTAATACGCCGTCTTGCCGATACCTTAGGGCTGACTTCATTGGTCGTCACGCATGACGTCCAGGAATCGCTGAAAATCGTCGATTACGTCTATTTTATTTCCGAAGGCGTGATCGAAGCCGAAGGCACACCCGCCGAAATTCGCGCCTCGACGCTTCCCTATGTTCATCAGTTTGTGCACGGCGAAGCCGACGGTCCGGTGGCTTTCCATTATCCTGCTCCAGATTACGCCGAGGATTTGCTGCGGAGCGTGCCGAATGCTTAGAACACGCATTGAAAATTTGGGCAGCCGCACATTGGAAGGCGTCACCCGCATTGGTTATGCTACGCGGTTTTTTATCGCGATATTGCTGCGCTCGGGCACGGCCTTTGGCCGTTTTGGCCTGACGATACGTGAGATATATTTCAGCGGCGTGCTGTCGTTGATTATTATTCTCGTGTCGGGTTTGTTCGTCGGCATGGTATTGGCGCTACAGGGCTACGAGACATTGCAAACCTACGGCGCGGAAGAATCGCTAGGCATACTGGTCGCGTTATCGTTGGTGCGCGAATTGGGTCCCGTCGTGGCGGCATTGCTGTTTGCCAGCCGCGCGGGATCGGCGATTACCGCAGAAATCGGTTTGATGAAAGCAACCGAGCAGCTCTCCGCGATGGAAATGATGGCGATCGATCCGGTCTCCCGGGTCGTGGCGCCGCGTTTTTGGGCCGGTGTGATATCGATGCCGCTGCTGGCCGCGCTGTTTTCGGCGATGGGCATACTGGGCGGCTATCTCGTCGGCGTGCAATTGATCGGGGTGGATGAAGGCTCGTTTTGGTCGCAAATGCAGTCTGCGGTCGATTTTGAACAGGATATCCTCAATGGCGTCATCAAGAGCGTGGTATTCGGCATTGCGGTCACCGCAATCGCGTTGTATGAAGGTTACGATGCGCCGCCCACCGCGGAGGGCGTATCCGGTGCAACGACACGCACCGTGGTGACGTCGAGCCTGGCGATTTTGGCGCTGGATTTTGTATTGACCGCGTTTATGTTCAGAGGCGTATAAATGAATAAAAGTGGACTCGATCTGTGGGTAGGCCTATTCGTGATTGCCGGTGTGGGCGCCCTGCTGTTTTTGGCGCTTAAGGTTGGCAGCATGAACGCCGTAAATGTTTCGGAGAGCTACGAGGTCGTCGCAGCCTTTGACAATATAGGGGGCTTAAAAGCACGCGCGCCCGTCAAGAGCGCCGGTGTGGTCGTGGGACGAGTATCGGATATCCAGTTCGACAGCGAGGCCTACGAAGCGCTAGTGACTTTGCGTATAGATAAGCGGTATGCTTTTCCCAGAGACACGACTGCCGCAATTTTGACTTCGGGTTTGCTCGGCGAACAATATATCGGCATCGCCGCGGGTGGCGATAGCGTAAAATTAAAAGACAAGGACCGCATTAAACTTACTCAGTCCGCAGTGGTGCTGGAAAATTTAATAGGCCAATTTTTATACGGTAAAGCTCAAGAAGGATCACAACAATGAACTTCACAATTCTCACGCGTGCATTACTCGCGACCGGACTCGTCATCACGTCGGTTGGGGTCGGCGCCGAAACGATCAATCTGACTCAGGCAATTGAAATGAGCCTTACCGCAGATCCGCGCATCAAGGAACGCGAGCAATTGATCGAATCGGCACGCGGTTTATTGCAGGAAGCGCAGGCGAATAATGGCTGGCGGGTGAGCCTGAATGCCTTTGTCGGCGTGGCACCTGAAGTGAAGGGCGGTTTTTACCAAAATGGCGCAAGAAGCGGCACAACGCCGCGTTCGGATGACCACAAGATCAATGGTTTGTCGGATTGGACGCATCTGGAGTTTTCGCTGATCAAGCCGCTGTACACGTTTGGCAAAATCGAGCGCTATGGCGAGGCGGCACAAGCCAACGTCGACCTCAAGCGGGGAGATTTGAAACAATCGCGCGCCGAAACGGTGTATGACACCAAGCGTGCCTATTATGGTTATCTGACGGCACGCGATACGCGCGTATTCCTGGAGGATATGCAGACACGTTTAGCGCAAACCCTTGCCAACACGGAACGTGAGCTGAAAGAAGACACCGGGCAATCCCGTCAGTCCGACCTTTACGCCTTGCAAACCGCAAAGGGTTTATTGGCCAAATACGTGAATCAAGCGCGCGCCGTCGAAAAAATTTCGCTCGATGGCCTACGCGTGATTACCGGCGCGGGACTCAAAGCTGATCTGCAGATCGCAGACGCGCATATTGAGCCGGTAGCTTTCCCCAAACTGGAACTCACCGAGCTGCAGTCCCGCGCGCTGCAGGATAGACCCGAGATGCAACAGCTCGAGGCCGGGCTGCGCTCACGCCGCGCACTGGTCGCCGCGAAAAAAGCCGATCGCATGCCGGATATCTATGCGGGCATGGTCGGCGTCTTCAATTACGCGTCCAATCGGGATCGCCTGGACAATCCCCATATTACCGATACCTTCAACGGCGGCGGCTTGACGCCGGTTGTCGGCGTGAAATGGGACACCACGTTTGGCGTCGCGGATGCGAAGGTCAATCAGGCCCAAGCGGAGCTCGAGGCGCTGAACCACAAGAAAGCCTTTGCACTGGCCGGCATTCCCTTCGAAATCAGCGAAGCCTATGCCAACGCGCAAGCCAATTACGAATCGCAAAAAGAATTGGCCGAGAGTGCATCCGCGGCGCGTCGCTGGATGGTCGCGAGTCTGGCGGATTTCACGGCAGGGCTTGAAAAAGGCGACAAGGTTGCGGAAGCCGTCAAGAACTACACGCTCGTCAATACGGAATATCTGCGCACCATCAATGACTACAATATGAATGTCGCGCAACTGGCGCGTTTGAGCGGCGAGCTGAAATAAGCTTGAACTCGATGCCATACTGGCCGTCTATGTTGCTTCCTTCCATAAATAAAACTCCTATCATGCTAAAAATCCTATCAGGTCTTTTCGCATTCTTTCTGGCCAGCCAAACCTTATACGCTGCCGATACCATGACGCCGCCGGATGTGCTGGCCAAGACCACGACGCAGGAAGTGCTGAATATCTTAAAGGCGGACAAAGAGATCCAGGGCGGCAACCTGCAAAAAGTGTATGAGCTGGTCGAAGCGAAAATATTGCCTAATTTCGATTTCAACCGGATGACGCAACTTGCTGTCGGCAAGCATTGGAACCAAGCATCCGCACAGCAAAAGCAATCGTTGGTCACGGAATTCCGCAATCTGCTGGTGCGCACCTATGCGGGCTCGCTCACTGCATTCAGCAATCAGACTGTGGATTTCAAACCGCTTAACATGAAACCGGGCGATCAGGAAGTGGTGATTAAGTCTGAGGTCAAACAACCCGGCGGTCAGCCCATTCCGATCGATTACAGCATGTACCAGACCGCGTTTGGCTGGAAAGTTTACGACGTCAGTATCGACGGCGTGAGCCTCGTCACCAATTATCGTTCTTCCTTTTCCACGAAGATTCGTCAATCCGGCATCGATGGACTGATCAGCCAACTCGCTACGCAGTCGAAAAAGCAGGCCACGCCCGCCAAAAAACGCGACAAGTCTGGCAATTAGCGTGCTCACCTGCACCGACACGGCATGTCGCTTGGACGGGGATGTTACCGTTGCGAATGCGGCGTTGATTCTGGATGAACTGAAACCGAAAATTGCCGATGGGCTGCACATGCTCGATTTCTCTGGGGTGGCGCAAGTGGACTCGAGCGTGCTGGCCTTGATCATGAGTTGCCAGCGCGAAGCCGCGCAATTTCATCATCGCCTGCACTTGTCAGGACTATCCGGCAGCATCACCAAGCTCGCTGATCTTTACGGCGTGGATTCCTTTCTGCAGGCATGACCGCAAACCTTCAATATGCAGCGCCGGCCATACGGGTCAGTGCGCTGCACAAGCGCTTTGGCGCAACCCAGGCCTTGCAAGGCATATCACTCGATGTTCAACCGGGGGAATTTTTCGGCCTGCTGGGACCGAATGGCGCAGGTAAAACTACCCTGATCAGCATTCTGGCAGGTTTGACACGCGCCGATTCGGGTGTTGCCGAGATTATGGGTCATGACGTGGTGCGCGATTATCGGGCCGCGCGTCGCGCACTGGGTGTCGTTCCCCAGGAGTTGGTGTACGACCCGTTTTTCAATGTGCGCGAAAGCTTGCGGATTCAATCGGGGTATTTTGGTCTTAACCGCAATGACGCGTGGATAGACGAGGTGATGCATCATCTCGATCTCACCCGGCACGCGGACAAAAACACGCAAAGCCTATCGGGCGGCATGAAGCGTCGGCTGCTTGTTGCGCAGGCGCTGGTGCATAAACCTTCGGTGATCGTGCTGGACGAGCCTACCGCCGGTGTGGATGTGGATTTGCGACGCTCGTTGTGGGACTTCATTAGTCGTTTGAATCGTGAAGGGCACACGATCTTATTGACAACGCATTATCTGGAAGAGGCCGAGACCTTGTGCGAACGCATCGCCATGCTGAAAGCCGGACAGATTGTTGCGCTGGATCGTACTCAAACGCTCATGCAGCATTCCAATGACCATTGCGTTCATTTACGCCTCAGCTCAGATGCGATCCCCGACGCGTGGCAACCACGTTTGCAGCCGGATATCGATGGCGGCTGGCAGCTGCGCTTCAGCGAATATCACGAGCTTGAGTCGCTCCTTGCCGCGCTGCGGCTATCCGGCATCCGGGTACTGGAATTGCATACCCAAGAACCCGATCTGGAAGATGTCTTTACCGACATCATGCGTCGTCCATGAGCGGCTTTCTGGCGTTGTTTCGCAAAGAACTGCTGCGCTTCTGGAAAGTCGTGGTGCAAACCGTGATTGCACCGGTCGTTACTGCATTGCTTTATCTGCTGATCTTCTCGCATGTGCTCGAAGCGCATGTGGAGGTATATCCGGGTGTGTCGTATACGGCTTTTTTGGTGCCGGGGCTGGTCATGATGTCGATGCTGCAGAATGCGTTTTCGAATAGTTCATCGAGCCTGATTCAATCAAAAATCACGGGCAATATCATTTTTGTGTTGCTGCCACCCTTGTCGTATTTGGATTTTTTTCTGGCGTATCTCGGCGCGTCGATCCTGCGCGGCATGATCGTCGGTTTGGGGGTGTGGATTATCACGCTCTGGTTCATCCCACTCCATATCGCTCATCTCTGGTGGCTGTTGGCGTTCTCGGTATTGTCCTGCGGATTGATGGGCGCGCTGGGCATCATTGCGGGGATCTGGGCGGAAAAATTCGATCAGCTGGCGGCTTTTCAAAACTTTATCATCCTGCCGCTGACGTTTCTGTCCGGCGTATTTTATTCGTTGCATTCCTTGCCCGCGTTCTGGCAGACCGTGTCGCGCTGGAATCCGGTGTTCTACATGATCGACGGCTTTCGTTTTGCCTTCATTGGCCATTCCGATACGTCGCCCGGATTTGGATTGCTGGTCGTAACGCTTTGCTTTATGGCACTATCCGCCCTCACGCTATGGATGTTGCGTAGCGGTTATAAATTGAGACATTGAATCGAGACGACTATGGTGAACCCCGAAGATATCAAAGGCTGGATCAGCGAAAAACTGGCGTGCGATTTTATTGAGCTGGACGGTGACGGTCAGCATTTCGAAGCGGTGATTGTCAGTCCGGAATTTCGCGGCAAGCGCACGCTGCAACAACATCAAATGGTGTATGAGACGCTCGGCGAACGCATGCACGCGCAGATTCATGCCTTGTCGATGAAAACCTATACGCCAGAAGAATGGGCTGCGCGTTAAGTGGATGCACTCGCGATACAAGGGGGGGTTGCGCTCGACGGCGAGGTTCGCATTTCAGGCGCTAAAAACGCCGCATTGCCGATTCTCACTGCCAGCCTGCTCAGCGATGAACCGCTAAGCTTGGGCAATGTGCCGCATTTGAAAGACGTCAGTACGATGCTCGCGTTGCTGGGCCACATGGGCGTGGGTGTGTCGCTGGATGACAAGAACCATGTCACGCTGAATGGCGCGCAAATAGCCCACCGCGAAGCGCCTTACGAAATGGTGAAAACCATGCGTGCGGCGATTCTGGTGCTCGGCCCCACATTGGCGCGCTTTGGCGAAGCGCGCGTCAGTTTGCCCGGTGGTTGCGCGATTGGCTCGCGGCCGGTGGATTTGCACATCAAGGGTTTGCAGGCAATGGGCGCTGAAATCCTGATCGAGCATGGCTATATTCATGCCAAAGCCAGCCGCTTGCAGGGTGCGCGTATCGTGCTGGATACCGTCACCGTCACCGGGACCGAAAACCTGATGATGGCAGCGACGCTGGCGGAGGGCGTCACCGTGCTGGAGAACGCCGCGCGCGAACCCGAAGTGGTGGATCTTGCGCATTGTCTTGTAGCGATGGGCGCCAAAATCTCGGGTATTGGAACCGATACGCTGACCATCGAAGGCGTGGACCGCTTGCACGGCGCAACCTATCAGGTAATGGCCGATCGCATCGAGACCGGTACTTTCCTTGTGGCCGCGGCGATGGCTGGCGGTCGCGTGCGCGTCACGCATGCCTTGCCAAATACGCTGGATGCGGTAATCAGCAAGTTGCGCGACGCGGGCGCCCGCGTCGATTGTGGAGAAGACTGGATCGAGATCAAATCAGATGGCAAACTGAATGCGGTCGATATCCGTACTGCGCCGTATCCGGCTTTTCCGACCGATATGCAGGCGCAATTCATGGCGATGAATACTATTGCTACAGGCGCCGCGCAAGTGATCGAAACGATTTTTGAAAATCGTTTCATGCACGTGCAGGAATTGCGACGTCTCGGTGCAAATATTGAAATTACCGGTAATACCGCACTGGTGCGTGGTGTGTCGAGTCTGGAAGGGGCGATCGTGATGGCCACCGATCTGCGTGCGTCCGCATGCCTGGTGCTGGCCGGTCTGGTTGCGCAGGGCGAAACGCGCATAGAACGCATTTATCATCTCGATCGCGGTTACGAACGCATCGAAGAAAAGCTCGCGCAACTGGGCGCGCGCGTGCAACGGGTGCCAGGCTCATGATTACCATTGCTTTATCCAAAGGCCGTATTTTTGAAGAAACGATGCCGTTATTGGCGGCAGCCGGCATCACGCCGCGGGCAGACCCCGAAACGTCGCGCAAGCTGATCATCGATACCAATCGCCCCGACGTGCGCTTGATTATCGTGCGTGCCAGCGACGTGCCGACCTATGTGCAGTATGGCGCTGCCGATATGGGTATCGCCGGCAAGGACGTGCTGAACGAACACGGCGGCCAAGGCCTTTATCAGCCCCTGGATTTGCAGATCGCCAGTTGCCGGATGATGGTGGCGGTGCGCGAGGGCTATGATTATGCCGCCCATGTCCAGGCAGGGGCTCGCATTCGTGTTGCAACCAAATATGTCAACGCAGCGCGCGAGCACTTTGCCAGCAAGGGGGTACACATCGATTTGATCAAGCTGTATGGCTCGATGGAGCTCGCACCGCTGGTCGGCCTGTCTGACGCCATTGTCGATCTGGTTTCTACCGGCACGACCTTAAAAGCCAACGGGCTGCTAGCGGTCGAGCAAATATCATCGATCAGCTCGCGTTTGATCGTGAATCAGGCAGGACTCAAATTAAAGCGCGCATTGATTCAGCCGGTGATGGATAGCTTTGCATTGGCCGTGAACCAGAAGAATGCGTCGATAGTGGGTTAGTTTTTCCGAGCGACACAGTTTGATTCGCATCAAATTCCTGAGCCGCTTGCCCGCGACGTTGTGGATGCATCAGTTTCCGCACAACGAACCGCAATGGGGAAACTGCCATTTCATTTTCGACACGCAAGCGCGCGAATACGATTGGCTCGTCGTATACGACGATATTCCCGACCTCGATGGTATGTCTCGCGACAAGGCGCACGAAGAACTGGCGTGCTCACCGAAACATACGCTACTGGTCACGACTGAGCCGTCGTCCATTAAAATATATGGCGAAGATTACACGCGGCAGTTTGATGCCGTGCTAACGAGTCAGGCCGAATGGGCGCTGCCCCATCGTCAGCGTATTTTCACGCAACCCGCCTTGCACTGGTTTTATGGAGTGAGTGAGCGGCACGTGACACCGTTTGACGAAATGATTGCGTTGCCGGAGCGGAAAAACAAAATGGTGTCGATGGTGTATTCGGCCAAAAGCATGCGTCACACCTTACATCACCGCCGCGCCGCATTCATGCGTGGTCTGATGCAGCGTTTGCCCGACATGGATGTGTTTGGCCGGGACAGCGTGCATGCGCTAGACGACAAGGCGGATTGCCTGCGCGACTATCGTTACCATGTTGCGATAGAAAACTTTATTGGCGAACATCATTGGACCGAAAAGCTCGCCGATGCGTTTATCGGCGAGACCTTGCCTTTTTATGCGGGCTGCCCGAACGCGGCTGCGTATTTTCCGGAACAGAGTTTTATTCCGATCGATATGCGCAATGTGGATGCTGCGGTGCATACGATACAACTAGCCATCGCCAATAACGAATACGAAAAAAGATTGCCGGCCATTCGCGAAGCCCGTCGGCGCGTGTTGTACGAATACAATTTGTTTGCCGTGCTGGCGCGTGAAATTGAAGTGCGCCACGATGCTTCTGCGCGCGGCGTATCCGGCACGCATCTGCTGTCCCGCCGCGCGATGCGCGCAGGCAGCGTGGCGGTGGCCTTGCGCGATCTCTATGGCAAGCTGCGCGGACGAGTATTGAGCTTGCCGGGGATGATGGGCGGCAGGTCCTAGCTTAGTTTTGTCGAGTGGTTTTCAGCGCAGTATCACCGACTGTCTTCGGATTCGTCACTGAGCATAGTCTTTGCCTGCCATCGCCGTCCATGCCGGATGGCAATGCGGCTCGGGCATTCAAGAGCCACCCTGCCAGATCTTGAAGTACGACGTCTGCACCTAGATCGCGCGTCAGCATGTGGTAGCCGGTGGGGTAAACCGCCGCGCGTGCCGAGGGGGCCAGATCGGCGAGCATCCAGCAGATGGGACGACGCGGAATGATCTGGTCGCGCTCGCCGTAGAGCACCAGCGTGGGCACCGACAAAGCCGGCGCCGTTTCGAGAGCGCGGTCCATCAAATTGCTTAAGCCCCATAAAGCATCCACGCGCGCGCCTTTGATGACCATCGGATCTTTGCCCAAGGCGCGCAGCATCGCGATGTTGTCCGAGGCCATGATTTTCAGTCCCTGGCCGGTTAATTTCATGCTGGGTGCGCTATGCGCCATCACCCAAAATACCGCGCGCTGCAGCGGATTCATCGCCGCGCGTCCCCAGACTGCCGGAGCGATAAGGACGACACCTTCTGCCACATGAGGCGTTCTGGCCAGAACATTGATGGCGACCGCGCCTCCCATGCTCTCACCGATCAAATAAAGCGGTTTGCCCGGATGCTTCTCACGCAGCAACGCTGCCACCGTACGCACATCGTTCACTAGCCTATCGCTACCGGCCCAGATACCCCGACCGGTCGTGCCCCCAAAGCCCCGTTGATCATAGGCGTAAACGCTTATGCCGCGCTCCGCTAGAAAAGGTCCAGCACCTTCGAAAGCGTGGCGATACTCGTAGAAGCCATGTAAGGCAAGCACGATGGCTTGGGGCTCCTCCGGGGTTTGCCAGACGCTGAGCGGT
>OBEQ012587997.1_pt1 | contig 11067 bp, 4 predicted proteins | sample 1670901 | NCBI WGS metagenome assembly OBEQ01 (sample SAMEA104232315, study PRJEB22302) | groundwater metagenome | biome: forest; feature: aquifer; material: groundwater | place: USA | collected 2011-08-07 | depth 5.4 m | reverse complement strand
GGTCCTCACACCCTCCTGACCCCTGTCGCTAATCCTGCCGACGGGGGTGGATCACTGTTCGTGAGCAGGAATGGGTCAGTTTTGGTGAGCGGCCAGGTGTCTACGAAGGCTCCAAACCCGAAGCCGCGAGAATCGCCCGCATCCTCTCTTCCATCGGACTCCGGGTCCGCGTCACCAGGAGGTAGGCCCGCTCCCATTTAGAATAAGCAACGGTCCCCTTTCTGAACCAGAAATACTGCTCATGTTTCTCTATGGAAGGATTCTTGCATCAATCACTTTGGAAATTATCCTAACGCTGTCATTGGAAACTTTAACCGCCTGTGCCTCCAATCGGTTCTTCATTTCATCTAACGAAATGGATGGAACTTGAGCACACCTAGAATCAGTACTATCCCATACATCACATTTAAACCAGCCAACCACGTACAAACCATGGGAACATTGAATATCATGCAGATACCCATTTTTTAATTGCGTTTCCATAGCGGTAAATAATGCTCTATGCCAACATCCTTTTACTTCAATTACGACGGTTAAAATATCATCATTCGCCCCTTCTGCTCCTTTTTCAACAGCATCAACATGAATATCAGTTCGATCTCCAATTCCAGTAGGCTTTAATCTTTTTATTTCAACCTCTCTATTAACCACTATTCCCATTTCCCTTAAATCATCATCAAAATGATTTTTTATTCGATCAGATAATACATTTTCGGATTTAGGTCGGTAAGGATCATCATTCCACAAATTGACAACTGTTGGCGTTTCTCCTTGAAGCTTTAATTGAAATCTTCCCAATGATTCCATTAAAACATCAAGAAGCTGGTTTCCGCCTTGAACAAATCTCCGACGCCCATTATCAATTAATTCAATGACATTTAATGGGGTCGGCGGATTCCAACTGCGAAATAATGTTATTGCCTCAGCTTCAATAAGTTCCACCTTGAGTCCAGAAAACCCAGGGAGTTTGCCAATTAATCGACGGATGACTTGACATGCCGTAGTGGTTCCCCTTTCCTTTAATCGTCTAACCATCGAGTCTCTCCATTGCCTGACCCGATCCTCAGAACCTACCCAATGAGCACCCTTATGTATGGGATCTTGATCATATGGAAACCATTGAACCATTAACAAATAGAGCTCTCCCAACTGATCTTCTGAAAAGGTGTCTAAAACCTCGATTCGGCTGTCAAAACGATCCCCAATCTTGGTAATCACCTTCTTTCCAAATTCTTGATTGGCCTTCACAAAAGGCCAAACGAAAATCCAACCTGAACCGCCCATTGTTGCTGTTAAGACAGCACCGATGGCAATTGCCAATTCCTGATTTTCTGCCTTAGAAGCATTTTCACGCAATATCGATTCTGCATAGATCCTAGTATTCAAATCATTATGAGAAATAAGAAATTCCATCAAAGTACATGCTGATGACAACTGCAATTTTCCTCCCTTAATTTCCTCCAGAAGCTTATCTGCAAGGCGCTGATCGCAACAACCCTCTAGTTTTCTGACTATGAATATTTCCTTATGATCGCGATCCTCCTTCCTAAGTAAGATAACCATAGTTTCAATAATTTCCTCGGGCGCGAAACGATAACCATATTCAACGATTGTTTTGGCAAATGCATTCTCTTCACTTTCATAAGCATGCCACCAAAGTAATACAGGTGACCATTTTTTCCAGATATCCATAGGGAGTCCATCAATGAAGGAAGTGTCATTCGAATGCAGTAGGCGAAAAACCCTATATCCTGCCATAGCCAATCTTGTGCCGCTATCGGTTCCCAACCACGATTTAACCAAAGGCTCTATTTCATAGAGATATTTTTTTGCGACTTCCAATATTCTCAAATGGGTGGAATCATCCAATAATTTCCAAACAGGCATTGCAGTTAAGTCAGATGCATATTCGCTTCCGCGTGAACCGTCAGGATTCATCATCATAGCCATGTTCAGCTTCCAAAATGATTCAGCACTGATGGTTTCGCACTCGCTGAGAAACATTGACACCTGATCTTGAGGTGAAGGAGTAATTACTTTTTCAATCCTCTTTGGATTTTGCCTCTCCTTGGCCTCTGAATATTCCAATTTTAACTTTTCTGTTTCTGGGGTATTTAGTTCAATTGGATCGAGGAATGGCTTGAACACTTCCTTCAAAACCGCAACAGACCCAGCCGCTATAATAATGGCATCCATATGATCTGGATTGCTCCAATCACAAACGCGTTTTACTAAATTTGCGAGGATCCGCTGAATCCCTTCCGAAGATTCGACATTGCACTGAGATATTAACCAAAGGACATCCTTCGGCAATACAATTGGTGTATGGGAATTACAGAGAATTAAGTCATAGCGCTCTACGTCATTAAGCCTAGGAAGCATGGCCACCAAGAGCATTCTACGCTTCTCGTCATTTTCGGATAAAAGGTCATGGAATGACGGGTGCCGATGAGTTTCCCTAATTATTACGTTATCGTGAATTAATCTCGCCAACGCGACACGGCTAAATTCTTCAAGAACATTGGGACTTGTCAGATGCTCCCATGCACAAACGATAATCCCTTCGATTAAATACTCAATATCCAATGACAGATCGACCACCCTGTTTCTTCCCTCAACCCATTTCAACGCAATGGGCAAGTCATTCATACTGAGATGGTCTGGAAAATGATGAGAAATGAACGATCTATAAGACCCAATAAACATCCAACTTTTAGAATCTGTTAATAATGAAAAAACCTCATCAACATTTATATGATCCGGCCATAAGGATGTAAGAGCACATCCCTTTAGTTCATCGTCTGGATCCTCTCCCAATGTTCCATAGGCTAATGGTTTAAGTCTTGACTTGGTCGCACTGTCCCCAATTTTTGTCACTGCATATGCCGCTTCTGTTCTTAATGTAAAAGGAATTGACGTATCTAACGTTATATCCGCTAAAATTCCTTGTAATTCTTTAAGCTCACACCGTTCCGCTATATCTATCGCCACACGTCTGACATACAAGCTTTTACTGTTCTCGACAATATATGGTCGAAGTTGATCAGACAGGGCGGGATGAAAGAGATTGCGATACAAATGACTTTTTGAAAAAGGATCCACTATTTTTTCTTTTTCAACGAACTCAAGCAAAGCCCCAACCAACTCAACCCGCTGGTTTTCCTTTGTTAAATTCAGCGCACTCCGCAATAACACCTGAGGATCAACTTTAAGACATACTGCATAAACATCAGATCTAAGTGCGGCCAACCAAGCGGCAGTTTCATGAAGTTGGGGAACCAATTTTCCCGTCTGGCTCACAGGATGACTAAAAATACTTATGATTTGCACCAATGGCATTTTAATTTCGGTTAAATACCATGCTGCCAGAAATTCCGCATAAGTCTGGTGGGCCCAACCAATTCTATTCTCATCTCGTAATGAAAAAAGGCCGGTATCCAATACTTCTCTGATCACATCATCGCCTATACGTATACCTACGCCCTCAAAAATTCTTAGGCCTTGAGTTAATACATCAAGACTTACGTCCTCTTGCTTAGCCCCTGTACTCACACCTAACCAAATGGATAATTTATTGGATAACACCATCACAGCGGCAATATGTCCAGCCAATCTTAAACGCTGAGAAACATTCAATACTCCTCTCCGTCCGGCACTCAATCGACCTGGATTTATCTCCTCACATAAATACCGACATCCAGATTCATATATTTCTGTTTGAATAGCAGGCAATTTGCCATGCATTTTGAATTCTTGAAGCAGAAATTTTAGAGTTACGGGCTTAATAGCAAATGGAACGATTTGTAAGCGATCTAATTCTGCAATAAATGTTCCAGAATCTATTCCAAATGATTTCGCTGCATTTATGACATTTTTCCTCGTCAATGGTAACAACTCAAATATACCAAAGGATTCATTACCCCACAAACTGACAAGTGTTTGTTCGAACAATTCTGGCCAAACTGCTGATCTGCAAGTGATTCTAACCTTAAGCCGAGAACGAACGGGCTCATTACCAATTTTTACGAACTCATTCGCTAAAAGCTTTGCGAGCGTTTTGATTGTTAATATACCTTCATCAAAACCATCCAGGTATATAGTTAGACAATATTTTCCATTTTTCCAGGACTGGAATTTTTCATGTTCAAATAACTCTTTACACAACTTCGTGTCAGAATTAAAATCCGCTAAATCAATGGAAAGGACCTCATCTCCATTTGGTGATTGTTTCAGATAGCGAGAGAAGTTAAATAGTTCAGTGGTTTTGCCCATGCCAGGCTCACCTAACAAAACTACGCATGGAACATTGGAAAGAGTGTAAATCTCAACTATTTTAGAATTTACTATTTTTCCAAATTCATTCTCAGGGTCTGAAAGAAAACCTCCATCCAACAAAGCAATTGGATCGCCTCTATGACTCCAATATCTTTTCCATTCAAATTGAAATACCGGTGCCCGCACGCCTAATTCCATATAGAAATAAGACAAATTATGTTTCCTAGCACCAACTTTTCGAGACGGACCCAATCAGCAAAGAAATCCACGATTATTGCGGTCATTCCATATCTCGCATGCGTTCGATTTGGTCGCGAGTATGTGCCGGGCGGTTATTCTTCATAGCAATTCGAATATCCACGTCCTTTATCGATTGGCGAACATCAAGCGCGCGACGAGCAGCTTCCGCAACGACGTGCTGCAATTCAGCGCAGGTATATAAATCCGCTTCCATGGCTAATCCCAACCAATCCAATTTCTCCTGGGGTCTTCCCTCCATGTATAGTTTGAACAATTCAACTCTAGCTTCTACGTCAGGTGGCCCAATGAATACTTTTTTGTCCAACCTCCCGGGTCGTCGCGCAGCTGGATCAACCCTGGAAACTAAGTTCGTCGCCCCTACGACTAAGACTCCCTTCTTCCAGCATTCATTTAAATGTGCCAAAAATTCGTTCACTTCACTCGAATAGTGATGTCCCACAGATTCGCCCTGACGTGAGGGGACCATGGCATCAATTTCATCAAGAAACACCAATGAGGGTTGCTTAGCCTCCGCTTCACCAAACACACGTTGAATTAACTGCTGGGTGCCATGGACATAGATGCTCGCAATATCGGACGGTTTAATTTCAATAAAGTGAAATTTGAGACGAGCGGCGAGCTTTCTAGCGATATACGTTTTTCCGCACCCGGGAGGACCGTAAAATAAAATTCCATTGGGAAGATCTAATCGGTATTTCTTGTACAACTCAGGCTCTTGGAGAGGCATGATCACATCACGTTCCAACATGGCCTTCACATCTCTCATCCCGGCGACCCCTAACCACCGATCCGGCTCCATGTCAGATTTTCGCTTGGGTAGCAGACCTTCAGTGGCGAGTTGGGACTGATCCCTCACGTCAAGATTGGAATCTCTTTTTAGCTGTTCCTTCAACACCAACGCCGATTTATCGTCGGGGTTTATTTCACACTCCAGACAAACCCAGGCCAGCGCTTCCGTTAATCGACCCCATTCTCTTAATAAATCAATGCGAATCCTCCACGCTTGGTTTCTTGCCTCAGCCACTTCTCTAATAAACGTTGTGTCATGACCGAAAAGACCAAGGTCATACCTCGAAATAATGACGTCTAAGAAACGCAGGGCGGCACCCTTTTGGTTTTTAGCCAACATATGACTGATCCGCAAATTCCAATTTCTAGGTATAAGCCCCGCAAAACCACCTTTATTACTTGACTGTTTTGACATCGCGTCTAGGTACTACCCAAACCTTCACTTTTCATACAAATTTTATGAAACCGTTGACGAGCCAATGCCTGCCTTGCGTTTCTTTTGTAGCCTTTCGCTACGCTCGTATGTCTCAGCTCGCCATTTCTCAAGTGCGTTGATATCTTCCAGTAATTCATCTGGATCAGGCACTTCGAGGCCACCCAACATCGCTTGATCATGGGAGTAATTTGAGCATTTAGTCATCCACTTATCGACAGTGACGTAATCAGCGTCCTCGACCTGCACACCAGCTAACTTTTTGGTCTCAACACCCTTTCGGAATCGTAAAACAACGCTACGCAAGAGAACTTCCTCGATAGCGCGCTCCCATGAGAAGCGGAGTTCCCAATATGCAATGGCGGTTTGTTTCCGGTGTTCACGCTCTTCCCCAGCCTCATGAAGTTTTTTGATCTGTGGATGCTTGTTCCGCAAGTAGCCTACTCGAGCCTTGGTGTTCATCCCTTCGAAGGGAATGTCCGGATCTGGTACACCGAATCCCTCTGATCGGTGCGTGACGCTTTGTTGTTCAAAAGAAATGTTGGCTTTTTGAGCCTCATCAACTAGAAGGTTCAGAAAGTATAGGTCATGGGTGAAGATAATAACTTGTCGCTTATCGGCTTCCTGGGCTAAACGCCTAGCGACGCGCTCTCGACGTATGTGATCCAACGAGGAAACAGGGTCATCGAAAATAATCCCACCAGAACTACCGCTGATGTTGACTTCAGCCAAAAATGATCCGATAGCGATGGCCCGTTGCTCCCCTTCGCTCAGGATATCCCCTGGCGCCTTGGCCTGCGGCAAATCCAGTTTAAGCTTGTGATACGATTTTCCTTTGTCCGAACGACTCTTTAAGACCACTTTGAGGTTCGTCACCCCCAGGCACTTGAATTCTCCATTGAGTGCATCTTCCAATTCCTTCGAGACGACCTTTTCAATAAGGTCGGAGGCCTTTAGTGAGATTGCATTGGTTTTCACTGCGGATAAGCACTCCGTGAGTTTTGCCTGACGGTAGAGCCGACCAACGGCAATCAAAACAGCTGCTTTAACTTTGGCAAAGCGTATTCTGGCGTCAAGGTCAGTAAACTGCGCTTGCAACGTAGCCCGAGCTCTCTCATTAGTTAATTGTTCCAAGGTACTGGCTTCTTGATTGAGTTTGTCAGCCAATCCCTGTAACCGTTCCGCAGGTGTGAGTGGCATCGCCTGCACCGTGTCCCACTTCAGAGTATTGATCGCTCCTTTGATAGCAACATGGCGTGCGGACAGCGCCGTCTCGAATGCCCGGGTGTCCAACGCAAGCGCCTCATCCAAGGTCTGGATTTCCGCGAACAACTCATTTTCCATACCCAGCGAAACGCTTTTCCCCACAAAAACCGTGTTTTCGTCAGCCAGAGTTCTCTTTCGCGCTTGTGCGGTCTTTTCCGCCTCCTGCTGGATAAACTCCTCAAAATGTAATAAGCGCTTGGCACCCTCAGCAAGAGGTTGCTGGCAAAGCGGACACTGCGCATCAGGTCCCAAGTCAGGAAAATGCTTTCCGACGTGCGCTTCAACGGAGAACTTACGCGCGGCTTCAAATAAATCCTTCCAGGCATCGCCACCAGTGCCAGGCAAAAATCCGGCTCTTTCCTTGAATGTCCGAGCTGCCAAATCGGCTGCCGCCCTAGCAATTTGGTAAGAATCAACTAACCCGCGCAATTTAGTGACGGCAATATCATTCACAATGGCAACCTTCTGGATGGCGTTTTGCGCGATCTTTGAGACGCGGCTGGCGCCCAGCCTCAACTGTGTGGCCTTCACTTTCGGGTTACCCTCCGTAATGATCTTACCAATATCACCATGTTTGACCATCTCTTCCGGTGTTACTGTCGCCAGGGCTTCAATCTCTTCCGTCTTTGTTTTGTAAGAGAGATTCTCAATAAACCTACCAACGGAGGTGTCTCCGACCAATCCCTCAAAGGATGTCTTATCGGGGGTGGAGTTAGCGAATTCCGCCTCAATCAACACTTTAAGCCGTTTGCAAACAGTAGCAAGCCCCTCCAAGATGTCTAGTCCGTAGGGAACATAGGCAAAATCACCTTCGCTATCCAAATAGCTTCTGGCGCAACGCGAATCAAATAAGGCAATCGAAGAGAGTACTGCAGGTGCTGGTTGACCTTCGACCCAGCCTGCTTCGTCAAACTTGCCATTAACCTCAATCTCGAACGTGGCCTCTGCTTTAGCGGCTGGGTCAAATGGCAAAAAAGCATTCGGATGAATTGGTTCGCTTTGGTCGCGTGCACGACAAGCACGTTTGAGCACGCGGGAATACCCGGATTTCCCTGATCCATTATCACCGTAAATCAAAGTCAAACCATTGGGGCTAAAAGGTAGCCGCTGATTTTCCGCAATTCTGTTAACATGCCGAAAATTCTTTAATGCCACTAATTTAATTTTGGTATTTGGGACGGGAACAGGTGGGATTTGGTCAGCGTTCAGCTTTTTGGCTGTTCGACCTTTCGGATCAGGAATGCCGTGCTCAGCCTTAAGCAAAGCAAATAAATCATCCAAGTCATCACCTGACAGAGCTGGATTAGAAAATAGGCGTGCGATCGCATCGCTCTGCCAGGAGGGTAAGTCATTGGACCAATTTAAGATCTCTTGAAAAATGGACATCAAATGTTTCCCGGTTCTCTCACTGAATGGCAGTAGCGAAAAACAACATCATTAAGTCCTCAAGTCATCCAAAAACTCAGAGGCGGGGGCGACGCTGGTGACGAGGAGGTGATCGCGCGCACGCGTGCAGGCGACATACAGCAAGTGGCGTTCAGTGTCATAGACTTCTTGTAAGTCCGCGTCGTCACCGACTGTTTCTATTCGTGCTTGTAAGGGAATAATCTCATCGTCACAGGCCATCACCACCACCGCACGAAACTCCAATCCCTTCGCCAGGTGCATGGTACTGATTGATACAGAGCCGCTCACCGTCTCCACGTTCTCATCCAAAATCCTGAAAGGGAGGCCTGCCTGCTTTACCGCCGCAGAGGCACGATCCAGTTCCGCGATAGATCGGACGAAGACTCCGAACTCATGGGGCGCCACCCCTTCCTTCGCACGTTCTGAAATCCATTCACTCACCCGCCTATTTTCCTCCTCCTTGCTGTTAAAATCCTGGACGACCGGTGGTGGCCCATTAAATACGGAAACCGTATGAGCGCGCTCTTCTTTATTACCATCGGCATCCGAGACTTCAGGGCCTAATAAACGGTCGGCCTGTAGGCGGATTTGATGCGATGTGCGGTAATTCACCCGCAAGGTTCGGGACCGTCCACGAATATCCACCCCCATGGCCAACCAGGAAAACGGCTGTTGAAAGATACGTTGGCCTAAGTCGCCAGCAAAAAAGATTCCATCAGGACGATGAACTCCGAGTCCGGCGAAGAACCGTAAATGGCTAATGCTAATATCTTGGGCTTCATCCACGACCACAAAATCAAATGGGGGATTTTTGCTCTTTGCCATGGCCTCTGCCAATTTTGAAAACATAAAAGGAAGGGTGATCAATTTCCTTGAAACCAGACCAGCGCGCACTCGCTCAAATATGGACCATAGGACAACACGCTGGGGCTCTGGGAGCCTGGTCTTTCGTCCCAGTCGCACTACGTCCCGATAGGCATCCCAAGTTTCCAATTGCCACGCATCCACGACCTGCTCCCATTCCGTTAGCAGAAATTGGGTGTTGAACTTATGATTCCCCACCTCCCTTGCGGCGTCTTTTACCAATTCAGCTATGACCTCTCGTGAGGCTAAATTTGCCTGTCCGAAATGGGACTTATATAAACGAGTTCCGATGGCGTCAATCGAATGGACTTCCAGGCGTTCCGCTAATCGTGGTTCATTGCTAATCAACCGCCTGAGTTTTGCGCGGAGCGCATTTGCTAAAATATCCGAAAAGATGGTCAGTAACACCCTCGCGTTCGGATTAGCGCGGGCCAGAAACACGGCACGATGTAAAGCCACAATCGTTTTTCCCGTGCCCGCTGAGCCAGACACACGTGCGGGACCGGTGTATTCCCGCTCGATAAATTGTCTCTGCTCAGGATGGAGAAACACCGACCATTTGTCCCACGGAAATTCCAAGGCGCGTTGCAATTCCTCCACATTGGTCATGATGCGGAACCGGCGTTGCGCGTCCGGATGATCAAAAGGATTCGTCACTGGAGAAACCGGCTGGAGCACACGCGGTTTCCCACCGGTGGCGAGTTCCAACAGCGCCTCAGCCGCCTCACCCGGTAACCGAGCGGCGAGTACCAATAGACTGTCCTCATCAGCTTCCCGTACGTCCTTCAACCACTCCATGGGAACGCCATAGTTCAGCAAATCGTCATCGGAGAGGCTTACGAACAGCTGCTTCTTGACCGGCGCGGGTTTCGCCGATTCCACATAGGTTGGGATTAGGATTTCCTGAATAGTCTCCCGAATCTCCACTAACTGGGCGGCACCCGTTTTCGGATGTGTTTCCAATTTTCGCCGTTCAGCCCAATCGTAGGCTTTATCGTGGTGACCCACGTAGCATATCAACATGCTGTCTTGTGTTTTATGAACGATTAGCCGGATGTTACTATTAACCCGCACAGACCAAAAATTCTTATCTTTCGCTTTCTCAAGTCTGTGGAAACTCAAGCTTGGACTCGCAGAATTCATCTGTAAGTCAAAGGCGGTTGTCTTAATTGCCTTTTGTTCCTCGCCTGTTAGCCGTGCGAGGCTATCAGTAAATGTATCGGCAATGCGAAATTCCAATTTGCTAAACCTTAAAGACTTTCATTACCTCATCGCCGAGGTGGTTAATCACTTTCACAGCAATTCGCCCAGACTTCGGCTTATCAAAAGCTCGCGAGGTGTCGCTGTGCAGAGTGGCCCATGCCTCTTCGTTGATCTCGGCTTTGAGGGTGGTTTTAAGGGCACTGTACGGATCGTTCGCACCGAGAAAGTAAGCGTGGCGGACGAAGAAACTTTCTTCATTGTAATCCGTGTCGATAAACCAGCACGCGATGCCTTCAGCGTTATCGCTCAGCACCTCACCCGTGTTGGGATGAAACACATCTACGCCATTAACCTTCACTCGAATTCTGCCATCCTTTTCTGGGAGAAGAACGATATCTGGTTCTCCAAAGATCACGAAGAGGTTACCCTTGCCGGTATTCTTGAGGTCGTCGGCCATGTGCAGGTCGGCGTTCATCCGTGCCTTAAGTACGGGGATGCGGCCAAGTTTACTGAACTCCGTGGCGTGGGCCTCGTAGTTAAATGCGCAGGCAATTAATACATCGAATCCG
>OBEQ011928938.1_pt1 | contig 11067 bp, 6 predicted proteins | sample 1670901 | NCBI WGS metagenome assembly OBEQ01 (sample SAMEA104232315, study PRJEB22302) | groundwater metagenome | biome: forest; feature: aquifer; material: groundwater | place: USA | collected 2011-08-07 | depth 5.4 m | reverse complement strand
CGGGGATGTCCTCGCGCCGCTCGGTCAGCCGGGGCAGGCGCAGCTTGGATAGATCGAGCAGCTGGCGCACCGCCGAGTCGAGCGTGGCCGCCTTGCCGTCGCCGCACGCGGCCACGATGCGCACGTCGAAGCGGCGCGCCGCGGTGTCCGAGCCATCCGAGACGCCGAGCATGAGCGGCACCAGCTGGCGCTGCACGCGCGGGTCGACGTACTCGATGCCGTCGAGGAAGAGGGTGCCGCCATCGGCCAGCTCGAGCTCACTCGGCTTGCTGTTGTTGCTCGGGTTGGGCGCGTCCGACGGCGCCGCGGCCGGCCTCGACGCGCTCGAGCCGCCCGCGAGCATGGTGTTCAGCTCGCCAGGCGCGAGCCGCTTGGCGTCCAGGACCACGAACGCCGACTGCGAGCGCGCCGACTGCAAGTGCAAGAAATGCGCAAGATGCTCGACGCCGCTGCCGGGCGCGCCCTCGATGAGCACGGGCACGCGGCTGGCGGCGAACTCGTTGGCGCGGTAGACCGCCTTCTTGGCGTCGGCCTGCGAGCTCGACATCAGGTTGGTGACAAACTCCTCGGCGTCGACGGCCGCGCGCGCGACCAGAGCGGCGCGCCGCTGCCGACGGTGGTCGAGCGCGCGCTTGATGAGCAGCTCGACCTGCCGGTAGACCTCGGCCGACTTCAGGATGTAGTCGAACGCCCCCGACTTGGTGCACGAGACGGCCGACTGCACCGACTCGTTGGCGCTGATGACCACGATCTCCATGCGGCCGGCCTCGATGTCGGGCTTGAGCTCCGCAAGCAGCGTGTCGCCGCGCACTCCCGGCATGTTGAGATCGAGCAGGACCACATCGACGTTCTCGTGGTGCAAGATGTCGCGCGCCTGGAAGACATTGTAGGCGGCCAGCCGGCGCAATCCGCGGACCGAGCTGAGGGCGCGCGCCACGTTCTCGTGGAATCGCTCCTCATCGTCGACCACCAGGACTGTCGCGCTGGAATCCATGTTGCATCTGTAGGATGCAGGACCTGAGAGTGGGAATCAATCGGTGGGGTCGGTCTGGCCGAACTTCACCTTCAAGCTCGAATAGGAAATACCAAGGATTCTCGCCGCTTCCGCCTTGTTCCCGCCGCAGCGGTCGACCGTCTGCCGGACGATGTAACGTTCGAAATGAGTCATTGCCTGCTGGTACATGGAGCGTTCGGTGCGGTCAGCCGCGGCCTGCGCCTGCGAGAGTGCCAGTCTACCGAAGTGCTCGAGACAGTATTCGGGCGGGATGTCATCGAGCCCGATCTCGCTCACGCCTGGGTGCAAAGCCACCATGCGCATGACCAGATTCTCCAGCTCGCGCACGTTACCCGGCCAGCTGTACTCGCGCAGCGCGTCGACCGCCTCGGGTCGGAACAAGGGCGGCTCGCGGCCCATGGTCGCGGCGTGCCGGCGCGCCAGGAGCTCGACCAGCGCGGGGATGTCGGCGGAGCGCTGGCGCAGCGGCGGCACGCGCACCCGCATGACGTTGAGGCGGAACCACAGGTCCTGACGGAACTTGCCCGCCATCACCGCGGCCTCGAGGTCCTGGTTGGTCGCGGCGATGATGCGCAGATCCACGGGCACGGCCTCGGCGCCGCCGATGCGCTCGATCTCGCGCTCCTGCAGGGCGCGCAGCAGCTTGGCCTGGAAGCCCATGTCGAGCTCGGAGATCTCGTCGAGGAAGAGCGAGCCACCGTCGGCCAGCTCGAACTTGCCCATGCGCAGCCGGTCGGCGCCGGTGAAGGCGCCCTTCTCGTGGCCGAAGAGGGTCGATTCGAGCAACGTGCCCGGCACGGCCGCCATGTTGATGGCCACGAACGGGCTCTGCGAGCGCGGCGACAGCTGGTGGATCCAGCGCGCCATGAGCTCCTTGCCCACGCCGCTCTCGCCTTCGAGCAGCACGGTCAGGGGCGTGGTCGCGACCAGCTTGAGCTCGCGCACCAGCTCGCGCATCTCGCGGGAGTGGCTGTGCTCGATCTGCAGCAGGCCCTCGCGCAGCGGGCCCTCGCCGCGCGACTCGACCAGGGAGCGCTTGCGCCGCCGGTTGGCCAGGGCGCGTTCGACATGGTCGCTGATGCGCTGGTAGCTCTCGTGGGTCTTGGCCACGAAGTCGAATGCGCCCGCCTTCACGCACTCGACCGCGTTGGCCAGGTCGGTGTGGCAGGTGACCACGACCACCTCGAAGTCGTCGCGCTCGCTCTGCCATTCTCGCAGGAGATCGAGCCCGGAGACGTCAGGCAGGCGTAGATCGAGCAGCACGACGTCGACGTGGTGCTTGGCGAGCACCTTGCGAGCCTGCGCCGCGTTGTAGGCACTGAGTCGCCTGTACCCGGTCAGGTAGCGTGCAATCGTCTCGTGGAAGCGCGGCTCGTCGTCTACAACGAGGACCGTCGTCCGCGCCGTGTCTGAATCGGGCCGGTCGACTGACGTGGCTCCCGGCAGGACTTGCACGTAAGCGACCTTACCATCGGTTGCTCCCGATCGCACGTTGTGAAATGCGTAAGGAGCTGGAAGCGACAAACGCTGCCGCCGCCGTTGGCAAGAGAGAGCTTGCCTCCTCGTGACCGCGCACGTCGATGAGGCAGCAATCGCAGGCGCTGCCGTCGCGGCCGAGGAGCGTCAGCTCCAGGAAGCCACGCCGTCGGCCGCGCGCAACCACGACGAACTCGCGCACGCGTACGCGCGCGCCCAGCACGTCGAGGACACGCTCCTCGATCACCTCTTCAAGCGGCGCCCTGACGCTCAACTCCTCGCTCATCACCACCTCCCCGGGCTTGACGCGCCGCGGCTGACTCGACGGGGCCGTCAGTCATCTGCTTGCGCGCGAGGCGCAGACGGAAAACACTGCCTTCGCCCACGACGCTCTCGGCCGTGAGCGTGCCGCCGTGTGCTGCGGCCACATGACGCGCGACGCCCAGCCCGAGGCCGACGCCGCTGTGTCGCTTGTCCGATTTGAAGTCGCCGACCAGGATCTCCGACAGGCGTTCGGGCGGGATGCCCGGCCCGGTGTCGCGTACCGACAGGTTGACGAACTTGCCATCGGCGTCGTCGGAGACCTCGATGGCGACGCTGGCTCCCGACCGCCCGACCGAGGCGTCGGCGGCGTTGGAGACCAGGTTGCCGACCGCGCGCGCGACCAGATCCTCGTCGGCCCACAGGGGCGCGGCGTGGCCGCTCCACGAGAACTTGACCCCGTGCCAGCGCGGCGACGCGGTGGCGTCGCTGACCACGCGTTGCGCGACCGTGTCGGGCTCGACCGCGTGCATGACCAGCGGCACGGCGCCCTCGCGCGCCAGCCGGCGCAGGTCGCGCACGAAGCGCGACAGCTTGGCCAGGTCGGCGTCGAGGGCGCGCTTGAGCACCTGGGGCGCGTCGGCGCGATCGGGATGATCGAGCGCGTAGGAGACCGCGTCACGCGCGTTCTCGATGGGCAGCTGCAGATCGTGCGCCAGCCCCGCCGCCACGCCGGCGAAGGTGTTGAGGCGCTCGCGCGCGCGCATCTCGCGCTCGAGGTCGTTGAGCTCGACCGCCATGTTGTTGAGCGATTCGGCGAGCGTGCGCAGCTCGTGCAGCCGGGGCAGGGCCACGCGCGCGTCCAGCTCGCCGCGGCCGATGCGGATGGCGTGCGCGCGCATGCTCTCGAGCGAGCGCACCGGGCCGGAGCCGACCGCGAGGCCGACCGCGACCACCAGCACCAGGGCCACGCCGATGACGATGAACAGGTCGCGGCGCATGGCGCGCGCGGGCGCGAAGGCCTCGGCGACCGGCTGCTCGATGACCAGGGTCCAGCCGACCTCGGGCACCTCCGTCCAGACCGCGAGCACGTCTCGCCCGCGGCTGTCGCGCATGCGGATGCCCTCGCCCGCCTCGTGCGCGCGCACGGTGGCGAAGGCCGCGTCCTTGTCACGCAGGAACACCCGCCCGACCTGCTCGGGATCGCCGTGGCCGATGAGCGTGCCGTCACGGGCGAGCAGACGCGCGCGTCCGGTCGCGCCCACGCGGATCTCGTCGATGACGCCCCAGATGGCGATCATGTCGAGATCGGCGATGGCCGCGCCGATGGGCTCGCCGGCCAGCTCGAGCGGCACGCCGAAGGTCATGAGCGGCACCATGTTCTTCTGCAGCACGATGTCGGAGCGGAACGGCTTGCCCGCGAGCGCCGAGTCGACCGCCTTCTCGCCGCGCCGGTCGCGCAGGCCCGGCTCGAGCCGCGAGGTGGCGATCTCCACGCCATTCGGGCCGACCACGTCGAGGCTGACCATGTGGTTGAAGGTCAGGCTGTAGCCCTTGACCACGCGGTCGGCCTGCTCGGGCCTGAGGCGCGCGGCCGGGTTGAGCGCGTCGGCCAGGGTCTGCAGCAGCTTCTCCTGATCCGTCACGTACGCGTGCAGCCGGCTGGCGGAGCGCTCGGCCATGCGCGCGTTGCTCGAGCGCACCTGCTCGAGCGCGGTGCGCTCGGCGCGCCGGATCATGAGCAGGCCGGTCACCGCGATGGGCACGATTCCGACCGTCGCCAGCATGATGAAGCCGAGATGCCGCGCGCGCATCAGTTCTCCTCGCCGGGACGGCAAGGACGAATATCGGCTAGCCAGGTGTAGTTGGACGAAATGCGCGGATGCACATTGCAGAGATCGCGATTCACCACCGCCGCCTCATATAGACGAAACAGCGGCGTCACTGGCATATCGCGTTCGAGAATGCTACGCACAAGCGTCTCGTCACCCGATTGTGCAGCCGCGTCGAAATCGCTAGAAGCGTATTCGAAGGAATTGTAGTCACTGCCGGTACGGAGCATGTACCAGGAACGTCGCTCCCAGCTGCCATAGAAGAGGACCAGATCGAAATTCTTCTCCTGCAGGTGTTTGACCATCTCGGGCAGCTCGAGCGCGCGGATCTCCACCTCCACGCCGAAGCCGGCCAGCTGCTGCTGCAGCACCCGGGCGGCGCGCACGAGATCCGACTGCCCCGCGTGCACGATCAGACGAAGGCCTCGCAGCGGCGTATCAGGAGAAACGCCTTGGGCGAGAAACAGCTCTCTCGCCGCAACCTGGTCCTCCGCCATCTTCACTGCTGGATCTTCGCTGCCTGTGACGCTGAATGCCAGTGGCCCGCGACGGACCGCGTACGAGAGTGCATGACGCAGCTCGGGCTTGGCCATCGGACCCTGGGTAAGACCGAACCAGATTGCCGCACTTTGCGGAGTTTCGAATGGCACGATCTTTAGACTCGGAATCTGACCCAGGTATTTGACGGTTCCCGACAATACGGAGGGCAGGACGTTGAACTCGCCCGAGATCAGCCGGCGCCACTCCTCATCCTCCGAGGCGACCGGGACCACGACGATGCGCGCCGGGCCCTCACCCTGGCTGCGCCGCAGCAGCGACATCTTGTCCCCTTGAGATTCCTCAGGCCGGTAGGGTCCGAGATCGACGACGTCCTCACGCTCCGGCAACGCGGTGGCAGCAGCTTCGCTCTTCAAGGTGATCACGACTTCTTCACCTTCGATTGATATGGACTCCAGCTCGGGAGGACGCAAGGCAGCTGCCAGGGAGGTGATCTTGGCGCGGTGCGGGGGCAAGGGCTTCAGGCGCACCGTCCGACCAGCGATCCGGGGCGGCTCAAAATATGCCGAAAGCGGCTCGTAGACCAGCTCCAGCATGTTGCGCGTGAAGGAGCTGGACGCTTCTGGAGCCATGCGCTCGAGACCCATGTGCGTGCCGAGACGCAGAACCAAAGGCGCGTCGACAGGTTCGGCCGGCGACGAGCACGCAGTTACGAGCAGAGCGCAGGCGAGCCATCTCACCGCTCCATTATGGGCCAATTTCTTAGCCGTAGAACGGCCTGCACGGAGCAGGCGTCTGCTGCTTCTTGGTGCCCTTGACGAGCTTGCTCTTCTTGGGCTCCTGGGTGGTGCTCTTCACGGTGATGCTCTGGGTGTTGGTCATCATGGTCGGTATCCCTTCATCAGGCTCGACGGACTATGCGGCGAGCACGCGCAGCGCAGACGAGCGCCTGGCGTTACCCACTCCCGCGCCCTGGCGATCGACAACCGTCATCTCGATCGCCGGGACCAAAGCAAATGGGTCGCTGCCATCCGCGGCAGCGACGGTGAGCGCGTACTTCCGCTTGAGCAGCGCCTCACCGTTCTTCTCGAAGTACGCCCCCTCGCAGTTGATTCCCTCTTCCTTGCCCTTGGCGATCCACTCGGCCGCGACGCAGCCGCCGGCGCAATCCGGACGGTGAGAGCAGGAGCCGCAATTCTTGTGCGGCCGAGCCTCGACGACGCGCTCGTAGGCCGAAGTCAGGCCGCTGTCGACGTGGCCGATGGCCCACTCCGACTTGCCCAGGAAGCCGGGGCACTTGTATATGTGCCCGAATGGATCGATGGCGAACGACTGCTTGATATGGAACGCGCACGGCCCGATGCTGAGCGGATCGCCGGCATCGAAGCCGTGCTTCGTGATCTGGTCCTTGAGACCCAGCATCCACTCCGGGTGCGCGCCACCCATCGTGCATGAACCCGAGGCGGCATCGGAGGGAGCGCCCAACGCGGTCAGTGCAGGCGAAAAGTGCATCCGCGTACCGGTCTTGAGCCCGGCCTCGCGCAAACTGGCAATCAGGCCAGGAAATCCATTGATGGTCTCCTCTTGATAATTGCCATTGACATTGATGTCAATGAGATCGGAGCACTCCACGACATTGCGAAAGATGACTGGGTAGGAATCGGGCGCGTTCTTCTTGGAACGGCGGGTGATGTGATGGGTGGACTCATCACCGTCAAGGGTCACCTGCGCGCCGCGCAACCCGAGCGGCACCCAGCGCTCGACCAGCTCGCGCGTCATGAAGACGCCGTTGGTGAGCAGCGTGAATTCGAGCTCGATGCCGTGCCGGTCGAGAGCGGCGCGCATGGTCAGGACCATGTCCTCGATACGCCGCTTCTGCAGCAGCGGCTCTCCGCCCACGAAGGTGATGCGCAGCACTCGCACGCCGATCGCAATGGCGCGACTGGCCAGCCAGCTGGCCGTCGTCATCCCCATCGCCGGAGTCATGGTCTTGCCGCTCATGACGTCGGCCTGGCAACAGTAACTGCAATCCAGATTACATGCGAATGTGACCGAGACGATCGCCGACATCACATCGGTGCGGGAGCGCATGCTCTCGTACCATTCCTCGAAGGCGCGTTCGTCCTCGTCGTAGCTGGGCACGAGGAACTGCGCGTCGTCGTCCAGCCAGGCCGGGTCGATTTCCACGTCGTCGACGGTGATCTCGCCCCGATCGAGCTGCTCGAGCGCCAGCTTCGTCGTGGTCTCGACCTCGAGGAAGGCGCCGGTCAGCGAGTTGTAGATGAGCGTGGCGCCGGCGCCTGGGAAGTTGTCCACGTAGAGGTTGAATCTGGAGAGGCGCACTGGACGGGGAGCCTATGCACGCAACTGGCCATCTCGCTCCCGTGCGTGATTCCAGTCACTTGAGGTCCAGTGTGCAGTCTAGCGAGCGGCCAGAATTCTGGCCACTTTCGGTACTCACGTGCATTTGCTGACGGAGAGGCGGTTGCGCTCCTCTATCGGCCGATTGAGGATTTGCTAAATGGCTTACTGTTTCCCGCGGGGCTGAATTTCAATGGTGAGGGGCGAGAGCCATTCGCGAAAACCACGGTTCTCCGGCGGTGCACGCCAGAGATCGCCGATTTTCAGATCTGCATAGAGCCTTCGGGCCAGTCGGTGATCAACACGCCGCCCCCATACCCGAACGCCACCCAGTCGAGCTCCATGGTTCCAGCGTGAACACTCACGACCACACTGGTAATCTCGTGAGTCCACCCCCGGGAGCCGGGTGCTCAGTGCGTCCGGATTGGCCGTCCCAGACGATCACCAAGCCGTCGTTGAAACCGGTGCGATCGGGGCGGCCATCGGGAGAATAGGCCACCCCCGCGGCCCCCCTGCCGAGGCCAGCCGGCTTCCATCGGATGATAGCCTGACCACGACCGCCATAATGGAACCTGCATTACGAAGTCGGGAGGGCGAGAAACGTGGCAGTCCGGTTGGCTGCGTCAATTCGGGGCCGCTGCCGGCACGCTGCTGAGCTCGCCCAGCCACTTACGGAAGGACACCTGGTCGTGGGGAGGGAACGCCAGTTCGGAGAGCCTCCAGGCTCTCACCGCACCTTCGGCCCCCGCAGTCATGACCAGCTTGCCACCGTCGGCGAACGCGACTGACATGACCTCCTGTTCGTGGCCACGAAGCACCGCCATGGCTCCGTCCTTGAGCCGCCAGACCCGAGCCGTCCGGTCGAATGAAGCGGAAGCGAGATACTCACCGTCAGGGGAGAAGACGACTTGCTGAACCGTGGCATCGTGAGACCCAAGTGCTCGATGGCGTCGAGATGCAACGTCCCAGATCCAGACCGTGCCGTCGTCACCTGCAGAAGCCAGGCTGATTCCGTCAGGTGAGAAAGCCAGGGCGTGAAGTCGATCCGGGTGAGTGCCCAGGATTACGGCGGACCCCGAACTCAAATCCCAGAGGCGAACGGTTCCATCCAGGTGTCCAGACGCGAGGAATCGCCCATCGGGGGAGAACTCGAGCGCTCGAATGCCTTGGCGCTCGTGCGCAAGAATCTTCGTTTCAGCAGTCTCGGCGTTCCAGAGCCGGATCGTGCCGTCGCGTCCCGCAGATGCCAGCCACGGACCACGCGGGGCAAACTCGAGGGCCAGGACCTGGCCTTCGTGGCCGTTCAGTCTTCGTTCGTGGCCGGTGGAAACGTCCGAGATGACAATCAACCCATCCATGCTCGCCGATGCCAGCCATCTCCCGCTGCTGGAGTAGTCCACGTGCGTCACAACGGCTGAGTGGAGGTGACGCGCCAGTCCTGCGCCCGTTCGCACATTCCAGGTCCAGATGGTGCCGTCGTGACCAGCACCAGCGATCTCGGTCCCGTCGGGGGACATCGCCACGTTCATCACTACGGACTTCTCAGCGCTGAAGACACGTACCTTTCCGGTCTCGGGATTCCACAGCTGGATCTCACGATCTTGTCCGTCCGAGGCCACCCACGAATTTCCCCGGGCCGTGACCAAGTGAAAAATCGTCTGTCGTGACGCGCGTACCTGACGGCTGGCGCTCGCCTTGAGCGGCCAGAAGCGAATCGTGCGGTCGATGCTTGCAGACAGGAGCCATCGCCCATCCCGAGAGAACGAGAGCACCATGACGGCCGCCGATTGTCCTCGCAGCGCGGATAGCTGATGGGTCTCCAGGTTCCACAGCGCGATGGTGCCATCCTCGAGCCCTGCGGCCAGATAGCTTTCATCGGGCGAGAAATCGATGCTGTCTACTGCAGCGCCCGGCCCACGAAGGTACTGCCGACCGCCTCCCCGCACGTCCAGCAATTCCACGCTCGACGCGCCACTCTCGAATGCCAGGTATCGCCCTGTGCGCGAGATCGAATTCGCAGGTGAAAATGCACGTAGAGCCAGGGGCGAGGACCGACCGGAGTGCGCCTCCAGGGCCACGGACTTTCCGTCCAAGTAGCTCGCGAGCACGAACCTGCCATCGTTCGAGCAGCGTAGCCTCTCGACGGCGAGAGACCCTCGGTCGGCTTGATACCTGAAGATCTCCAGGCCTTCCACTGACCAGGCTGAAATGGTGCCATCCGAATACCCCGCAAAAACAATCCGGCCATCGCTAGGGATGGCAAGCGCCGTGATGGCGGTCAGGCCAGGGCTTGTCGCCATTGTTCTGATGGATCCATCGCCGATCTCCACCACATGAATGCCTGGCGTCTGATCGGCGCACGCCAGCCGATTACCCTCGGGCCACAGCGCAATTGCAGTAGTGGTTTTGTCGCAACCAGGCAGCCAGCGGACCTTCCAATCTGGCGCGTCGAGGAGGGCAATCGGCCCTTCCGACGCAAGGACTGCGATCCGACGCCTGTCCAACGTCGTGGTGATAGCGTTGTGCACTACATCAGTCGGTATCGAAACGATCAACCTTCTACTATCTATGTCCCAGAGCCCAACCCTGTCTCCACGCGCGGCGATCGCCACGGTCCGGCTATCGCCGAGGGTCAGTACATCGATGGCGCGATTGACATCTTTGAGGAAGACCAAGCTCGCCACGCCTCGACTCGCCGCGTCCGCCGCGATCCAATGCGCCGCCTCGAGATCCTTTCCGTCGTCAGGGTAGGCCTTGAGCCAGGCAATCGACGCGGTCGGGTCGCGGTCGAGGTTGTTCCTCGCCTGGGTCAGGATCAGCTCGTTGGCGCGATCCACGGCATGGCGGCGCGCCGACTCGGCCTCCTTGCGGCCCTCGATGGCCACGGCGCGCTCGGCTTGCGCTTCTCGCTTCGACGCGACGATGCCGTTCACGCTGACGATGCCGACGACCGCGAGCGCGACAAACGCGGCGAACGAGACCAGGACCGGCAACCGGTGGCGGCGAAACCAGCGTGCGAACAGGGCACGGCGCGAGTAGTCGTGGGCGGCCACCAGTTGCCCGGTGAGAAAACGTCGCAGGTCTTCGGCCAGCAGACGTGCATTGCGGTAGCGGTCGCCCGGATCGCGCATCATGGCCTTGCGCACGATCGCGGCCAGCTCGGGCGGCACGTCGTGCGCGAGCGACTCGATGGGTTGCGGCAAGGACGTCAGCAAGCGCGTGAGCACGTCGGCCTTCGAGCCGCCATAGGGTGGCGACCCACCCAGCAGGTGATAGAGCACGGCGCCGAGTGCGTAGACATCGGCGCGCTCGTCGATGTCCTCGCCGCGTGCCTGCTCGGGCGGCATGTACGAAGGCGTCCCGAGCACCGCACCCGTGCGAGTGAGGTCGTCGTCGGCAGAGACGGGCTCGAGGCCCATTGCAGGCACGGGCTCGGCCATCCGAGCGTCCTTGGCCAGGCCCCAGTCGATCACGATGGTCTCGCCGAACTCGCCCACGATCAGGTTCGACGGCTTGAGATCTCGGTGCACGATGCCGCGATCGTGGGCGTAGGCGAGGGCGTCGGCGACCGCGACCACATGCGGCAGGAGGGGGGGCCGTTCCCCCAGAGGGGCCGCCGACCTG
>OBEQ012429564.1_pt1 | contig 11068 bp, 10 predicted proteins | sample 1670901 | NCBI WGS metagenome assembly OBEQ01 (sample SAMEA104232315, study PRJEB22302) | groundwater metagenome | biome: forest; feature: aquifer; material: groundwater | place: USA | collected 2011-08-07 | depth 5.4 m | reverse complement strand
GCCGCAAAAAAGGACTATTTTGAGATTATTGCTGCTTGCGGACATACTGGTTTACTGCTGCCTTTAGACTTTTACTAAAAGTACTCTTAGAAAATTTAAGAGCGTTTTTTCTTATTTGTCGTAAATCCCATTTTACCGCACTTGCGGCGCGAATTGCATCTTCAAGCGACTCGGCTGTTTGGCTTTCAAAAAATAAACCGGTGATTTGATTTTTAACGGTCTCTTTTTGTCCGCCGGCATTGTAAGCAATGACTGGAATGCCACAAGCTTGAGCTTCGACCACGGCAATACCAAAATCTTCTTCTTGGGTAACAATTAAGCCTTTGGCATTTTGATAAAGCTCTCGAAGCCGTTCTTTTGAGATATTGCCAGCAAATTCGACATGTCTGGGGCTAAGATTCATAAGAGTGTTTTTATGGGGACCATCACCTACTATAATCAGATTGATGTCCAGATTCTCGGCAGCTCTTGCAGCGATTTCAATTTTCTTCCAACGGACAAGACGGGAAACCACAAGATAATAATTTTGGCTTTTTAATTTCCAGTTGTGGATTTTGGCAGGAGAAAAGAAGTCTGTATCAGCAAAAGGGTAAACTACTTGGGCTTTTTGGCCGTACACTTTTTCGATCTGATGGGCTACGTTTTGGGAATTGGCGATATAGAAATCCACTCTCGACGCGGCAACCCTATCCCATCTTTTTAACCAGCCGATAAATGGTTTTAATACAAATTCTAAAAGCGGCGGCAAGTAACTTTTCTTGTGACGTAGGTGATGGAGAAACCTTGGCAGTGAGTTGACGTAGCAGATGTGAATCGTTTTGGGGCCTGTGATAATTCCCTTGGCAAAACGAGTGGTTGAGGAAATGACAAGATCGAAGGCGGAAAAATCAAAACTTTCAAAGGCAAGCGGGTAAAGAGGCAGGAGAGCTTTATAAAATTTTGTGGCAAAGGGGATTTTTTGCATGAAAGATGTGTGGACGCGTTTTTTGTCGATTGATGGGGGTAATTTTTTCCAATTAACTAGAGAAGCATAAATAGGGGCACTGGGATAAATTTTGGCAATTTCGGCAAAAAGATTTTCCGCCCCGCCAAATTGCGTGAAGTCATCGTGGACAAGAGCTATTTTCATTTGGTGATTATATCAGTTCAAGTTTTCGTAAATAGCTAGGGTTTCTTTTGCCATTTTTTGCCAAGAATATTTTTGGGCCTGAGTTTTCCCTTTTTTAATAAGTTCGGGCTTGATCTTGTCATCAGATAAGACGTGACTGATCTTCTCTGCTATGTCTTTAGGATCCTTGGGATCAAAATAAATGGCACCATCACCGTAGACTTCTCGAAGGACTGGAATATCTGACGCAATCAAGGGAATACCCGATGCCATGGCGTTAAGACCTGGTATTCCAAAACCTTCGGAGAGAGACGGGAAGACATAGGCCTGGGCTTTTTGAAAAAGATTGCTAAGTTCTTTTGGTTGGAGATAGCCTTTTAACTCGACACTTTTTTGCAAGTTTCTTTTGGTAATTTCAGAATTTAATCGTGATGAGAATACGTCTCGCGGGCAAACAAGAATGAGTTTTGCGTCTTTGACATTTTGCATGGCATCTAAAAGTTTATTTAGATTTTTATGCGGGTAAGCGTTACCGACATAAAGAATAAAGTTTTCTTTTTTGGGACTTTGGCTTTTGAAATACTCTTCTTCGGCGGCTTCGTAAGTGACGACGATTTTTGAAGGATTAATATTGAAGTTTTTTAAAATTTCACCTTTTACAAAGACGGAGGGAGTAATAATTTTTTGTGATTTATAAATTGCGTGGTTGATAACTTTTTTGTAAGCAATTCTTTTTAAAGTAAAGGTTGTTGAGTTTTTGGTCGTTGCGGAAGTTTCTGAAAACTGGTGATGGATTAAGTCGTGGATGGTGACGACAAATTTACCGCGGTAAAAAATCGGCACGTTAAAATGCGGAACATGGAGTAGGTCTAGATTTTGGGATCTGAAAATGCCGGGCATTTTAAGTTGTTCAGCTAGTGAATACCAGGGAACATCAGCTAAAGCCTTTTTGAAGTTCTTGGGAAGTATTAAATAATCCCAATTGTCTTTTTTAAGAAAAATTACGTACTGATTAAGGGAGTCAATTTTTGCCAGATTTAAAATCAACTTTTCGGTGTATTTACCGAGCCCCGTTCCTTGCGGGCCAACAAATCTGGCATCAATGCCTATCTTCATCAGTTGATTGTATCAAGTAGAATCAAACTTTGGCGAGGCGATATCTTTCTAGAATCCACATGGAGCTATACATTAGCCAATTGATAAAAAATGGGTATTTTGACTCGAAGTGTTTTTTATAAAAAATTCTCATGGCTCGAATGGATTGACGCATGACCATTTTTTTGGAATCGGTAGTAGCAATAGTCACTTCTTGTGAAGATTTTTTTATTCCGGAAGATGCGCCTTTATAATGGATGATTTTGGTGATGGGGGTGTAGATAATTTTGTAGCCCGCTTCGCGAAAACGCCAACACCAGTCGAGATCTTCACCGTAAAAAAAATACTCTTCGTCAAACATGCCAACTTTATCGATCGCTTTTTTGGGAATTATCATGAAGGCGCCGACGCAGGCATCTACTTCGTGCTCTTTATTTTCAGGAAGATAACCGTAGTTGTATTGATCGAAGATTTTTGATCCGATGAATATTTTGGACAGACCGGAGAAATGACAAAACGAGCGCCACGGTGTTGGAAAATGGCGGCGGCAGTCAACGTCGAGTTTACCGCTTGGGAATTCCACCCGACATGTCGCTACGCCAACATCAGGGTTTTCGTCCATGAATTTGATCATTTTGGTAAAAGTGTCTTGCAGAACGCGGGTATCAGGATTTAGGATTAAAACATACTTCCCACGGGCAATTTTGATTGCTTGGTTATTGGCTTTGGAAAAACCGCGATTATCGGAATTGGCAATTAGTTTAACCCAGGGAAAATTTCTTTTGACCATCTCAGGTGTGCCATCGTGGGAGTTATTGTCGATTACAAAAACTTCGCTTTTTATATTTTTGACGGCAACTTTTACGGATTTCAGACAATCGACAAGAAGTTCGTTGGTGTTATATGAGACGATAACCACCGAAAGATCCATCGCTAGTTTGCCCCCACTTCTCTGTAGACGCGGTCCAGTTCGCCCGAGATTTTCTTCCAGTTATAATCTTTGGCAACTAGGCTATAGGCAGACGTTGCCAGGGATTTTCCCAGAGATGGATTTTTTAAAACTTTTACGGTGAGGTCTGCGAGCGTTTGGGCTGTTTCGCCAACCATGGCTTCCCGACCATTTTTGATGTTAATTCCTTCAATTGCCAGTTTGGTGCCGACGATGGGGGTTTTAGTTGCCATAGCCTCTAAAATCTTATATTTGGTTCCCCGACCGTTTCTAATTGGTGCCAGAAGAACATGGGCATTGCCGTAAGCAGTTCTAATGTCTTCGACAGAACTATCAATGATAACGTCATGGGACGCTAAACTGGCAATATCTTGCGGTGCGTTTCTGCCGACAATCCAAAGTCTGCTATTTGCAATTTGACTTTTGATCTTTGGCCAGATTTCACGGACTAAAAACTTGGTGGCATCGCGATTTGGTAACCACTTGAAATTGCCGATAAAAAGAACCGTCGGAATTTGCGGAGGGGTTTTGGCGGTTTTGGAAAAATGTTCGATATCGACGCCATTGGCAATAACGTCTACTTTTAGGTCTTTGTCTAAACCTTGGATAAACTGGCGATCCTCTTCTGACATCGCGGCCAAGCGCTTAGCCTTTTTCCAATAATATCTTTCCCACCATTTAATTTTAAAAACATCCAGAAGAAGTAAGGGTTTTAGGAAAAACATGAAAGGCGGAATGCCTTCTATAAACCTCTGGTATACGAGGTATTCAATCACCTGTTCGACTAGAAAAATTGGTGTCTGGGTCTTGGGAATATTAGGCATGACGTAGAAAGTTTCGGCGTGAATGAGATCGTAAGTTTCTTTTTCCAGCTCTTTTTTGATTTTGTTTCGGACACGAATGTCAAAGTAAATGCTGACCAAAAATGGGAATGGGGTAATGGCGGCTAGCAAAATGTTTATTGGCGACCAGGCCTTTCTTCTTTTGAAGGTTATTACCTTTTGGCAATAAGGCTGAAGTTTGGCAATATATTTTTTTTCACTTTCGTCGCGAATAAAAGCGGCAAGGGTAATTTTGTGGGTTTTTGCCAGATTTTTTAGCAAATTGTAGGTTCTGATCTGCCCGCCAGACACAAGCGGATACGGCAAGTACGGTGTGATCATTAAAATCTTCATGACTATTGCCCGATGCAGCCAACAAACATTTCAACAATGACGTAATCTTTGGTCTGGCCGATAACCTTACAGTGTTTTGCCAGGTTTTGGATGCCGGCATCAGTTGGATCGACGGAAACCAAGTATTTTGTTCCTTGTGCAATAAGTTTTTCCAAGGGTCTATCGGTTATTGGATAACCATAGCGATTTGTTTGATAAAGAAAGGCGCTGTCACCGTTGTAAGGGGCAATAACGGTAGCGTCTTTTGGCAGGAGTCTATCGACGGCGCGACCAGCTTCTACAATCTGTGGTTTATTAATCCAGTAAAAACCCTGGTTTTCGTAAAAACCAAAAGCAAAAATGGCGGCAACGGCGCACACGGCAACGACCGGACCAATGAATCTGTTAAAAGAATCGCGGGGAAGATTAAAAAGAGTTTTTGTGCCAAGTGCCATAAAAATGGCCGCAATGGGAATAAAGGGTACTTGGTAGTAATCGTGGCGGACGTTACCAGAAGCAAAAACGCAGAAATACAGAAGAGCGGATATTAGATAGCTTAAGTAAAAAAACTTTTCGCGGCCCGGTTTTTTGATAATGCCCAGGATAAAAAGGGAAAAACCGCCAACAGTTAAAATGAGTTTGCCCATTCTCTCGACGACGAGCCAGCGGAAAAAGGCGCCCTTAAAACGAATGTTGCCTTCATTTAATAAAAAGTTCCAGTTAGGAATACCGGCGGGGAATTGCCTCATCCAAATACCCCCGGCAATAAACGGAGCAAGTGAGGAGACAGCAAAAATATAAAGGTGAGGTTTTTTGAGAGTTTGAAATCTATATTTTTCAAAGGCAAGATAGACAATAGGCAGCGTAAAAAATAGGGCAATTGGCCAAGTGAGAATAGCCACATTGGCAAATACAATTGATAAAATTCCCCAAAACCAATTCTTTTCGTTTTGGAGCCACTTTATGAAAGATAAGTAAAGCGCCAAAACGCCAAAAACCATGAGGGGACCCGGTAGGATTGTCGACGAATAAAAAACGCTGTAGGGGATTGTGGCGAAGAAAAAGGCTGCGAGGGCGGCTGTGGTTTTGCCGGAAAAATGCCTCACTAAGAAATAAAGAAGGAGGGTCGAACCTAAAGTTATGATGACGGTGACAAGCCTGGCGTAGGTAACATTTACTCCGGTGAAGGCCCAAACAGCAGCGATAAGGGCATTATAGATTGGAAACTCTACAAATCTGTAACGGTTGGGATTGTCGATGCCGTTTGCCTGGGCCGACATGTCGTCGTACTTTGGGATAAAAGGGGTAAAGCCTTCTTTGATGAAATTTCTGGAAACGGCTGCAGTATCTGCCTGACGCCATGAATGCCAATCGGCAAGAGGGCGATTGATTTTGTAGAGCCGCAGGGAGAAGGCGAGAAACAAAATCAAAAAGAGGACAAGAATTTCTATTTTTTTCACTTCGAGTTTTTAAGAGGAGCGAATTTAATGGCAGCCAGAAGAAGGGCAACTATTATCCAAAAAGTGTAGGCAACTTTAGAAGCTTCGAAAACGTCGATATAGATAGCATTTATTAAAAGGCCGAAAATGGCAGCGACTAAGCTAGCCACTAGAGTCGTGGCAAAAGGATCTGTAATTTTCTTGAAACTTTTTAAGGCCAGATAAATCACGTAAGCGATGACGCCAAAAAATGCCAAGAAACCTAAGAGGCCGGTTTCACCAAGAGCCCGCAGGAAATCGTTGTCTGTTGATTCAGCTTCTGTAAAATCTTCGATGTTTTTTTTGGTGAGGGTGGAATAACCAGAACCCAAAAGAATATTTCTTTGGAATCCTTTTATAGCTTGAGGCCAGGTGTAATCGAGACGAATACCGGTTGATAAGTCATACTGAATGGCTGCTTGCGAATAGACGCGGGGTCTGGCCGCCATGGTTGCCGGAAGCCCCGGAACATTGTTGCCGAATTCGGGAATATTTTGGTAAACATCCGCTGGCTGAGCGGTAGTGACGCTGCTTCCTGCTGGTTTTTGCTTTGTCGGCTGGGCATCGGATTTGGTGGCAACGTCAAGATAAGCAACTCCGGCGCCTTTAGGCGGCTCTTTTTTGAAAGGTTTAAGGAGGAACGATGATTTAAGGCCATCTAGTTTTAGAAGATGGGAAAAACGATCGGAAAGATCACCGAACGAAAGCATAATTGTCAGCGAAATAACAACCACGACAAACCAGCGGGTTAGCGCCCAAATCCAACCTTTTTTGTAAGCGAGCATAAAAAAGGCAATGGTGATTGAGCACATGTAAGCCAGAAATGAAGTACGGGACACTGTCAGGATCAAAAGCCAAAAAGCGGCGACGCTGGTTGCCATAAGCGCAATTTTGACAGTCAGCTTTCTGGCGACTGTAGCAAGAGGAATGAAGAGGGTTAAGAGGAGCATGAGGTAAGCAGCTAGATCGTAATGGCCGCCAAAGGTTGAAAGAACGCGGGCGTGTTCTGTCAGGTAAAGTTTGACTCCTTTTGAAAATTCCCGGTTCATCGTTGAATACGCCGGAAAGTAAAGATATCTCTGGCCGAAACCATAAAGAGAAACCAGAACTAAAACTACCGCGATTACGTAGACATATTTTTTAATCTGGGAAAAGGATTTTATAGAAGAGAAAAAGATAAAAAAGACGGAAAAGTATTCGATTCTTCTGGCCCAGTTAAAGAAAAGTTTTTGTACGTGGGGCAGGGAAAGGGGCACCGTATGGGTTATAAAAATGGCGGCAAGCGAGGAGATAAAACCGACCAGAACGTAGATAAGAATCGGAATTAGAAGAGGATTGTCTCTGAGCGTTACTTTTTTTCTGATTAGCCAAATGAGCCAGATACCAAAAGCGGCGGCGGCTAAGAGATCGTCGAGCCTGAGCCTTACAATGTAGCCTGGAATTAAATCGGCTATCGGGATTTTCGGGTACAGCGGAATGAAAATTAGAAGCGCAAACGAAAGATATTCTAGAATATGATTATCGAGCCACTTTGAGAGCTTCAACATAGAAGTTGGCGGTTTCCTTTCTGCCAAAAATTGTAAAGGCAAAAATTCGAACCAGTGCTCCTATTTTAAGTAACAGGCGCAGGATTTGCAAAGAGAATTCGCTCTTATGTTTTTTGTAGATATAAATAATGCCTTTGTATTCGCCAAGGATGGCGTTTTTAGAAACTTTGCCCGCAGAGCCTCTACCAATATGAACAAGTTTTGCCAGTGGGGAAAAGTAGATATTAAAACCGGCAAGTTTAATTCTGAGGCACCAATCTACATCTTCACCGTACATAAAGATATTGGGGTCGAGTGACCCGACCTTGGCGATGACTTTTTTGGGAACCATCAAAGCGGCGCCGGTTAACCAATCAACCTGATGCTCTTTTTTATAGAAGCGGTCGTGATCAACATGATAGGGTTTTAAGAAATCTCCAAACGGTAAATCGTCGATGAAAGACATCCAAAGAATAATTCGAAGAAGATCCGGATTGTAACCAACGGATTGCTGGATTGACCTGTCTTCATTCAAAATCAGCGGCGCAATGGCACCGAGACTCGGGAGTTGGCGGGCCCTTTGGATCAACTTGCCGATTGAATCGTCGATGAGGTAAGCGTCGGAATTGAAAAGAAAAATGAACTCCCCTAATGCTTTCTTGATGCCTTGATTATTGGCTTTGGCAAAGCCAAGATTTTCGCGATTTTGGATAAGTTTAACTTTGGGGAATTTCTTTTTAACCATAGCAGGGCTGCCATCTTCGGAATTATTGTCAATGACAATTATTTCGTAGGTAATGCCGGTCGCGAATTTATATATGGAAGCAATCGCCTGCTCCAAGAGTTTTTTAGTATTCCAGTTAACGATGATAAAAGAAACGTCCATATTTAAATTCTTAAATATTTTCGCACGAATCGGTAGGATGTTGCCATAAAGACACCACTCATAACAAACGCTGTACCTATTAGAAAGTTAATACTTATCTTTTCTCCGTAAAAAATGACACCGGCAACTGTAGCAATAATTGTCATCGGATAAATAGCCAATGATGGAATAAAAGCAGAAGTATGTTTTACTAGCCACTGGATCAACATGAAAAACACGATTGAAGAAAAAAGCACAATGTAGACTAAAGCAATAATCGCTGCAGGGGTTATGCTTTGCGGAAAAGCTTCTCCTTGGAATATTACTAAAACTAGAGATATTGGAATAGTTAATAGAAAATTAAAAAATGTAAGCACACCCGGGGTGTAATCATTGCTGATTTTTCTTGTAACTACTAAATAAACAGACCAGGTAAGCATGCCCGCCGCTATTAGGGCATTGCCCATGGGTGAGCCTAAAGATACACCGTTTTGTTTGTTTAGGGAATTTATTATTAGGAAAAACATCCCAAAAAGTGTGAGTACCAAACCAATAACTTGCTCTTTATTAATTTTTTCTTTTAAGAATATATACCCGATAATGGCAACAATTAGCGCTGTGGGCACATACATCACCTGAGACATAATAACTGTTGTTTTGGAAACGCCTAAAGCAAAAAGTATCCAGTTTGCGGCAAATAGCGCGTTTGCCGCAAATAAATATTTTACAGTTTGTTTTTTGATCTTAATGTTTTTTAAAACAAATGGGTATATAACAGCGGCTGCCAAAAGTGCCCTTAAAAACACATATGTTAAAGGAGAAAATTCTAATAGGGAAAACTTTGCAAGCGGAGCTCCTGACCCCCCAATTAAGACCGTTACAAGAAATACAAAAAATATCATTGAAAAAGACGGGCGCGGCCAAGACGGTAGTGCGCATCTTTGTTTTTGCGCTCTCCAATAACTTTGGCGGGAACGCCGCCGACAATTTCAAATTCTTTGACGTTACCAGTGACAACGGCACCGGCGGCAACAACTGCACCGCGACCGATTTTGACGCCTGGTAAGATAATGGCACGGGGGCCGATGAAAACGTAATCCTCTATTTCGACCGGCTCTTCGATTGGGTCAAAACCCTCGGAGTTGACATCGTGTTCGGAATTATAGATAAGAACCTGGGAGGCGATATCAACGTGGTTGCCGATTGTTAACTTTGCGCGGCCATCTAAAAAACAGCGATCTCCAATAATCGTTCCACTACCTATAGTTATGCCTATAGGCAAATAAAATCTCGTTCCCATGTGGACAAAAGAATTTTTGCCGATTTTGACGCCGGCCAGACGGAATGCTAGGCGGCGCACACTATGGAGGGGGACTGTGGATGATATTAAATTTAAGACCATTAGTTCAAAGTCTAACATTACGTTTACTCCCCTACTTACTGCTTTTTGGGTGACTTCTTTGGTGGTAAGCTCCCTGCCCATTCGATCTTTCATGTGTATAAGGGTATGTTAACTCGTAGCCTTATTTTGAAGCAACTTTTGTGAGGGTTTCGACGGTTTGGCGGGCGCAGGTTTGCCAGGAAAAACGCTTGATATTTTGAAAACCTCTCTCAACCAATTTGTCGTTGAGTTTTTTGTCTGTAATAACTTTTTGGATACCACTGGCGATTGCGTCGACGCTTTGAGGATCGACAAGAACGGCACTATCCCCTACTATTTCGGGTAAGCTTGAGGTGCTCGACACAATAGTTGGAACACCGCAAGCCTGGGCTTCGATGACAGGAATACCAAAGCCTTCCCAGAGGCTGGGGTTAACGCATGCTTGGGCACCAGAAATAAGAACAGGTAAATCGGTATCGGGAACGAAATCGGTAAAGATGACTTTATCTGTGATTTCCAGCTTTTGAGATTTTTCTAGTATTTGACCGTACATCCAGCCCTTTTTGCCAGCGATAACCAATGACAGAGTCGAGAGTCGAGAGTCGAGAGTCGAGAAGGCTTCGATTAGACGCTCGATGTTCTTGCGAGGCTGGAGGGTACCGACAAAAATCAGGTAATCCCCTTTTATTTTGTACTTTAACTTGGCTTTTTCGATTTGTGATTTTGATGCCGGTTTAAACCTGTCTTTATCGTAACCTTCGTAGGTAACGGTGACCTTGGAAGGACTTACGTGATAGTTTTTAACAACATCGTCTTTTGTAGATAGCGACGGCACGATAATTTGAGTGGAGTTTTCGATCGAGTATTTGGACCAAGATGTGAGTTGATAGAGATCGTTCTTTTTGAAAAGTTCTGGGAAATGCAAATACGAAAGATCGTGAATGGTAACCACGTAGGGAACGCGGGAAAAGCGCGGGCCGTAGTGGGCGGGAGAGAAAAAAACATCTGGTTTGGGCCCAAAAGTCAGGTTGATTGGAAGAGCAAACTGAGTCCAGAATTTTTTGGGGCCAAAAACTTTATAGGTAAAATGTGCCGCTAGCGGAAGATCCGAAACCGGTTTATCTTTTAAATAAATAACGAAACGATGATTTTTGTTTCTGGCGAATTGTTTTAAGAGCTCGTATGTGTATTGGCCAGATCCGACCCTATTTTTAATATTTGCTTCGTTACCATCAATTCCTATTATCATCGCGGGCAGTGGTCTAAGAGTCGGTACTGGTTGTCGCCGCCTCTTTGTCTATTTCGCCGTTTGTTTCAAGGTGACTTTCTGCACTTTCCGGTACAGCAGACGTTTGGGCTTCTTCTGGAGGGGTTGGTGTTTCTTCTTTTTGTTCTTTTTCTTGATAGAGTTTTTCGTAAACTTTTAGAGTTTGGCGCGCGGTTTTGGCCCAGGTGAATTGGCGAGCGCGATCGATAGAGGCTCTGACCATTTTTTGGTAATTTTCCAAATTT
>OBEQ011085561.1_pt1 | contig 11068 bp, 11 predicted proteins | sample 1670901 | NCBI WGS metagenome assembly OBEQ01 (sample SAMEA104232315, study PRJEB22302) | groundwater metagenome | biome: forest; feature: aquifer; material: groundwater | place: USA | collected 2011-08-07 | depth 5.4 m | reverse complement strand
GCCGTTAAATGTTTATGTTCAACACATGAACAGTGCCATGAACTTTCTTTTTGGGCTCTTCGTCCTACTCCTGAACCCTGAAAATTTCGACTCCACGTTGAAATCCCTCACGAAGAAATCAATGAAATGAAAAATCGCGGTGGGAAGCTGCGCGGGGTCATTTTCCTGCTCATCATCGCGGTAGGTATCTTGAACGCACTTGCTGAGCTGTCCTTTAAAAAAGGAACGGCGGCAACCCACATACACCCTGTCACCCTTTCGAACCTCCCGGGATTCGTCCTGGGGATGCTTTCAAGCGCCGGGTTATGGACAGGGATCTTGTGCTACTTCGTTATGTTCCTCCTGTGGATCACCGTCCTTTCACGAATCGATCTGAGCGTTGCTTTTCTTATCCTCAGCGTGGACTACCTGCTGGTACCTTTCTTTTCCATCCTCTTTCTAAAGGAAGGGGTCCCTTTCTTGAGGTGGGTTGGGATTGCGTTTGTCGTGGCGGGAATATGTCTCGCCTCAGGGTCGGCCGCATCTGACAGAAACTCTCAGCCATGACACTCAAGATACTTTCTCTGATCTTTTCCGTGGAACTCTTGGATACCGGATCGCAGGTCTTGTTCAAGAAGAGCACCGGAAGACTTGATCCCAACGAGTCCCCCGGCCTGAAGGGTTTGCTCCCATTCCTTGGGAATGTCCTCAAAATGCCGGCCGTCTGGTGTGGTTTCCTTCTGGTTTCCTGTGGACTGCTCTTGTGGTTTACGGTCCTTGCCGAGGTCGACTTGAGTCTCGCCTTCCCTCTGGGCGGCATGCGGTATCTTCTTGTTCTGGCGGCTTCGAATGTGTTCTTGGGAGAAAGGATCGGCCGGAAACGGCTTTTAGGAGGGTTATGTATTGCTCTTGGAATCGCGTGCGTCGGACTCAGCTGATTGACTCGTCAATAATTCCAGGATCTCTATGTTCGTTCTTTCGTTGATCGCATCGATCGCGCGCTCGGGCCTCCCTTTCGCGCTGTAATTCTTAGGCCGGTCGATGTGGGCCAAAGCCGCCTTCCCCCATCCCCTGATTCTGGGCGGAGAATAATCTCCAACGATATCGAGCCCAACGACGTCCAGATGCGTTCTGATCAAGCGCAACAGGCTTAACAATTCCTTCAGCTTAAAACAGCCCTCCTCCCAGTTCGTGAGAGAGTGATCGGCCGTCAAACAATCCTTATCAATGCTGACATACACCTGTTTTGTTTCCAGCCTTTTCAGCAAATCAAAGAACATCTCTGCGGCATCCTGTTTTCCAAGCTCTTTCCAATGGATGGTGGCCGAGAAGAACCCTCGCTTGACTTGGATGGACTTGCTATCCGGAACGTGCTTGAACAGGGTCCTCGTAGGCTGATGCCGATAGGGATAGATTTCAACCCGATCATCCTCTAGGGCGCGTAAATTACCCGATTGGATCCAGGGGCTGGAGATGTCTTCCGAAGAGACCCCCAAGAGAACGAGTTTCTTGACGTTCTCTCTTTTGAGGACGTGGGTCACCCATGAACCGCAGTGCAACCTGGGCGGAAGCGTGCTCCAATCAGGATGATGGTCAAAAACAATGACGCTGATCGGTTCCACGAATTGCTCAATGAGGAGGCTGGAGACCTGGTGAAAATCCCCCGATCCGAGAAACGTAATCGCACTTCTGAGCTCCGGTCGGAGGACCTGACGGACTTCCCTGGCTATCTTGTCGCCCATCGACACCCGGCAGGAGGATCCGATCCGCGTCAGATCGACAATCAGGGGATGAAAACGCTTAAGGAGACCTTTCTGACGAGTGATGCTGTCGTCAAAATTAAGGATTCTGACCATTAGCCATAAGAATACTACTCGATACCTGTAAGTTTATTGAACTCTTCCGCTTTCACAGTGACCGCGTCGCAGATGTCTTCAGCAATGTGAGAGTCTAGTATCGCATCGTGATCAACGCCGTTTAGCGTTAGCTCATAGTTGGGTGACGATGATCGATGGACCAATTTCTTAGCCATCAAAGGAGTAACCTCTTCATCATTATCGAAATAGATAAACATGACCGGGCTACAGATAGAAGCGATCCTTGTGAAAGCATCGAAACGCTGGTCAATGGCTTCCTTTGGAACACATAGCGATCGAATAAACCCAGGGACTTCTTCCAGTAAGTGCTCATAATAATCCGGAATACTTGGTGGCGTTGCAATGAGTACAACCAGTTTAAACAGGATGTGTTGGGCCACGCCTACCGTAACCAGACCTCCGAGGGAGTGCCCAACAGCAATTTGATGAGTAGCCCCGATCTTATGTTCTAAGGCCAGGTACTCGCTCACGCTCTCTAACCCTCGGTATAAACTTTGCTCAGATGGCCACCCTTCGCTACGCTCATATCCTGGATAGCTCCACCCTAAAAAACCAACCCCTCTCTTGCCAAAGGATTCCATTAAGTACTTCGCCTCACTAAGATTCGAGCCATTTCCATAGGAGTAAATCACCGTCGGCATCTGATCTTTCGGTGGAAGAAACCAAGCTTGGAGCTTGCTGCCGTTTTTGTTATCTTTTATGGTAATTTCCCTGAGCAGATCTTGGTTGACGGCATTGCGCAAGAAGGTCAGTTTGGGGTCATCTTCTACGCCCATATCGCGAAAAGTGACAGGGGTTGTTTGGTGGAAAATCGCATCGGTTTCTGCCCAGATTTGAACCTTTCTCAGTGGAATCCTTTTTAAGATTGCCCCTCGTAACCCTCGGATCTTTTTTGCTAGGACCTGAGAAGCTTGCGCGCTTTGTTCCTTTTGTTTTACAGATCTGCCCATCTTATCCCCATACACTCTTTCTTAACGTTGATACCCGGCAGGAGGATCCGATCCGCGTCAGATCGACAATCAGGGGATGAAAACGCTTGAGGAGACCCTTCTGACGAGTGATGCTGTCGTCAAAATTAAGGATTCTGACCATCTCGGCCCCTTAAGCCGACATGGAAACTGACGAAAAAGAGGCGGCCTTTCCGTGGGATGTTTTCGCGATGCCTTTCTGCAGGACTTCCTCAAAGAGGTCAATCGCGAGATCAATTTCTTTCTCCTGGATGTAAAGCGACGGCGCTAATGTGAAGACATTCTTATAGTAACCACCGACGTCGAGTATCAGCCCCCGCCGTTTACCGCCGGTTTTCAGATTTCCGCTGAGGCCGATGTTCGTCATCGCGTCGGTGAGTTCCCTGTTGGGAGTAAATCCGTCCTTCCGGCACATCTCCACACGGATTGCCAAACCAAGGCCGTCGACATCGCCCATGACCGGGTATTTCTTCTGAAGCTTCTTCAATCGGGAGACAAAATAGGCCCCCTTCTTCGGAACCTCCCGTTTGAAATACTCTTCATCGTCCTCTATCAGTCTCATGGTTTCCAACGCTGCCGCGGTCCCCAGCGGGTTCGATGAGAACGTGGAGTGCGTTGACCCGGGTGGGAACACCTTGGGAGAAATCAATCCCTCCTTCGCCCAGATCCCGGACAACGGATTCAGGCCATTGGTAAGCGATTTCCCAAATGCGATGATGTCCGGAACCACGTTGAAATGCTCGATGGCCAAGAATTTCCCGGTCCTATAGAAACCCATTTGGATTTCATCGTCCACCATGAGAACGTTGTACCGGTCTAAAACCTTTTTAAGCCCCGAGAAATAATTGCGCGGGGGAACGATGTAGCCCCCTGTCCCTTGAACCGGCTCAATATAAAAAGCGCCGAACTCACAGTTCCCCGTCTTGGGATTAGCCACCCCGTGATACTCCGTGTCGAAAAGCCGTTTAAAATCGCTCACGCACTCGCGACCGTACGCCTCCAATTTTTTATGACGGCTGTGCCTGAAAGCATAGGGGTATGGGATAAACAACGCGCGATCTGAAAAATGCCCAAACCGCTCCCGGTACCGGTAGCTCGAGGTAATCGCCGAAGCTCCCAGAGTCCGGCCATGGTAGCCGCCCATAAACGCAAAAGCGAGATTCTTCTTTGTATGATTCCGGACAATCTTTAGAGAATCCTCTATGGCGGAGGCGCCGCCCACAGAGAAATGAACCCGACCCTTGACCCCAAAGGTCTTTTCGACCCGCTGGGCCAACTTGGCGGCAAGCAAGATCTTTTCCTCATGGAGATACTTGGAGGCCAGCTGGGGAAGCCTGTCGATCTGTCTCTTGAGAGCCTCGTTTAATCGGGGGTTCTTGTAGCCGAAGTTCGCGGCAGAATACCACATTTGAAGATCGAGATATTCCACTCCCCGGATGTCATAGAGATAAATCCCCTCAGCACGGTTAAAAATGTCCAATTGGCTGGTATAGTGGACAGTATCTCCCCACGAACAGTACTTGGCCTCCAACTTTAAGAGGTCTTCCTTCCGACTCATTTAAACCGTCTCCCCCTTAGAGAGTGTTGTACATCCTTTAGATTTTTAAACGCCACGCACGGAACCCTGTTTTTCCTGCAATAGTCCAACAAGTGGTCCTTCGCGAAAAGTAAATCCGCTTGACGGGCGGGACAGACATCCGAGAGGCCATCCCCAATATAGACGGTTATTTTACCCCTCCATTGAGGATCGAGCAAACGTTGTTTCTTGCAGTGAGCGCAGCGGGGACAGGCCTTGGACCGGTAAGGAAAGGACGGAATCAGCCTGTTCCCTGAAAACCTTAACTCATTACAGTACACCTTGACCCCCCGAATTCCATGATTTTTAAGGATCTCCTTGATGAAAAAAGAGAAGCTGTCGCTCAAGATGACCGGCCGGATTTTGTTCTTTTTCAGCCATTCCACCAGTGGACTGAAAGCAGGGTCGATGGGGACCGTTGAAAGGTACCGCCGCATCTCTTTCTTCGTCAGCCTCACAGATCGAAGTTGACCTTTTAAACGTTCCTTCGAACCGATACGCCCTGCCTGCCAAGCATTCTCGAGCGGAACCCATTTCTGATCTACTGAAAACCGCTCCAAGACGTCACAAATGACATCAAATCGGGTAATGGTGTTGTCAAAATCAAAGAAAACAACACAATCCGACAACTTCAGGCGCTGGGCTTTCTTACCGTAGGCGATCGAAAAAGTCCCCCACTTTGCTCGCCACCACATCCCGTTCCTGGTCCGCCGTAATGATATGGTACGAATCATAGAGAAGCACCAGCTCTTTGACGTCGGATTGGATGCGATCATAAATAAATTGGGAATTTTTTACGCTGGTCATATCGTCATCTTTCGCCTGGATGAGCTGGACAGGGGTTTTTATCCGGTGAAGGCGCTTGCTCAGATGTGTAACCAGGAAGTGAAGCTCGCACAAGAGACTGACCGGAAAATAGGGGTACCCATACTGCGCCACCTGACCGATATCGTCCAAACTCGCTTTACCGAAATAACGGTGTATCCGTTCCCGGACCGCTTTATTCTTAATCCCATAAGGAGACTCTTCCTTGAAGTAGAAAAAGCGCCTGAGGGGGGTGACATACGCCAATGGCAGCAGATGACTGGCCCAAGGAGTATTCCACCCATCATAAAAGAGTGTCGGAGAAAGACAACTCACGCCAACAACCCGGCTTGGGAACTCCTCAGCAAGCAACAAACCAAGTAATGCCCCCATGGAAAGGCCCGCTATGAAGATGGGGCCGGAGGGACCCGCCGCGTCAATGCCTCTGAAGGCTTCTTGGACGGATTGATAAAATTCTTCCCAAGTGGTCTTGCTCAAAATCTCAATCGGCTCACCATGATTAGCCAGCCGCGGGCAGATGACCGCATAACCCCGCTGGTTCAAGGAGGTACCCAATCCCCTCATCTCGTGAGGAGTGCCGGTCATGCCATGGATCAAGATCACCGTACCGATACCACCCTTTCCTGGAAAGGAAAAACTGGCTCCGAGGGGAGCACCCGCGAATGATCGCTGTGAGGGTGTCTTATGCTGTTGGGTCTTGAGTTTTAGACGAAATTTGACGGCCATACCAATCTTGCCATTATAACCATAAGCCAAAATGGTACAAGCACTTGAAATTTCCTATGTATATATGGCATATTTTGCATGAGCGGAAAATGAGCTCTGTCCGAAAAGGTTAACCTGGAGAAATCCGGGGGCGCAAAACCACAGACCTAACCCCAGGAGTTCAGGGCATGGAAGCTGGGTTGCCGAAGACATGCGATGTAATAAAGATTTCTGCTGAGAGAAGATTGCGGTTTAGTCTGCTTTCTTTGTCTCTCATCGGTTTTTGCTTGTTCAAAAGCCCTTCCCCCATCTATTCAAGTCACAGCAATCCTTCCGCACTCGCGATCGCGAATCTGGCTTCCCGCGGAACCTCCATCATCTGTTTGGGAGACAGCCTGACTCAAGGAGTTGGGGCTTCTGCGGGCCATGATTATCCAACTCTCCTCAGCAAAGAATTGGGAGTGCCCGTACTCAATGCCGGGGTTGATGGAGATGAGACGATCGACGCGCTTAAACGGTTAGATGCGGATGTCCTGGCAAAGGACCCCAGGCTCGTCATTGTCGCGCTGGGAGCTAACGATTTTCTGAATAAACAACCTCTTAAGAAGGCGTTTGAAAACCTTGACGAGGTCGTTCGGCGCATTGAGGCTCGGGGGGCTATGGTTGTTGTCGTAGGAATTCCTCCGGGCTACCTGGGGGATGTGTTGCAAAAAGACTACGACCGGATCATTCAGAAATATCACGTCGCTTTTATCCCAAAAGTTCTGGAAGGCATCCTCACTAACCCTCGCCTCAAGAGCAACGACAATCTCCATCCTAACGACGAGGGTTACGCATTAATCGCCAAGCGCATCCGGCAGACGGTCATCCCGCTGATCAAACAGGGCGGCACATGTAACGACTAAGGCCGGGTGATTTTCCTCTTATAGTAAATTTCCGGGTTCCCATCCCGTTGATCCACCCAAACAACGTGAGTGAAATGACGTGAAACCCCAACCGACGGCTGGACCCAGTCACTTTTGATGCTTACCAGATGCGTCTCTGAATTCCACGTAGCTCCACCATCTGGAGAATGCCTATAGTAAACCCCCTCGCCTGCCTCCCGCAGGTCATACCAGACCAGGTGCACATCCTTCCCCCGCACCGCGATACTCGGCCGGCGGGCAGACCCTTCCGGCTCCGTAAGGCGGATTTCAGGCCCCCAGGTCGTCCCTCGATCAGTAGAGCGCTTGTAGTAAATTTGCCACTCGGATGTACCTTTCTTCAAAGTCTGCTCAACTTCCTGGAGCATAGTTTCCAAGCGTTTTGGATCACCCCCCCGCCGTATCCAGGCCGGGGCGGCTGACAGCACCTGATGCATCTTTTCCTTTATGCGCTCCTGCATCGCATCCAGGTAATACACTCGCGCTGTTTCTTTCTCCGGCACAAAGGGAAGCCCCAAAAGATGCATGGCTTCGTCTATCTTTTTCTCTCTGTCTTTAACTGATGGAAAAGGAGTTTCGGCCAGTCTGTAAAAGGCATTCAGCTTGATGCGCAGCTGTTTCAGGTCGCCGCTTCGCTGAACCCATCGGGGTATCGCTTCCTGAATTGTTTGCATCTTTTCCTTCATTCTCAATTGCAGGGCTTCCAGATCGTAGTCTGCTTCTGCTTCAGGAAGAGCCGGGTGCACAGGAAGACCTACCAATCGCATCGCCTCGTTTAATTCTTTCTCCGCTTCAAAAGGTGCGGCGGGCCTCGCCATCTGTTCAAAGTCATGCATGATCGCTCGAAGTTTTACTTCATCGCCGCCCTTCCGAATCCATCCGGGTGCAGCTGCGTGGATCTTTCGAATCTTTATCTCGATCCGCTGTCTTGCATTCTTCGGCTCCACAAAGAGCATCACCCCTGCGGGCTCAGGCTCAACGGGGAGCCCCAGGAGAGTCAAGACCGCGTCCAGCTGCTTCTCCGCGTCACGGGGCTGAACGGGGCTGTCTTTCTGATCAAACCAGGCAAGATGAACAGTTTTTCCCGAAGCATCGATAACGGGCGCCCACGAATTGGCTGGGTTATTCGTCAGGCGCACATTCGGTCCCCATGTCACTCCATCGTCCATGGAGCGTTTAAAGTACTCTTCTTCATTGCCATCATGGGTATCCGTCCAGACGGCATATACAAAATGGCCGGAAGCTGCCACGCTTGGAGTCCAAGAGTCCTCAGGGAAACCGGATAAACGGACTTCGGGAGCCCACACGGCGCCCCCGTCCGAAGAGCGTGCGTAGTAGACTTCAACATGGCCGTCGCGGTCATCCACAAAAGTCACATGCAGATGCAATCCTGAAACCGCAATCGCTGGATACATGGAGTCGCCAACCCCATGGGACAGCTGGAGATCCGGCCCCCAGGTATTCCCCCCATCTATGGAGCGCTTGAAGTAAACATCCATGCTGCCGTCCCGTAAGTCGTGCCACACCACATACACGGATGACCCAGAAACCGCAATAGCGGGTTGCTCCTGGGGTGCAGGGCTGTCCGAGAGACGGACATCCGGTCCCCAGGTTGCGCCATTGTCCCTTGAGCGTTTGTAGTAGATATGAGGATCCCCGTCCCGGGTGTCGTACCAGACGACGTGTACTCTACCCGCGCCATCGACAGCGATGCTTTTCGTGAAGTGATAACTCAGCTGAGAAATGGCGGGATCATAGGTAAGACGCCTGTCCCGCTCCCATTGCTGTCCCGGAAGATTTCTTGCCACACCAGAGACGTTCATGGGAGAGGAGTGAAGGGTACAACCCTGTATTAAGAAAGGGATGAGGATGGAAATGCCCCTCTGGATCCTCTGGTATCCTGCGCGATTTTCCATCATTGATTCCTTATTTCATTCCATAGATTAACACGGAGGGAGGAGGATTCGAACCTCCGAGCCCTTGCAGGCTAATGGTTTTCAAGACCACCGCATTCAACCGCTCTGCCATCCCTCCGGATAGAGACTACCGGAAAAGCTGGGTAAAGATCCCGCGGTACAGATCCAGACTGCCGTGCCAGCCGTGGGTTAAGTAATTCCAAAAATGCACCTCCGGCACGACGAGGCTCATGATCCCGATGACGCAGGAGATGTTCGCGAAATAGATGATGCCCAGCGAGAGGACCGGCCCGAGCACGTCCAGGTCCGTCTGCTTCTGCTTGAGCGCCTCCACCGTGAAGACGAGGTGGAACGCCAGGCTCGCCCCGAGCCCGAACAGGAACCCGTGGATCCAGGGCCGCACGTCCCAGAAGAAGCCGGCGATGCCGTACGCCAGCGCCACCAAGATCGCGTAGACCGGGATCATGTAGGGGGCCAGCGCGATGAAGCCGGTGATCTTGTTGGTGACCACCGCTCCCTTCTTGGCACCGGCTTTGAACCCCTTCACCTCTCCCCCGGAAACCCAGGTGGCCGTCGCGTGGGTCAGCTCATGCCCGAAAACGTACGCCCGGTTCGGAGCGCCGAAGAGCACGTGAATGGCCAGATACGCGGTGATCCCCAGCAGAAGGGCCACCTCCGGCTGACCGACCCGGCGGGGAGAGAGCAGTTGCTCATAGAAGGCAAAGGAGTAGCCGATCGCCGCCGGGATCAGCAGGATGCCGAAGAGGGCCCGAACGATCTTCGCGATCATACTTAGGGGGGCGCCAACCGCTCCAGACCGTCCAGGTAGGGACGGATCGCCTTTGGCAGAGTGACCGAGCCGTCAGCGTTCTGGTGCGTCTCCAGCAGGGCGATCAAGGTCCGGGCCAGCGCCACCCCGGAGCCGTTGAGCGTGTGGACGAAGCGGACCTTCTGGGTCGCCGCCTCCCGGTAACGGATGTTGGCGCGGCGGGCCTGGAAATCCTCGAAGTTGCTGCAGCTGGAAACCTCCAGCCACCCGCCGGTCCCGGCCGAGTGCGCCTCCAGGTCGTACGTCTTCGCGGAGGAGAATCCCAGGTCGCCGGTGCAAAGAGAAACCACCCGATACGGCAGCTCCAGCTTCTGCAGCACGGTCTCAGCATCGCCAAGCAGTTTCTCCAACTCCTCGTAGGAACTCTCGGGCGCCACGAGCTTCACCAACTCCACCTTATCGAACTGGTGAACGCGGGTAAGGCCCTTCGTTTCTTTCCCGTACGAACCGGCCTCCCGGCGAAAACAGGGGGTGGCGGCGGCGTAAAGGATCGGGAGCTGCTTCCGCTCCAGCGTCTCCCCCGCATGGATGTTCGTCACCGGCACCTCAGCCGTCGGGATCAGGAAGAGATGGTCATCCTTCAGCCGGTACATGTCTTCCTCAAACTTCGGGAGCTGACCGGTTCCGGTCATCGTGGCCCGGTTGACGAGCAGCGGCGGGGAGATCTCCGTGTAGTGATTCTCCCGCGTGTGGAGATCCAGCATGAACTGGATGAGGGCCCTTTCGAGACGCGCCCCCATCCCGGTGAACAGAACGAAGTGGGACCCGGAGATTTTGGCGGCCCGCGCGAAATCAATAAGCCTGAGCAGCTCGGCTAGTTCCAGGTGGGTCCTCGGCTTGAAGTCAAACCGGCGCGGCTCGCCCCACGCACGGACCACTTTGTTGGCCGCCGGCGGTTTCCCGACCGGAACGCTCTCGTGCGGCACGTTGGGGATGTAGAGGAGGTCGTTCCGGACCGTTTCCTCCAACTCCGCGTGCTCGAAAGAGAGCTGCTCCTCCCGCACCGAGACCTCTCCCACCTGCTTGAGCAGATGCTCGGCCGGCTGTTTCTGCCGTTTGAGTTTACCCACTTCGTCCGAAAGGGTCCGTTTCTGGTGCCGGACCTGGTCCAGCTCCTGCCCGATCCGGCGGAGCTTCTCCTCCCTTTCGAGCAGGTCGTCCAGGTTGAAGGCGGTATTCCGGCCCTTCAGCGCCTGCCTGACCTTGTCCGGCTGTTCCCGGATGAACTTGAGGTCGATCATCTTTAGATCAACATGATAGCACAGGAAAAAGGGGGGAACTTGGGCAGCTGGCGGGGGGATTCAGATGGTGTACAATGTCAATCTCGTTGGGCCGGTAGCTCAGTAGGAAGAGCGCCAGACTTTTAATCTGGTGAGCGTGGTTCGAATCCACGCCGGCCCACCACTACCCTGATCCGCGCTAGACGACCTTTAATTCCGCTTCTTTGGAGGCAAGGAGCTCGTCTACTTT
>OBEQ011489143.1_pt1 | contig 11069 bp, 14 predicted proteins | sample 1670901 | NCBI WGS metagenome assembly OBEQ01 (sample SAMEA104232315, study PRJEB22302) | groundwater metagenome | biome: forest; feature: aquifer; material: groundwater | place: USA | collected 2011-08-07 | depth 5.4 m | reverse complement strand
TCCCGCCGCCACTCGGAGTCGGTCAGCCGAATCAGCGTCCACATCGTGTCGCCGTCGACCACCCGCTCGATCTGCGCCTCGTAAGTGTAAAGATCCGCCGGCTTGGCCTCCGGCATCTCGTGCAGAGTCCCGTTGCTTGCGCGCCTCACAATATCCCCGCCTTTGAGCCGCTGCGCCTGCGCGTCCGACAGCGCGCAGTAGGATTCAAATCCCAAATCGAGATAGCGACGCTGCGCAAGCTCGGCAATCCGGAACAGACCCGACGTCCCGCGTTTGGGCGTCAGCAGTTGTGGCGGAGCCACTGGTTTGCCATTGATTGGTGTGTGCAGCGCCAACCGCTTGCGCGCCTGCTGCACCAGCTCGCGCAGTTCTTGTGAGGTCAGGTCGTTGTCCTGCGCTCGCGCGGCGAGTTGCCGCCGGAGTCTTGCATCCGGCACGCTCAACAGTTCCGCCCGATGGGTCCAGCTCAATTCTGCCGGTGCCGGCAGAATCTTCTGCTGCAGGTACAGCGCCCGCATCCGCCACAAATTCCGCTCGGAAAATCCGACGCCGAAGCGCTTCGTCAGATCCGCGGCCAGTCGCGGCACCAGACGTCCGCCATACTCGGCCCGCGATTCCCCCGCCTGCTCCACCTCCACGATCCGCCGCCCGATCTCCCAGTACATCCGCACCACGCTCGCGCGCGTCTGCGTGTAGAGCGCGGCGATGTCGTTGAGCAGCGCCTGGTAGCTGTGGCTGGTGGCGATCCTCCGACTCCCCAACGCGCCTTCACTCATTCGAGTGTCTCACCGTATCCCTTCGCAACCTGGTACGGGTTTACTTCTGCGAAGCTTCGCGAATCAGTGTTGCGGCACCAAAATTCCGTAGATCGCTAGCTTTGAGGAGGCTGCGTTAGCGCTCGCCAAGTGGCACCGTCTAATCTAGAAACCTGAACTCCTGGTGGTGACGTGTCATCCAATTGGACATATGCGTCGGAGTTTCCAAAATTCTGAGGAAAAATTGCCAAACAGTCATTGCCGCTGAACTTTGATCGATACAATATTGCCTCAATTCCTGCCTCAGCCACCAGTTGGCCAAACAGTTGAGAGACAGCGGGTACATCAAACTGCATAGGCCAAACCCGCCAATTAGGCGCCAATAGAACCTGCAAGAGTTTTGGAATATCACGTACGATCTCAGGAGGGTCCAATTTCATTGCCTTGGCTTCACGAGTGAGATGGCTCGGCATAGAAAAGCATTTGATGAGGTTAACGAACCCGCCCAAACTAGAAGGGTGTTTTAAATTGATGACTGAGGTGAGCGAGCCACTTAAAGAGATATCTGCTGTCGAGTTAGGTCTTAGCAACGCAGAGTCCCACGCTCTTGATTCCTGTCCAGAAGAAACGCTTTGGCATAGCACTTCTTGGAGAGCTGTATGTCTATCGGCCGCCACGTAGAGCGCTGGAAAGGGGTGAAAATTTGTTGTGTCAATTTCTCCAATGTTAAACCGACCGCCGGGATCTGCAAGGCTGCCTGCGGTTGAGAGCGGCTGCAAAGCATATTTGTACCCGATGACCCGCTGCCATCTAGGAAACTGATAAGACCTTTCGGCGGCTTCTGAGAGCACTCGGCGAAGATCGTCGGCAATCTGCGCTCTCTGGTAGGCTAAACTACTGTAGAAATCCCAATGAAATCTTAGAAATCTATCTCGAAGTTTAGTCGCTCTTTCAATATCCTGAATGGAGAACTGATCGAGGATAACTTGGAAGGGAGTTTTGTCTTGAGATTTCCGGCGATGCGGCCACCGAGACATAAAACGGTCTTATCGCCGGCTTTCAGCAGCAGCGTTTAAAATAAACTTCAAGAGCTTCTTATATCTGCCAAACCGGATCATGTCTCGAGGAGACACATTACCCAAGAGTGGGTTCGGCATAGTAAACCATAGAACTGTCTTCTGCGCGTCTCCCTGAAAGTGTTCGGCCACAAGGTTCAAAATATTAGCCCATTCTCGCATACGCTCGTGAAGTTGCGCAGGTATCTTGTCATCGTAGCGAACGGAGCTCAGCGCTACGCCCGCTGCTTTCGAAACATCTTCATTCCTAAACTCAAGGAATTCCTTTACGCCCTCATAGTTCAAGATCTTGTCCTCAAACAGCGAGAGGCGATCTCTAGGGACAGTCTGGAATAGATCGGGACTTGTGGTCGTCATAGTTTCCCCTCCTGCGGTCTATGGTTGATTAGATAAACCATGATTATACCATAACTCTACCATATTTCTACCATACAACTCAATGCTGCGAAACCCTGAATTATAATTTACCATAACTAACTTATATAATTATACTTACAATAAATTATATCCTATTCATGGCGATCGCGCTCGGTGGGTCTTAGCCAGCCCAGATCAGCTGGGCGTAACTCTATGGGCCGCTTTCGGTTTTCCAGGTATCGTGAACTACGTGGGGTGGGACCCAAATTCAAAATTCAGGGGCGTCCTACCTCTGTGTCATTTTGCCATACAGCACAGTCCATTTTTGTTGATGAATGCGAAATTTTGTGCCGTGATTCTTACCCGTTCTGGCATCGAAATCAATATAAACATCCCCATTGTTTATAGCCCGAAGAAAATTATTAAAAGCAAAATCCTCCAACAGCAAAATCTTCTCATACTTGAACTGTTCTTGCCCAGCCACAGTTCTTGAATCCGCTAGAACAAAGATGGTGTTCTTTATTTTCCCAACGCATTTCTTGTTTAGAACATCAAAATCCCAGTAAGGTGTCGGTGTTATCGGTCCCAGCCCAACTTTTTTCTTAACCTCCTCCAACCAAGTAGCGTGTCGAGCGTCTACTCGGGAAGCATCAAAAACGAGTTCAATTCTACGCATCGTACTATTTAGACTGACTTTGAAACCCCTGTCGCTGAAGTTGCTCGAAAGCGTCGCTCGAAAACTCATTGCGGTTATTGGATGCTTCTGTCCGGCCTCTTTATGTGGCCACCCATAATTTGGCAACAAATACCTGGCAACAATTGTCTGTGGTTTGCGTGGTTCGGGATCTTGATGGAAAAGCGTAGTCAGGGAGGTGGTATTAATTCTCTGGGCTTTGAGTTCCCAATCAAGAGTATTCGCGATCGCAAGGTTATTTTCTGGGATATGCAGCAGGTCTTCAAGTGTATTACCTACCGCGCCGTCATTTTTCGACCTTTTTGTATGAATCCAGCCCTTATCAATGACTTCTCGTATCTTCTTAATCAATTCTTCTTTTGGAATGTTGAGTGTCGGCATGAGTCTCAACTATCAACTCTAGGGGGTTTCCAAAAATCAAGCAGATATTCAAACGTAACCCCCATCGTAATGTAATTAGAAGGCCATCCGAATATGCCGATTGCATTAACGATATTCCGCCTATCCCAAACAATGATATTCCGAAGTTCGTAGCCCACCTTCCGTAGAGCCTCAACCAGTGAAATGTGAATCGTGATACGCTTATTTTCCCACCACATGTCAGGCACGTTGATGACGCAGTGAGCTTTGGGCTTCAGTAGTGGAAGTAAATTGCGATATATCTCACCCATAGCTTCAGAATACGTATCTATTTCAAGAGTGCCGAGGTCACGTTCATCTTGGCTATACTGTTCCACTTTCAAGTATTGGCCATTTTTCCGCTGGTCTCCCCTTCTGCTTTTGTTCTTTCGCTTTCGGTTCAATAAATTGGCGTACGGGGGTGATGTAAAAATAAGGGAGACTGATTCCTCCTTCAGGTGTTGCGGAATATTCCTTGCATCATCCTGAACAGCAAACTGATGGCTTGAATTGAATAAATCGCTCTGTTCCAATCTCGACTGACACAGCTTTATATATTGCTTCTGAAGATCAAAACCGATTGCATTCCTATCTAAGTCCCTTGCAGCAACTAAGGTAGTACCGGAACCAACAAAGGGGTCAAGAACTAATTCACCTTTGTGAGTAAACAATCCGATGACTTTTTTGGCCATTGAAATGGGAAAAGTCGCGGGATGAAGTTCTTTGTCTCGAATGTCCCTCTTCTCATAATAAAACTCCCAAACTCCTAATTGGGATTTCATCCATTCTTTTGCGGTCAAGCAATTGATATGTGTCGGTTTGCAGGTACACGATCTTTCATGGCCAATGTCCAGCAAGGTACTTGGCGCACCATTTACGGCCGAGTAGGTTGCAACTGGCTCCCTGGCCAGGAACTGCGACTCTTTCTTCGGCTTAGCACGGCGAGCTGCTTTTTTCTTAGAAGTTAACACGTTAGGCATTTATCTTCCCTCCCTTACTAAATTCGATGAAATAAAAAACCTCCGCCGACAGGCGAAGGTTTGGGTTATTTTAACGTGCCAGTTCCCCCTTCAAACGTAGCACGACTTCTTCACGAATTATTGTTTGTATCATAAACTTTCCTCGCGACCCGGTCAAGCTCTATTGCTCCCACTCATACACCCAAAATCTCCAAGTTGCAACCTTCAAGAAAACAGGAGGCGTCCCGAATAGGACCGCCGACGGTGGTGGGGTTGGACATGCGCAGAACCTCCAAGTGGTCGGATCAATTGTAACAGAACGGGCGCCGGGGGAACAGGTGCTGGTAGGGCCGATCTCACAAGGACGCGGCACCCTGAGGCGTTGAAGGATTAGGCAGCGACGCGGTGGAGAACTTCGGAGATGATCTACACGAACTGGATTTTGACTTCCCGGCCAAGCGCGCGGGCGAGCTTGACGAGCGTGCGCAGCGAGAGACTGCCGTTCTGAGGACTCTCCAGCCGAGAAATCATCTGTTGGGACGTATGCAGCCGCTTGGCCAGCGCCTGTTGGCTTAAGCCTTTCTGCTGGCGCAAATGGCCGATCTGGATCGCCAGCTCAACAAAGAGCCTTTCTTCCTCATACGCCTTCCGGACGGCATGGTCTTTGAGCTGCTCCTTGAGATAGTCGCGAAACCGTCGTCCGCTTTTCGGGCTTCCGTTTCTATTCTTATGCTCCATGCTGGCGCCACTCCTGCATCAGCCGCTCCGCCCGGTCGAGTTCACTCACCGGCACGGGCCCGGTCTTCTTGACGAACCCATGCGTGATGACGATCTGCTTATCCGCAAAGAAATACAACAGCCGGTACTGGTTTCCGCCAAAGACCATTCTCAGTTCCCGAATCTTTCCCCGCACGACGTCGGCGTACGGCCGAGGCAGGTTGGGCCCGTGCGTTTCCAACGCGTCAATCCATCGAAGCATCTTCCCGCGCACCTTCGCCGGAAGTCCATCCACGAAGTCCTCGGCGAAGCACTCCCCTCGCGGGCTCCGGTAAAATATGACCTCATACAATCCATCTGACATGATTAGGATACACTATTTTTGATGTACCGTCAACTTGCCTTGCGTTCCAGCCTCGCTAACCTCGTTCGCCACAGCCATACCATAACGCGACGCGGCAAGCAAGCGGGGAAAAATACGAAGAGACAAAGAAACACCCTTGCCCTCATTCAAGAGAGCAAGGGTGTAACAAAAAAGTGGAGGCGCTGGGAATCGCACCCAGGTCTTCAGAGCAAGCCCGTGAGCCCTCTACATGCGTAGTTCCGTCTTTTGCGTCTTATCAGCGTGGCTCCGACGGAACAGGATCCATGCCGACCAGCCCCGGTCAGCGTCAATCATCACCCGTGAGGCGGCGTGTGATGACCTATCCTGCTAGCTACGCGTGACTCTAACCCGCAGGCTGGCTAGACACGCGGCGCGGCGTCTTAGGCCGCGACGGCGACACCGCCGTCGATCTTCGCGAGAAGACCGTCGATGGTGTCAGGCACGACATTGCTGTCGGCACTTATCATTGTGTCAGGTGTTTTACGAGGCCTCCTGACCACCTCGGCATGCCCCTCACAGACATCGCATCCGAATCGATGCTAGTCGCCCCCCAGTTTCTCACAGATCAATCGTCCACGCGTTTCTGTTTCGTGCGCATCATGCGGCGCAGATCGCGCTCAACTTCGCGCTTTTGAATCACGTCCCGTTTTTCATACGATTGCCGGCCCTTGCCGACGGCTAAATCGATCTTCGCCAGGCCGTGTTTCAGATAGAGCCGTAACGGAATCAACGCGTAGCCCCGCTGGCTCACCTTCCCCCGCAGGCGCTCGATTTGCTGGCGGTGCAGGAGCAGTTTGCGCGGGCGCGTCGGTTCGAGATTCCAGATGCCGCCCTGTTCGTACGGGTTGACATGCATATTATACAGGAACACCTCATCCCCATCAATGCGGGCGAAGGCGTCGTCGAGGCTGACGTGGCGATTGCGGATCGACTTAATTTCGGTGCCAGCGAGCATAATGCCCGCTTCCATCGACTCGATGATCGCGTAGTTGTGGTGCGCCTTGCGATTGGTGGCGAAAACCGTGTCGGCTGCCATCGGGTGCTAGATGAGGCCGCACTGTCGCAGGCGCGTCGCAACCACTTCAAGCGGCAGGCCGATCACGTTGGAGAGCGAGCCGTGCACGGCGTCGATCAGCAGCGACTCCAAATCCTGCACCGCATACGCGCCGGCTTTATCCAAATGATGCGCCGCGCGGGCCAGTTCGGCATCGGAAAGCCGGCGCATGCGCACGCGGGTCATCGCGACATCGGTCCAACGCCGGTGACGATCCACGTCGATGGTGCACACGCCGGTGTAGACGCGATGCGTGCGCCCGCTTAAGCGGCGCAACATCTGCCGGGCCTGCGCGCGATGCTTCGGCTTGCCGAACACCCGGCCCTCGAGGACCACAATCGTATCCGCGGCGAGGACAACACCGCGCGAGAACCGACGAGCGACGTCGTCAGCTTTTCGCTGCGCGTTGGCGGTGACGATGCGCGCCGGCGACGCGCGGCGCGGATGCGTTTCGCTGACGCGGGGCTTGGCGACGCGGAACGGAATCCCAAAAGTTTTGAGCAGCATCCGGCGCCGAGGACTGACGGAAGCCAAAATCAGCGGCCGCGTTTTTTGAGGACGCTGATCATGCGCCATGAGAGATGGCCTTGTTCGTAGGGTTTGGCAAGATCAAACTCCGCAAATGTTCCCGCCACCTCAAACACGCCCGAGGCGGCCACCAGCGCGCGAAATTCTTGCGGCATGATCAAGCGGGTGCGCACGCGCTCGCCGTGGATTTCCTTCACGCCTCCTTGCTCTTCAATCTGAAACACCAGCTCATCTTCAAATGTCTGATGGACCGGATCCACGGAGTCCGGATGCTGCACGTAGAAGACTTTTACGGTCGTGCCGTCTTGCGTTTGCTCCCACTGGTGAATTTCATTGGCCAGCTGATCCCATTGCGTCGGAGCCCAAAAATCCGCGATGTACAATCCCTGCGGCGCCAGATGCGCGACCACCGTCTGCAGATGATGAATGATCTGCTCGTTCGTCAGCAAATAGCGAAACGTATCCATCAAACAGATCGCGACATCAAACGTGCCTGTGAGGCGCATATCGCGCAAATCGCCCACCGACGCCTCGATGTTCAGTTTCGCTTTCTTGGCTTCCTCGTGCACAAAGCTCACCATTTCTTGTCGCAGATCCAACCCGCTGGCCTGATACCCGCGCCTGGCGAATTCCAACAAATGTCGTCCCGCGCCGCAGCCGATATCCAAAAGATGCCCGCCTTTGCGATGCCGATATTGTTCCAGGCACGCCTCGATGAAATCGCATTCTTCTTTGGTGTTCCATTGATACCCGATGGCGTAATAGCGGGGAAATTGATAGACGCTGGAGGCGATCAATTGCGAAAGATTATCTGGCGTGGTCATGATGAGCCGCTGGCAAAAGATGCAGCCGCGCGCAGGCCGCGTCAAGGATTCGCGCAAGCACCTGCGCGTAGGAGAGACTCACATGCTCGGCCAACAGGCCGAAACTTCCTGCGGGATCGAATGAAGGCAACGGATTAATTTCCAGAAACCAGACGCGTCCGGCTTCGTCGACGCGCAGATCCACCCGCGCCATGTCCGCGCACCCCAGCTCGGCGAACATCGTCAGCGCGATGCGGCGCGTCTGGCGCTCCAACTCATCGGTCAACACCAGCGGCGCAATCCACGAACCGCCAGCGCCTGGCGCGACGTGAGACGAGAGGCGCGAGCGCGGATCGATCGGCCGCTGAATCGACGGATAGGCGACGGGCGGATTATTGCCGATGACGCATACGGTGATTTCTCCATCCGGAATAAATTGTTCGACGATGACCGGCTGGGCAAATTGCGCCAGCGCCCATTGAACCCGTTGCTGCAACGCGGCCGCGTCATGCACCACGGCCGCTTCATCAATCCCGATCCCCGATCCTTCATAGCGCGGTTTCACAATCGCCGGCCAGCCAAACGGCAGACGCGCAGGAATCTTCTCCGGATGATCGACGACGATCCACGGCGGCGTTGGCACACCTGCCGCAACGGCCAATCGTTTGCTGGCGACTTTGTCTAACCCCAGACATAGTGCGAGCGCATCGGAGCCCACATACGGCACGCGCCAGAGATCCAGTAGAACCGGGACCCATCCTTCGCGGCACCGCCCATGCGAGCCCTCGGCGAGATTCAACACCAGCTCGACACCTGCAAGACTTGAACGATTCGCCAACAGCGCCTGCGCATTACCCAGCCGCACGACATCGTGCCCCAAGAATGTCACGGCGTGGACTATCTGGTCGATGACGCCCGGCGGATCATACTCCGCCTGGCGCCACTCAGTGGGATCGGTTTGGACATCAAAGGTAAGTCCCAGTTTCATCGTGTGGGTTATTATAGCAGCGGAACGACGGCTCGTTGACACCTATCAACTTCTCTTCCTATACTGAATAGATCATGGAGTGGTCACCGACGGTTGCCTACTGTGTTGGCCTGATTACAACTGATGGCTGTCTCGCCAGTGACAAACGTCATATCGATTTCACGTCAAAAGATCGTGAGTTAGTTGAGTATGTCCAAGCGTGTTTGGGTCCACAGAACCAGATTTGCATGAAAGGTCGAGGACGGGGCCCAGAACGGTATTTCCGAATCCAACTTAGCAATGTTCGACTCGACCAGTGGCTCTGTGCGTTGGGGCTTACACCTCGAAAGAGCTTGACGCTTGGGGCTCTGGACATTCCCGATGCCGTCTTTGCTGATTTTCTCAGAGGATGTCTCGATGGTGATGGGAGTCTTATTGTGTATTGGGATCCCATATTCCCAAACAGCCTCCATTGCTACGTGAGATTTAATTCTGCAAGCCGTCCTCACGTGGATTGGTTACAAGCGACGGTGACGCGTCTCGTTGCTCTTAAGGGGTACCAGACAAACGCGACACCTCGACTCCGTCGACTTAGTTATGCCAAGAGAGACTCGTTAAAGCTTCTGAAGTATCTGTATTATTCAGATGATCTGCCATGTCTTCGAAGAAAACGCAGAATCATGGAACAATTTCTTACCGATCAAGCGGGGGTGGTGAAACTGGCAAACACGCGGGTCTCAGAAGCCCGTGCCGAAAGGCTTGGGGGTTCAACTCCCCCCCTCCGCACCATATCTTTTCCGACTTCTGAGGTCTCTGTCGCAGAGAGCATGGTTCTAAAATAGAACCGTCCCTTATTTCATTTGGGGGAAAGAAAATTTTTAATCATTTTATGTTCAACATTTTCAAGAAGAAAATGACCATTAAGGAAACTGCGGAAGTGTTTCCTACTTGGGAAAGAGCACTCAAGGTTGATTTGTATAAAAAAATTGTTGATTGGAATCTTGCTAAAGGAATACCGGAAGAAACTAGTAAAGTGATTGCGGCGCAAGGCGTGAATTACATAACAGGAGAAGATTGGGGAGAAAATTTGCAGAGTGCAACCGAGGAAATTAAGAAAACTTTTGATAAGCACAAGTCAGAGATTATCCCGTTCGTTAAGGCAATGCTTGAAACGGATAAAATGTGCCGAGAAGTGGTCGTTAATTATCTGCGAATAAAATCGGTCTTGATGTTTGCCGCCGAAGGAGCGTCTAGTGAAGAACAAAAAGGCATTGAAATGACCGATGAAGAACTTAGGCTGCTGAACGTAACGCGAGATGATTTTGAGAATAGCAAAAAAATGTTCGGTGGCTTTAGTAGTAAGTGGATGAAAAATCCGATGAAAGAAAGAATTGAAAAAATACTCTTGACGTACGGTCCAGAATTTCCCGAAGAAGTCGATCTGATTAAATTTGATAAGTTGATACTTGATTTTCATCGTACGATTTTTCCTAAAAAGGAATAAAGAATTTGCCGCCAAAGAAAAACTTGAATTCCGGTGACACGTACTATTTTCCATAATCTCGCTTAGGACTCGTCCGCATCAGGAGAGACACGCAGAGGTCTTCACGCCACCGCAATCCGCTTTAACTCCTCATCAGGCACCAAGAGGACATGGCAGCGGACGGCTTTGGCGGCTTTCACAATCGAGGAGATGCGGGGATCGTGACGGGCGCTTTCCGTGCGCGCCACATGGGGTTGCAGCACGCGCAGCTTTTTGGCAAGGGCTCGTTGAGAGAGTTTCCGTCGGCGACGCATGATGGAGAGTTGCGTCGGCAGCGGCAATTCTGCGAATAATTTGGCATGCTCCAGCGCCGCTTCCGGATGCTTCTCTAACAATTCGTGCAGATGCTTGTCGAAGCCTTTCATCGAGTCATCACCTCCCTCAATCTTCTTCGTGCTAATTCGAGAGCATCCTTCGGTGTCTTGGCGCTCTTTTTCTCCATCCCATGCACAAGCCACGCCGCGCCTTTGTGCACCCCAAAGAACACCCGATACTGAATCCCATCATAGAGCCGCTTCAACTCCCAGAGCTTATCGCCAAGCGGCCGGATCGTAATCTGCTGGGAGCGCAACCCTTCCGCCCCCAACACCTCCAAATCGAGCGCAAGACGCGCAAACGCTTTCGGTTGGTCCTTGGCAAGCCGAGCGAGATACTCCCTGACTGGTCCTCGATTACCATCAGGGTAATACAGGATTTCCAACATTTATCGTCCACAATCGAATGATAACATATCTGTTATCACAATTCAAGACCCTGTATTGGCTTACTTTTGGTACTGGCGGGCTAAGGCGATATACTTTTTGACCCAGCGGGTGATGTAGACGGCGTCGCG
>OBEQ011035211.1_pt1 | contig 11069 bp, 8 predicted proteins | sample 1670901 | NCBI WGS metagenome assembly OBEQ01 (sample SAMEA104232315, study PRJEB22302) | groundwater metagenome | biome: forest; feature: aquifer; material: groundwater | place: USA | collected 2011-08-07 | depth 5.4 m | reverse complement strand
ATAATAACTTTTTTCAATTTGTTATTAATGTTATGCCTTTACCATCTGCCGCGTAACTTTATTTGGTATCATGTTTAATGGCTTATTTTTTATGACTTTATTATTTCAGTTGCATATTTTTATGTTATTAACATAATTTATTTTTTTTAATTTTTAACTTTATTATTATTCAACTTTTTTTCAAGTCTTTTGCTATGCCATTGACGGTTTTGCAATATCGCATTTTATTTAAAAAAATAAAAGTGTTTCAAAAAAAACTTTCAATTTTTATTATTGAAACAACATTTTTTTATCATATAAAATATTAAACGATCAAATGTACCATATTTTTGAATGGCTAATTTACACATTTTTTCGGTTTGGTCTTTTACATATTCTAATGCATATCCATCTTCTTCCACAGCTATTTTACAGATTTCTTCTGTTTGAGTTTTTACATATTTTAATGCATATCCATCTTGTTCTACTGCTATTTTACACAGTTCTTCCGTTTGGTCTGACACATATTTTAATGCTAATCCATATTGTTTTACTGCTATTTTACAGATTTCATATGTTTGATCTTTTACATATTCTAATGCTAATCCATCTTTTTCCACTGATAATTTACAGATTTCCTCTGTTTGAGTTTTTACGTAATATAATGCTAATCCATATTCTTTAACTATCAATTTACATATTTCTTCATCTTCAAATATTATTTTTCGGGATTTTAATACAAATTTATCTGTTTTATATTTATCTTCTTCTATACATATTATTGAATCATCCAATATTTCTACCTCTCTTATATATTTCATTATTTTATTATTATATGATAACCATTTATATATTTTTTTTCCTTCTGTAAAATATAATCCTCCTTGACTACATTTATTTGTATTTATTGGATTTGTGTCGATGTTTAATCCATCTTTAAATTGATATCCATTATGATTTTCATCATCTGTTGTTAATTTATAATATTTTAATCCTGGATATTGTGATTTAAATTCTTTTCCACTTATCATTATAATGCACTTTTATTATTTATTTTTTTATTAGATATTCATACTGTTATTTTTATCAATTTTTAATTATTTTTTCTTATTTTTGAATTTCGTTATTTTCGCGTTATTGCATAAATTCTCTTGCGGCTTATTCATAAGGCATGATTTTTTATAACTTAGTCTAATAGTTATATAACAATTTACAATTTAAATTATAACTTTTTTCAATTTGTTATTAATGTTATGCCTTGACCATCTGCCGCGTAACTTATGTGTTATATTGTTTAATGGCTTATGGTTTAAGACTTTATTTAAAGTAGCCTTTTTTAAGTTATTTTTATAATTTTTTTAAATTATAACTTATTTTTAAGCTACTTTTTATTCAAGTCTTTTTGTTATGCCATTGCGGGCTTTTTGCAATATCGTATTTTATTTATTAATTATTATTATTATTATACAATTTAAATATATGTGTAAATATACATTGATTTCTGGTGATCATAATAGTGGTTGTTCATTTTTTTATAAAGTTCATAAAAATGAAGAACATTCACTTCAATTTAATTTTAATTTTAAACATATTAAATCAGTAATACTTTCTATAAATGGCAATAATATTTGTATTGATAAATGTAATTTTGATTATGACATAAAATTTATTCCTAAACATAAAAAAATAAATATTCGTGTTTTATTTAAAAAACCTGGCAATTTTATAAAACTTTGTGTTAATAATTTTAAATTATTTCACAATAATATTGAAATAAATTATTTTAAGGATAAAATATTTAATAATGCTATTAAAAAAAATGATATTAATTTTAGTTTAAAACATGAGTGTGTTCAATTTAATTATGGTGTTGCAAGTGGTGATCCTTCAGATAATAGTATTATTTTATGGACTCATTGTAAATATATTAATTTTGATATTCCTATAACATTATCTTGTGAAATTTCTTCAGATATTAATTTTAATCATATTGTTAACACACAATTTGTTTCTACTAATAAATGTCAGAATTTTACTGTTAAAGTTGATATGGTTAATTTAATTGAAAATTCAGTTTATTATTATCGTTTTAAATCTACCAATAATTTATGTAATAATATTTATTCAAATATTGGACGAACTAATACTATTCCATGTAAAAATAACAATATTAATAATATAAAATTTGCTGTTGTTTCTTGTGCTAATTTCCCTCAAGGATATTACAATGTTTATAGAGAAATTGGTAATGAAAAGGATATTTCGTGTGTTATTCATTTAGGTGATTATATTTATGAATTTGGTAATACTGATAGCTATGGGATTCCTATCAATCCGTCACGTGCGTCTGAACCACCAACTCAAATTTTTACATTGTCTGATTATAGAATAAGACATGCACAATATAAACAAGATATTGATCTTCAATTTATGCATTCTAAATATCCTATTATTGCTGTTTGGGATGATCATGAAGTAGTTAATAATTCATGGAAAAATGGATCACAATCTATGCCTGATAAATGTAAATTTTTAAAAAGAAAAAATAATGGTTTAAAAGCTTATTGTGAATGGATGCCTATTCGTATTCATAAAAAAAATAAAAAATTTAAAATTTTTAAAAGTTTTGATTTCGGTAATTTATTGTCATTATATATTATTGATTCAAGATTTTATGGTAGAGATAGTTCCATTTATCAATCTGACTTTATTAATCTTGATACAAGACTTGCAACAAATAATAAATTAAATGATAAAAATAGACAAATTTTAGGTTCTAAGCAATTTGATTGGTTAAAAAATTCTGTTAGTCATTCTAATTCTAAATGGCAAATTTTAGGTATTTCAAGTTTAATGGCTAAAATTCAATTTCCGGTTTCTATTTTACAATATACAGAACCCCTTAATCCTATTTTATTAAATGAGGCTATTTTAAATTATTATACTGCAAAACAAACACCACCTCAATATAGAACTCCTGAACAAATTTTGTTGCTTGATGAATCTTTATTTATCAATCCAAAAATAGGATTTGATTTAGATGCATGGGATGGTTTTCCTTCACAAAGAAATGATGTATTAAATATTTTTAAAAATAAAAATTTTATTTCTATTTCTGGTGATTCTCATAACGCATGGTTTAATACGTTAAATAATGAGTCTGATGATTTTATCGGATATGAATTTGGTGTACCATCTGTAAGTTCATATGGACTCGAATATTTCGTATATCCTATTTCTCCCCCTGAAATTAAATTCGTTTTTGAAAATATCCCTAATTATACACAATGGATGCAACCTAATAATAGAGGATATTTATTATTATCTGTTTATAATGATAAGGTTGATGGCATTTTTAAATTTGTTAATACTACTTTATCACGAGATTATTTTATGTTAGACGATGTTGTTAAAACTTATCAATTATAAAAATTAATTTTTTTATTTTGTGTATATTTTATGTAAATCGTGTTGTTGCAAAACCCCTTTCATGGCTTAACTAATAAAGACTTTAACATTTGTAAATTATTTTTTCAAATTACCGTTTTTTAAAACAAGTGTTTTAGTTCAAATCTAATTAACAATTGTAAATGGTAATTTAATATGGCATTTACTTATTTTTCAAGTCTTAAAACATATGCCGTTAAATACAATATTACACAATATTACAACTTAATCATCAAGGCGTTTATTGTTTGTAACTATTTTTTCAAGTTACTTAAACAATAATACCGATTTTTTTTTCAAAAAAAACCGAGTGCCTTTGGCACCCGTTTTTTAAAACGAGTGCTTTAGCTCCAATTTAAATTGTAACTCTTTAATTTAGTTACTTTTATTCACGCCTTTAATTATTTGTTGTTTGATAATTAAATAGTTGATGTATTTTTTAATTATAATTGCGTTGTTGCAAACGCCCTTCACGGCATAACTAATAACAGCTTTAATATTTTTGTAATTATTTTTCAAATTACCGTTTTTTAAAACGAGTGCTTTAGCTCAAATCAAATAAAAATTATAAATTGTAATTCAATATTTTAGTTACATATGTTTAAGCTGTGACCATATGCCGTTTAATTTATAATTCATTGTGTTTTATGGCTTACTTTCTAAGACTTTATTATTTCTGTTGCTTTTTATAATTTTATTTTTTTTTGCAACTTTTTTAAAAAGTCTTTTGGTTATGCCATTGAAAATTTGGCATTATTGTTTTGTTTGAAAAATAAAACGGGTGCTAAAGGCACTCGGTTTTTTAAAAAAAAAATCGGTGTTTCAAAGAAACTCGCATTATTTATTAATTATTATTTTTTATAGTTTTTTGTTTTACATGTAATTTATTATTATTTATTATGGAACAAAATTTAAATCATGATAATAATGAAATGATCAATTTTTATGAAACTGATTTTATTAAAAATAAAAATTTAGAAGATTTTGAAAAAAATAAATATATTTTAGATGTTATTAAAACAAGTTATGATATTGACAATTTTATTAAACTTTTGGATGATTATAAACATAATAAAAAATATGTTAAATGTTATTTAAATGTTTTAAATTTTGATTTAATATGGTGTAATAGTGATTGCTATATACATAAAAATATTCATGCTAATAAAACTATAAATAAATATTTACAATCACGCATTGATTTATTTAATTTACATGTTACTCAGCCACCTATTTTATTTTTTGATGATATTCACAATTTTATTTTCAAATTTGATAATGGTAGGCATCGTTATGCTAATCTTCGTGATTTAGGTTGTATTAAAATTCCTGTTTTAATTCATAATAAAATTTATAAAAAAAATTTTGAATATATTAAAAGTTCTAATATTTTGTTTTTGTAATTTTTATTATATTTTCGCGTTATTGCAAAAACCCATCTGCGGCTTAACTATATGGCTTGATTTTTTATAACTTATTCATATAGTTATAAATTTAATACAAAAATTTTGTAATAACTTTTTCAATTAGTTATTAGTGTTATGCCTTAACCATATGCCGCTTAACTTTATTTGATATGTTGTTTAATGGCTTATGGTTTAAAACTTTATTTATCAAGTAGCTTATTTTAATATTATTTAATCTATTATTTTTTTAACTATTTTTAGTTTGCTACTTTTATTCAAGTTTTTTTTATTATGCCATTACGGCTTTTTGCAATATCGTTTTGTTTGATTAATAATATAATTTTAGAATTTTACATATGGATTTCTACATGTAGGACATTCTGTTTTCATTAAATTAAATATACATCTTTTACATACTGATGAACAACATGTTTCACATACTATTTTCGCTATATTATTATTTCCGTTTTCGTAACATATTACACATGTTTCTTCATCTAATAAGGATTTTTTTATCATTAATATTATTGTTGTTTCATCATATAATCCTTCACGAAAATATACATAATTATCTTTATTTATTATTACTAATTCTATTTTATCATTACTTAATGTTCCTTTCCTTTTTTCACACATTTCTATTCCTCTGAAATAGATTTCGTTATTTTCATTACGTTTTATATATACTAATACATCATGTACATTTTTATTATTTTCACATATATTACATATTTTTCCTAATTCTTCAACTGAACTATCACTTTTATTTGTTATTCTATGTTTTTTAAAATTTTCTTTTAATAATTTCGTTATTTTTATTCTTGTTATATCACACATATTTTTATATATTTTTATTCTTTTATATTATTTATTTATTTATTACGCGTTATTGCAAAAACCCGTAGTGGCTAATTATATAGACTTGATTTTTTATAACTTAATTGTTATATTTTATTAATAAAAATTTTTATATTAACTTTTACTATATGTTATTATTTTTCAAGTCTTTTACCATCAGCCACTTAATTTATGAGTTATGGTGTTCAGTGGCTTATGGTTTTAGGCTTTATTAGTTTATAGCTTTTTTTATTTATTTTTTTATTTTGCTATTTTTAGTTTAAGCCTTTGGTTTTGCCACTTGATTATAGTTTTTTAACCACTTTTTTTTTATTTTTTATAACTTATTTTTTATTTTTTATAACTTATTTTTTATTTTTTATAACTTATTTTTTATTATTAACAACTTATTTTTATTTTTTCTTATTTACTTTTGTTTTTTTATAACTTATTTTTTATTATTAATAGTTGTTAAAAAAAACTTTTTTTTTATTTTTAACGACCAGTTTTTGTGTTTTTTTGTATTTTTTAAAAAATGATATTTACTTTTTTTTTTTTTGCGGGTAGTGAAATTTTTTATGTAAAGATGTATGAGGTCACTACCCGCAAAAAAAATTTATAAAAATTCATAAAATGATTCTCCAAATAATTTATAATTTATTGCACATTTATTATGTTTATCTTTTTCGTTTCTTTTTAATGTATTACCATTCCACATTTTATAAATATTATTTAATAAATTATAATAACCAAGACCTGCATTTTTATCATTTATTTCTGCTTTTAAATCAAATATTAATTTTATTTCATTTATATTAGTTTTTAAATATGGATATACTTTTGTTTCTATATTTTTCTTATTTATTTCTGTAAAAAAACAATATTTACATACTTCCAACTTTCCATTACATTTTTTAATGTTTTATCTATTATATCATCATTATTTGAATAATAATATAATCCTGTTGCTATTCCTTTTAATTTTTTTTCTATTGACGTTATATTATTTTTTAATGATGAACAATAATATATGTTTTTTTTATTTTTTATTTTTTCTATTATTTTTTCTTCTAATGTTTCTTCACTTATTTCTATTGCTTTATATTTTTTTTCACTTTTATATGTATTTTTTAAATATACTATTTCTGTGTTTTTTGTTATTGATAATGCAAAATCTATTGTTCTTTGTGATATGAATGCATCTGCAAATATTATTTTTTTTGCATTTGATAATATATAACATAACATTGTAAAATTTTCATTTATTGTTTTTTTCATTGTGTTACTTGAAAATTGCTTAAATATCGATTCACATTCATCCATTATTATTAATTCATATTTTATGTCTGAATTTATTTTATATAAACTTTCCAATTGTACTGCTAATTTTTTTGTATTTGTATAATCTCCATTCAGATCTGAATACAATTGTAAATCTAATTCTTTATGGATGAATTCGGCAAATGATGAACGAGGTGTTACACATATAATTTTTGTATATTTATAATGTTCTATTAATCTTAGTATTTGTTCTGTTTTTCCACCACCCATTCTGGCATGTAATATTAATAATTTACATATTACTAATATATTATCATTGTATTTATTTGTCCCTTTATCTGATGATAAAAATTCTGTATTTTCTTCTGTCATTTTTATATTTTTCATATCTATTATAAAAAATTCACGTAATAATTCAGTTTCAATTGCAAAATATTTTTCATTACATTTTCTTGCTAAAAATCTTAATGTTCCTATTCCATATCCTGTTTTATTGTTTTTAAAATATTTGAAACAATCACATTCTTTTTCTACATATTTTCCAACATTTAATTTTGAATATTCTATATAATCTTCTTTGGTTCCTCCACAATTTAATATACTAAAGCCTATTGCTTTCCATATATTATAATCGTCTTGTGGACATATTAAATTTAAATATTGTTTATATAATGGTAATTTATATAATTCTTCTAATGTAAGTTTATTTTCTTCTTTTAATGTTTTTCCAATTGTTTTTATTTTTGTTTCATCTATTTGTTTTCCACATCGTTTTATTGGTTCTTTTGGATTTATTAGATTTATTGGTTCCATTGGAATCATTGGTATTAATGGATTTTTTAATACTATTTGATTTAATGGAACTTTTTGTTTAATTTGTGTTATAACTTCCAATTCATATGTTAATTCGGTTTTATCTTTTATTTCCACATTTGTTATAAAACAATCTTCTATTTTCTCATTATTTATATTTTTTAATATTACATTTTTTCCTTTTTTGGATTGATTTACTAATCTAAAATTACGATTTTTGCTATATACGCATGTATCTATTAAACTTCGCTTTTCAGTTTGATTATTTTTACATTCTTTAATGTATGTTAAATCTTCTTCTTTTTCTATTATTTTTTCTAAATTCTTACTAAAATTTTTATGATCTTCTAATTCTCTAAAATATATTTTGTTTTTTATTATTAGATGATAGGACATTTTATCTTTTTTACTTGATTCTAATATACATATATCTTTTTTTGTTATTTTTATGTCGTATCTTGTTTTTATTTCTTTTATTAATATTTTTATAAATTTATTTAATCGCATTTCATCTTTTTCTCGATTTGTATCTTCTATCTCTAAATCAAAGTAACATTTTATGTTTTTGTTTTCTGGGATTATCTCATATATGTTATTGTCATTTTTCATATGTTCAGTTATGAATGTTGATAATTCACATCTTGGTATATAAAAAAATTCTTTGGCACCTGTGGCGTTTTTGTCTTTTGAAAATTTTATATATTCTTCATCGTTTTTTTCTCTTATTTTATCTATTGTTGAATATATTTTTATTTCCATCTATATAATATATACTATATATTATTTATTTCATGTAATATATAATATTTATTTTTTTATTTTATTTTATATTTATTATATATTGTGTTTAATTTAAATTTTTATTAATACTGTATTTTATGGCTGATGGTATTAGAACCAGAAAAACTAAACTTATGATGTATGATAATGAAAGAAATAATATTATTAATGAACTTAATATTATTTTAGATTTTAATGCTAATAATGGTGCGTTTTTCTTATGTGATCTTCAAAATAATTCTATTCTTATTCACAAATTACAATCTTTAGCTGATGACCAAATTAAAAAATTTTTTAATTGTTCTAAATGGGCTTGGTATATGTCTCTTTATAATGGACAAAAAAAAGACCACGTCGTTTTACTTAAAAATATTTATAAATATCAGCATTATGATATTTTTAGCAAAACTTCTTATGTTGAAAAAAATAATATTAAAAAAAGATACACTAAACTCTTTTTTGTTAAACATATTATTTAAACGCGTTGTTGCAAAAAAAATATTCAGCGGCTTAACTCATGTGGCTTGATTTTTATAACTAAATGAATAAGTTATAAAATTGATACACAAATAATTAATGATAACTTTTCTAATATGTTATTAGTGTTTATATGCCTTAACGTTTTACTAAAGTAAAACCTTGCTAACGCAAGGCAAACAAGTTTGCTATTTAGCATGGATTGCATCCATGCCTCGCTTTAGCGAGTTTTTTCGTTAGAAAAAAGTTCATATACCGCTTATCTTTATTTGTTATGTTGTTTAATGGCTTATTTTTCATGACTTTATTAACACAGTAGCTTTGATTTAGTTTCTTTGTTATTTTTATTTTTTATTTGTAACTTTTGTTTGCAACTTTTTTTTCAAGTCTTTTTGTTATGCCATTGACGGTTTCGCAATATCGTAATTTATTAATATTATTTCGCGTTTTTGCATAAAAAACCTCGCGGCTTAACTCATGTGGCTTGATTTTTTATAACTTAGTTCAATAGTTATAAATTTAATACACAAATAATTAATGATAACTTTTCTAATATGTTATTAGTGTTTATGCCTTTTATCCATCTGCCGCTTATCTTTATTTGTTATGTTGTTTAATGGCTTATGGTTTATGACTTTATTTTTTAAGTAGCTTATTTTTATGTTATTAACATAATTTATTTTTTTAATTTTTAACTTATTGTTTAGCTACTTTTTATTTAAGTCTTTTGCTATGCCATTGATGGACTTTTGCAATATCGTTTTGTTTGAATAATAACACAGTGTTTCAATGAAACTCACATTTTATTTATTTAATGCGTCTTTTTTTTATAATATTCATTTTCGCGTTGTTGCAAAAACCCATACGCGGCTTAACTATATGGCTTGATTTTTTATAACTTATTCATATAGTTATAAATTTAATACACAAATAATTAATGATAACTTTTCTAATATGTTATTATTTTTATGCCTTTAAACCATCAGCCGCTTAACTTTATTATTCTTTTTGTTTAATGGCTTATGGTTTATGACTTTATTCACACTGTAGCTTTTATTTAGTTTCTTTGTTTTTTTTATTTTTTATTTGTAACTTTTTTTTTGCTACTTTTTTATTCAAGTCTTTTGCTATGCCATTGATAGACTTTTGCAATATCGCATTTTATTTATAACTAAGTTCAATTGTTATAAAATCATTAATAATAAAAAAATTATAACTTTTCTAATTGGTTATTATTTTTATTTGCCTTTTTTCTATCTGCCGCTTAACTTTATTATTCTTTTTGTTTAATGGCTTATTTTTCATGACTTTATTCACACTGTACGTTTTACTAAAGTAAAACCTTGCTAACGCAAGGCAAACAAGTTTGCTATTTAGCATGGATTGTATCCATGCCTCGCTTTAGCGAGTTTTTTCGTTAGAAAAAAGTTCAATCACTTCCATCCACTTTGATATATTTTACGTATTTTTATTTATGTATTTCTTTTTTCATTTTTTTATTGATCGCTCTTTATTCATATTTCTGCAACTATGTTCTTTTGGTTTATAACATTTTTTAATAATTTTGTTTTTTTTATTTGTGATTTTCTTTCAATTTTATATTTTAATTTTACATTGTCATAACATACACTATCGTTGTAACGATAATTATAAATATAAAAATTGCCATCAACATATACATATACAACTCTGCTGTTTCTTTTTTTCATCATTTACATTTTTAGACCATTTTCCATTTATTATACTTTTATAATATTTATTTTTTAATTATTTTTTTATTATAACATAATTCACATCAACATTCTATTTTCACTTTTCAACATTTTTATTGTCAATTTGTCAATTTTTTTTGCCCTTCATTAATTTTTTTTCTCAACTCTTGTTTTCACTATTAAAAAAAATATTTACATTGATGCATTTGCATCTTGTTTCCCCATTCTATTTACATATTGGTCCACACCCATTCCATTTACATATTGGACCCAACCCTTTTCGTGTTGATGTGTCATTGTGGCTGATTTCAGAGATTTCTGCTGATGGTTTTGTTAT
>OBEQ011259778.1_pt1 | contig 11070 bp, 12 predicted proteins | sample 1670901 | NCBI WGS metagenome assembly OBEQ01 (sample SAMEA104232315, study PRJEB22302) | groundwater metagenome | biome: forest; feature: aquifer; material: groundwater | place: USA | collected 2011-08-07 | depth 5.4 m | reverse complement strand
GGCGCTGGCGTCGGCCGGCTGTGTCTGGAAGAACCCCGCGTCCGACTACGCGGGACGGCTGATCGAGAAGGTGGGCCTCAAGGGCAAGCGGCTGAACGGGGCGGAGATCTCGTCGAAGCACGCCAACTTCATCGTCAACCGTGGCGGCGCCACCGCGGCGGATATCCTGGCGCTCATGGAGCTGGCGCAGGAGCGCGTGGCCGCTCAATTTGGGATCAAGCTGGAGCCCGAGATCAGGATCATCGGCGAGTGATGCTGACGCGGACGGGGATTCTCTCGCCGCGGTCTGCGCCGGACGCGCTCCCGGACTTGGCCGAGCGCACCCCGTTCATCGCCGGCCAGCGGGTGCGGCGCCGCCTCCGGCGACGGGCCTCCCGGGGGTTCCTCACCCTGTTCCGCCTCGCCGGTGTCGGCCTCCTTCTGGCAGCCCTCGCGGCGGCTGTCGCGCTGGGCCTCCACTGGCTCCTCACCTCTCCGCGCTTCGCGGTGAGGACGATCGAGGTGCAGGGGGTGAGCCGGCTCCACGAGGCGGAGGTGCTGGCGGCCGCGGGCATCACGCCCGGCGAGAACTTCTTTGGATTGGACGCGCAGCGGGTGAGGGCGCGGCTCAACCGCCTGGCGCCGGTGAAGCGGGCCGAGATGATCCGGTCGTTCCCCAACCGCATCACCCTCGTCGTGGAAGAGCGGGTCCCCTTCGCGCTCGCCCAGGCCGGTCGCCTGTACTGGCTCGACGAGGACGGCGTGAGCCTCGGCCCCGAGCCCCGCGCTCTCACCCCGCGCCTGCCGGTGGTCACCGGGGTGAGCCCCGCAGAGCTGGCCGGCGCGGGTTCGGCCGCGAGCGCCCGCTCCGCCGTCTCGCTGATCCGCTCCATGCTCCGGACGGGGAGTTCGCTGAGCCGGGAGGTCTCCGAGATAGACATGAGCGGTCGCGACGGCCCGGTGCTCTACACCGTGGAGGGTACGGAGATCAGGCTCGGCAACGCGGACTGGGAGGATCGGCTCGCGCGCCTGGACGGGGTGCTCGCCCAGCTCAGGTCGCAGGGAGAAACGGTGGAATACGTGGATCTGAGGTTCAAGGGCCAGGTGGTCTTCAAACCGCTCACCCGGTAAGGCGCGCGGCATGGGCAAAGGGACGCGAAACACGGTCATCACCGGGCTCGACGTGGGCACGACCAAGGTCTGCGCGATCATCGCGGAGGCCACCTCGGTCGGCGGGCTGGACGTGATCGGCATCGGGACCAGCCCCTCCCGCGGGCTCCGCAAGGGCGTGGTGGTGAACATCGACTCCACGGTGGAGGCGATCAAGAAGGCGGTCCAAGAGGCGGAGCAGATGGCCGGTGTCGAGGTGGGTTCGGTCTACGCTGGCGTCTCGGGCGGCCACATCCGAGGCGTGAATAGCCGCGGCGTGGTCGCGGTCTCCGGCAAGAGCAAGGAGGTGAGCCGGGCCGACCTGGCACGCGCCCTGGAGGCGGCCCGGGCCATCAGCGTCCCGCCCGACCGCGAGATCATCCACGTCCTGCCTCAGAGCTACGTGGTCGATGACCAAGACGGCGTCAAGGAGCCGCTCGGGATGTCGGGGGTGCGGCTCGAGGTCGAGGTCCACATCGTCACCGCTGCGGTGACCTCCGTCCACAACGTGATCCGAAGCGTCAACCGCGCGGGGCTCACCGTGCACGACGTGGTCCTCGAGCCTCTCGCCGCCTCAGAGGCGATCCTGTCGTCCGACGAAAAAGAGCTCGGCGTGCTCCTGATTGACCTGGGCGGCGGGACCACGGACGTGGCCCTCTTCCGGGACGGCGCGATCTGGCATACGGGCGTGCTGGCCCTGGGCGGCGACCACATCACGAACGACATCGCCGTGGGACTCCGGACGCCCACCGCAGAGGCCGAATCCCTCAAGAAGCGCCACGGCTGCGCCCTGACAGCCCTCGTGAGGGAGGAGGAAACGGTAGACGTTCCCTCAGTCGGGGGGAGGAAGCCCCGGCAGCTCTCGCGCCAGATTCTGTCGGAGATCATCCAGCCGCGGGTGGAAGAGATCTTTACCTTGGTCGCGCGGGACCTGGCGCGGGCGGGGCTCGAGGACGCCCCGGCTGCCGGAGGGGTCGTGACGGGCGGGACGTCCATCATGGACGGCCTGCCCGAGCTGGCGGCGCAGGTCTTCGACCTCCCCGTGCGCCGCGGGATCCCCGAGGGCGTGGGGGGGCTCGGCGATGTCGTCGAGAGCCCTATCTACGCGACCGGCGTGGGGCTGGCGCTCTACGGTCTTCGGGCCGGCGATGTCGTTTCCGGGAGCCCTGGCGACGGGCACGTGATGGCCCGCTGGTCACGTCGAGTCCGGGAGTGGCTCGGGGAGAGGTTCTGACGTCGGAGACAGCGGTTGATGGCCCGTGACGGGAACGGCGGCGGGAAGTCGCATCGGCAGCGGGAACTGTTCCTGCACCTGCCGGCCGGTCGGGCGCGGAGCGCTGCCCTACGGGCGGGGAAAACCTCAAGGAGGGGGGGACCGATGGAGGAGGCGCGCCAGAAGCGGCCCATCTTCGAGCTGGAAGACGAGGCGGGTGCCGGAGGGGACGCTCGGGAAGTGGCCCGCATCAAGGTCGTGGGCCTGGGCGGCGGCGGCGGCAACGCTGTGAATCGCATGATGGCTTCCCGCTTCACCGGCGTGGAATTCATCGTCGCCAACACCGACATCCAGGCGCTGCGCACCTCTCCCGCTCCCGTCAAGCTCCAGCTGGGCGCGCGGCTGACAGGCGGACTCGGCGCCGGGTCGGATCCCGGCGTGGGCCGCCGGGCGGCAGAGGAGGATCGGGATCAGATCACGCGCGCCCTCGAGGGCGCCGACATGGTGTTCGTGACCGCGGGGCTCGGCGGGGGCACCGGCACGGGAGCCGCTCCGGTCGTGGCGAAGGCAGCCAAGGAGCTGGGGATCCTGACGGTCGCCGTGGTCACCAAGCCCTTCACGTTCGAGGGTCGCAAGCGCGCCCAGCAGGCCGAGGCGGGGCTCGCCGAGCTCAGAGGGGTCGTGGACACCATCATCACGATCCCCAACCAGCGGCTCCTGGCCGTGGTGGAGCGCGGCACTCCGCTCCTGGAGGCGTTCAAGGTGGCCGATTCGGTCCTGCACCAGGCCGTCCAGGGGATCTCGGATCTCATCCTGGTCCCGGGGCTGATCAACCTCGACTTCGCCGACGTCCGCACGATCATGTCCGGGATGGGGATGGCCCTCATGGGCACCGGCACCGGCAAGGGAGAGCACCGGGCCTTGGACGCCGCGCAGAAGGCCATCGCAAGCCCGCTGCTCGACGACACGTCCATCGAAGGGGCCCGCGGGATCCTCATCAACTTCACCGGCGGCTTGGACCTTTCGATCCACGAGGTGGAAGAGGCGGCGCGAGTCGTCCAGGAGGCCGCCCACGAGGAGGCCCACATCATCTTCGGCGCGGTGATCGACGCGAGCCTGCAAGACGAGGTCAGGCTCACGGTGATCGCGACCGGCTTCGCCGAGCGGAAGGAGGCCACGGGGCCCAGCGGCAAGGTGGTGGATCTGGCGAAGACGCCGCGGCCGTCTCCGGGAAGCCAGTGGCGCCGCCGGACCGCCGACATCCGGGCCGAGGGCGACGAGCCGCTGGAAGACCTCGACGTCCCCGCGTTCCTCCGGAGACAGGCCGACTAGACCTCTACAGGATTCCCTCGTTGCCCCCTCACCTTTATCCTCTCCCCCGGTGGGGGAGAGGGCAGGGTGAGGGGAGGGCTTCTTGATGTCTGTGGCGTTTCTGACGGCGCCCTCGGTTCCCCCGGCGGAAGCGTTGCCTCAACTGGCGCGTGTTCCGCCCGAAGCGGTCCCTGAGGTCCTCATCGCTCGCGCCGCCACAGCGAAGGAGTGGCTGGGGATCCTCGCCAAGCTGGGCGACATCGGGATCCCCCTCCGCCAGGTAGAGCGGCGCGCCGGCGATCCGCTCGTCGCCCTTTGGACCGCCGGATCGAGAGAGAATCCCGAGCCGCTTGCGATAGTCGCCGATTTTCTATTGCTTGGCGGAGGCTGGTCCTTACTGGGTCGGCTCCTCGGCGAACTCGCGCGCGCGCCGGGCCGCGATCGGAAGGAGAGGCTTGAGAGGCTCTCGGCAGTTCCCGGCGTGTACGTCCCGTCGTTCTACGCCGTCGAGTACGGGCCGGAGGGCCCGATCGATCGGGTCGTCTCCCGGCCGGGCGTCGCGTTCCCCGTCGGGCTCGAGGGAGGAGCGCCGTTTCCGACGGAGGCGGATCCGGGGTACCGACGCTATTTCGTAGGGGAGCCAAGCGGGGACGTCGAGCGGATCGCCGAGGGGATCAAGCACGAGCGACATCAAGAACGGGTCAGGCTCCGCCGGCAGCCGGCGCCGCTCAGCGTGAGCCTCAGGTGTCTGGTCCCGTGGCCCTGGGGGCCGTTTCAGTGGGCCCCGATGGCGACAGGAGAGCGCTTGAAGGACGAGATTCGCCGGGCGTCCGGGATGCTGGGGAAGATCCCGGGAGTGAGGGCCACGCACGATCAGCCGAAGTGGGCCCTCCTCGAAGGGGTGCTCCAGATGGGAGACCGACGCGCCGGCGAGCTACTGCTCCTGGCCCGGCGTGTCGGCTGGGATCGGGCCCGGGTCGCTTCGCCGCTGAACCCGGCCTTCATCCTCCACCGCTCCCGGCCCAAGGCCGAGGTCCTCCCCTGGGATCACGTGAGCTGGGGACTTGACCGCGAGGCCCTCTGGCAGGAGTTCGAGCGTCTTGTCCGGGGCACCGGGGGGAAGCGGTGACCGCCGACCTCACGTTTCACGGAGAGCCGCCGACCCATCTCACGTATCCCGGACTCCAGGCCCAGGGCCTCTGGCACGCCTCGACGACACGCCATTGCCCGGGCATCGCCCACCCCTCCCGGCCGGTGTCCCCGGTCGGGCGCGAGGGGGCAATGCTCCTGGCGCCGGCGGGGCCGGACCTCGGGCGGGTCGCCTTTCTCCACCAGGTGCACGGGACGACGGTCGTGCGGGTCGAAGAGCCTGGCGGGCTCGCGGGCGAGGGGGACGCACTCCTCACGACGCGCCCGCGGATGCCCCTCGCGGTGTTCACCGCTGACTGCCTGGCCGTCGTCCTCTTCGATCCGGTGGGACAGCAGCTGGGGCTGGCTCACGTGGGGTGGCGTGGGACGGTGAAGTCGGCCCTCCCGCACGTCGTGGACCTACTGGTGGCGGCGGGGGCGAGGCCGGCAGCGCTGGTCGCCGCGATTTTTCCCTCCATCGGTCCCTGTTGCTACGAGGTGGACCGCCCCGTGATCGACCCGCTCTCGGCCGCGTTCCCGGGCCGCTGGGAGAGCTGGGTCAGACCGTCGGGCCCGGGCAAGTGGCGACTTGATCTCTGGGCCGCCAACCAGTCCCAGCTCGAGACGGCCGGCCTTCGCCCCGACCGCATCCTGAATGCGCGTCTCTGCACGGCCTGCCGCCCCGACCTTTTCTTCTCTTACCGCAGGGAAGGGAGCCGGGGTCGGCTCGTGACGCTCGCGGCTCTCCCGGGTCGAGGCGCATCTGAAGCGTGATACAATCACTCAGCGTGAGTGGGCGGCGATGATTGACGTCCCGGCGAATCTCGCGCGCGTCCAGGAGCGGATCTGCCGGGCTGCCGAGCGTGCCGGGCGCGCCCCCGAGGGAATCCTCCTCGTCGGCGTCTCCAAGCTGGTGGACGTCGAGCGGATTCGGAGCGCCGTCGCCGCCGGCCTCCCCGCGCTGGGGGAAAACCGGGTCCAGGAGGCGAACGAGAAAATCAGGCACCTCGGCCGCCCCGTGCCGTGGCACTTGGTCGGCCATCTCCAGACGAACAAGACCCGGGACGCGGTCCTCCTCTTCGATGTCATCCAGTCGGTGGACCGCCTGGAGCTGGCGCGGGAGCTCCACCGTCGCGCGGCGGCCGCCGGCAAGGTGGTGGACGTGCTCGTCCAGGTGAACGTGGCGGGCGAGAGAACCAAGGGCGGTTTCGCCCCGGAGGAGGTCAAGCGGGCGCTGGAGGAGCTGGCGGGGCTCTCGGGACTCTCCGTGCGGGGGCTCATGACGATCCCGCCGGCGGTCGAGTCCGCCGAGCTGGCGCGGGGCTGGTTCCGCCGGCTGCGAGAGCTCAGGGATGCGGCCGGTCTCCAGCACCTCTCGATGGGAATGAGCGGCGACTTCGAGGTTGCCGTCGAGGAAGGAGCGACGATGGTGCGCGTTGGAACCGCCATCTTCGGCCCCAGACCACGATGAGCGTCAAGGGCAAGAAGGTCGGATTTCTGGGCGCGGGCAACATGGGGGAGGCGCTGATCCGGGGCCTGCTCAAGGCCGGGCTCGTGCCCCCGGAGGACGTTCTCGCGGCCGACGTCAGGCTCGACCGCCTCGAGCAGCTCGGCAAGCTCTACGGGATCCACACGCTCTCCGACAACGCCCTCCTCGTCAAGCGCGCCGAGGTCGTGATCCTCGCCGTCAAGCCGCAGATCATCCACCAGGTGCTGCGCGAGGTCGCGCCGGCGGTCGGCACGAAGACGCTCTTCATCTCCATGGCCGCCGGCGTTCCCACGGCGGCGCTCCGCGCCGACCTTCCCAGGGGCGTCCGCCTCATCCGCGTGATGCCCAACACGCCGGCCCTCGTGCTGGCGGGCGTTACCGCCGTCGCCCGGGCCGACGGGCTTCAGCCGGGAGACCTGGAAACCGCCGAAGAGATCTTCGGCGCGGTCGGGAAAGTGGTCGTCCTGGAGGAGGAACTCCTGGACGCCGTCACCGGGCTGTCGGGGTCGGGCCCCGCCTACGTCGCGCTCATGATCGAGGCCCTGGCCGACGGCGGGGTCCGGGTAGGCCTGGATCGCCTGACCGCCATGACCCTGGCGGCAGAGACCGTGCTGGGCTCGGCCAAGTTCCTGATCGAGACGGGAGCGCACCCGGGTCAGCTGAAGGACATGGTGACCTCGCCGGGAGGGACGGCGATCGCCGGGATCACGGCCCTGGAGGAGGGCGGGGTCCGTCGAACCCTCATCAGTGCTGTGGAGCGAGCCACGCTCCGGTCCCAGGAACTCGGCCGGGGGGAAAACGATCAGAAGAAACCCTGACGCGGAGGGGGTGTGTTGCTCTACCGGTTGGTGGGGTTCGTCGGTTGGCTGCTCGACATCTACACGTGGATCATCATCGCGGCGGCCTTGATTTCCTGGGTCAGCCCGGACCCGTACAACCCCATCGTCCGGTTTCTCCGCCTGGTGACCGAGCCGGTGCTGCGCCCAATCCGGCGGGTGCTCCCCCCCTACCAGACCGGGCTCGACTTCTCGCCGCTTTTGGCCATTCTCCTCATCCAGTTCCTCCAACGCGTGATCCTGCCCTCGCTGTTCTGAGCGACGCGATGCACCCCGCGCGCAGTCTCAGGAGGTGAACGTCGAATGCGCATCAGCCCCATGGACATCCGTCAGCAGCAGTTCACGATCCGCGTGCTTCGCGGTTTCGATCGCCAGGAGGTGGATGCCTTCCTGGAGCAGGTCGCCCTAGATTACGAGCAGCTCATCAAGGAGAATGCGCTCCTGAAGGAGCAGCTGGCGGTGCTGGAGGAGCGGTCCCACGGGATCGAGGATCGGGAGAAGATGCTCCAGGACACCCTCGTCACGACGCAGCGGCTGTCCGAAGAGATGAAGGACAACGCCCGGCGCGAGGCCAACCTCCTCATCCGCGAGGCGGAGCTCCAGGGGGACAAGCTCCTCGAGGAGGTGCGCGCCGAAGAGGCGAAGCTCAAGGTGGAAATCCTCGCCTTGAAGCGCACGCGGCGTCAGCTGGCCGAGGGCTTGCGCCTCACGCTCGACATGTACCAGCGGCTCGTGGCCGAGGAGTTCGGGGATGCGGCAGCCGGGCCGCACTGAGTCGGCGCTGCTCAGGGTGAGAGTCCTGCCTCGCGCCGGAAGGGACGAGGTGGTCGGGTGGAACGGCACCACCCTCCGCGTCCGCGTGGCGGCCCCTCCCGTGGACGGGGAGGCCAACCACGCGATGCGCACGCTCGTCGCCCAGAGCCTTGGCGTGCCCATCTCCGCGATCGCACTGGTGAGGGGCGCCCGCGGCCGCGACAAGCTCGTCCGGGTCGGCGGGGTGTCCCTCGACGTCCTCGAGGCTCGGCTCAAGGCGGCGCTTCCGTGATCGCGCCGGTCCGCTGGGAGGGGGACCGGCTGGTGCTTCTCGACCAGACTCGCCTGCCTGCCGAGGAGGTGGAGCGCCACTACGCCGCCTGGTCGGAGGTGGCGGAGGCCATCCGCTCGCTCGTCGTGCGTGGCGCGCCGGCCATCGGCGTGGCCGCAGCGTTCGGGGTGGCGCTGGCGGCGCGTCAGAGCCGCGCGACGACCTTCGACGGCCTCTTGGCGGACCTCGAGATCGCGATGAAGGGGCTTGCCGCCACGCGCCCGACCGCGGTGAACCTCTTCTGGGCCCTGGAGCGGATGCGCCGCTTTTGCCTCGCCGACCGGACGCTGCCCGTCGATGCCCTCAAGGGCCGTCTCCTGGAGGAGGCGCAGGCGGTGCTGGAGGAGGATGTGGCCGCCAACCGCGCCATGGGGGCCCACGGGGCGACGCTCGTCCCTGACCGCGCGCGGATCCTCACCCACTGCAACGCCGGCGCCCTGGCGACGGCCGGGTACGGGACGGCGGGCGGAGTCATCCGGGCGGCCCACGAGCAGGGAAAGGTGGCTCTGGTCTGGGTGGACGAGACGCGGCCGGTGCTTCAGGGGGCCCGCCTGACGGCGTGGGAGTGTATGAAGGAAGGGATCCCCCATCGGCTGATCGCGGACGGGGCCGCGGCCTCCGTCATGGCCCGGGGCGAGGTGGACCTCGTGGTGACGGGCGCGGACCGGATCGCCGCCAACGGCGACACCGCGAACAAGATCGGCACCTACGGCCTGGCCGTGCTCGCGCGGCATCACGGCATTCCTTTCTACGTCGCTGCCCCGTGCTCCACCATTGATCCGGCGCTCCCGTCGGGCGACCTCATCCCGATCGAGGAACGCGGCGCGGATGAGGTGCGGAGCTTCGCCGGTCACCAGACCGCTCCCGCCGCCTCGCCGGTCTTCAACCCGGCGTTCGACGTCACGCCGGCGGCCTTCATCAACGCCATCGTCACGGAGCGCGGTATCTTCCGCCCGCCCTACGATTTTTCCCGGTGATGCCGTTGGGAAACCGCGACATCAAGGTGGCGCGGGAGTATCATGACCAGACTCGGCACAGCTACGCCTCGGTGCGCCAGAGCGGCCACTCCCTCGACTGGGACACCAAGCCCTTCCTCTACAAGGTGTATCCCGATCTGCCGGTGACGTCGCTCCCACGCGAGTTTCCCCCGCCGGCGCAGGACGCCCTGGAGTCGGTGGCGGCGTTTTCGGATCGGGGCGGACCGCTGACGCTCGAGACCCTGGCCTCCCTCCTCTTCTTCAGCGCGGGGCTGACCAAGAAGAAGACGTACCCGGGGGGCGCCGAGATGCACTTCCGGGCCGCGGCATCCACGGGGGCGCTCTACCAGACGGAGGTGTACGTCGTGGCGGGGGACCTGCCGGGGCTGTCCGCCGGGGTCTACCACTTCTCGCCCGGCGACTTCTGCCTCCGGCGGCTCCGGCAGGGGGACTATCGTTCGGAGCTGGCCGCCGCGGCCCAGTCCGACGCGCTCTCCGCCGCCCCCGCGACGCTCGTTCTGACGGCGATCTACTGGCGGAACACGTGGAAGTATCAGGCGCGGGCGTACCGACATCTCTTCTGGGATTCCGGCACGATGCTCGCCAACCTCCTGGCCTCGGCCGCCGCCCTCGAGGTCCCGGCGCGGCTCATCACGTTCTTCGTGGACGAGCGGGTGAATCGGCTCTTGGGGGTGGATCCCGACAAGGAGGTGAGCCTCGAGCTAGTCCCGCTCGGACACGGGGCGCCGGCCCCCGGCGAGGTCGTCTCCGTGGAGCCGATCAGCCCGAGGAGCATCCCGCTGTCCTCGCGCGAGGTGGACTACGCCCTGGTCCGCGAGATACACGGGGCGTCCTCGCTCACCGACCCGGAGGAGGTTCGGGGCGTCCGCCCCACCAGCCCGCCGAGCACCAGATCGTGTCCGCCGGCGCTCCTGGAGCTTCCCGAGTCCATCCCCGTCTCGGGCCGGTCGCTCGGGGAGACCATCATGCGGCGCGGCTCGACGCGGCAGCTCTCGGGGGCGCCGATCGGCGCCGGCGCGCTGTCGACCGTGCTCTACAAGGCCACGCGGGGGATCCCGGCGGACTTCCTCCTGGCCTCCGGCCGCCGGCTCGTGGATCTCTACCTGATCGTCAACGCCGTCGAGGGCGTCCCCGCGGGCGCCTACTGCTACTGGCCCGAGGGCCCCGGCCTGGAGCGGCTCAAGGAGGGCGACTTCCGCCGGGAGGCGGGCTTCCTCTGCCTCGAACAGGCCCTGGGTTCCGATGCCAGCGCCGTGATCTTCTTCCTGGCGGACCTCGGCCCGATCCTCGAGCGCTTCGGCAACCGCGGCTACCGCCTCGCGAACCTCGAAGCGGGGATCATCGGCGGCAAGTGCTACCTGGCCGCTTACGCTCAGGGCTTCGGGGCCTCCGGGCTCACGTTCTACGACGGCGACGTCGTCGGGTTTTTCTCGCCCCACGCCCAGGGCAAGGACGCGCTCTTCGTGACCGTCCTGGGCCGGTCGGTGACGGGCGTCCCAGGCGTCCAGGTCCCGCTCCAGATCGCGAAGAAGTAGACTCTGGTGTCCAGCGGTTGGAGACACTTGAACTGGGCCACCGAGGTGGGGTAATGGTGAGAGGGCATGACCGCTAGCGAGTATCAGCAGCTCGTCGAGTTCCTGAGCCGCCAGTTCACCGCGATCGACCAACGATTCGACTCGCTGCAGCAGCACATCGATGAAAGGTTCCGCGAAGTATTTGGTCACTTTGACGAAATCTACCGTCGTCTGGAAAGCCTGAGCAGGAGTATCAGGCGATCGTCCAGGGGCTCCGACGGATCGAGGCCCTGCTGGTCGATGAAGTGGGCCGTCGGGAGGTCTTGGAGCGGAGCCTCGAGGAGCTAAAGCGGAACGCGGCCCTCCTCC